>ERZ810453.1663-NODE-1663-length-1051-cov-2.43474_pt1 | contig 1051 bp, 2 predicted proteins | sample MGYA00520482_ERZ810453 | MGnify/ENA primary metagenome ERZ810453 (study PRJEB31588, sample SAMN03398927) | human gut metagenome | study: EMG produced TPA metagenomics assembly of the PRJNA231909 data set (A prospective, longitudinal analysis of the... | reverse complement strand
ATCAGTGGTTATATCTTCATATTTGAAATAAACTTATACTAAATATTAAAAACATTATTCCAATAGTTATAAATTTACAACATATAGATAATATATGCTGTTTTTCTGTTATTTCTTTATCATCCAATCCACCTATTGAAAGTGATAATGTTCTTAGTTTATTTTTGAATAAATTTATTCCAATAGCTGTACATATTACCCCACAAATAAATAATAAAAAACTAGCCATAAATAATCACCTAAAGTATAATATGAACTATTTATGACTATTGTTAATAAATTCTATTAATTGTAATAGTATTCTACTATTTCTCCAAAATATAGTACATGTTTTGCATCCTTTTCATAACATGCTTTTACTATTGCTTCATCCATATTTTCAAGATTTATATCTTGTTTAAAAACAATCCTACATTCAAAATATTTGCTGCATCCATCAACTACTGGCGTATTAACCTTTTTAGATGGAATAAATTTTATGTTAGCTTCCTTTTCTTTGTCAATATCTCTTCCTGATTTTTTACCACAAATAGAAATTGCTTCTGACATTTCTTTATCATAAGGTATACTAATTGTATATTCACTTCCATTTTCTAAAAATTCATTTGTATATCTTGAGGTTCTTACTAATACCATAAACATTGGCTTTCCCCACATATATCCAACACTTCCCCAGCTGATAGTCATAGTATTGCATTTTTTATCATCACCAGCTGTTAAGAATGCTCCTCCTTTATGTAAGTTGTCCATAACTTCTTCTAATCCTTCGGTAAATGTATCTTTCACGTTTATATGCCCCCTATAACAAATTTATAAATATTGTAAATATCATTAATTAAATTTTATAATATTTAATATATTTCTTCATTATTTCTTATTATATTTTAGAATATCTTTCAACTAACTTTATGTATTCTGAATATTTTCTTATGTTATTAAGCTCTTTATCTTTTTTCATATAATCAAAAAATATATCATTTAATTCTATACTTTTTTCAACATCATTTATAGCTTTAATATCCTCATTAATATTTACATAAAAACAAGCTCT
>ERZ810453.1576-NODE-1576-length-1106-cov-1.97431_pt1 | contig 1106 bp, 2 predicted proteins | sample MGYA00520482_ERZ810453 | MGnify/ENA primary metagenome ERZ810453 (study PRJEB31588, sample SAMN03398927) | human gut metagenome | study: EMG produced TPA metagenomics assembly of the PRJNA231909 data set (A prospective, longitudinal analysis of the... | reverse complement strand
TTCTTATATTATTCTAAACTTGTACCTGGTAATTTTACACAAGGGTCTGACCCCTTTGCGAGGGAAGAATGACTGAGCTTGCTCAAGTATCCTATCGACATAAAAGTTATCAAACAATAAACTTAATATTAATTCGAAGCAAACAATAGAAATTTTTATTCTTATCTTAAAATAAACCCAACAATAGACTATTATCTAGTTGTTAAACTAATTTAATAATACTTAAACTCATATGTAAAATTATAATTAATTTATAGCTATTAGAATAGCTCCAACAAATACGCATGATACTCCAATAATTTTTTTATTTGTTATTCTTTCATGCAATTTACAATATGAAATCATCATCGTCCATACATATGTAATTGATGTTAATGGTAAAACTAATGAATAATCTAAAAATTTTAAAACATAAATATTAATAATCGCTCCAAGCAAATATAGAAATCCACCTATATATAAATTAAAATCAAATAGGATATTTTTTATTCCTTTTGATGACGATGCTTTTTTTAAAAATAATCCTGCAACCCCGCCTAAAGCAGTCATTATAAAAATCATTACATAACATATAATTTTAATCATCTCCACCTCCAACTAAAATAACACCAAACATAATAATAATAATTCCAATTACCTTCATAACTGTTATATTTTCATTAAGTACGATTTTTGCTAATATAATACTTAAAATATAATTTATACTAAGCATCGGCTGAAGCACAGATAAACTGCCAAACTTATATGCTACAATCATTATTAATGCACCAATCCCGTAAAAAACAAATCCAATAAGCAAACATACTATGCCATTAATACTTGATAACTTCCATAGGAGTTGACCAATACATACACATATAGAAGATAAAAACATCAATAATATGCCTTTTCTATTCTTTTTTAACGACTCTATCATAAAAACCTCTATTTTATTTGAATTTTTTATTATCTTTCCCTAATCCTTATCCGTATAGTAAATATTTTAAGTACACTTATTAGTCTATCAGCTTGTCTTTAATTATAAATCTAGGTCTATGCTTTGTCTCATTGTATACTTTTCCAATATACTCTCCTATTATTCCCAAACATAATAATTGAATACCGCC
>ERZ810453.1574-NODE-1574-length-1107-cov-2.16825_pt1 | contig 1107 bp, 2 predicted proteins | sample MGYA00520482_ERZ810453 | MGnify/ENA primary metagenome ERZ810453 (study PRJEB31588, sample SAMN03398927) | human gut metagenome | study: EMG produced TPA metagenomics assembly of the PRJNA231909 data set (A prospective, longitudinal analysis of the... | reverse complement strand
CCGATCTTAAATCTTACCTTTCTTATTTTCTAAACAATACCAGATAAAGGACCATCATCTTTTAAATGGTTTATAAAATTATTTGTAGTATATAAATTCATTTTCCCATTCTCTATTTTAAGAATGTGAGTTGAATACTTAATAGCTATTTTAGTATTATGTTCAACTGAAATAATAGTTTTACCTAAATCGTTATTTAGTTGCTTTAATAATGGATAGATTTCCTTCTGACTTTTTTCATCTACTCCAGTTGAAGGCTCATCTAATATTATTAAATCAGGATCACCGATAAGAGCTCTTGCTATAAAGACTCTTTGCTGTTGACCTCCTGATAGATTTCCAATAAGAGAATTTTTAAATTTATTCATATTAACTTGATTTAATGCAGAATCAATTATTTTATGATCTTTTATTCCTAAAGCTCTACTATGGGAAGTTAACAATTCCTTAACTGTTAATGGAAATTCAGAATTAAAATTATCCAATTTTTGAGGAACATACGAAATCCTTTTTGATGAGATTTCTATATTACCGGAATCTGGTTTTAATAAGTTTAATATAAGTTTTATTAATGTACTTTTACAGCTTCCATTTTCACCAAGAATAGATAGGTATACTCCACTTGGGATATTTAAGTTAATATATTTTAGCAATTCATTTCCTTTAACATATGAAAATGATAAATTATTTATATTAATCAATAGTTCTTCAACTCCTTAAGCATATGAATATATTATACACTTATATGCAAATGATTTGCAATAAATAAAAGATTATTTAAGGAACTAATATATGTGTTTTAAAACCCAAATATCATTTTCTTTCTGAAAATTAGCTATAATAGATATGGTTTTATGTGGGGCTTTCTTAGATAGTCCGGAAACCTTAACTATTTCAGTAGAACCTTTTGATTCAATTACTGAAATAGAGTTAACTCTAAATAATCTTTTATTGGAAGGAAATCCTTTTGTAAGATTATATTCAATAGAATACGATAAATCCTTACAATGTATATTTACATAGGTGTAATATGACGTTAAAAGTGATGTTAGTAAAATACAAATAATATATATTTTGTGACGGGATTTGTTTTTCATAAGATCGGAA
>ERZ810453.1452-NODE-1452-length-1182-cov-2.19965_pt1 | contig 1182 bp, 1 predicted proteins | sample MGYA00520482_ERZ810453 | MGnify/ENA primary metagenome ERZ810453 (study PRJEB31588, sample SAMN03398927) | human gut metagenome | study: EMG produced TPA metagenomics assembly of the PRJNA231909 data set (A prospective, longitudinal analysis of the... | reverse complement strand
AGTATATTTTTATATTCTTGATGACTCTCTAATATATTGCATTTGTTAAATAAATCATTATTTTTGCAAATTAAACAATTCTTTTTTTAGCCATGCTAAGTTACCTTCTCTTCTCTTAATTTATACTTTTATAGTTTAATTTCTGGATTTTTTAATAAAAAGGTGGTCTTTTATGTTTTTCAGAATATTTTTTATAAAATAGACATTTCCAATTATATGGTTATTAACTGTCCGTAAGTCAGAGTTTTTCATAGTGATTCCATAAATCTTTCATGCTAAATACTTGACTACTTATTGATTAACAAATCAATAGCCGACGAGTATGTATATGAGTATTCCAGCTCAATGCGCTTAAGATGGAATACCCCTATAATATTTTTATTCATAGCTATTCTCAGCCTTTTAAATTATTTCACCTGTTGTTTACTATCAAGGATTTCCCTCAGTTTGGCAGCCTGGGCGTCAATTGACTGCGGACCGTTACCGGTCAGCAGATTTGCCTTCTCATCAAAGACCACCTGTACCGCACTCGGATTGACAGTGCTCTCAACCTGATAGCCGGCTTCTTTTAGTGCCTCGTCTACGTAATATGCCACCCGAGTCTTCTTCCTGGGAACTTTCGGGTATGCAAGCGTCAATGCCATTATTTCTCCACCCTTGGATACGGTGGTCAGTCGTGCCCCTTTGAAATTATGATCACTGGTGGTCGAAATTTTACCATCAGCGGAAACACGGTACTTCGCCGAGACCATAGCAACAGGTGCATGGCAGATAAGTGAAATCAGCACTCCTTCTTCGTGCAGTGTATTTAGCAGTTCGCCCATATAGGGACTATCAACAAAATCAACCATCGGTGCATGCCCACCGGGCATGTGGACAAATGTAAAATCGCGGAGTTTGAACGGATCTTGAGGGTCGCGGTTCTTCTCGACTAATTCTCTCACCGAATAGTAATTGTACTTCGGCAATGCTTTGAACTTCTTTACGATACTGTCTCGTATATGCTTGGCTTCCTTGTCAGTATTAGGAAGTGGATCTGAAACAGGGATGTTTCCAAGGAGCTTATAAGCGGTCTCCAGTTTAGCTTGGCGGCGAGCAATCAGCTTCGGACGTCTTTTACGAAACTTGTCAACGTTAAACAGAGTAGCCTGTGCTACGCCTGATAATCCCATAGCTGCACCC
>ERZ810453.1159-NODE-1159-length-1466-cov-2.38412_pt1 | contig 1466 bp, 1 predicted proteins | sample MGYA00520482_ERZ810453 | MGnify/ENA primary metagenome ERZ810453 (study PRJEB31588, sample SAMN03398927) | human gut metagenome | study: EMG produced TPA metagenomics assembly of the PRJNA231909 data set (A prospective, longitudinal analysis of the... | reverse complement strand
TTCCGATCTTTATTAACTAATGCACTAAGAAAAAGAGTTCAAAAAGAATATACAGTAAATTCAAGAAAAAATAATAAAGATTTAGGATATATCTTCAGCTGTATTACTAAAGATCAACTAAAAGCATTAGTAGAAGATGAAAAAGTAGAAAATATAGCAGTTAACTTATCTTTCAGCAGACAAAAAGATGCTTTAAGGAAGGATGATATAATTACAATCACGAACAAAAACATTTATATAAAAGTACCTAGTATTATAAAGCAGGATTTTAATAGTGTTGTTAAGGTTATAGATGAACTTTTTCCATACATAGAGGGAATTATTACATGTAACGCTGGAATAATAAGAAAGTATAAAGATAAGCTATTTATTATAGGGGATTATAAACTTAATATATATAATAAAGAAGGTGCTGAATTTTATAGCGAAGATATTGATATTCCATTCTTAAGTATTGAATTAAACAGAAAAGAATTAAAAGAAACAATGAAGGATTTAAATGTTAATGTTGGAGTAAACATATATGGAAAAACAGAACTTATGGTAAGTGAGTATTGTCCAATTGGAAGTACATTTGGTAATAAGACAGAAAAAAAAGCATGTAGCGGTCCATGTATGAAAGATAACTTTACATTAATCGATAGAATGAATGAAAGATTTAGGGTTCTTTGTGAAAATACATGTAGAACACATATATTAAATTCACTTCCTATTAATTTAATTGAAGAAGCTCCCGAATTAAAGAGCTTTGGAATAAATAACTTTGGAGTTGATTTTAAAGATGAATCTTATGAAGAAGTTAGAGAGGTGTTAAACCAAATTGAATTTGGTAAGAAAAATGAAGATAGAGTTTATACTAAAGGACATTATAAACGTGGAGTAGAATAATATGACATGAAAACTGCAAGCATAATAGCAAGTATATTATATTTTCCTATGTTGATATTTTCGGGTGTAACTCTCCCTTATGAAGTAATGCCAAAATTATTACAAAAAGCTGCTGATATTTTGCCTTTAACCCAAGGTATAAAGTTGTTAAAAGCTACATCTTTAGGATTACCAGTTAATGATGTTATATTTCCAATTACAGTAATGGCGGTAATTGCAAGTTATTTGTATCACTATTTATATTAGTTTTTTTAGATGGGAATAAAATATAGAATTTCTCATGTGGTAAATAAAAAAATTAACTAGTATTTTTATAATTTATAAAATGAGTTCTCCTAATTAGGAGAACTCATTTTTAATTAATAACTATACAAGCATAGTATTTTAATTAAGCTTCAAAATTTTTAATACGTATTTGCATATTGTCTTTAACTTTTAATTTTAACAAATCATTATTTTCATTACTATAAATATAGTTAGTTTCATATAGTTTTTTTACAGTACTTCTTGTAAGATCTAAATTATCACTGAGAAGTTTATCAACTCTAGATCGGAAGAGCACACGTCTGAACTCCAGT
>ERZ810453.960-NODE-960-length-1839-cov-2.6861_pt1 | contig 1839 bp, 2 predicted proteins | sample MGYA00520482_ERZ810453 | MGnify/ENA primary metagenome ERZ810453 (study PRJEB31588, sample SAMN03398927) | human gut metagenome | study: EMG produced TPA metagenomics assembly of the PRJNA231909 data set (A prospective, longitudinal analysis of the... | reverse complement strand
AAATAAAATAAAAAATAAATAATAAAAAAGGCAGTAACCGAAGTTACCACCATCTAACCAAGATTAGTATAACATTAGGTTGCTCCTTTAATCAAGGAGGATTTTGTTATGAATAAAGACCCAAGAGATATTTTTTATGATGAAGCAATAGAGGAACTTATGGAAGATTCCCTAACCGATGAAGATGTAAGCGTAATTAATGAATTAAGAGAAATGATGAATATTGATGATGATGATGACGCACTTTGTGCATTATATAACTTTGAACTTTATTTTTTCAATAAAGGACGTAAAACAGCCAATAAAACATTTATAGTAAATTTTCAATCATAAAACTAAAAGGTGATGGTCAATGATCCATCGCCTTTTTATCTTCCCCTATCCCAACTATTATCTTTTTCTTTAGTCTGAATTTTCTCATTAACCTTAAATAACTCGGGGTGTTCAGCTTGTAACTTATTAAAAATTTTTGCAAAGCCTTCAACTTCTCTGTATAATTTCTCATTTTCTCTTTTTAAAGAATTTCTTTCTGCTTTCAGTTTATCAATATCGCCAAGTTCTTCAGCAAAACTCTTAAAGTCCTTTATCATTTTTTCAAGTATCTCATGTTCTTTGTGCCAGGCACTTATCTGATTAGCTGAAATGTGCTTTTCTTCCCATTTTTTCTTTGGTACAGTAACATATTCCTCTTTTTTTAATATGCCTTTTTTTGATACTTCAGCATAGTCTGGGTACATAGTAGATATATCACTATCCTTTTCAATCTGCTTTAAAAAGCCCCTCTTAGCCTCATATTCAGCTTTTAAAGGCTCTAGCTGATATTCTGTACTCTTTAACTGCTTCTCAATCTCCTTGAGCCTTTCAATGGCACTCCCACGCTTTAATTCTTCTATGGACTTATTGCCTTCTTTGGTCATTTCATTTAAAACATTAACCTTGACCCCCATGCTCTGCTCCAGGTACTTATCTAAATCTCTATGAAATGTTTTTAAATCAGTCCTATTAACTCGTTCCTTAGCTGATATTTTATATCTATTTTTCTTTTTATCATAAACTACAGGAATAAAGCTGAAATGCATATGTGGGGTAATTTCGTCCTTATGAACATATGCAGATACAACATTATCTTTGCCATATCTATCTTCTAAAAACTTATAGGTATTTTTAAAGAACGATTCCTCATGCTCTGCAGATAAATCTTTTGGCATAGTGACAACCCAATCACACATAACATTAACATCTTTTCTTTTCAAACAATTCAATTCTGTGCATTTCTCATTAATGAATTGATAATCGCTAATTGTCCTTCCAGGTGCTAAATTATAATTTAATTCCGTTTTATTTAAATCAATATTTTCATTCCCGAATTTAATATATTCCCCTTTTTCATCCTTTGCTCTTTCATAATGTTTTAACATATGCCCTAATGCTCCACGAGTATATTTTTCAACATGAGCCATAAAAACACCTCCCCAAATTTAACCACTAAAATGCAGATGATTAACTAAAATTATGATATCAAATTTGTGTTGGTGTAGCAAGTTATACCAAAATAAATTTTGGAACTTGCTCTCCGAGGGTTTAAGGGGGTTACCCCCTCGCTACGCTCACCCCTTTTTCACTCGCCGTTAGGCAGAAAGTCGCACCCTTTTATGGGTGCAACTTCGTTGCAATAGCTTGTAGTGGTGATACTCCATCAAGGTAGTAATAAAAAATTTTCTTATAGCAGCAGATCCACTCCAAAGTCGTTGGCCCAGCAGCTAACGAAATTTTTTTATTCTCCACCTTGATTACGTAGATCGGAAGAGCACACGTCTGAACTCCAGTCACAGGATCTAA
>ERZ810453.546-NODE-546-length-6547-cov-4.45564_pt1 | contig 6547 bp, 6 predicted proteins | sample MGYA00520482_ERZ810453 | MGnify/ENA primary metagenome ERZ810453 (study PRJEB31588, sample SAMN03398927) | human gut metagenome | study: EMG produced TPA metagenomics assembly of the PRJNA231909 data set (A prospective, longitudinal analysis of the... | reverse complement strand
TCTAAACTGTAATAGTCAGTGTATCCGAACAGTTACGTCAAATCGAAGAACAATTACGTCAGGCTCAGCAACAATTGGATTCTATTCAACAACAACGTATAGCTGTTGAAAATGATATTACAGTGAATGAAAAATTACTTGCTGAAGCACAAAAGCGACTAGAAGGGCGAGAAGCCGTATTTTATAAGCGTGTACGTGATATTTATATTAATGGTCGTTTAAGTTACTTAGATGTAGTTATTGGATCTAAAGATTTTACAGACTTTGCTAATCGTTTAGAAATTTTAAAACGAATTATTGATTCTGATATTAAATTAATTGAGGAAATCAAAAAAGAGCGCGCTGAAATAGCGGCTCGAAAGCAAGCACTAGAACAGTCTCGCGCAAAACTAGTTGAGCTTGAAAAAGCAGCTGCGGCAAAACGAGCTGAAATAGAGCAAAAGAAGAAAGAACGTGAGGTAGTTCTTCAAAAGGCTCAAAATGATCGTGCTACAGCAATGCAAGCAGTAGAAGAATTAAATGCATCTTCTGCACAGATTACAGCGTTATTGAAAGCACGTCAAGCAGAGCGTGCCGCTGCTCGTGCTGCAGCAGCGGCTCAACAATCTTCACCAACTTACTCTTGGGTACAAGGGTCTGGTCAACTTGGGTGGCCTGTAAGTGGTGAAATTACCTCTCCATATGGCTATCGTACACATCCGATTTGGGGCACTACAATTTATCATTCTGGCATTGATATTGGTGTTGATGAAGGTACACCTGTTCATGCTGCAGATGGTGGTACTGTTGCTTGGTCGGGTTGGATGGGTGGCTATGGTTATGCCGTAGTTATCGATCATGGTAATGGCATGTCTACTCTTTATGGACATAATTCTGAACTTGCTGTCTCTGAAGGGCAAGATGTAGGTAAGGGTCAAGTTATTGCCTATGCTGGTAGCACAGGTAATAGTACAGGGCCACATGTACATTTTGAAGTTCGTATAAGTGGGGATCCTGTGGATCCTATGGGATATTTATAATATGAAATTTGATACACGTACAGTGTTATGGAGTCTATTGAAATATATAGGCTCTGGCATTGTTATTATGTGGCTTACATTTTGGTATCTTTCCGGTTCATTCTGGGGGCTACCAAGATTATTTATAGCCTATTATACTGCGAGTCAAGTTTTTATGACACCTATGGCTAAAACTACCCTTTATGATGGTATGCTAAAGGGGTTAATTGACTCTTTGGGAGAACCGCATAGTGTTTATTTAAATGCAGAAGAATATAAATCTATGAAAATGCAAACATCTGCAACATATGCTGGTGTTGGTATGGTCCTTGGTACTGATGATAAAGGTCTATATGCAGTTAGCGTAATGGAAGACCAACCAGCTTTTAAAGCTGGAATTAAACCTGGAGACCACATTATTGCTATCGATGGACAATCCACTACTGAAATTCCGGTAGAGGAAGCATCTTCTCGTATTCGTGGCGAAGCTGGTACTACTGTATCTCTAGATATTGAACGTAATGGTGAAAAGTTGCATTTTGATATCACTCGTGAATCCATAGTTTTGCCTACTGTTAAAAGTAAAATGCTTACTAGCACAGTTGGATATATTCGTATTAGTCAGTTTGCAGAAAATACCGCAGAAGATTTTGCCACTCAATATAAAGAGCTTCAATCTCAAGGTATGAAGGCTCTTGTCTTGGACCTACGAGATAATCCAGGCGGTTTATTATCTACTACTGAAAAGATATCTAACTATATTATGCCTCCAGGTACACTCGTAACAGTACAAAATCGATCAGGTAAAAAGGATACTTATAAGTCAGATGGACCTGATGTAGCTATGCCATTGGTTGTTTTAGTTAATAAGGGCTCTGCTAGTGCATCAGAAATCATAGCAGGGGCTGTTCAAGATCGTAAATTAGGCACTATCGTAGGTACTAATACATATGGTAAAGGTACCGTTCAAACTATTTTCCCTAGTTTAGATGATGAAGGAATTAAAGTAACTATTGCTAAGTACCACACGCCAAGTGATCGTGTTATTGATGGAACAGGTATTAAACCTGATGTAGAAATCGATTTACCAAAAGGTGTACATCCATCTAGTACATTAGATGATATTCAAATTAAAAAAGCATTAGAGCTATTACAGCAATAATGCATAGGAGTTAAATTATGTTTATAGATAGAGCGCGCGTCTTTGTTAAAGCTGGTGACGGTGGGGATGGTATGTCCAGCTTCCGTCGAGAAAAATACGTTCCAAATGGCGGCCCTAGTGGTGGTGATGGTGGTAAAGGTGCGGATGTTGTTTTTAAAGCTGACAAGAATATTAATACGCTTGTAGACTTTAGATATAAACGTCAGTTTAAGGCACCAGCTGGCGGTAATGGTGAAAGCTCTAATAAGCACGGTCGAGGTTCCGATCCTCTTATCATTCCAGTTCCATTGGGTACAGTAATTAAAGATGAGGAAACAGGAAAAATCTTTTGCGATCTTGTCAACGATGGCGATACCTTTGTTATTGCCAAAGGTGGTCGTGGCGGCCGTGGCAATGCTCGATTCCAAACTAGTGCTAACCGTGCACCAACCTTTGCAGAAAAGGGTGAACCTGGTGAAGAATTCTGGTTACAATTAGAGCTTAAAGTATTAGCTGATGTAGGTTTATTAGGTTATCCATCTGTTGGTAAATCTAGTATTTTGCGAAAAGTATCTAAAGCTCAACCAGAGGTGGCAGCATATCACTTTACTACACTAACACCAGTACTTGGGGTAGTTACAATTTCTGGAGATCGTAGCTTTGTTTTGGCCGATATTCCGGGCCTTATTGAAGGGGCTAGTGAAGGTGTGGGGTTAGGTCACAATTTTCTACGTCATGTTGAACGTACGAATATTTTAATTCATGTTCTAGATGTATCTGGTATGGAAGGCCGAGACCCTAAGGTCGACTTTGATGCGATTAATGAAGAGTTACGTAAATACTCTGAAAAATTGGCTAATAAAAAACAAATTGTAGCTCTCAATAAGATCGATATGGTCTTTGATGACACGACGATTCCCGAAACAAAAAAATATTTTGAAGATAAAGGCTATGAAGTATTTCTCATTAACGCCTTAAGTGGTGAAGGTTTGTCAGAGCTTATGGAACGAGCTTACTACTATGTAGAAAACTACGAACCAGAGCCTGAAGCAAATGATGACACAGTTGTATACGAAGCAAAACAAGATGTAGAATTTGTCATTACTCGTGGTGATGATGCTGCTTTCTACATTACTGGTAAACGTATTGAACGATTAGTAGCTATGACAAATCTTGACGATGATCAATCTCTTCGTAGATTCCAACGCATTTGGCGCTTTATGGAGCTTGATGCAAAATTGAAGGAAAAAGGCTGTAAAGACGGTGATGAAGTTGTAATCGGCGATCAGCGCTTTACTTTCCAAGAGTAGGAGTAATAATGACAGGAAAACAAAAACGGTATTTACGTTCATTGGCGGCTACAATACCACCGGTTGTCCAAATTGGTAAAAATGGTTTAGAGGATAGCGTTATAGATAGTGCTCGTGCAGCGATTACAGCACGTGAGCTTATTAAGGTTAAATTACATAATAATAGTCCTGAAGATAAGACAATTTTTCAAGACTTAGCAGATATGCTTGGCGCTGAACTAGTTCAAGTGATTGGTTTTAATGGTGTTTTATATAAAGCTAAAAAAGAACCTAAAATCATTTTGCCAAAATAATTTTATATCTAGTAGATCATAAAAATTTGTATACATCGTAGTTAAGAATTTCAACCTTAGGAGGTTAGTCTATGCGCAGCGCCATCGTTAATGCAAAACGAATTGTAGTCAAAGTTGGTAGCAGTACGCTTTGTTACACTAATGGACATTTAAATTTGGAGCGTATTGAAAGATTAGTGCGCCAATTATCAGATTTGGCTAACCAAGGTAAAGAGATTATTCTTGTTTCCTCTGGTGCTACTGGTGCAGGTCTTGCCCCTTTAGGCTTTAAAGAAAAGCCTAGAGATCTCGTATTAAAACAAGCAGCTGCTGCAGTAGGTCAAGGTATTCTCATTCATATGTACGAGCGCATGTTTCGAGAATATGGTCGAACCGTAGGGCAAATTCTTTTAACGAAAGAGGATAGTACTGGACGACATAGTTATCTTAACTTGCGTAATACATTACATACTTTATTGCAACTTAACGTTATTCCTATTATTAATGAAAATGACGTGGTTGCTATCGAAGAATTTAAAATCGGTGATAACGATACATTATCTGCTACTGTTGCAGGTATTGTAGATGCAGATTTACTTATCATTTTGTCAGATATTGAAGGCTTATATACAGCTAACCCAGCCACTAATCCAGATGCTACTTTGATAGAAACTGTTTCTGAAATTAACGATGAAACCTATGCTATTGCAGGTGGTGCTGGTTCTAATATGGGAACGGGTGGTATGTATACAAAAATTAAAGCTGCTCATATGGCAACAAATTCTGGTGTACCAATGGTTATTACCTCAGGTGAAGTAGAGGATTCTGTTCGTCGTGTATGTAAGGGTGAACAAATTGGGACACTCTTTGAAGCCCATGATGCAAGTTTATCTGGTAAACATCATTGGTTAGCTTTTGGTAAACGATTAAAAGGCTCCATTACGATTGATGACGGGTGTGCTCGCGCTGTTTTAGATAAGGGTGCTAGCATTCTGCCCGCTGGTATTATTGAAGTAGAGGGGACTTTTGGACCTGGTGATACAATTTCCATTTATCATGATCATAAGGAAATTGGTCGTGGACTTATTAATTATAGTATTGATGATATGAAGGCGATTAAAGGTCACAATACAAATGATATAGCCGAGATTCTGGGTATTAATACGACCTATGATGAGGCTGTACATCGTAATAATCTAGTTTTATTACACTGAGGAAATCCTATGAACCAGTATGAAAAAATTTGTAAAGATATGGGCCAGAGAGCTAAAACGGCATCTTTTGAATTAGCCCAACTCGACCAAGAAACTTTAGATTCTGCATTGTTAGCAATTGCTGATGCTGTAGAAGCACAAACAGATGAAATTATGGCGGCTAATGAGTTAGACCTAGAAAAATCTGTTGATTATAATTTACCTCGAACTATGATAGATCGATTGACTTTGACACCTAGTCGCATTGCTCAAATGGCAGAAGGGGTGCGTCAAGTGGCTGCTCTTGAAAGTCCTGTAGGTTCCATTATAGAAACAATCACTCGGCCTAATGGTTTGATTATTGAAAAGCGATCAGTACCTTTTGGTGTTATTGGTATCATCTTTGAAGCCCGTCCAAATGTAACCATAGATGCAGGTGTTCTTTGTTTAAAGACAGCAAATGCTACAATTTTACGAGGTGGTAAGGAGGCATTTCACACGAATCAAATCATCGTGTCTATCATGCGGGATACCTTAGAGTCGTTAGGTATTAATGGTGACTCTATTCAACTCGTTGAGGTGCTTGATCGAGATCTGGTTGGAGTACTTTTACAACAACGGGAATATATTGATGTAATCATTCCACGTGGGGGTGCTGGACTTATTCGTCGTGTTGTAGAAGATAGTAGCATTCCTGTTATTGAAACTGGCAGCGGTGTATGTCATACCTTTGTTGATGAATTTGCTGATTTAGAGATGGCTTTAGAAATTGCAGTCAATGCTAAAGTTCAACGTCCATCTGTATGTAACTCTATGGAAACCTTACTAGTTCATCAAGCTGTGGCTAGAGAGTTTTTACCACGCCTTAATATAGCACTACTAGAATATGGTGTTCGTATTCATGGTGATGAGGCTGTAGCTCAATATATGGAGAATACAATTCCTTTAACAGAAGAGTCTTTCAGCACAGAATACAATGATATGGACTTAAATGTGCGTATCGTTGAAAATCTTGAAGAAGCTATTGAACATGTGAATCGGTATACTACACATCACTCTGAGGCTATTATCACAGATGAACCTATGCGTGCTAATGTATTTATGAATTTAGTAGATTGCTCTACTGTGTATCATAATGCATCTACACGTTTTACAGATGGCTTTGAGTTTGGCTTTGGTGCTGAGATTGGCATTAGTACACAAAAACTCCATGCTCGAGGGCCTATGGGGTTACAAGCTCTAACATCTTATAAATACTTTGTATTTGGAGAAGGCCAAGTACGGACGTGAAGAAATTATATTATTTTATAAGAGCATATTATAGATACATTCAAACACCAAAGGGACGATATGAATGGATATCCTATATAAAAGCATTGCTCATATTCATCATTATTTGTGTCATTGTCATTAAGGGAGTGACCACATTATGGTAGATAAACGTCGTATAGGTATAATTGGTGGAACATTTAATCCCATTCATTTAGGTCATCTAATGATTGCAGAGGTGGCTTGTGAAAGCTTTAATTTAGAAAAGGTTATCTTTGTACCTGCTCGTATTCCACCACATAAGCAATATGATGTGATAGATAGTCATCATCGCTATGCTATGACGGCGGCCGCAGTTTCGGAT
>ERZ810453.527-NODE-527-length-7305-cov-54.7688_pt1 | contig 7305 bp, 7 predicted proteins | sample MGYA00520482_ERZ810453 | MGnify/ENA primary metagenome ERZ810453 (study PRJEB31588, sample SAMN03398927) | human gut metagenome | study: EMG produced TPA metagenomics assembly of the PRJNA231909 data set (A prospective, longitudinal analysis of the... | reverse complement strand
TCACTTAACTAAATAGACTTGCCCAAGTGAAATTTTATACCTATATTTGCTTCATAATCAATATATTACATTATGATAAAAATTATAGGATACGCACGAGTTTCTACTACAAAACAAGACTTATCTCGACAAAAGCTAAAGATTAAGGAGTTCTGTGAGAACAACAATTATGAGTTAATTGAAATTATTGAGGACTTTGGAATATCTGGTGTGGTTGCAGACAGAAAAGGTTATATCGAATTACAAAGTAAAACCTACAAAGATGCAGACATGATAGTAATTTCTGAGTTATCACGTTTGAGCAGGCAAGAAGATGTAACAGAGACAGTTTACAACATTCAACAGATTATTAATAAAGGATTATCTGTAATACTCTTAGATAGTCCCAGTAAAATTTATGAAGCTAATAAACTTTTAGACATTACAGAAATACTTATCCTCACTATCAAAGCATGGGCAGCAGCACAAGAAAGATTGGATATTAAAAAGAAGAACCAAGATGGGAAGCAAGCTCTCTTCCAAGCTTATCCTTATGCAGTTGTAGACCAAAAAATACCTTATGGATATAAAGCAGTTCCTAACCCCAATGGGAAACGTCCTAAATATATTTTAGAAGAAGTACCAGAAGAAGTAGAGAATATAAAAAGACTCTTCGCTTTAGTAAACTCTGGTAAGACACTGGGAGCAGTAGCCAGATATTTCAATGAAAGGAATATTACTTTTAGAGGATATTACAGCACTGTTGCCATTCTAAGCAACTATATCCATAGTGATATTTATAGAGGAATCAGAAGAAGAACACAGAGATTAGGTAGAGAAGAACCTTATACCATCGAGGTTAGAATAAAACCTATTATCAGTGAAGAGGATTTTATGAAAGCACAAGAGCTGATTAAAAACAACTATAAAAATACTCCAACTGGAAAAGTCAATCATAATCCATTAAAAGGAATCATCAGATGTAGATGTGGGAGAGCCATGACTGTAAAAGACAAAAAGCCAGCAGCAAGAATTTCAAAACTAACATATAGATGTAGCTGTGTTGATAGGAAATCTCATCCAGACTTCTGTAAATATAATATTGATGAAGTTTCTTACGACCTTACGAATGAAATATTATATAGTCTTTTCAAATCTATGCACACAGCAGAATATATCAACTTCTTTAGGAACCAAACAGACAATAGAGTTACAGAGCTACAAGAGGAAATAGCTGGAATTGAGAAACGTTTATCTACCCTATATCTTGATAAAGAGAACTTATCTAATGAAAGCCAAGAAAATGCCAACAAGTTTCTACTCACCACCAATCCTACCCTTTTAAACATTATCCAAGAGAAACAGAACCAGTTAGATGAGAAGATAAAATCTATTGATAAAGAAATTATAAGATATAAAAAATCACAGAGTAAAAAGATAGCAGACATCGAAAGGATTAAAGATAATAATGGTAAAGAGAAGCTTCAAAACCTCAGCATCGAAGAACAAGGAGAACTATATCATAAATATTTGGAGAGAGTGAATTATATTCCTGTCACTACCATGCAGGGATATTATATTGTACAGTTCCTTAATGGAATTAAATTCTATATAGCTATTACGAAAGTCAGAAGCATTGCAATGGCTTCTCTCCTATTAGACAACTGGACGATTGATGAAAAAGGAATTATAACAGCTAACTATGATACTTTAAAGTCCAGTGATATGAAGAACTTTAGCATAGAAATGATTAGGAAAACAAAAACTATGACTTTACAAGAATATCTTAAAACAGACCTTGCAAAAGAAAGAGCCTTGCATCTTGACCTTAGTTATAGAGAAAGATATTTAGAAGAACTACATAAAGCAGGGTTGGATGGTAGGCTCAGACCATTAAAAAAGGAATAACTTCATCCTTTTTAATTATCTTTGCTTCCAAACCATATAAGCAAAGATATGAGACCAATTGAAAGACTTGAAGAAACTTATTTCCCTAAAGGCATAGAGTTACTTGAATACATGGAGGAGGTAGCAGTACTTTATGTACCAGATTATGATATAGACCATGAAACAGGAGAACAATATATTTATGGTACAACCGCCTTGCCCTTATTCATAAGAAGATACAATCAGAATAAACTATATGGTAACTTCACATACGAAGATTATATAGCCAATGAGGACATACAAAATACACTGAAAGGCTTGGGTGTTGATATAGATAAGTTTTGGTTTCTGCTTCTGTTCATCTTTGATTATACTTGTGGAACGTGCTTGGACGGAATGAAAGCTACAGGCATTGGAATAGAACAACTCATCAAATTCGCCAAAGCCATAGCTGACAACCATAAGGAGATTAACCAATTTGGAGTAAGTTTTAAAAAGCCTATTACCGTCTCTGTAAAGATTGAAGGCAAGCATCAGATAGTAATTGACAATGCCAATACAATAGGTTACTTGGCTACTATCATTGCCAACAACCTAAAAGAGATAGAGGAACATCCTTGGATGCAGAACCAACAAGTCAGCATAAGCACCCATGCAGAAGAAAAGGAATCCGTTCAGATATGGCTGTTCTATAAGATGTTCAATGACTTCTTCAATTTAGAGCCATATAACAAGCAGTTTAATATCAGACAGAAGAAAGGAAGCACCATATCACTTAGTAAGACATTGCTCATATCAAGGCTTATCTACTTCACTAAGCTATCTAAACATAGTAAATTCTCAGATGATGAAGATGTCCTAAAAGGTTACATCAAGCAATATAAAGACAAGAGAATTGATACTGCGAACAGCATATACTTCTAATAAACTTCTGATAATTAATACAATCCTGCTCCGTACCATTAAGAGGGTACATAAGAGCAGGACTTTTTTTCTCTCTTTTAATCCTGCCATTATATCCCATCTTTGCAGCGTCAAAACGATAACGGACGAGCTGACAATTAAGAGGGGAAGTAAAACCACTCATTAATTTCTCTCTTTTAATCAGCCCAGAAGCAAGTAGTTTTGCAGCGTAATCAGATAACCAAGTGTACATAGGTTTGAGGGTTGCACTGAATGAATAACAACAACTTAAAAGATTAGAATTATGAGCGAATTAGTAAACGTAAAAGCAGAGAAAGTTAATAATGAAATTGAATCTTTAAATCAGAATGAAATCATGGAAGAAGTAAAAAAGACATCAGTAGGAGTCAAGATGCAAGCAGTAGAAGAAGCCCGTCAGAATTTGATGAAAGCTAAGAACGTGCTTGAAGCCAACAAGGATGCAGAAGCCAATATTAAGAAATCTGCACAAGTTAATGTTGGTAAAGCTGAATCTGCATACCTTGAAGCACTTAAAAAAGTGGAGCTTCCAACCACTAAAATAGAAGTTTGGAATGAAGTTACCAATACAGCCGAACAGGTAATCTTCACTAAAGAACAAAAGGAAATCATCATCGCTATATCTGTTTATAGCATGGCAGTAAGCAAGGTAAACCTTGAATGTGGCAAGGATTTGATAACCAATGAACATTTTGATAAAGTTCCTCTCTACATTACAGAAGCCGCCCTGTTTTACAATGCAGACATTGAGCTGAAAGACCTCAACGGAAACACCGTACCTAAAGGTACTCCTAATGTTTATGTTCCTGTTGATAAAGCAAACGGATATTGGCAATGGTCAAGCTACCATGAATACAATCTCAATGCTATCGTCAAGGATGATGCAGAACTGACCATAGAGAATGTGAGAATTAAAAAGTTTGATTCTTTACAGGAGTTTGGCAAGTACAGAGGAGTGAACAATGTGTTAAGTCGTGGCTTTAACGGATTGGAGAAAGCTGGCAACGCAGCATTAGCCACACAGCAGGAGTTCTTTAACAGAGTGTTCCAAAAGGCATTGGAATTAAAAGCAAACATCAGCGTAATCACCAAATATTACAATTTTGGTAAGACACTAAGTTTGAAAGTCTGGAACAGTGCCATGCAGGGAGTTTATGAAGCCAAACTTGAAGAATATGACCTGACAATAGGAGATACAATCATCAAGACTTTAAGCGACATGAAGATTTCTAAGGACACTATCAGACACCGCTACATGATTGATGCAATTACCCAGCTTGCCAACTACGCACCGAATGGAGAAGACAAGAAGATTGGATTGGATGAAACTCTAAACACCATAAAGACATTGAATGAGGGCAGCATTAGAATTATTAATGAAGTGAAGTCTGACCATGTGAACACCATTTATTCTGAAATGCTAACCCAATATCTAAAGAATCATGGAGTGATTAAAGAAGAACAGGCTGCATAAGCCACTAACAGCAAAGCCCATGTGACAGGTGGGCTTAATTCTTAACCAATTAAATAATAAAACAATGAATCCATATATCATACAATCCAGCTTATATCTAAGCACTATCTACGAAGCAATAATTGCTAAGCAAGAAATACTAAGAGCTAAAATGCAGCAATACAATGATGTCAAGCTCTACTTGTTCAGTTTCATTCTCCCAGAATATAGTTCTAATGAATATATTGCAAATAGCCTCAAACTTTATAATGAGAATGAACTGTTCCCCATTATTATAACTTCCATTACATATAAGGAAGTTGATAATCCAAGAATAGCTTTCAAGAATGAGAATGGAATTATACACTTAGTTCTATGTTTTGAACATGACAAGGAGGATTGACAAGAAGCAGGGAAATGTGAGAGGTTTCCCTGCCTTACTTAATACTTCTGAATTGTGGTCTTATCATTAGTTCCCCACTCGTGGAATTACTATCTTTATAGTACCACAAACAGATAATCCCACCACACAGATTGACGGACTTACAAACTATTCAGAATATCTAAAATGGAAGAATTTACCTATGAACAGATAAGGGCTAAGGCTCTTAAACAGGGAGTAAAAGATAATAAGGTTCACATTGGATTGTGGGCTAATCTTAATAACTATCTAAAGACAAGGAGAAAGAAGAATGGAAAGGTTACTACCTATTATATCTCATTGCAGAAATTGGCTTACTGACAAGATAAAAATTGAAGCAGAGAGAATCATATTGTCAAATTTGGGAGGTGTGCTTATTCACTTTTTACTGCGTGTCTAAACACCCCCTCTCTACACTCCTACGCTACATTCCAATAAGACCCTTGCAATGTCCTTACGGACACCGCAAAGGTAATCTGTAAGCTGGGAGTGACTAAAATCAATGATATGTGGATTTATAACAATCATTTCTATAACAAGCTGAGCGAACTTAGAAAATCCAACAGGTTAAGTTCCTCTAAAATGAGATTCTTACTAAAGACCAACCAAATCATTTTAATCAAACATATTGAGCGATTGCCTTATGAAGTTACCATTCAAGGAATATACAGTAATGAGCAACAATCTGATTCAGAAGCTGGGTTGTGCTGATGTTTACAGGACATACGTGTTACTATTGACAGCAGACAAATATACGCTGACCACTGACACTACAATAGACCAACTTACATCATTCGTTGGTGATAAACCTGCCAACTATAAAGGTGGTAAGAGTTCCCAATCATTTAATGACAAGTTAAGAGCCACAGGGGAAGTCAGCATACAGAATAAGGACAGTGGCAGGAATGACAGGACTTGGACTGATTATATATTCTCTCCTGCCAGTTTTGGGCATTACAGAAGAATTGACAGGGAGTTTTATGATTCATATAACAATACTCTGGATTTAAAACTCAGAGGATTCATTCTTAAATTGTTCAGTGCAGCAGAGCCACACAGCCATACTATTACCTTATCTGCAAGGAAATTGAAAGAGCTAATCCACATGGGACATGGTACTATCTCCAACTATATAGAGCAACTAAGGGATATGGACTTGTTAGATGAAGTTGGAGATTCAATCATATTAAAAGCCAAAGGTCTTATTATAGACTTGCCCAAAGATAAATATGTGGAGGAAGTGAAAGCTGACTTTGAGCACATGATAGCATTTAACGAGAGCAGAGGAAACTCCATTTCAAGGGAGTGCATGATTTATAAGAAGTACAAGGAGAATAACTTTGAGGGAGTTAAGGATATGCACGCTCTTATGAAATCATTACAAGCTGGATATGTTGGGAAAGATAAGAAAATTATCTATAAAGAAGAATATCCAGACATTATCTTATAAAGATATGACAATGTAAACTTCAAAGCACCAAAAGGTTTGAAGTTTTTTTCTTTTAATTATAATATGAGTTACCTTTGTGCTCATAACATAGATATTTATGAGTAATAAAGCTTATACTATTACATTTGAGGAAAATGGAATCAATAGATTTTTACTAAAGATAATCAATATTGGTACATATAATATTCCCCAATTGAAGTTTACCTTTGGGCATGGGATAAGTTTAGTCGATGTTGATATTCCTATTATAAATCAAGAAGAATTAGATGAAAGTGACGAAATAACTAAAGGACTAATTCCATGTAGTAATTGTGAATATTCATACCATTTTGATGGTAGCTTCCTCAGGAAGTTACCCACTTTTCCTATAAAAGAAAAAACATACTTCAATCCTTATGGGCAAAATTTCCATATTACCCCATTAGATAAAATATATGATTATATGCCAATCTTTGTGTTGGATATAAAAGACAGTCTGGCTTGCCAGCCCTACAGGCAAACAAGTAAAAGGAAATCAATTAATTATACATGCTTCAATAATGAACTTTTCAACCATAATACATATAAAGTCATTATCTATTTAAAAAATAAGAACTTTATTATAAATCAATATACGACTAATAAATTCTATTCAGATATTATAGGGGAAATTAGTTCTGAATTGGAAATCGCTATTTATGTTCAATGTTTTGCTTATGAACAACCACAACCAATATATTCTAAAAGTTGGAAAGGATATATAACCCCTAAAAAATTTAACACAGTAAATCCATGCTCTCCAGAAGCAAAAGAAGAAATCAGTAGTGGATTTTCCAATAATATTTTTGATAAAAGATTTCATGAGATATTAATCAGTGCCAAGCCAAATGGAATTATCCATATTACAAAACAAAAGTTTGAGCAATTATGTAAACTCGATTCTATAAAGTTACCTCTACAAATAAAAACATTACTAGCTATTGCCATTTTAAAAACATAAAAGCATTACTATACTACTATTTTATCCCCCCTCATGGCTCTTGAATAAAAAGAATGCTTTAGTAATGTAATCTGGCAACAGACAGGAATAAGCATTTTTATTAATCCAAGAGCAGGCACGATGCACTATTGCCACAGCTAACCATTAATTTACTAATGCTCCTCATTTCCTTTGAAAGAATCTTTAGGGAAAGA
>ERZ810453.523-NODE-523-length-7484-cov-6.1937_pt1 | contig 7484 bp, 2 predicted proteins | sample MGYA00520482_ERZ810453 | MGnify/ENA primary metagenome ERZ810453 (study PRJEB31588, sample SAMN03398927) | human gut metagenome | study: EMG produced TPA metagenomics assembly of the PRJNA231909 data set (A prospective, longitudinal analysis of the... | reverse complement strand
GCTCTAACGAAGAAGTGGCAACTTTGAACGACGGTCTTAAATTCAAAGGTGACATGGGTGCTACATCTAATGTTAAGCTTAACAAACAAGTGGACATCACAGGTGGCGTAACAAGCGCTTCCGATCTTGCTACAGGTAATAATATCGGTGTTACTTCTGCGGCTGTTGGTGCTGATGGCAATGCAAAATTACAATTGCAATTGGCGAAAAACTTGACAGGCTTGCAATCTGTAACGGCATCTGACACTGTGAAAGCAGGCACTGCCACTGTAGGTAATCATACGGTAGCAGATAACAAAGGTGCTAACCAAACTGGTAACTTTGTAACAGGTTTAGATAATACATCTTGGAATATTGCGGATCCTGTATATGTACCAAACCGTGCGGCTACTGAAGAACAGTTGAAAACGGTTAGCGATGCTATTAATAAAGCTAATGCAAGTGCTACAGATTACCGCTTAATTGCTAATCCGAACAACGCGGCAGATGGTTCCTATAAGGTTGAAAACAATCAAGTAGACTTGAAAGTAAAAGACGAAAAATCCAGTGACGTTAAAACTGTAACGATTAAGGATATTGCGTCTAAAACTGAACTAGATAATGTAAAAGATCGTTCCGTAAAATATGACGGTAACACAGGCCATGACACAGTAACATTGGAAGGTCCTAACGGTACAAAAATTACTAACTTGAAAGATGGTAACGTAGCGGCCGGTTCCAAAGATGCTGTCAACGGCGGTCAATTACACGATGCTAAAAATGAACTTATCAACACAGGCCTTAAATTTGATGCTAATGTAGGCGGCGTACAAACTAACAAATTAGGCTCCACTGTTACAATTCAAGGTGAAGGTACTGCTGCTGACGCTGATTATAGCGGTGAAAACCTCAAAACTTTCATCAATCAAGATGCGGCAACAGGCAATACGACTATTGACGTGAAGATGAACAAAAACCTTAAAGCTGAATCTGTGAAGGTTGGCAAAAATGGTAAGGACGGCGTAGCTATTACAGGTCCTGACACAGCGAACGGTACAGATGGCAAGGTAGCTGTCACTGATAAAAACGGTAAAGAAGCCGTTTCTATTTCCGGTAAGGACGGCGTAGGTCACATCGGCTTGACAGGCCCTGCTGGAACGAACGGCGTGAATGGTACTAATGGTATCGACTTATCCGTAAAACCTGGTTACGATGATCCTGCTACTGGCGTTAAAGGCGAAAAAGGTGTAGACGGTACAAACGGTCTTACACGTATCGTTTACAAAGACGGCAACGGCGAACACCAAGTTGCGACTATGGAGGACGGTTTACAATTCACTGGTAACAATTCTGGTACTGTGAATAAACAAAAATTGAATTCCTTGGTGAAAGTACAAGGTGAAGGCGTAACTGAAGCTGAATCTGCAGCGTTCAAGAGCGCAGCCGGCAATATCAACGTAAAAGCTGATGGCACTAACAAATTGGAACTTCAATTGGCGAAAGACCTTAAAAATCTTGATTCCGTAACGGCTGCTAAGACTGTGAAAGCAGGCGGTGCTACTATGGGTAGTCAAACTGTTAACAACGCGGCCGGCGACAGCGAAACAGGCAACTATGTAACAGGTCTTGATAATAAAGATTGGGATGCAGACAAGATCGTATCCGGTCGTGCCGCAACAGAAGATCAGTTGAAAAAAGCGTTGGATGCTCAAAGTGCTAACTCCACTGATTATCGTTTGATCAGAAATCAAGCAGCAGGCTCCAATGGAGACTACACTGTGGATGCGAACGGCGATGTAGCGTTGACTGTACAAGATAAGAATCATCCAGATAAAACAGAAACCGTTACCATCAAAGACGTTGCTTCTAAATCCAAACTTGATAAATTGAATGACCGCGCTGTTAAGTATGATTTGGATCCTACTGGTAATCCTGATAAATCCAAGGTAACTTACGAAGGTCCTGCATATAACAATAAGCAAGGCGGTACTCACGTAACGAATGTGGCATATGCTACAGGCAACGATGGTAGCGAAGCGGTTAATGTAGACTACTTAAATGACAAAATCAAAGATAGTGCAGACGCATTGACTAATAAAGGTTTGAAATTCGATGCTAATCAAGGCGGAGAAAAAACTAATAAGCTTGGCTCTAAAGTGACTATTAAAGGTGAAGGCACTGCAGCTGACGAAGATTACAGCGGCGAAAACCTTAAAACTTTCATCACACAAGACCAAACATCTGGTGATACAACTATCAACGTAAAGATGAATAAAAACCTTAAAGCTGAATCCGTGAAAGTTGGCAAAGACGGTAAGAACGGCGTGTCCATTACAGGTCCTGATAACGGTACAGACGGCAAGGTAGCTGTGACTGGTAAGGACGGTAAAGAAGCTGTATCTATTTCTGGTAAAGACGGCGTAGGTCACATCGGTCTTAACGGTAAAGACGGCCATAGCGCTGACATTTCTGTTGAAAAAGGTGATCCAGACCTCAACGGTAACGAAATCACTCGTATCAAATACACTGATGAAAAGGGTAAGACACATCAAGTGGCAACCAAAGATGACGGTATGGCATATGGTGGTGACAACGGCGACGTTATCAAGAAAAAACTTAATGAACAATTGGACATTAAGGGCGGCGTAACAAACGAAGCTGATTTGACTGAAAACAATATTGGCGTTATCAGCAAAAATAATATTCTCAATGTTCGTTTGGCAAAAGACCTTAAAGACTTGAACTCCATTACTTTCAACAACGGAGCTAATGGTGCAAATGGTAAAACCGTTGTAAACGGCGAAGGCATGACTATTAATGATGCAGCAGGTAATCCATTGACAGCTGTTACAAAAGACGGCGTGAAGATTACTGATGGTCCATCCATGACGAAAGATGGCATCGATGCAGCTGGTAATAAAATTACAAACGTTCAAGACGGTAATGTTGCAAAAGATAGCAAAGACGCTGTAAACGGTGGCCAATTGCATGATGCTGTTGAAAGCCTTAAATCCAAAGGCTTCGGTCTAGAAGCAGAAGACGGCCAATCTGTGAAAAAAGCTCTTGGTGAAACTGTTAAAGTTAAAGGTGATGACACGAATATCAAAACATCCGTAGACGACGGCGCTGTTAAGGTAGAATTGAAAAAAGACATCACTGTAGACACTGTAACAGCTACCACTGTAACAACAGGCGACACTAAGATGGATACAAACGGCGTTACTATCAAGGACGGCGCTAATGAAGCAACTAAGTTGACTAAAGACGGCTTGCAAATCAATGATGGTGGTAATAAAGCTGTTACTATCAACAAAGATGGCTTAACAATCGAAAACGGTCCTAAGGTAACAAAAGACGGTATCGATGCGGCTGATAAGAAGATCACTAATGTAGCTGATGGTACTATTGGCGCTGGTAGCAAGGACGCTGTAAACGGCGGTCAATTGCATACAGCTATTGAAGACATCAAATCCACAGGCTTCGGTCTTAAAGCAGAAGACGGTAACTCCGTGAAGAAACCTCTTGGCGAAACAATTGACCTAAAAGGTGACGGTAATATCAAAACTTCTGTTGATAACGGTGCTATCAAGATGGCCTTGAACGATAAGATCACTCTTGGTCAAGACCCAGCAAAACAAGTTAAGATTGACGGTTCCGAAGGTACTGTTACAGCCGGCAATGGCGATAAAGAAGTTAAGTTGGATGGCTCTGCAGGAACGATTACAGCCGGTAAAGGTGATAATCAAGTTAAAATCGACGGCAACAACGGTTCTGTAACGGCAAATACTGTGAAAGCCGGTGACGTAGTTGTAGGTAAGCAAACTTCCGACGGTAAAGAAGGCAACTTCGTAACAGGTTTGGATAACAAAACTTGGGATCCTGAAAACCCTGTAGCTGTTCCTGGTCGTGCGGCGACAGAAGATCAATTGAAAGCTGTTAATGATGACTTCAACAACAAGGCTAGAACAGGCCGTGTATTCCAAGGTGACCAACTTGGCGATAGCGGTAAAGTGGTTCGTGGATTGGGAGATACTATGAACCTTACTGGTGGTGCTGATGTGAACCGTTTGGCAGATAATAATATCGGTGTTGTGAAAAACGCTGCTGGTGATGGCTATAACATCAAGTTGGCTAAAGACTTGAAAGGTCTTGAGTCCGTAACGACTACGGATGCTGCTGGTAATACAACTGTTATGAACGGTGGCGGTATGACAATTACACCTGCTCAAGGTAATGCTGTAAGTCTTACTAAAGACGGCCTCAATAACGGTGGTAATAGAATTACTAATGTAGGCCCTGGTGTAGATGGTACTGATGCGGTTAACGTAAATCAATTGAGCAGTGCTATGCGTAGCGTGGATGGTAAAATCGCTGATGTAGGTGCTACTAGTGCAGCTATTTCTGGCCTCAAACCATTACAATATGATCCATTGGAACCAACTCAAGTATTGGCTGCTGTAGGTCATTATAAAGGCAGCACCGCTGCAGCTGTAGGCGTGGCGCACTATACTAATGAATCTACAATGTTCCATATGGGCGTATCTCTTGGCGGTCATGACAACATGATTAATGCGGGCGTATCCTACAAATTCGGTACTTCCGATGCGAAGAAAGCGGTTCCTGCACGTTATAAGGCCGGCCCTATCAGCTCCGCGTATGTATTGCAGGATGAAGTGACTGCATTGAAAGCTGAAAATGAACGTATGAAACAACATGATCTAGAGTTAACTGCTAAATACGATCAAGTACAACGCGATAATGAAGAAATGAAAGCTCAAATCGCATTGTTGATGCAACAAGCAGGTCTTACAAAATAATCGAATCTGAATATTCGAGTTCTTAACCACTCATGTAAGGATTGTGAAAGCCGCCCTTTCCGGGGCGGCTCATCATAAGGAGGAAGTATAAAATTCAAAACATTTATGCCTGTATTGGCACTGGCTTATGTATGCGCGGTAGGTCAAGCGGATGCGGCTCAAGATCGATTGATGATGCCGGAACAACCAGCTGAACCATTAAACGTAATTGAAGCAGAAGTGGCCATTCCTGTACCTAGCGAAGAAGTTCGTGACGTAGTGAATGCTTTTACACAATTCCAATTGGATCAAAAAGGCAAATATATCATGGACGACTCTCGCGTTATGAAGGGGCAAGAACGGTACCGCAATAATGTATTGTATTATATGAACGTTCGTCGTAGCTGGTACATCGTGAGCCATCGTTATAAAAATGACAGCTATGCGCGCATGGCGTTAGATCGTTTGTACAACGATTACAAACAGTTCTTTACAGAACATGTGACTGTATCTGAAGATGCTAAATTGGACTATGCGCAACAAATCATCGATATCTTGGATCGCAATACAGCCAATGTACATGATGATGAATTGCGTTTCTACATGAACGAAATGGTTATCTTCAGCTTGAACGAAGCTATGAAAGACGGCAATAATCGCGTGAAAACTGTGGATGAAAAAGCAGCTCCTGCAATGGACGAACTTCATACAGTGGATCTTCGTAAAGCGATTAATGCACCAACAATTCAGTAAGATCTGGTGTAAGTAATAAACCGCTAATTTAATTAAATATTGTAATTGAATCAGGGACAGTTTCATTAGATTCTGTGATAATACACTGATAACTAAATAATATTTAGAATGTATGGTGTTTATAAAAGCCGGGGCATAGATTGCCTCGGCTTTTGTTATGTATAAATTGAAATTGTTACATGCAAATATGTAAATTTAATGGCATAAATGTATCGAAAAGATGAAGATTTTATTTCCTAATTATTAATTTTGTTAAATAAACCATAAAAATGAATGAAACATGAAAAATTTGTTTACAATATAGATTTTTTTTGATATGGTATACGAGTAGATGAGTATATGATAACAATCTGTAATAAGTGTAATATTTGACTTGTTATGCTGAATATTGTTGGTTTGTATTAGAAGTATAGATAATTTTTATATCTATTACTTCTTATTTTTATTATAGTTTTATATAAGGTTAGATAGGTATTACGCAACGAAAATGTAGTACGAAAGGAACATTATGAATCGAATTTATAAAGTCATTTGGAATCGGGTGAAAAACTGTTATGTAGTTGTGTCCGAAATTGCTAATAATCGCGGGAAAATTAATGGAAGAAGCACAACATGCGTTGGTACACTTTTATGTATTTTGGCACTAGTAGGTGGTACATTATTGCCACTGAATACTGCTAATGCAGTAAATCCTGCGGGGACTGGTGCAGGGGTATCATGGGGAAATGGCACGAATAGTGGCACAGATCAAAATAATGTAGCTATTGGCGGTTATGCGCAGGCCCTTGGACCGGTTTCCTTGGCATTAGGTGCGCATAGTAATTCTTCTGCTTCATATTCAACCGCTATCGGTGGAGGAACACAATCTACTGCGGAAAATGCGACAGCTATTGGTGGTGTAGCCAAGGCACAAGGGAAAAATGCTACCTCTATTGGGGCAAAAGCCGAAGCTAATGGAGAGTATGCTACCACTATCGGTGCAGGTGCAAAAGCGGATAAAACCTATGCTATAGCCATCGGCAGCCTTTCTCACGCTACTGAGGTATCCTCGTTAGCAATGGGAAATAATTCAAAAGCTACTAATACTTATGCTTATGCAATCGGTGGGAGTGCGGAGGCTAAGGGCAGATGGAGTATCGCCATGGGGACAAATGCAGTGGCCGAAGATGATGCCAGCGTGTCTATCGGTACCTGGTCAAAAGCTACTACTGGACAGTCCGTGGCTGTCGGTTATCTAGCTAACGCGAAACAATTAGGGGCAACGGCACTTGGCAGACAGACGAATGCTAGTGCAGTAGATGCAACTGCTATAGGATCTGGATCTTCTTCTACTGCTGAAAACGGTACAGCTATAGGTAAAAGTGCTTCGGTCAGTGCGAAAGACAGCGTCGCTATCGGTACTGGGGCGAAAGCAACCAATGAAAATGCAGTGGCTCTCGGCACCGGTTCTGAAACTGCTGCAGCGGTAGCAACAGCCTCTGAGTCAGTTAATGGAGTAGTACATAACTTTGCAGGTATAAATCCTGGTTCCACAGTTAGCGTAGGTAAGACAGGTATGGAACGGACGGTTACCAATGTAGCAGCCGGCCGTATTTCCGCTACATCTACAGATGCTATTAACGGCAGTCAACTGTATGCAGTGACTACGGAAGTGAATAAGGGCACAGTTTATGCAGGAGATGTAAAAGGTACGGGGGCTACAGATAATAAGTTTATCCAAAGACTGGGGGCACAAACTAATATCGTTGGTGGCGTAGCCGATACATCCAAATTGAGTGATAACAATATTGGAGTGGTATCTAATGGCACAGATACATTGAACGTGAAATTGGCTAAAGAACTGAAAGACCTAACTAGTGTGACTGCTGGTGATACAGTGATGAACACGGATGGTGTGACGATCACTGGAGGCCTAAAATTGTAAAAACCGGCAATGACGCAGGAAACAAACAAATC
>ERZ810453.431-NODE-431-length-10808-cov-5.18999_pt1 | contig 10808 bp, 7 predicted proteins | sample MGYA00520482_ERZ810453 | MGnify/ENA primary metagenome ERZ810453 (study PRJEB31588, sample SAMN03398927) | human gut metagenome | study: EMG produced TPA metagenomics assembly of the PRJNA231909 data set (A prospective, longitudinal analysis of the... | reverse complement strand
GTTAGGAAAATAATTTTCAGGAACCGCAATATCCATACCTTTTTTGATATCCCGCACGTACTCACGGTTAAGTGTGTCCCAATCGTATTCAGCATGACCAAATACAAAGATATGTTTATTATCTAAGCTACGAACGATAGCAGCACCTGTTGGTTCAGACCCAGCCAAAAGTTCCAAGTCACGATTTTCCTTAATTTGTTGCAACGAAACTGTGGTGTGACGAGAGTGTGGCATCCAAAACTTTTCATCGAATCCACGCATGAGCACTGGTCGATCATTATAAATATCGTGTTCATAAACACCGAATAATTTCTCATCCATAATAGATTTGTTAATACCAAAGTGATGATATAAACCAGCTTGAGCCCCCCAACATATATAGAAGGTCGAATATACATGTTCTTCGCCCCAGTTCATGATTTCTACGAGTTCAGACCAATAGTCTACCTCTTCAAAAGGCATTAACTCTACAGGAGCACCGGTAATAATCATACCATCAAAGAACTGGTCTTTTACTTCATCAAAGGTGCGGTAAAAGGTTTCTAAATATTGTTCATCTGTATTTTTAGCCTTACGAGATGCGGTATGCAACAATGTTAAATTAACTTGCAATGGGCTATTACTGAGAGCACGCAAAATTTGCGTCTCCGTCACTTCTTTAGTAGGCATCAAATTGACTAGCAAAATTTGCAAAGGTCGGATCTGTTGATTCTCCGCCCGTTCAGTATCCATAACGAAAATATTCTCTTGAGCTAATTTCGTAATGGCCGGTAAATTTTTTATTACTTTAATAGGCATAATATCACCTCTACACACTAAACAATTTGATAACCTAATCTAAATAATTTAACTAAGCTAGTTAAAAACCTCTCGCCTCATAGGCACAACGCCAAGCTTCGAGCCCTTCTTTTAAAATTTTACGAGGACAAGCAACATTAATGCGTTCAAAATCCTCCCCATCGACGCCAAACATAGATCCCGTATCGAGCCATAGCTTGGCATCATTGATGATCCATTCGTCTCGCTCTTTAGGGCTAAGTGGCAATTGAGAGCAATCTAGCCACATGAGATATGTCCCTTCAGGACGATATACATGAATCTTTGGCATATATTTTGCTACATAGTCGATGGTAAATTGAATATTATCTTGAATATATTCTTTCAATTCATCAAGCCAAGGAGCCCCTACTTTGTAGGCCCCTTCACAGCCCACAATCCCCATCGTGTTCAATTGGCTATAACCAGCACGGTCGATTTCTTTGATAAAACGGCGGCGTAAGGAATCATTAGGAATGAAAATATTACTTACTTGTAAGCCTGCAATGTTGAAGGTCTTACTAGGTGCTGTACATACAATACAGTGTTCTGCATAGCTTTCACCAAGAGCGGCAAAGACCTTATGCGTATGACCTTTCCATACAAAATCTGCATGGATTTCATCGCTTACAATGAGCACATTATGTTTAATACAAATATCACCGAGGCGTTTCAACTCGTCCTCAGTCCATACGCGTCCTACCGGATTATGGGGGTTACACAAGAGGAATAATGTAACATTTTCCTCAACGATAGCTCGCTCAATGCCTTCAAAATCGATAGTATATCTCTCTTCGCCTTTGATGAGTGGCACATTGATAAGACGGCGATTGTTATCGTCAATAACCATACTAAATGGGTAGTACACCGGTTGGTTGATGAGCACGCCCTCACCCTCCTTGGTGAAAGCTCGAACAGCCATCGCCAAGGCAAATACTATACCTGGCGTTTTAACGAGCCATTTTTGTTCTGGAGTCCAATTGAAACGTGTGGCGAACCAATTTTTCAACACATCGAAATACTCATCATCAGACTCGGTATAACCAAACACACCATGGTTTACGCGGTCCAATAAAATTTGCTTCAATTCAGGGGGAATTTCAAAATCCATATCCGCTACCCAGAATGGCAACACATCAGCTGGTTTACCGCACTTAACAGCAAAATCATATTTTAAAGATTTCGTGTGCGTTCTATCTAAAATTTGATCAAAATTATATTGTCCCATAGGAACTCCTTTATTTATTAAAAGCTTGTTCCAAATCTGCAATCAAGTCTTCTGTATCTTCAATCCCTACAGATAAACGCAACAAACGACGTGTAATACCTTTACGTTCAGCATCTTCCGGTTTTAAATCTGGATGTGTTTGCGTTACAGGATATGTCAACAAGGATTCTGTACCACCAAGACTTTCAGCGAATTGAATAAGCTTAATACCTTCTAATACTTGTTTAGCCGTTTCTTCGCTGTCTACTTCAAAGGATAGCATGCCTCCAAAGCCTGTTGTTTGAGCTTTATTGATTTCATAACCAGGATGTTCTGGAAGGCCTGGGAACAAAACTTTAGTTACTTTTGGTTGTTTTTTTAGCCATTCAGCAAGAGCAATGGCATTCTTTTGATGTTGCTCCATGCGTAGAGCCAATGTTTTTACACCGCGAATAACGAGCCAGCTATCCATAGCAGATAAACATGCACCTACGGTTTTATATGTTAAACGCAATTTTGCAGCGATTTCTTCGTCTTTTACAATAGTAAAACCAGAAATTACATCGTGATGACCACCGATGAATTTTGTACCACTATGAACAACAATATCGGCACCCAAGGTCAATGGTTTTTGGAAGTATGGGCTCAAGAAGGTATTGTCGATGATTACTAGCGCATTGCGTTCGTGAGCCAATGCACAAAGTGCACGAATATCGGTTATCTCCATCATAGGATTTGTTGGTGTTTCAATATATACAGCCTTTGTATTCGGTTTAAAAGCTGCTTTCACCGCATCAAGATCAGAAGTGCCTACATACGTAAACTCGATACCATTTTGCTCGTAAATATTCGTGAACATGCGGATAGAGCCACCATACAAATCATCACCCAAGATGATATGATCCCCAGGGGAGAATAGATGGAATACTGCGTCCACAGCTGCCATACCGGAGGAAAATGCCAATGCATCTGTACCTTCTTCAAGGCCAGCTATCAATTGTTCCAAACGGTCGCGCGTTGGATTAGACTCGCGCGAATATTGATAACCTGTTGTATCCCCCAACTTTGGATGGGAAAATGTACTAGACATATAGATTGCAGGGGAAATTGCTCCAGTGCTATCTGGTTTGCCACTGCCGTGAACACATTTTGTATTAAATTTCATTCCTATCAACTCCTCATATTTGTATACAATATATTAATTATAAAAGTAGACAATGATTACGGTCAACAAAAATGGGCACTCATAGGTCTTGAGTGCCCTTAAAAGGTCATATATATTTTGAATGGGTTGTCATAACTATAAGTTAAGTTCACCTAATATTTAGTGCGTTTTGTAATAAGTAATGCCAAAATTATACCTAATGACGAAGTTACCAATTGCGGCCAACTAGATACGAAAAGCATGGTATTTACAATCTTTGGTGGAAATTGGAACAAGGAGAAGAACAAGGAATACCCTCCAAAAAGTACACCAGCTTTTACCAAAGCCGCCACAATGATAAGCAATGCCTTTGGTTTATGTTGTAACCAATGAGCTACGAATACATACGCAGTCGTACCAAGAGCCGTAATCAAAATGAACGGTGGTAGCGGTAACATACCTTGTAAATGCGCCACTACCGGAGCAATCCAAGCGATGACGAGACCATTCTTCCAACCATAGCGCCACGTTGCAAGCACAAATGTAGCAGATGTAATGGAACCGATGAGGAACATACTCACCTGGTTTGGAATAAATGGAAACATGAGGCGCAAGCTTTGCGCCAATAAGGCAACGGCCAACAAGAGACCTGTACCTGTAATAGATTTTGTAGACATAAGAACCTCCTACTATACGATATAGATTTTTCAAGAGGTACTTACCTCATATATTAAAACTAAGCTTCTACAAATAATAAACGTGCCCGATCATACACCCAATTATAAACATACGTATAACCTAATATGACTAATGTCATCGTTATATCTGTAACAAAGGCCATCCAAAAGCTCATATGCATCATGTACATAATAATCGGTACTGTAGCAAGCATAAACAAACCTTCAAACAACACCGCATGAACTGTACGGATTACAGGACCTCGTGCTAATCGATCACCTGGTACTAGTTTATCAAATATCCAGTTAAACACAAAATTCCAAACCATAGCCAGTAAGGAAAAAATAACCATCAAAGCAAGAGGCTGACCCTCATGAGGAACAAACTGCATCACCGACCAGCCAATCATAACACAGCCTAACTCATATAAAATCGACTGTACAACACGCTCTGTAGCAGACATAATAATAAACCAGCTCCATCAGAAACCCCAAAAAAGATATTTACTATCACATCAATATTATATTTATTTTCTTAGATTTGTCGAGCTCTATCGAGTTTTTCCATTTTCGGATATAAAGAAAGCTACTCGTAGTATTCTGTAAGCTCGACTTACTTTTCCTAAAGTGAGTATTGTTATTTTAAGATAGAAGAAGCCGCCATATGTCTGTCCAGCGACTTGCAGCGAATGGAGCGCAGAGAGACATATGGCGGCGGAAAGCCTATCCTAAAAGTGGCATTACGAACTGAATCCATGGAATACCCACCACAATGAATATAGCAAGGTAGATAATCCCAAAGATAGCACCTAGTTTCCAAAATTCAGGACCTTTATTATAGCCACTAGCAAACCAAATTGGGCTATGACCAGTACCATAAGGGGTAAGAATCCCCATAATCCCCATTGGTACTAAAAGAATCAACATAACTTGAGCTGGATCAACACCAGGAATCTGAAGAATTAGAGTAGCAAACAAACCTACCATAGCTGTTACATAAGCAGTGCCAGAAGCAAAGAAGTAACGAAGTAAGCAAAATGCTAATAACAAGCCAAGAACAGCCATTGTTGGATCTAAAGAAACTAAAGAACCACCTGCAGATTTAGCAAGCCATTCCAAGAATCCTACATTTTTAAGCCCCGAAGCCATAGGCACAAGTGTGGCAAACCAAGTCAAAACATTCCATGCTGGTTTGTTAGCAAGGAAATCTTGCCAAGTCATAATCTTAGTAAAAATCATCAAGATAATAACAATTAAAGCCGTTGTAGTTGGGTTGATTTTAAATGTAGAAGCACCAATCCACAATACAAGAGCTAACACAGAAATCAAGGCCATGAAGATTTCACTGCGTGTCATGGAGCCTAATTTCTTATATTCATCCTTTGCCCATGCTGCAATTTCAGGGGAACCTTTTACCTCCGGTTTGCAGAATACATACGTCAACAATGGTGTAATGATAAATAGAATAATACCTACTGGCAAGAATGCTAAGAACCATGTACCCCAGTTGGCAGCTACGATACCCGACTTAGCAGACAATTCAAGAGCCAATGGATTTGGCGCCGCACCAGTCAAGAAAATAGAACTAGATACACAAGTTGTTGCCAATGCTACCCAATTTAAATAAGAACCAATTTTACGAGGATTCTTATCTGGATAAGAATCGAACATCGGACAAATACTGGATACGATTGGATAAATCGTACCACCAGAACGAGCCGCATTACTTGGAATAAATGGAGCCAACACAAGGTCAGTAATAGCAATGGCATAACCAAGGCCTAAAGAGGACTTTCCAAGCTTGGCTACGAGGAACAATGCAATACGTCGGCCAAGGCCAGAATTTTCATAACCGATACCGATCATAAATGCTGCGAATATCAACCACACGATGGCATTAGAGAAACCGCTAAGCCCCCAGCTGATAGCTTGAGCATCCGTAATAGCCTTTGCTACACCAGTTGCTTTGTCTACAATAGGTGCTGGACCAACCTTAAATAACATAGATACGGTAACAGCAATGATACCGATAAAAGCAGGTGGGATTGGTTCTAAAATCAACCCCACCACGAGGCCTGCAAAAATACTTACATAAATCCAAGAATTTGGACTAAGGCCTTCAGGCGCACCGATGAGCCATACAAGAATAGCTACTACAAGCGGTGCGAATAATTTCCAATTCGACTTCATTAGGAACACTCCTTACTAAAAATAAAACTGCAAAATTGCTAATACAGTATAGCAGAATATTTTTAGTAAAAATATAATATTCGTCATAATACTTATTGATTGATACTAAACTTTTAGTAATAGTTTTTACTAGATATTTTTGGTTTTATACAATATAATATAAACATCGAAAATCACTAATATATCGAAAGATATGTCGAAAGGATTGAAATGAAGTTAATTTCTAGTTATATAAAACCTTTATGGTTCTCTATTATCATTGTGTCACTTCTTTCGTTACTCAATGTAGCAGGCACTTTATATATACCAACCTTAACAGCTACCATCATCAATGACGGTGTCCTCCATGGTGATTTAGAGATGATTACTAACTCTAGTGCAACGATGCTTATCGTTGCACTATTAACAGTATCGTCTGCCATCCTAGGTGTTGCTATGAGCGCTCATATTTCAGCCTCTATAGGCAAGGTATTGCGCGACAATTTGGTGAAAGCTATACAAGCCTTTTCACTACGCGACTTTACACACTTTGGTACAGGCACCATACTCATGCGGACCAGCCGAGACGTTGAGAAAATTCAATCAGTTCTAGGAGAAGGTTTAAATATGATTCTCCCTATGCCTCTCATGATATGTATTGGTCTAGGACTAACCTTCTATAAGAGCTGGCAACTAGGTCTCGTCATCCTCGCTGTTATGGCATTCATGATACTGACCATAATCTTTATTGAAAGTCGCGCCTTACCTATTATTAAAGCGTTACAACTAAAACTAGATACTATTACCGATATGGTACGTGATCATATTGTGGGCATGCCTGTTATACGAGCTTTCAATAGAAGATATTACGAAAATACTAAAGAAATAGAAATTTTTACAGAAACAGCTCAACTAAATAAAAGATTACGCCAAACCTTTGCTATTGGTTTACCGACTATATTAATTCTCTTTAACATGAGTACCGTTGCTATCCTTTGGCTCGGAGGCTATAACGTAAGCATAGGATCCCTACAAATAGGTGACATTATGGCCGTTATTGAATACGCTAACCTTATCCTCTTAAGTATGCTCATGGCTATTTTCGTCATCATAGATATACCCGAAGCTATCGTATGTTACACCCGTATTCGAGAATTATTGGAACACGAAAACTCTGATACATTCCCTGAACCATATAATAAAAATACAAATTTAGACACCTATTATATAGTTAACCAAAAAGATAGTAAAAATTTTATAGATTTGGCATCGGCATCGGCATCGGCAAACGATGATACTCCACTTCTGGAATTTCGCAATGTTACGTTCCGTTACGATAATGCAGAATCGCCGGCTTTAGAAAATATTTCCTTTACCGTTCATCACGGTGAAACATTGGCTATTATGGGTGATATTGGTTCTGGTAAAAGTACGATTACAAACCTAATCCCTCGCCTATTCTCCATTGAGTCTGGAGACATTCTCTTCAAAGGCAAATCCATCTATGAATGGAATGTAGATGACTTACGCTCACGCATCGGTTATGTCCCACAAAAAGCCTACTTATTTACAGGGACTGTAGAAATGAACATCCGTTACGGTGCTGCACCAAGCCAAGATATTTCAGTTCAAGATATAGAAAATGCATGCCGATTATCTAAGGCGGATGAATTTATTAGTCGCCTTGAAGGTGCTTACCAATATATCATCTCCCAAGGTGGCACTAATCTATCTGGAGGTCAACGCCAACGTCTTGCCATGGCTAGAGCGCTCGTGCGCAAACCAGATTTATTTATATTCGATGATAGTTTCTCTGCTCTCGACGGCACCACAGAGCGTGCCGTTCGCACCGTATTACATGAGGAATTGCAAAAGGACAATCGCCCCGCTCTCATCTCTGTAGAGCAAAAGGTAAGTGCTGCAAAAAAGGCAGACCACATCTTAATCATCAACAGAGGTCAAGTGGCAGGGTATGGCACTCATGATGAGTTAGCTGAAAACTCTACCGTATATAAACAAATTTTAGCATCTCAGGAGGTGACAGCATGAACCCATTACGTCGTTTCCTGATCGATTCTAAAAGCCAATGGGGTTGGCTAGCACTACTCATCTTAGCCCTTATCACAGCAGCTATGTTTGAGGTATCAGCTCCAGTATTACTTGGCAAGGTCGTAGATGCTATTATTAGCGGATTACAAACAAACCAAGACATTAATACCATATTCGCCTCTATTGATACAATCATCCTCTGGCTTATTGCCATCTATGGAGGTCATGCTTTATTCACATACTTCGGCGAATACATGATGGCCTCTATTGGATCAAAAACAGTGCTCGCCTTGCGTACACGCATGAGTACTCACTTATACTCATTGCCTATCGAATACTTTCACGATCACCAACGTGGTGATCTTCTAAGCCGTCTAACCTCTGATTTGGATGCCGTTGCTGAAACGATAGGTGAAGGTGTGCCCGGTCTCGTGTCCGCCATTATCGGAATCATCGGCGCCACTGCAATGATGCTCTGGATCAGTCCGATTTTGGGAACATCCATCATCGTCATCATACTGATTGGTATCGTATGCTTAACGTGGCTATCTAAACGAGCCCGCCGCGTGTATCTTAGAAATCAGAATGCATTAGGCGCTTTCAACAGTGGCATAGAAGAAATCGTTGTAGGCAAGCCAATTATTCAAACCTTTGGTCTAGAAGAGACTACAACTCGCCAAGTAAATATACTGAATGACAATCTATTTAAAAGTATGCGAAGTGCTGCTTTCACCAGTCAGCTTGTAGAGCCTCTCGTAAAATTTTTAAATCAATTTACCTATTGCCTCGTCGCTATTCAAGGCGGTCTTATGGTATTACGTGGGTCCATTTCCATTGGGGATATTCAGGCATTCTTCCTCTATGTAGGTCAGGTATCCGACCCCCTATCTCGTAGTTCCTATATTATGACAAAATTCCAAGAAACCGCTGCAGCCTTAGGCCGTATTTACGAGGTAATTGATGCCCCATCTGAAATTGATGATGGAAAATTGACATTATCCAATAGCTCATCAAAAACTGATAGAGACGCTATTAGTACTAACACATCTATGACGGCCAATCAACCAAGTAATCAAGCTCATACGGGGACAATTGATTTTGAGCATGTTGATTTTGGTTATACACCGTCCAATGTGTTTATGAAGGATATTAATATTCACATTCCAGCTGGCTCTATGGTAGCCATCGTAGGCCCTACCGGAGCTGGCAAATCTACATTAGTGAATCTCATCATGCGCTTCTATGACATTAAAAATGGTCGTATCACTATTGACGGTGTAGATATTCGGGATTTGTCTCGTGAAAGCTTACATAATACGGTAGGAATGGTATTGCAAGACGCTTGGATTTTCACGGGTACTATCGCCGATAACATTGGCTACAGCAAACCAAATGCTACACGTGAAGAAATTGAGTATGTCGCAAAGCTTGCCATGGCAGATCACTTTATCCGTACATTACCCAATGGATATGATACGATGCTCAACCGAGGTGGTGATGATCTCTCCCAAGGTCAACGCCAATTAATTACCATCGCTCGGGCTTTCTTAGCCGATCCTAGCATTCTCATCCTTGACGAAGCAACGGCTAACGTAGATACCCGCACCGAAGTAGAGGTTCAAAAAGCGATGAACACTCTTCTCAAAGGTCGAACTAGTATCGTTATCGCCCATCGCTTGTCTACAATAAAAAATGCGGACTTCCTACTAGTGGTAGAAAACGGTACCATTGTAGAACAAGGGACACATGATGAACTCATGGCACTTAACGGATACTATAAAAAACTATATGAAAACTATGCTGTAGGAATGACAGTATAGAATAATAATTTTATCAATCTTACACATGGAAATCTCCTGAGATTATTCTGTAAACGGCAAAATAACCGCTGACAAGTAGTAACTTATCAGCGGTTATTTTATTTGTGCACATGTATAGTACGTTTTTCTATCAATTATTCACCTTTTGGTACAAACCATAAACCGTTATTATTTTTTTCCATGTAGTCCTTAAATTCTTGAGAATGATAAGCTGCTACAATATCTTTTGCCCATTGAGCCTCTTTGTTTTTCTCGTTAACTACAAGTTGTAATAACCATTGTGGCAATACATCCTCATTTGCCAATGCAGATTTAGGGTCAATTTTTGCATTATAAATGATAGCTCCTGTAATAACAATATAATCAAAATCAGTACGTACAGAAGGAATTGTAAGGGACTTCATTTCTGTAAATTTAAGATGTTTAGGATTTTCAATAATATCTGCTTGTGTGACTGTCGCTAAGTCTTTATTAGGATCAAGTTTAATCCAACCGATTTTTTGCAACAACGCATAGGCACGAGCCATGTTAGATGCATCATTAGGAACTGCAATAGTATCGCCATCAGCTACTTGATCTAAAGATGTCTTAGAACCACTAAAGATACCAGCTGGCACTGTTGGAATTGGAGTCAATGCTACAAGATGACCATTTTGTTTTTCGTTGAAGTTTTTCATGTATGCTGTATGTTGTTCAACATTAAAATCCACTTCACCATCACTCAATACTTGGTCTGCTTGTACCAAGTCAGACATATCTACACCTTTGAAGGTATAGCCTTGTTTTTCTAAAATTGGTTTTACACCTTTTTCAAACAATTCAGAATAAGGGCCTTGAGATTTACTATAGGTTAATTCTTTTTTAGCACCATTATCACTATTATTAGAACCACAACCTGCGATAAAAGCTACGCTAAATACTAATGC
>ERZ810453.428-NODE-428-length-10887-cov-6.35589_pt1 | contig 10887 bp, 10 predicted proteins | sample MGYA00520482_ERZ810453 | MGnify/ENA primary metagenome ERZ810453 (study PRJEB31588, sample SAMN03398927) | human gut metagenome | study: EMG produced TPA metagenomics assembly of the PRJNA231909 data set (A prospective, longitudinal analysis of the... | reverse complement strand
GTAAGATGCGAAAAGCAGCCATGGACAGAAACTATCTGGCGTCAGTCCTTGCGGGAAGCGGGCTTTCGTAATCTTTCCCTGATTGGAACCCCGAAATATAACCATACTGGCGACACGTGACGCGTCTGCGTCTTTTTTTATGTCGCGCGCTTAGCTACACCAAAATTATGGTGGGCTGGGCGGGGGCACCGTAAGGTGCGCCGGTTCCAGTATGGCCGGTAGTTCCAACCTCGTTCAGTCCACCACCTATGAGATTGGAACCTCTGGTGGTGGTTTTCAAACTACATACTGGAGGCTGCCTTTATGGCTACGATCCCCACTCAGACACACCCGTTACTTGCTGTTCCCTTCAATGCTGCCACAGATTTTACCGTACTGGCTGACCACTGTGAAAACTTCGCCGAAACCCTGATCGAAAGCGACGATCCGATGCTGCGGCTGGCGCTTTGCGGGCGGCTTGCCGCCTGTCTGACTCTGCTGCAACCCACGCTGAACGACCCTATCCCGTCCCATCTGACTGACAGCCTGACCGTTGATGCTCTACCTGCCGATATGCCCCGATTTGTCCCCGATGCTGAATTACTTTGTGATTACTCACTGACGCTGGCGCAACTTCTTATCGGGCAGGGGATGCAGCCAAAAGTAGAGCAGACGATAACAGGCTTATTATGTGAACTGGTCTGGTATTTTGCCGCCGAAATGAAAGCCCCGCGTTGGCTGCGTACTGCCGGTGGCGTGAAGTTTATCGGCGGTGTGGAGGCCAAAGCATGATGCAGTCTGACTGGCATCCTGCCTACATTATCGCTGGGCTGAAAAAACGTGGCACTTCGCTGTCAGCGCTTTCGCGTCAGGCTGGGCTGGCGTCATCCACGCTGGCTAATGCGCTTACCCGCCGCTGGCCCAAAGGCGAAAGATTGATTGCAGAAGCGTTAGATGTTGCGCCTGAGAACATCTGGCCTTCACGCTATCGCTGATGTTCCTCCGGCGGAGACCCGATACGGAAGCTGCGCCGCATTTCGTTTATCTGATTTGTCATAATCCTTTGAACCGCAAAAACAGTTTTCTATTATCGGCCTTCTTACCACGAACTAAGCTCCCGCCTGTACAAAATGCTTCATGACCTGAAAGAAGCGCCTGTTGTATCAGGATGGTCGCCGTTTTACCGGCAATGCCGCCTTTGAAAACTGCCGGATCTGTCCTTCGATGGATTAAGGCTTTCTTCATACTTTATTACGCTAAGGAAATCACAATGAATCTGATGAATAATTGTGCATCGCCTGCCGTAGATGTTATATTAAAATATAATATTCGGAGGTGCTCTATGTATACAACTCGCCTGAAAAAGGTCGGCGGATCCATCATGCTGGCGGTTCCCCCCGCCGTGCTGAAAACGCTGGAGCTGTCGACGGACAGCGAAGTGGGTATGACCATTGATAATGGCTGCCTGATTATTGAACCCCAGAAACGGCCCCGTTATTCGCTTGAGGAGTTGTTGGCGCAGTGCGATCCGCACGCAGAAATGAGCGAAGAGGATCGGGAATGGATTGATGCGCCTGCGGTGGGCAAGGAGATCCTGTAAATGGACAGAGGGGAAATCTGGCTGGTTTCACTGGATCCGATTGCAGGTCACGAGCAAAGCGGAAAACGTCCGGTGCTTATCGTATCGAAGGCATCGTTTAACAAGCTGACCCGGCTACCCGTTGTTGTTCCCGTTACCAGCGGCGGAAACTTCGCCCGTGCAGCCGGTTTTACCGTCTCACTGGACGGTGCGGGAACAAAAACAACGGGCGTTATTCGCTGCGACCAGCCCAGAACCATTGATATGGGAGCCCGGAGCGGTAAGCGACTGGAACGTATACCCGATGCTGTCGTGAATGAAGTGCTGGCCCGACTGGAGGCCATTCTGAGCTGATGCGTTTTATGTAAACTGAATGATGGCGCTGTCATATACAGCGGCATCATTTTTTATAACGACAAGTGATTAAAAAATCCTTTTGCAGGTAAACACAGTTTCTCCTTTCCACGCCAGCGGCACTGGCATAGTCTCCCCCTTGCCCTATGCTGTCGTTGACAGCGCCACGCTTCACAACCTGAAAGAAGCGCCTGTTATCAGGACGGTTGAGCCCTTTGCCGGTGCAGTCCTCTGCAAACACCGGGTCGCGGAATATCGCGACGGAGGCCCGGGTTTTAACACGATATGTCCTTTTACTGCGCCAGCCTGCTGACCTGAATCTGCACTGCGCCGGAATTATCCTGGTCAGCCAACGCCTGCTGACACCCTCAGCGCCTTTTACCTCACGGGCTGCGGCCTGCATTGCCGAAGGCTTTGCTGACGCGTGACCGTAAAACTGCACCAGACGATAAATTTTCAGATGCTGCACCAGACCCGTGCGTCACTTTAACCGCGCAAAGCGGGAAAGTGACGCACGCAATCCCTTTCGACCAGCACCAGAAAACTCAACTGCGCCAGCTCACGGCTGGAGTCTGACACCGCCTTTTCAGGCCATTTACCCATAAGGAGAACATGAACCGATGCCGAGGCGGATCCGGACGATCCGGGGGATGACCCGCGCAAGCGGGCGGCTGCTCTGAGAGCACAACCGAAGCCCCACCACACCTCAACGGCTGCCGCCCCGGCGCTCAGGTATCGTTTGCAGCCCCGATGAAAAACAGGGGCTATTGGCCTGTGCGCCGGGGAAAGCTGTATCAGTGTTGAGTTTTTTGGGATGAGTTTGCGGCAATCATGAAAGGGGGAATGTATGGGGATACTGGAGCAGGAAATGAAGCGGCTGGCGCAGCAGGCGGGCGGCAGCTACAAAACTGTGGATGACCGCATCAGGCTGGCGCAGCGGTTTTGTGAGCGTCTGGTTCTGGCGCAGAACGTACAAATCCGCCGGGTGGAACAGCTTAAGGCGCGGCATATTGAAGGCTATGTTCGTGAACGAGTGGTGCAGGGCATCACAAAGCGTTCCCTGCAAAATGAGATGGCGGCGGTGCGCTGCATTCTGAAACAGGCCGGGCGTGACAGGCTGGCGCAGAGTGAGCGACTGAATAACCGTTCTCTTGGTCTGTCTGGCGCATCCCGCAACGGTACGAAGCTGGCGATCACGCCGGAGCACTATCGTGACGTGCTGGAGACGGCCCGCGCAAAAGATCCGGGACTGGCGGCAGCGCTGGAACTCTCAAGGCTGATGGGATTACGTTCGCAGGAGGCGGTGCAAAGTGCGCAGTCATTAAGAACGTGGAGGCAATCGCTGGAGCGGGGTGAGCCCCGTTTAACCGTGGTGTTCGGCACCAAAGGCGGGCGTCCGCGAGAAACCGTTATTCTGGATGTTGTCGCTATCAGAAAAGCGCTGGATAATGCGTTGGTTGTGGCAGACGATCGCCACGGCAGGCTGATTGATAAGTCAGATCTGAAAACCGCCATGAAATACTGGCACAGTCAGGCGTCACGTCTCGGGTTAACGGGCACATATTCCCCGCACTCGTTGCGCTATGCGTGGGCGCAGGATGCCATTCGTCATTATCTGGCGCAGGGATTTTGTGAGAAGGAAGCGCTGGCAATGACGGCGATGGATTTGGGGCACGGCGACGGGCGCGGGCGGTATGTGGCGCAGGTTTACGGAAGAAGAGATTGATTGGCAAAAAATAATAGTTTCCAACTCGTAAGATATGATTATTAATAGGTAATCGGGTGATATTATGACAGTTGTCATAAAATGTACGGACAAACTGGCGAAGTTGATTGATAGCCGTTGCCTTGAAAAAATCGAGTTATTCATCGGTTTTCGTACAAAATTATTTGCCTCAAATAATTTTGGGTGATTTCCTATTAATCTCGGGGGTATTAATCGGTTTTCATACAAAAAATTTTGGGGGCAAAATTTTTTGTATGCTTTCCTGTCAATATTGATAAGAACAATAATCATGACTATTAAATTCATTGTTATTTATTATAAATCAATAAATTATGTTTGGATGGTCGATTTTTGATAGCCATCATATTATAAAATATCTTTTATTCATCGTTATCCACCGAAAAAATTTCTACGTAGAAATTTTTTGTACGGTTTCCTCTCAATAACGATGCTTCTGAACGGTATGACCTATTGGCAGGCTTCTGGTGCAGCTTGACGATTTTTCTGGCGATTGTGCCAGCAAAAGGAAAAAGGCCGGAAAGGGTAAGGGGCGGCTAAGGGTAACAGCGCCAGACCGGAAAAGGCCAAAGGGCTGAAAGGGCCGTAACACTGGCGCAGTTTGATGTTTATTCGATAAGATCTGGCGCAGTCCTGACACAGACAGGCGACGGCAGACTGGCGCAGGTAAGCGGTGGTACTGAACTGGTGCAGTTATGGCGTACCGGTAAATCAGTTTCTGGTGCAGATTGTCTGGCAGCGATTGCCTTATGTAAAAAGCAGATCCGGATTCAATCAGGATCTGCTTTTTGTGCACAGAAAACCCCCAGCTAGGCTGGGGGTTCCGGAAAGCTTTCAGCTTTGAGCCAGTTATTAAAACCCCTTTTGATTTGTTAAAACACCTTGCGGTCTGGCAACTGCAAGTGTCAAACAAGAAATCAAAAGGGGGTCCCAATGGGGAACGAAAAGAGCTTAGCGCACACCCGATTGAACTGTAAATATCACATAGTTTTTGCGCCAAAATACCGAAGACAAGTGTTCTACAGAGAGAAGCGTAGAGCAATAGGCCGTATTTTGAGAAAGCTGTGTGAGTGGAAAAGCGTACGGATTCTTGAAGCTGAATGCTGTGCAGATCATATCCATATGCTTGTGGAGATCCCGCCCAAAATGAGCGTATCCGGCTTTATGGGATATCTGAAAGGGAAAAGCAGTCTGATGCTTTACGAGCAGTTTGGTGATTTGAAATTCAAATACAGGAACAGAGAGTTCTGGTGCAGAGGGTACTACGTCGATACGGTGGGTAAGAACACGGCGAAGATACAGGATTACATAAAGCACCAGCTTGAAGAGGATAAAATGGGAGAGCAGTTATCGATTCCCTATCCGGGCAGCCCGTTTACGGGCCGTAAGTAACGAAGTTGGATGCAAATGTCAGATCGTGTGCGCCTGTTAGGGCGCGGCTGGTAAGAGAGCCTTATAGGCGCATTTGAAAAACCTCCGGCTATGCCGGAGGATATTTATTCATTTTTAACAAATTATATAGCCACTGTCTCAGGCCGCCTTATGCCGCCGCGCATAAATATACGGGGCAACGTATCCCTCGCGGCTCACGTCCAGATAGTCTGACCACCACTGCATCATGTCCTTGCGTGCATCGAGATGTTCAGCACGGTGGATATACGCTGCTCGGACGCTGTTGCGTTCCTGATGACTCATCTGCCTTTCCACTGCATCCCGCGACCAGAGTTCAGATTCCACCAGTGCGCTACAGGCCATTGCCCGGAAGCCATGCCCGCAAACGTCAGTTTTAGTATCGTAACCCATCAGACGCAGCGCCCGGTTGATAGTGTTTTCACTCATCGGTTTATACGGGTTATGGTCGCCGGGGAACACCAGTTCCAGATGGCCGGAAATTTCGTGTATCTGCTTCAGAATGGCAATAGCCTGTCGGGAAAGTGGCACAATATGTGGAGTACGCATTTTTGCGCCACGACCGGAGAAACGGACTTTCTCAATTGCTTCCCTTGTGGCGGGAATGGTCCAGATTTTGTTTCTGAAATCTATCTCACTCCAGCGGGCAAAGCGCAGCTCGCTGGAGCGGATAAACAGATGGAGAGTCAGCACCACCGCCAGCCTTGTTAACTGCCGTCCCTGCTGATAATCACCAATACGCTCAAACAATTCGGGCAACCTCTCCGGCGGCAGGGCGGGATAGTGGTTTTTAACCGGCGGCGCGGTGACGCCTTCCAGATGCTGCGCCGGGTTGTTTTCGGTCAGTCCCTGCTGAACGGCGTAACGCATGATGTTGCAGAGTTGCTGCCGGGTACGGGACGCGACTTCCAGAAAACCTTTATCCTCAATAACCCGCAGTAACGCAGTGAAATGCTGCGTTTTCAGCGTGGTAACGGGCAGATGACCAATCGCCGGAAATATATGGTTATTCATGCTGGCGAGAATGCGCTCTGCATAATCAGGCGACCACTTTTTGTTGGTTTTGTGCCAGCCCAGAGCCACCGTTTTAAAACACTTTTCCGGTGAAGTGGCGGCTTTTTCATCCATGCGTTGTTGAGCCGGGTTGATATTCTGCGCCAGTAGCTTACGGATAGCATCACGCTGTTGTCTCGCTTCAGCAAGCGAAACCAGCGGATATGCACCCAGACTGACGCGGGACTCTTTACCACTGAAACGATACTTGAGATACCAGATACGTGAACCGCCGGGATTGACCAGCAAATACAGACCGTGTGAATCAGACAGTTTTATGGGTTTGGAAGAGGGCTTTAAGTTGCGGATTTTTGAATCGTTTAAAGACATTTGGGGGTCACTCCAGAATCGAACCAATCTGACCCCAAATCTGACCACCAAATTAACCGGATGCGGAGGGAAAACTGAATACGCATCTGGAAAGATTTTTACGCTAACTTATTGAATCGAAATTGAATAAGGACTCATAAGCAAGCGTAAGAATCGGAATTTGGCTCCTCTGACTGGACTCGAACCAGTGACATACGGATTAACAGTCCGCCGTTCTACCGACTGAACTACAGAGGAATCGTGTGAACGGGGCGCATATTAATGGCAGTGTATGGTGATGTCAAAGGGTGAAATGCATTTTTTTTGTTTGTTTGCTGCCAATTTCAACAAAGTGGTGAGCTTTCAATCTTATTGGGTAATGAACCATCGTGGTGCATACCCTCCTTTTATAGGGCAGGTGAATGCGACTGCTGATAAAAAGAGCCAATGACGAATCTATCATAATCTCTTATTTGACAGTTGGTTAGCTTGCGCATCAACGCCAAAATAGAACTGGCAAGCATCTTGCATTCTGGTTGTAAGTAATGGCGGCACTTGGGCCGACTCTTAAAAACCGGAGGCAACATGAACTTCAGACGCCTGAAATACTTCGTAAAAATTGTAGATATTGGTAGCCTGACCCAGGCTGCAGAAGTATTGCATATCGCACAACCAGCGCTCAGCCAGCAGGTTGCCACACTGGAAGGTGAGTTAAATCAACAGCTTTTGATTCGCACAAAACGGGGCGTTACGCCAACAGACGCCGGAAAAATTCTCTATACCCATGCACGGGCCATTTTACGTCAGTGTGAGCAGGCCCAACTGGCGGTGCATAACGTTGGTCAGTCATTATCGGGGCAAGTCTCGATTGGCTTTGCGCCAGGAGCCGCTGCGTCATCCATCACCATGCCCTTATTACAGGCGGTTCGCGCTGAATTCCCGGAGGTCGTTATCTATCTTCATGAAAATAGTGGTGCAGTGCTTAACGAAAAACTGATAAATCACCAACTCGATATGGCGGTGATTTATGAGCATTCCCCTGTGGCTGGGGTATCCAGTCAGGCTTTGCTGAAAGAAGATCTTTTCCTGGTAGGAACTCAAGATTGCCCGGGGCAAAGCGTTGATGTTAATGCTATTGCGCAAATGAACCTTTTTCTCCCCAGTGATTACAGCGCTGTTAGACTTCGTGTTGATGAGGCTTTTTCCCTACGGCGGCTCACGGCAAAAGTCATTGGTGAAATTGAGTCTATTGCCACGCTTACCGCAGCGATTGCCAGCGGCATGGGCGTTGCAGTATTACCTGAATCGGCTGCGCGTTCGTTATGTGGCGCAGTAAATGGGTGGATGTCACGCATTACCACTCCTTCAATGAGTCTCTCTTTGTCCTTAAATTTACCCGCCAGAGCAAACTTGTCACCACAGGCACAGGCAGTGAAAGAGTTGTTAATGTCAGTGATTAGTTCTCCAGTGATGGAAAAAAGGCAGTGGCAATTGGTGAGCTAAGCGTTATATCGGGATGGAATAAGATGCGGGTTTTTATTATTTGTTATGCCGGGCATTAGACTTTAACAATAACGGGATATCTGAACTGCCCGGAGTTTACCGTGAATTTCCAACAACTAAAGATAATCCGCGAGGCTGCACGTCAGGATTACAACCTGACAGAGGTTGCGAATATGCTTTTTACCTCACAGTCAGGCGTTAGCCGTCATATTCGGGAACTGGAGGATGAACTGGGCATCGAAATATTTGTTCGACGAGGTAAGCGACTGCTGGGCATGACTGAACCGGGCAAAGCATTACTGGTCATTGCAGAACGTATTCTGAATGAAGCCAGTAATGTTCGTCGGCTTGCAGACCTGTTTACCAACGATACGTCTGGTGTTCTCACTATTGCAACGACGCATACTCAGGCACGTTATAGCTTGCCAGAGGTCATTAAAGCTTTTCGCGAACTTTTCCCGGAGGTTCGGCTCGAGCTAATCCAGGGTACGCCACAGGAAATTGCGACGTTGTTGCAAAATGGCGAAGCTGATATTGGTATCGCCAGCGAGCGTTTGAGTAATGACCCGCAGCTCGTCGCCTTCCCGTGGTTTCGCTGGCACCATAGTTTGCTTGTTCCACTCGATCATCCCTTAACGCAAATTACACCATTGACGCTGGAATCAATAGCGAAGTGGCCGTTAATTACTTACCGACAGGGAATTACGGGGCGCTCACGCATTGATGACGCATTTGCCCGCAAAGGTTTGCCGGCAGATATTGTATTAAGTGCACAGGATTCTGATGTCATTAAAACCTATGTTGCTCTTGGGCTTGGGATCGGATTAGTTGCCGAACAATCCAGCGGCGAACAAGAGGAAAAGAATTTAATCCGCCTGGATACGCGGCATCTTTTCGATGCTAATACTGTCTGGTTGGGACTGAAGCGAGGGCAACTTCAGCGTAACTATGTCTGGCGCTTTCTGGAACTTTGTAATGCAGGACTGTCAGTTGAGGATATCAAGCGCCAGGTGATGGAAAACAGTGAAGAGGAAATTGATTATCAGATATAGCAAAAAGCCCGCTATAAAAGCGGGCTTTTCAGAAATTTGGCTCCTCTGACTGGACTCGAACCAGTGACATACGGATTAACAGTCCGCCGTTCTACCGACTGAACTACAGAGGAATCGCTGTTGAGGCACATCTTAACGGCGAAAAATATTTTGTCAAACCCGATTTTTAAATTTCCCAACTGTTTGCCGTTTCTATCAACAGTTTGTTGCATTTGCAGACAATTTGTTGGCGAAAATCTTTGCAGCTTTGCTGATTCTCCCTCATCATTTGAAATGTGGTTTCACTTTCTGCAATTAAGGTCGGCTTTGAATATCTCCTCTGCTTTACGCCAGGTTGTTCACGGCACTCGCTGGCACTCTAAACGCAAGAGCTACAAAGTGTTGTTCTGGCGCGAGATAACCCCGCTTGCTGTTCCTATCTTCATGGAGAACGCCTGTGTCCTGTTGATGGGGGTCCTGAGCACTTTTCTGGTCAGCTGGCTGGGAAAAGATGCGATGGCCGGCGTGGGGTTGGCGGACAGCTTCAATATGGTCATTATGGCTTTTTTTGCAGCTATCGATCTTGGTACTACTGTCGTTGTAGCATTTAGTCTCGGTAAGCGAGATCGACGACGAGCGAGGGTGGCGACGCGGCAGTCATTGGTGATCATGACGTTGTTTGCCGTACTGTTGGCAACGCTAATTCATCATTTTGGCGAACAAATTATTGATTTCGTCGCGGGTGATGCCACGACAGACGTTAAAGCACTGGCGTTGACTTATCTGGAGCTGACCGTACTCAGTTATCCAGCCGCTGCCATCACTCTTATTGGTAGCGGGGCACTTCGTGGTGCAGGGAATACGAAAATACCGCTACTGATTAACGGTAGCCTGAATATTCTTAATATTATTATTAGCGGCATATTGATTTACGGCCTTTTCTCCTGGCCGGGACTGGGATTTGTCGGGGCTGGGTTGGGTTTAACCATTTCTCGTTATATTGGCGCAGTTGCAATTTTGTGGGTGCTGGCGATTGGTTTTAATCCTGCGCTAAGGATTTCATTAAAGAGCTATTTTAAACCGCTGAATTTTAGCATTATCTGGGAAGTCATGGGGATTGGTATTCCAGCGAGTGTCGAATCAGTGCTATTTACCAGTGGTCGGTTATTAACCCAAATGTTCGTTGCCGGGATGGGGACCAGCGTTATTGCCGGAAATTTTATCGCGTTTTCAATTGCGGCTCTTATCAACTTACCCGGAAGTGCGCTCGGCTCTGCTTCTACGATCATTACAGGCCGAAGGTTGGGGGTAGGGCAGATAGCGCAAGCAGAGATTCAGTTGCGGCATGTGTTCTGGCTGTCCACTCTTGGATTAACGGCCATCGCCTGGCTAACGGCTCCCTTTGCCGGGGTTATGGCATCGTTTTACACCCAGGATCCACAGGTTAAACACGTCGTTGTGATTCTGATTTGGCTAAATGCTTTATTTATGCCTATTTGGTCCGCCTCATGGGTGCTACCCGCTGGATTTAAGGGGGCTCGTGATGCCCGTTACGCCATGTGGGTTTCTATGTTGAGCATGTGGGGTTGCCGGGTTGTAGTCGGTTATGTGCTGGGAATCATGCTTGGCTGGGGTGTGGTTGGTGTCTGGATGGGAATGTTTGCCGACTGGGCTGTGCGGGCCGTGCTGTTTTACTGGCGAATGGTTACTGGACGTTGGCTATGGAAATACCCTCGATCCGAGCCGCAAAAGTGTGAAAAAAAGCCAGTTGTGTCGGAATAAACGACAAAATGCAGATTATTTCAGCAAACGATTTCAAATTTAAAAAACAGGCTTTGACATTGTGGGTGGGCATCGCTAATATTCGCCTCGTTCTCACGATTCCTCTGTAGTTCAGTCGGTAGAACGGCGGACTGTTAATCCGT
>ERZ810453.346-NODE-346-length-15347-cov-5.67277_pt1 | contig 15347 bp, 9 predicted proteins | sample MGYA00520482_ERZ810453 | MGnify/ENA primary metagenome ERZ810453 (study PRJEB31588, sample SAMN03398927) | human gut metagenome | study: EMG produced TPA metagenomics assembly of the PRJNA231909 data set (A prospective, longitudinal analysis of the... | reverse complement strand
TCTTTCCCTACACGACGCTCTTCCGATCTATCGAAACCTTAGCAGGCATAATGAAGCCTACCTTGACTATCGAAAACGGTATAGTCACACAAGTTACTGTAGACATGGGCAAACCATTCTTCAAAGCCCAAGACATTCCTATGAATGTAAACATGGATAAGGTTATCGACGTAGACCTCGATGTAAACGGTGAGACCGTAATAGTAAGCTCCGTATTGCTCGGCGTGCCTCATACGGAGGTATTCATCGACGACATTACAAAGGCCCCTGTTACAACACAAGGCCCAATCCTTGAAAAGCACGATGCCTTCCCTGCTAACACAAATGTAAACTACATTGAAGTAGTAAATGACAAACATATCAAGGTGCGCACTTGGGAGCGCGGCGCTGGTGCTACCTTAGCTTGTGGAACAGGCTCTTGTGCCTCTGCCGTTATGTCCTTTGAAAAGGGTTTAACAGGCCGCGAAGTAGATGTGGAACTCTATTTAGGTACATTGCATATTTCATACTTGGAGGATGGCACGGTGTTCATGACAGGCCCTGCTGAGGAAGTCTTCGAAACAGAACTTCCTATCGACTAAGATGAAGTGGTTACAACTTATATTAAATGCGTTCCTAAGATACCAGCAGGGTCGCTCACTCATGCCACGGAATATAGAGCCCCTCTTAGGACTACTTACATCCATTCTCGTCATCCTCATTGCTGTAGCCAATAGCATCGCCATTGGTTACGCCTTGATTGTCGTATGGTGCATCATGGCCTTTGTATTTTATCGCAAAGGATATCAACCAAAGGAACTATTAAACCTATCCTGGACAGGTGCTAAAACGTCCATCGTGGTGATGCAAATCTTTCTTCTCATCGGTTGGCTCATCGCCATGTGGCAAGCAGCGGGCATTATCCCTATGATCATTGCCACAGGCATCGACTTGATTGATCCGTCTATCTTTATCGTCTGTGCCTTTTTAATAACAGCTGCCGTGAGCATGCTGTTGGGCACCGCACTAGGAACTGTAGGCACGATAGGCATCGTACTCATCACGATGGCAAGAGCTGGGAGTATTCCAGAAAATATCGTAGCCGGTGCCATTATTGCAGGTGCTTACTTTGGTGATCGAAACGGGCCACTATCCTCTAGTGCGTCTCTCGTAGCAGCCTTAACCCATACAAAGGTATCGACGAATATTCCCATCATGTTTAAAGATGGTATTCCAGCACTCATCATCTCTACAGTGCTGTATCTATTACTATCTCAGTGGTACCCACTCAATTACGAAAATAGTTTACTATCCGATACAATTCACTTTATTTTCAACATCGATTGGACATTATGGATTCCAGTCATCATCGTCATTGGTCTATTGCCTTTGAAAGTATCTATCCGTTGGCCTATCGGACTCAGTGCATTAGCAGCGGCCATTCTAGCTTATACAAATCAAGGAGCCACCATTTCTGAGTTGGGATGGTATACCTTAACGGGCTTTGAACTACCGCACTACAATCCACTAGCTAATATCATTCATGGCGGCGGTCTACAAACGATGTTTATCCCTACCCTTTCGATCTTCATGGCTACTGCCATTTCAGGCATGCTTGAAGGGGTTGGCTTCTGGAACGACATACGACAACTGTTAGAACGAGCTAAAACACGGAGCGATATATTTGCTGCCAATGTAGGTCTTGCCTTTTTAACAGGTGCTATTGGATGCAGCCAAGCTATTGCGGTAGTTATGACGCACTCTATTATGCGTATTACCTACGCGCAGCGAGGCATTCAAGACGAAGATGTAATGCTAGACTTTGAAAATAGCGGCATCCTCATCGCTCCATTGCAACCGTGGAATATCGCTGCCTACGTGCCCGTTGTCATGATGGGTACAAGTTCAGCAGGTTACGTACCATTTGCCTTCTTCCTATATCTAGTACCACTCATCTATTGGTTACGACTACGGAAGCAAGATCAATCAATCATACGCTAATTAGTATTATCTCAAAAGGGGAAATTGTATGATTTACACTATTACCTTTAATCCAGCTCTCGATTATATCGTGCGCCTTGATCACCTCAAGACGGGCACTATTAATCGCACCATCCAAGAATACGTTCTCGGTGGCGGCAAAGGTATCAACGTATCTATCGTGCTCAATAATCTTGGCATGGATACGACAGCACTCGGCTTCATCGCAGGGTTTACAGGCGAAGAAATCGTAACACAACTCAAGAACTTCGGCGTAAAAGAAGATTTCATCCGACTTCGCGAAGGATTAACCCGCATCAATGTTAAGGTAAAGGCCTCTGATGAGGAAACAGAGATTAACGGCCGCGGCCCAATCATCGGTGCCGACGAATTAGAGGCCCTATACAAACAGCTTGATGCATTGACCGAAAAGGATACCTTAATCCTTGCTGGCAGCATTCCTTCTAGTCTATCAAGCGATATGTACGAACTCATTATGGATCGCTTACAACATAAAAATATTCGCATCGTAGTCGATGCTACAAAAGATCTACTCACAAAAGTCTTGCCTTATAAACCATTCTTAATTAAGCCAAATAATCACGAGCTTAGCGAAATCTTTGGTCGCACTCTCGCTACAAAGGATGACCTTGTAGAAGCTGCTAAAGCATTACAAGAGAAAGGTGCACAACACGTGCTCATCTCCATGGCTGGTGATGGAGCTATCTTGGTCGCTGCTGACGGCACTGTATACACGAGTCCTGCCCCTAAAGGTATACTCGTAAATTCCGTAGGCGCTGGCGATTCCATGGTCGCTGGCTTTATTACGGGCTATGAAAAGACAGGTAAATTACAAGAGGCGCTCTACTGGGGCATCTCCAGTGGATCTGCCTCTGCCTACTCTGAAAACCTCGCAACCCTTGAAGAAGTAGAAACACTACTTTCACAAGTACGAGTTAAATAATTTTATGTTTTATTTGCATCAAGGAGTACACATATGCAAATCACTGATTTATTAAAACCGCAATCTATCCTGTTGAACGCAGATCCTGTCACAAAGGCTGACGCCATTTACACCTTAGGTGAATTGATGGACAAAGGCGGCCACTTGACAGACAAGGCAGAATATTTAAAAGCAGTGTTCGCTCGTGAAGAGTCTGGTTCTACAGGCCTTGGCGACGGTATTGCCACACCACATGCTAAATCTGCAGGCGTAAAAGAAGCAGGCCTAGCCGCTATGGTCGTGCCTAACGGTGTGGATTTTGAAGCACTTGATGGTCAACCATCTCGCCTATTCTTTATGATTGCTGCTCCAGAAGGCGCGGCTGACACTCATGTAGAGGTATTGAGCAAACTAGCAACTATGGTGATTGACCCAGACTTCAAAGAAGCCCTAATTCAAGCGGCTACTGTTGATCGATTCTTAGATCTCATTACAGCTAAAGAAGAAGGAAACTTTGACCCATCTGTAGAAGGATATATCAAACCAACAGAGGATCAAAAAGCAACCAGCATTACCGATGCTATCGAAGCAAAGGCTACGGAAGCAATTGAAAAGGTAGCACCTAAGATTTCTGTAGATAACCCGCATTATGATGTACTAGCTGTTACAGGCTGTCCTACTGGCATCGCACATACCTACATGGCTGCTGAATCTTTAGAACGCAAGGCTAAAGAAATGGGTATTTCCTTAAAAGTAGAAAAGAACGGTGCCTCTGGCGTTAAAGATGCTCTTACAGCAGAAGAAATTGCACATGCTAAATGTATTATCGTAGCTTCCGATCGCCAAGTAGAAATGGCACGCTTTGACGGTAAACCTATGATTCAAACTAAGGTAGCGAATGGCATCAATAAAGCGGAAGAGCTACTAACAGAAGCTATGGCTGGCACAGCTGCCGTATATCAAGCATCTGCGGCTGACCGCGAAGCTGCTGAGATTGCAGCTAGCGCATCTGATAGCGTAGGTCGTCAAATCTACAAACATTTGATGAACGGTGTATCTCACATGTTGCCATTTGTTATCGGTGGCGGTATCTTGATTGCCCTCGCCTTCTTATTCGACGTATTCGATCCAGCGAATCCTAAAAACTTTGGTTCCGGTACACCTCTTGCGGCTTTCTTAATGCAAATCAGTGGAGCTTCCTTTGGCTTCATGTTACCAGTATTAGCGGGTTACATCGCTATGAGTATTGCGGACCGTCCAGGTCTTGTAGCTGGTTTCGTTGGTGGCTTATTAGCTAACCAAGGTGGCTCTGGTTTCCTAGGCGCATTGATTGCCGGTTTCGCAGCAGGTTATTTGGTATTATTAGTTAAGAAATTAGTATCTGGTTTGCCTCAAGCATTAGAAGGTACAAAACCGGTTCTATTCTACCCTGTACTTGGCGTATTGTTCATCGGTATCGCTATTACCTTTATCATCAATCCTCCTGTATCCGCACTTAACCACTGGTTGATGGACTCCTTGCAATCCATGGGCACAACGAGCCGCGTATTGTTAGGTCTTATCTTTGGTGCTATGATGTCCGTTGACATGGGCGGCCCTGTAAACAAAGCGGCTTATGTTATCGGTACTGGTGCTCTTGCAACTGGAGAATACGGTATCATGGCTGCTGTAATGGCAGGCGGTATGGTTCCTCCATTGGCAATTGCTCTTTGTACTACATTCTTCCCTAGTCGCTTCACAGAGGCTGAACGCAAATCTGGTATCACAAACTACATCATGGGCCTTTCCTTCATCACAGAAGGTGCCATCCCATTTGCAGCAGCCGATCCAGTTCGCGTATTACCAGCTTGCATCATCGGTGCTGGTACAGCTGGTGCATTATCCATGTTCTTCGAATGCACACTACGCGCTCCACATGGCGGTATCTTCGTAGTACCAACAATTGGTAATCCACTTCTTTACCTTGCATCCATCGCAATCGGTTCCATTGTGGCTTGCTTCATCTTAGCACTTGTAAAGCCAAGTTTAAAAAATAGTATCGCTAAATAGATCATAAAATTAACTATCAATTATAACTTATATATGATTGATGGCTGATGATTGTTGATTGTTTATGATGAGTTTCGACGATTAGCGGTTAGTAACTAATAGTTAACATTTAGCGACTAATTGATTAATGACTCTTATCGATGGTGAAAGCTGGTGTCACACCAGTAGATATAGTAAAAGGACTAGAATATACGTATTCTGAACTGCCCTAAAATTGGACACAGTTTTGGAACAACAGTTCAGAAGTATACGTGATCTAGTCCTTTTCTTATATTCAAAAATAATTAATATTATTTTATAATTCATGATCAAAACTACTTTCAAAAGTGGAAGCAAATCCTCAAAATTGTACAATTACATTGATTTATGTTAAACTATATAAATATTAATTAACTTTAAAATTATAAATTATTATTAGAAATCTAGTTCGGAGAACTAATTCATGAAGTCATCCAAAAATTGTAAGGTTACTGCTGCATTTCTTGCCGCAGCTGCGTTGGGTGGTGTTACCCATGCAGAGCCTACACTTAACATGAATGATTTAGTAGGTACGAGTACCAGTGCTGAATCAACGACACAGAGTCCTACAAGTGTAGCAACTCCAGTCGTGAAACCAATGGCAACTCAGCCAGTCTTACCAGCTACACCACAACCGGCCACCGTTGTACAACAACAAACACCACCGATGGCACAACCTCAACCATCCTACGTGATGCAACCAGCAACGGTTAGCCCTGTACAAACTCAACAAGTTACACCATTGCAAGCAGTACCGCAACAAGTAGTACCAATGCAATCTCAACAACAGGTTCAAACTCAACCGCAGTATGTTGTCAATAAAGATACAAAGGCTGTCATGGAACCTACATTAGCAATGCACAGTTTGATAAATGTACAACGAAAAACTGAACCTGTTACTATAGAGAAACCAGTGGATGGTAAGCAACAAGTACAAACTACACAAGTACAGCGTACACCTGTTGTTATTCAACAAGAATCCATAGCTCCATTAACTGTATCAAATACTACAGTAACAAAAGCCGTGGTAGCAAAACAGAGGCTTACAATTCGAGATATCCAACGAGCTGAGCGTGAGCGTTTAGCTCAACTAGCCGCTGAAGAAGCCTCCCAACAAGAAAATTTATCACAAGCTGATCAACAACAACTTGCTCAAAAACAAGCTGAAGCTCAACGTCAAGCAGCACTACAAGCACAACAACAAACAGAAGCCCAACGGCAAGCAGCTTTGCAGGCGGAACAAGAGCGTATCGCCGCGCAACAAGCTGAAGCTCAACGCCAAGCGGCTATTAGAGCAGAGCAAGAACGTATCGCTGCTCAACAAGCCGAGGCTCAACGCCAAGCGGCTATTAAAGCTGAGCAAGAACGTATCGCGGCTCAGCAAGCTGAAGCTCAACGCCAAGCAGCTATTAAAGCTGAGCAAGAACGTTTAGCCGCTCAACAAGCGGAAGCTCAACGCCAAGCGGCTATTAAAGCAGAGCAAGAACGTATCGCGGCTCAGCAAGCTGAAGCTCAACGCCAAGCAACTATTAAAGCTGAGCAAGAACGTTTAGCCGCTCAACAAGCCGAAGCTCAACGTCAAGCGGCTATTAAAGCTGAGCAAGAACGTTTAGCCGCTCAACAAGCAGAAGCTCAACGTCAAGCAGCTATTAAAGCAGAACAAGAACGTATCATCGCTCAACAAGCGGAAGCTCAACGCCAAGCGGCTTTAAAAGCTGAACGTGAGCGTATCCTCGCTCAACAAGCTGAAGAAGAACGCTTAGCTGCTGAAGAAGCAGCTCGCCAACGTGCCGAAGCTGCCACTAAAGCCGAAGCCGAACGACAAGCAGCTATTAGAGCAGAACAAGAACGTATGGCAGCTCAACAGGCTGAAGCTCAACGTCAAGCGGCTATTAAAGCAGAACAAGAACGTATTGCGGCTCAACAAGCTGAGGCTCAACGGCAAGCCGCTTTAAAAGCTGAACAAGAGCGTATTGCGGCCGAGAAAGCTAAAGCAGAACGCGAAACTGCTATTAAGGCAGAGCAAGAACGTATTGCTGCTAAACAAGCGGAACTTGCAAGACAAGCTGCGATCCAAGAAGAACAAGAACGTTTAGCTGCTGAACAACTAGCAAAAGAAGAAGCGGCAGCTGCAGCTAAAGCTCGGGCTGAAGCAGAGGCAAAAGCTTTAGCAGAAGCGGACGCTGCTGCTAAAGCTCAGGCTGAAGCTGAAGCAAAAGCTAAATCTGAGGCAGAGACTAAACAGGTTCAAGAAAGTAAATTACCGCAATCTTATGTAAATGCTCGTAATGAAGCTTCCACAAAAGGCTCTCCTGTAACAGAAGAGAAAAATATTCTCTCCCAACCAATTGAACCCCCATTGCAAGCTGATGCATCTGCAAAGATTAGTCTTGCTTTCGACGCAAAGAATTATGAATCCATGTCTACCACAGTAGATAATAAGGAAATCAAATATCGCGCCTTCGAATATATCCCTTACGTGGCTAATCCAATCGACATAGATCAGCAATACATGAACATTTATGTACCAGAGGAATATTTCAACAACGGCACAATCAACGGTTACAACACCCAAACAGCCCCTATCTTCATGCCAAATGCAGTAGGTGGTTACATGCCGAGCCAAGCTATGACTCCAAAAATGGAAAATGGTAAACCTAACAGTGTTCTTTACGCATTATCCCGTGGTTATGTAGTAGCTTCCCCTGCTACACGTGGTCGTACCAATAAAGCTTCCGATGGCAACTTCATCGGTAAGGCCCCTGCAGTAATCGTTGACTTACAAGCGGCCACAGCCTACTTACACGCCAACGATTCCGCTATACCAGGTAATGCAAACCGCATTATCACAAATGGTACAAGTGCAGGCGGTGGTGTATCCTTGTTACAAGGTGCAACTGGTAACAGCTCCGACTTCCAACCATATTTACAAGCATTAGGTGCAGCTACAGCGGCAACTAATGTATACGCAGTATCTGCGTATGCCCCTATCACTAACCTCGATGCAGCTGATATGGCTTACGAATGGAGTTATAACGGCATTTCGTCCTTTAATAAAGTGACTATGTCCCCAGGTGAATTACCACAAGCCAATGTAGGCGGTACTCCTGCTCAACCACAACGCACAATGCAACGTGTAAACTTGAATGCAGACGATTTAGCATACTCCAAAATGCTTAGCGAACACTTCCCTGATTACGTAAATAACTTACAATTACGTGACTCTCTAGGTCGCGTACTAAAACTCGACAAGAATGGTAATGGGACTTTCAAAAACTATGTAAAAGAGTTTATCGTTGCTGCCGCTAATAAAGCAGCAGCTAAAGGTACTGATTTATCTAAGCATACATACCTTGTACGTGATAATAAAACAGGGACTATCAAAGACATTAACTGGGAAGCATATAACCACTTTGTAAGCCGTTCTAAAGCGCCAGGCGCCTTTGACTCTCGTGCTAATGATACTGGCGAAAACAGTCTATTTGGTACAAGTACTACAGATAATAATCACTTTACAATTACTGCTGCATTACACGATACAACTACTAATCAAGATATATACGTAGAAAATGCTAAGATTGTTACTATGATGAACCCAATGAACTATCTCGGTTCTCCAGCTGCGACAAATGCACGATTCTATCGTATCCGTTACGGCACAGCTGACAGCAATACATCTGTTGCAATTCCTTTAATCGTAGGTACGCGTGCTCAAAACCTTGGGTACAGAGTAGATATGGCAACACCATTTGATGTAGATCATTCTGGTGATTACGATCTAGAAGAATTATTCAACTGGATGGATAATATCGTTAAAAACGGTAGATAATCACAATTAAATACATACCAAAATACTAAAGGAGCTACCTAGTAGTTCCTTTTTCATATACAATTATAAATTTTCTTGTGTATTCAATTATAAATGTTATTGTGAAAGTCCCTCTCCGACTATGAATAATCTGCACCATTATTTAATCAGTACATCACCCTATTATAATAATAAAAGAATTCAATCAAAAAAGGATGCCCCCTGTAAAATACAGGGGGCATCTATGTGTTTGAGCCAGGTAAAAGCAATTATTATGCTTTCACCATGATAGGCGATTAAACTTCAGGGAACAATGCTGTAGATAAGTAGCGTTCGCCTGTATCAGGGAGAATTACTACAATATTTTTGCCTTTATTTTCAGGGCGTTTTGCCATTTCTTGAGCCGCCCAAAGCGCAGCACCAGAGGAAATACCTACCAATACACCTTCTGTGTGACCGAAGGCTTGAGATGTAGCAAAAGCATCCTCGTTAGAAACTTGGATTACTTCATCGTAAATGTTAGTATCCAATGTATCTGGAATGAAGCCAGCACCTAAACCTTGGATTTTATGAGGGCCTGGTTTACCATTAGACAATACAGGAGAATCTGCTGGTTCTACGGCAACCACATGTACATCAGGGTTTTGTTCTTTCAAGTAGCGACCTGCACCTGTCAACGTACCGCCTGTACCAACACCAGATACGTAGATATCTACGGTACCATCAGTATCTTGCCAGATTTCAGGACCAGTTGTTCTGTAGTGAATTGCAGGATTAGCTTGATTTACGAACTGACCTGCTTCAATAGCACCGGATGTAGCCGTTACGATTTCCTTAGCTTTAGCAATAGCGCCTTTCATACCAAGAGAACCGTCAGTCAATACGAGCTGAGCACCATAACCAAGCATTAATTTACGGCGTTCAATGGACATTGTTTCAGGCATTACGATTACAACTTTATAGCCAAGCGCAGCACCTACAGCAGACAAGCCAATACCAGTATTACCAGATGTAGCTTCTACGATTGTGCCGCCTGGTTGTAATTCACCAGATTCAACTGCAGCTTGAATGATTGCTGCTGCGATACGGTCTTTTACGGAACCTCCTGGGTTAAAGTATTCCAATTTTGCGAAAATATTAGCGTTTGCACCATATTTTTTACCAAAACGTGTAGCAGCTAATAATGGTGTTTTACCAATTAATTCAACAAAAGATTTTGCAATTTTAGACATAGTGGTCACTCCTTATTAAATAGAACCATCCCAATTATCATATTTTGTATCGAGTTTTGCGTAAGTCCCATCAATTACATCTTGTAGGGTTACGTTTTCTAAATAATCATGAATATAGTTTTGTAAGCCTGCCCAGAAACCAACGGTGCGTTCGTTGATTACTGTATCAGTACTCACCCCTTCATCAAGGGTAGATATGATAGCCATCGATTCCTCAGTAGCAAGCAATATTTCAATAATTGTGTACTCCTTAGGGCTTTTAGACAATCGATATCCGCCGTATTTACCGCGGATACTATCCACTAGGTTAGCAGCGCCTAAACGAGCTACGATACCTTCTAGGTATTTTTCAGATATGCCTTGTCGTTCTGCCACAGATCGCAAGGAAACTGGTTTATCTTGCCCTTGCTCTGCCAAATCGATGAGAACCATCAATGCATAACGACCTTTTGTGGAAATCCTCATATATCTTGCCTTTCTTTGTAAACGTTAGTGTTAAACACACCCATATTAAAAAGTGCTTATATTATATTTATAAAGCTATTTATAAAACCTTTCATATTAATAGGAATTAATTTCATTATAGACCACTCACTATAAAAATGCAAGAACTTATTTCCTACTTTTATAAAGGGATATTAACAACACAAAAGGACCAGCCCGAAGACCAGTCCTTTTGCGTATAGTTTGTAGTTTGTTATATGAGGTTTACCATGATGAATTGGAGAGGGTTCATCTGGTATTGGGACTTACCGTATCGTCAGGAAAACGATGCGCGCCCGTGTTTATGTCATTTGAGGAGTTATCTAGATTACTCTAGCATTTAAGTATAAGTTTCTTAATTAGATTTTACCTACAAGATCAAGACCTGGTTTCAAAGTGTCTTTACCTGGCTTCCAACGTGCAGGGCACACTTGATCGCCATGTTTAGCTACGAATTGAGCAGCTTGTACTTTGCGAACCAATTCTTCAGCGGAACGGCCGATACCCATATCATGAATTTCTGCTGTACGCACGAAGCCTTCTGGATCTACTACGAATGTACCACGGTAAGCCATAGCAGATTCTTCTTGGAATACATCGAAGAAGTCAGCCAATTCATGTTTTTTGTCAGCTAACATGTAGTACTCGATTTTATTGATGCTTGGAGAAGCATCAGACCATGCTTTGTGAACGAATTCGGAGTCACAAGATACGGAGTAAACTTCGCAACCCAATTCTTTCAACTCTGCATAAGAGTTTTGTACGTCTTCCAACTCAGTAGGGCATACGAATGTAAAGTCTGCTGGATAGAATACGAATATAGACCATTTACCCAACACGTCTGCAGTGCTAACTTTTACCAATTCAGGTTTTTTGAAAGCATCAAGTGTAAATTCAGGAAGTTGTTTACCAATAATAGACATGTTATGTCCTCCTTATTTGAGTTCCATATTTAACGAATATATTTATATTGGTGTACTTAACACCATATCTATATCTATCTTTGTCTATATAATAACAAATATCATTCAATATTGCAAGCGTTATTTTTAAATTTATCGATATATTTTCCCAACTTTTTTCGATGTAAGCAAAAAAAGAAGAAAGATGCTCATTTCTGAGCATCTTTCTTCTTTTTACGTACTACAACAGACTTACTGTTCACAGTAGCGTGATCAAAAGCTATTAAACCTGCTATATTAGCAAGCCCTCTTCGTGCTATGTGACCAGTTGTAGATTGTTCTTTTCCCGATTTACCATATACAAACTGCTCTAGTTTGAGTGCAGCTAATATAAATAAACCTATAATAGATAAAATAGATCCCATCGCTTTAATCTATTTTTTTAGTTCTAAGATTGCATCTACGAAACCACGGAATAATGGGTGTGCATTATTTGGGCGAGATTTAAGTTCTGGATGTGCTTGTGTACCAATAAAGAATGGATGATTTTTTACTTCAATACTTTCAACAAGACGGCCATCTGGAGATGTACCGGAAATTACAAGGCCTGCATCAGTCAATTGTTGACGGTATTCATTGTTGAACTCATAGCGATGACGATGACGTTCATAAATCAAATCTTCCCCATAAGCTTCGTGAGTTTTCGTACCGGCTTCCACTTTGCATGGATAGATACCTAGGCGCATTGTACCGCCTTTTTTATCTACATCAACTTGATCACTCATCAAGTCAATTACTTTGTACTTAGCATTTTCATCGAATTCGCTAGAGGTTGCTCCTTCCATGCCACATACGTTACGAGCAAATTCCATTACTGCAGATTGCATGCCAAGGCATAGGCCAAGATATGGAATATTGTTTTCACGAGCGTATTGGATTGTGCGAATTTTACCTTCTACACCACGGGAACCAAAGCCACCAGGCACGATGATACCTTCAACACCTTCAAATACCTCTTTAGGATCTACAGAAGTATCATCAAGTTCTTCAGAGTCAATCCAACGAATATTCACTTTAGTACCTGTAGCAATACCAGCATGATCTAGAGCTTCAACTACGGATAAATACGCATCATGCAACGCTACATATTTACCAACGATAGCAACTGTAATATCTTTATTAGGATTCAAGATCTTATGAACCATTTCTTTCCATGCAGTCATATCACATGGACGATCTTCAAGACCTAACTTTTTGATAACAATATCATCAAGACCTTGATCTTGCATCATCAATGGCACTTCATAGATAGAGCTACAAGTTTGATTTTCAATAACTGCTTCAGGTTCTACGTCGCAGAACAAAGCAAGTTTTTCTTTCATATCATCAGAGATATGTTTCTCACTACGACATACCAAAATATCTGGTTGAATACCAATGCTACGCAATTCTTTTACACTATGTTGTGTAGGTTTTGTTTTCAACTCGCCTGCGGCATTGATGTAAGGCACTAACGTAACGTGAATGTAAAGTACATCGTTACGGCCTACTTCTTTTTTCACCTGGCGAATAGCTTCCATAAATGGCAAGCTTTCAATATCACCTACAGTACCGCCGATTTCAGTGATAACTACATCAGCATTATCCTCTTTACCTACACGGTAAACATTTTGTTTAATTTCATTTGTAATATGTGGAATTACTTGTACAGTGCTACCTAGGTAATCACCTTTGCGTTCTTTATTGATTACAGACCAATATACTTTACCAGCTGTAATATTAGAACGTTTGCTAAGGTTAATATCGATAAAGCGTTCATAATGCCCCAAATCAAGGTCCGTTTCGGCGCCGTCATCTGTTACGAATACTTCACCATGTTGGTAAGGGCTCATCGTACCAGGATCGATATTAATGTATGGATCAAATTTTTGAATCGTTACATTGAAACCGCGGTTTTTTAGTAAGCGACCCAAAGATGCTGCTGTAATCCCCTTTCCAAGAGAAGAAACAACGCCGCCAGTTACGAAAATATACTTAGTTGCCATGATGCCTCCCACCTATTACATTTTTTCCGGAGCGGAAATACCTAAAATACCCAAGCCTTGACGAAGAACGAGGGCAATCGCTGTGATTAATCCAAGACGAGCTTGTTGCAACGCTGGATCTACGCCAATGATACGACCTTGACGGTAGAATGAATGGAACATGCTTGCCAAATCGTATAAGTACCGAGCAATACGATGAGGTGCACGATGTTCAGCAGCTTGAACGACCTCTTCCGGATATTCAGCTAATTTCTTAATTAATTCTAATTCCATTTCACTTGTAAGTGTTGTGAAATCAGTTTCACTATAATCGCCAAATGCGATGCCAGCTTCACGCACTTGGTTGTAAATGCTGTGAATACGAGCATGAGCATATTGGATATAATACACCGGGTTGTCATTACTGCGAGATTTTGCCAAGTTAATATCGAAATCAAGTTGGCTGTCTAAGGAACGCATCAAGAAGAAATAGCGAGACGCATCTACGCCAACCTCTTCAATCAATTCATCTAATGTAACGCTATCACCACTACGTTTAGACAATTTAACAAGTTGTCCGTCACGGAACAATGCTACCATTTGTAATAACAATACTGTTAATTTATCAGGGTCATAACCAAATGCCGCCATAGCCGCTTTTACACGACATACATAGCCATGATGGTCAGCGCCCCAAATATCAATCATTTCTTTAAAGCCACGATCAAATTTATTGCGATGATACGCAATATCTGCCGCCAAATATGTAGGAACCCCATTATCACGAATAACTACGCGGTCTTTATCATCACCATAATCAGTAGATTTTAACCATAAAGCACCGTTTTTTTCATAAACTTTGCCAAGGGCCTTTAATGCCTCTACGGAATGATGAATCTCATCCGTTTCATGAACTGTACGTTCAGAGAACCAATTATCAAAAGTAACGCGGAAGTTTCTTAATGTTTCCTCTAAGCGAGCTAATTTTTCTTTTAAGCCCTCTTCCTTAAACAAGGCTACACGATCTGCTTCGTTCATAGCATTTAATTTATCAAAGCCTTCGCGTTCTGCAATCGCTTTCGCTGTTTCAATAATATCTGGGCCACGATAGCCATTTTCAGGGAACACTAAAGCCCCTTCTGGAATATCGAACTCAGGCATAGAACCGTCTTCATTGCGTTTAGGTGGGAATACTAATGTAGCACCTTGTAACTCTTGGAAACGGTACTCAATGGAAATAGCCATGTTGTCGATTTGATTACCTGCATCATTGATATAGTACTCGGATTGTACATTATAACCCGCTGCACGTAACAAGTTTACAAGAGCACTACCGTACGCAGCACCGCGACCATGACCAACATGCAATGGACCTGTTGGGTTTGCACTTACGTACTCTACTTGAATTGTATCGCGCGCACGCAATGGTTGAACACCATACTCAGTACCAGCATTCAAAATGGCTTTTAACGTATCGTACACCATATCAGATTTCAAAAAGAAATTAATAAAACCTGCGCCGGCAACCTCAGCACGTTCAAGCCAATCAAAATTCATATGACTAATCAAAGCTTCAGCAATGGCTCGAGGATTTTGACGAGCTACACGAGCGGATTGCATAGCGATGTTTGTAGAAAAATCACCGAATTCCTTTTGAGGTGGCACTTCGAGAACGATTTCTGGATATTCCCCAGCCGGCAAATCACCGCTGTTAATCGTATCTTGTAATGCCTGTTCAATCCCCGATTTCAGGATTTCCTTCATGTCCATGCTCTATATCCTCCCGCACGTCTATATCTAACTGATTATAAAATTGCCATTCACCTTCAACGGAAATATCATATCCTAAATGAACATGACCTACGCCTTCGTGAAAATCTACTGTTAATTCATGAGTATTCACGGCCATGTGCAAATCACCATACGGTG
>ERZ810453.327-NODE-327-length-16812-cov-6.88417_pt1 | contig 16812 bp, 10 predicted proteins | sample MGYA00520482_ERZ810453 | MGnify/ENA primary metagenome ERZ810453 (study PRJEB31588, sample SAMN03398927) | human gut metagenome | study: EMG produced TPA metagenomics assembly of the PRJNA231909 data set (A prospective, longitudinal analysis of the... | reverse complement strand
GATGTAGTCACACAGATGACCGATTTTATCCACCACCTGGCGGGCGTTATAAATAGTACCGTCGTAGGTGCCTAACTGAATCACAGCGAGGCGGAACGGACGCGCTTCTTTTGCCCGTTGCGGTGCAACTTCTGTAATCAGTTCACGCAGATAACTTTCTTCGAAGCAGTGCGCATCAATGCCACCGATAAAACCATACGGGTTACGTGCTGTTTCCAGATAAACCGGTGTTGCACCAGCCTGTAGCAAGGCCCCGTGATGGTTAGACTTATGGTTATTGCGGTCAAACAGCACCAGATCACCCGGTGTCAGCAGGGCGTTTAAAACCACTTTGTTGGAGGAGGAGGTGCCGTTTAAAACAAAGTACGTTTTATCGGCATTAAACACTTTAGCCGCATGTTGCTGTGCAATGCATGGAGCACCTTCATGAATCAGTAGATCGCCCATTGCAACGTCGGCATTACACAAGTCGGAGCGGAAGAGCATTTCGCCAAAATATTCCACGAACTGATTGCCTGCCGGATGGCGACGGAAAAACTCACCTCCCTGATGACCCGGGCAGTCAAAAGCGCTATTGCCCTGATTGACATAATCGACCAGTGCGCGGAAGAAGGGCGGGCGCAGTTGCGTTTCATAATGGCTGGCAGCGGTTTCTAACTGACGTCCATAAAACTCTTTCCGTGATTCGCAATGCTCGAAGACACCAGAAATACGTGGCAGATATTCTGCTGGTACACGTTCTTCATTTTCCGTTGCAATAAAAACAGGAATGCCATAGCCAGTAGCGTCTATTTCATCGAGTTTTCCACGTTCAACATCATTGACTGATAAAATAATGGCGGCAACGTCAATATAATTACTTTTGTCAATATTCACGCATTCACGATGAGTGGAAAAACAATCCGGGCAAGAACGGCTAACGGCAATTTTTAATTCTGACATTTTGTTCATCTCTTTATTTCAGGTAATAGCAGGTCCTCAATTTCTCAAAGGAGAAATTGATCACGCCGGAAAAAAGCAAAACCCCACCGCTGATAAATAAATCAGTAGTTTGCTTTTTGCAGATGCAATAACCCAGACCAGCCCGGTAACTGGCTATACTCGTCATACTTCAAGTTGCATGTGCTGCGACTCGAATTATTTAGAGTTTGAAAGGGTTAGCAGTATATGAGCACCGAGGGATACAGGTATTAACCTGTAATGCTTAAAGTCAGGGAGACCTGTACGCTGGGGTGCCCTTTAGTCAGAAGACTAGCGGGCATTAAAGAAATGAAAGTCAAAACTATTACGATGGGCAAACTTCATGATATGGGTTGTCCGCCTTATATGAGGCATTAAGCGGTTATTATTTTCCATTTACCTTTACCTTTTTCTGTGTCAGTTGAAGGTAGGGTTATTCTATCCATGAAATAGCTATAATCTGTGAAGAAGATCAACAAAAAACGATCATATCCCAAATAATAAATCATTAATGATGAATAGCACCATATTAGATGCTGTTTTGTTGTTTAAATGTTGCAATTTTGTGGGTTGTATTTTCATTAAGAAATTAAACCTGCCAAATAATAATTTTCGGGGCAGGTTTAATAATAAATTAATAATTATTTAAGCGTATTTATTGAATAATAATTCATGGCATAAACCGATACCCAATACCGGTTTCAGTAATAAAATGGCGGGGGCGGGCGGGATCTTGCTCCAGTTTTTGTCGCAGATGCCCCATATAAATACGCAAATAGTGGCTGTGTTCGACCGCGTTTGGTCCCCACACCTGATTGAGTAACTGGCGCTGGGTGAGCACTTTTCCGGCGTTGTTGAGCAGCACGGCCAGCAGGCGGAACTCAATCGGTGTGAGATGCACCTCTTCCTCGCCGCGGTGGATAACGCGGGCGGCTAAATCGACGGTAACATCAGAAAATTTCACCAGCGGATCGGGCGTGGTGGTGGCGGAGTGGCGGCGTAATGCGACGCGCAGACGGGCCTGCAATTCGCCAATGCCAAACGGCTTACTCAGATAATCATCCGCTCCGGCATCCAGCGCGGCGATTTTATCGCTCTCTTCGCTGCGTGCGGAAAGCACAATCACCGGCACCGCGCTCCACTGGCGCAGGTCGCGGATAAACTCAATCCCATCACCGTCGGGCAGGCCGAGATCGAGAATAATCAAATCTGGCTTACGGGTTGCCGCTTCCAGCAAGCCGCGTTGCAGCGTTTCGGCCTCAAAGACGCGCATACCGTCGCCCTCCAGCGCCGTGCGCAGAAAGCGACGAATAGCCTGTTCATCTTCAACAATCAGAACGTTTGTCACATATCCTCATGAAATTCTTCAAGTTCAGGGGCTGTTTGCTGGGGAAGTGTAACACGAAAACAGGCACCACCTTCCGGTCGGTTGAATGCGGTAATGGTGCCGCCGTGTACATCCACTATCGCCCGACAAATTGCCAGCCCAAGCCCTACACCCGGTACCGCCGACTCTTTATTCCCGCGAGCAAACTTATCAAATATCGTCTGCTCCTGACCTGGTGGAAGACCGGGGCCGTTATCCCAGACATCCAGTTGTAGATTTTCGCCCTCAACGTGGGCATTGATACCAATTTCGGCCTGCGCCCCCGCATATTTCACCGCGTTCTCCAGCAGGTTAATCAGCACCCGTTCAAAGAGTGGCCCGTCAACGTGGATTAAGGTCAGCGGCTCTGGCAGAGAAAGATTGATGGGCGACGATAAACCCGGTTCCAGCATTTGCAGCGCGCTGCCGACCACTTCTTCCAGCGTTAACCACTCTTTCTTCAAATTAAAGCCGCCGGACTGAATTCGCGCCATATCCAGTAGATTATTCACCAGTCGGGTGGTGTTCAGCACATGCTGACGAATCTCGCTGGCCTGGCGGGCGTGGGGCGATCCTTCGCTTGCCAGATCGAGCGTTAAGATTTCTGCCTGACCGAACAGCACCGTAAGCGGCGTACGTAAATCATGCGAAAGCGCCGCCAGCAGGGCGTTGCGGATCTGTTCACGTTCGCTTGCCATCCGCGCCTGTTCTTCGCTGGCGGTCAGTGTCAGTCGCTCAAGGGCATTGGCGACTAACAGCGTAAACGTCTCCAGCAGGCGCTGCTGTTCCGGGATCATCAACTGGCGCAGATTCCCCGGTTCCACCACCACCAGTCCGTAGGTTTTCTCGCCGCTTTTTAGCGGCAAAATCTGGTACGGTACACCGGGTAACGTGTCGGTGCCCGCGCCCGCAGGCAGGCCTTTATCAAAACTCCACTGCGCGATGGCATCGTCCCACGGCGTCATTCCTTGCGGATGTGTTAAAGGCTGCAATTTACCGTTGTCATCAGGCAGCAACACCTGGCTACGGGCATGAAACGTGGAGGCAATAAACTGTTCGCTGGTGGCGGCGATATCCTGCGAACTACGGCCCACAGCCAGAGCTTTGGACATTTCATATAAGTGCCGTGTGCGTTGTTCGCGGTAACGGGCTACCCGCGCCTGATAACGCACGCCAGCAGTAAGGTTCCCGATCACCAGCCCGACGGTTAACATCACCGCGAAGGTCAGCAGATATTGCACATCAGAGACGGCGAGCGTGCCGCGTGGGGCGATAAAAAAGAGATCGAAACTCACCACATTAATGACGGTGGCAACCACCGAAGGCCAGCGTCCGTAAAATAGTGCCACCACCACGACGCCAAGCAGATACAGCATCACCAGGTTGGCGGCATCAAACGCCATCAGCCACTGCATGGCAATTAAGGTGATAACGGCGCATAACGCGGCGGCAACCACGCATCCCTGAATCTGTACCCGCCACTTGTCTTTAAAAGAGCGGCTATCCGGCGCGTTGTTAATCGTGCGGGCGGGTGGTTCATCAAGCGCGACCAGCACCTGATCGAGATCGGGGGCGATGCGTGCCAGCCGGTCAGCAAATGTTTCCCGACGCCACCAGCGGCGCGAAGCCGGGCGACCGAGAATAATCTTGCCGAGATTATGTTCACGGGCATAACGCACTACCGCTTTCTCTTCCGCTGGTTCAGAAAGTGTTGCCGTCTCCGCGCCCAGCTCCTGCGCCAGACGTAAGGCGCTGAGAATTGCCCGACGTTTTTTCTCCGGTAAACGGTGCAGGGCAGGCGTTTCAACATACACCGCGTGCCAGACACTGCCCAGGCGCGAGGCCAACCGCGCCGCCGCGCGGACCAGTTTCTCACTGCCGGTGTTATGCCCGATGCATAAAAGGATCGCGTCGCGTGTGTGCCAGACTTTCTCTTCGCCAGGATGCCCCCGCCAGGCGCGCATTTGCTCATCTACGCGATCGGCAGTACGGCGCAGTGCCAGTTCGCGCAGGGCGATCAGATTACCTTTGCGGAAAAAATGTTCAATGGCGCGCTCCGCCTGCCCGGCAATATAGACTTTGCCTTCTTTCAGTCGCTGGCGCAGATCGTCCGGGGGCAAGTCCACCAGCACCACGTCGTCGGCGGCATCGAAAAAAGGATCGGGCACGGTTTCCCGCACCTGAATTCCGGTGACGCCGCTGACCACATCGTTCAGGCTTTCCAGATGCTGAACGTTGACGGTAGTGAAAACATCAATGCCTGCTTCCAGCAGCTCTTCGATGTCCTGCCAGCGTTTAGGATGACGAGAACCTGGCGCATTACTGTGCGCCAGTTCGTCCATTAAGATCAGTGCCGGACGGCGGGCGAGGGCGGCATCGAGATCAAACTCGCTGATGTGCCGCCCACGGTACGCCTGGCGTTTTAACGGCAGAACAGCCAGACCTTTCAGCATTGCGGCGGTATCTTTCCGACCGTGGGTTTCTACCACGCCAACCACAATATCCAGCCCTTGCGCCCGCAGTCGCTGGGCTTCCGCCAGCATCGCCCAGGTCTTCCCGACGCCTGCGCAGGCACCGAAGAAAACTTTCAGCTTCCCCCGATGCGGCGCGGCAGCTTGTTCCAGCAGACGATCGGGGTCGGGACGTAAGGGTTCGTTATTCATCAAGCTTATCCAGTGCCAGATTGAGTTCGACAATGTTGACGACCGGCTGGCCGATATATTTCACCAGCGGTTGTTGGCTGTATTTTGCGATCAGTTGCGTGAGCTGTTCAACGCTGAGATTACGCGCTTTCGCCACGCGTGGGATCTGCCAGGCCGCCGCTTGCGGGGTGATGTTATTGTCCAGCCCGCTTGCTGACGCCGTCACCAGTTCAACCGGAACGTTCGTGCTGGCATCCGGGTTAGCAGCCCGTAATGCAGCAACGCGTGCGGCTATCTGTTTATCCAGCTCCGGGTTACTGACCGCCAGGTTGCTCCCGCCAGAAGCCTGTGGATTATAGGGCATTTCTGCTGTTGCCGACGGGCGACCATGAAAATAGCCGTTGCCGGTAAAATTTTGCCCGATTAATGCCGAACCGCGCACCGTATCACCTTCACGAATCAATGAACCGTTGGCCTGCCAGGGAAACCACCATTGCCCCAGTGCGGTGGTCAGCAGCGGGTAAACGCCGCCAGTAATCAATAACAGAAAGAGAAATGTCGATAATGCCGGACGTAATCCACTCATGGTAAACCTCACACCAGACCGCAAACGGTTAGCAGTAAATCAATGACTTTGATACCAATAAACGGCACCAGCAGCCCACCCAGACCGTAAATCCATAAGTTACGGCGCAACATGGCAGAAGCGGTAAGCGGTTTATAACTCACGCCTTTTAACGCCAGGGGAATCAAAAAGACGATAATCAAGGCGTTGAAAATGACCGCACTGAGAATGGCGGAGTCGGGCGAATGCAGGCGCATGATGTTCAGCGCATTTAACTGCGGATACGTTGCCGCGAACGCCGCTGGAATAATGGCGAAGTATTTCGCCACATCGTTGGCAATGCTGAAGGTGGTCAACGAGCCACGGGTCATCAGCATCTGTTTGCCAATGTGCACTACCTCGATCAACTTGGTCGGGTTGGAGTCGAGATCCACCATATTGCCCGCTTCTTTCGCCGCCTGGGTGCCGGAGTTCATCGCCACCGCAACATCGGCCTGTGCCAGCGCCGGAGCATCGTTGGTGCCATCGCCGGTCATCGCCACTAAACGGCCTTCCGCCTGATACTGACGAATCAGTGCCAGCTTGGCCTCCGGTGTTGCTTCGGCGAGAAAATCATCGACACCCGCTTCCGCAGCTATCGCGGCGGCAGTCAGGCGGTTATCGCCGGTAATCATCACCGTTTTAATGCCCATTTTACGCAGCTGGGCGAAGCGCTCTTTAATACCGCCTTTGACGATATCTTTCAGCGCAATAACGCCCAGCACACGAGAACCTTCCACCACCACCAGCGGCGTGGCTCCCTGACGCGCAACCTGATCGACTTTTTGATCAACATCGGCAGGGAAGTGACCGCCGTTAGCCTCAACATGGCGGCGAATGGCATCGACAGAACCTTTACGGATCATGCGGTTGTCGATGTTGATCCCGCTCATCCGGCTTTGTGCAGTAAACGGTACAAAGGTGGCATGGAGCGACTGCACATCGCGCTCGCGCAGGTTAAAACGCTGCTTGGCGAGGATCACAATACTGCGGCCTTCCGGCGTTTCATCAGCCAGCGAAGCCAGTTGTGCGGCGTCGGCCAGCGCTTTTTCCTCCACGCCTTGTGCGGGGATAAACTCTGACGCCTGACGGTTACCGAGGGTGATGGTGCCGGTTTTATCCAGCAGCAGAACGTCAACATCACCCGCTGCTTCAACTGCTCGCCCGCTGGTGGCAATAACATTCGCGCCCAGCATCCGACTCATCCCGGCGACGCCAATCGCTGACAACAGGCCGCCAATAGTGGTTGGGATCAGACAGACCAGCAGTGCCACCAGTACCGTTACGCTGACGGCATTACCGCCCCACGCGGAAAACGGCCACAGCGTGGCGGTTGCCAGTAAAAAGACGATAGTCAGGGCAATCAGGAGAATGGTCAGGGCAATCTCGTTCGGCGTTTTACGTCGCTGCGCACCTTCCACCATCGCGATCATCCGATCCAGAAATGTCTCGCCGGGGTTAACGCTGCACTCAATCACCAGCCAGTCAGAAAGAATACGCGTGCCGCCAGTGACGGAGGCAAAATCACCGCCGGATTCACGGATCACCGGAGCCGATTCCCCGGTGATGGCGCTTTCATCGACCGATGCGCCGCCTTCAATGACTTCACCATCGCAGGGGATAATATCGCCAGCTTCTACCAGTACGATATCGCCTTTACGCAGTTGATCGGCAGGAACTTTGTCTGCCACAGCGCCATATTTCGGTTCGCGCAGCTTGCGAGCAAAAGCGGTTTTTTTCACCCCTTTCAGACTGTTGGCCTGCGCTTTACTGCGGCCTTCTGCCAACGCCTCGGCGAAATTAGCGAACAGTACGGTGACCCACAGCCAGCCGCTAATTGCCGCGCTAAACAGCGCATTACCAGGCATCACACCGCTTGCCATCGCGATGCTAATACAGGTGGTCAGCAGACTGCCGATCCAGACGATAAACATCACCGGATTGCGCCATTGCGCCTGCGGGTTTAATTTTTTCACCGCTTCTTTCAGCGCCTGAACGACAAGTGTTGGTTCGAATAGCGCCAGTTGTTTACGACTCATATTCAGTGCTCACTCAATATCATCAGGAGAGATATTCCGCCACCGGACCAAGCGCCAGGGCAGGGATAAAGGTCAGTGCGCCAACCAGCAACACGGTGCCGATTAACAGGCCAACAAACAGCGGGCCGTGCGTTGGCAATGTGCCGGAGCTGGCGGGTTGGCTCTTTTTACTCACCAGCGAACCGGCAATTGCCATCACCGGGATAATCACCCCGAAGCGCCCGACAAACATGCACAACGCCAGTAAACAGTTCCAGAATGGAGAGTTGGCGCTTAATCCGGCAAAGGCGCTGCCGTTGTTGTTAGCGGCGGATGACACGGCGTACAGCACTTCGCTAAAACCATGCGGGCCAGGGTTGAGCATGGCGCTACGTCCGGCGTCGGTCATCATTGCCAGCGCCGCGCCCATCAGCACCAGCGTCGGGGTGACCAGAATCGCCAGTGCAGTCAGTTTCATCTCGCGTACGTCGATTTTTTTACCCAGATATTCCGGTGTACGACCAATCATCAGCCCGGCAATAAACACCGCCAGCAGGACAAACAGCATCATGCCGTAAAGGCCGGAACCGACGCCGCCGAATACCACTTCACCAATTTGCATCAACCACATCGGCACCATGCCACCAAGAGCGGTATACGAATCATGCATCGCAATCACCGCGCCGCAGGAAGCCGCCGTAGTCACGACCGCAAACAGGCTACTGACCAGCACGCCGAAACGGCTCTCTTTACCTTCCATATTGATGCTGCTGTCCGCGCCGAGCGCCAGCAGATGAGGATTACCCTGAACTTCTGCCCACATCACTACGCCTACGCAGATGACAAAAATCACCGACATCGCCCACAGCAACATGCGCCCCTGGCGACGATCGCCCGCCACTTCACCAAAGGCAAAGCACAGCGCTGTTGGGATCAAGAAAATCGCCAGCATTTGCACGAAGTTGGTCAGTGCGGTTGGGTTTTCAAACGGATGCGACGAGTTGGCATTAAAAAAGCCACCGCCGTTAGTTCCGAGCATTTTGATCGCTTCCTGAGAAGCTACTGGCCCCATTGGTAACAGCTGTTGCGTTCCTTCAATGGTCGTCACAGCCTGATAAGGCAAAAAGTTTTGCAGCGCACCTTGTTGAATAAAAAACAGTGCGATCAGCAATGCTACGGGGGTTAACACCCATAACGTAATCCGCAACAGGTCTACCCACGCATTACCCAGCGTGTTCATGCTCTGGCGGGTAAATGCGCGAATAAGCGCAAAAATCACCGCAATCCCGCTGGCGGCAGAAAGAAAGTTTTGCACCGTTAAGCCCGCCATCTGGCTGAAATAGCTCAACGTGGTTTCACCGCTATAAGATTGCCAGTTGGTATTCGTGACAAAGCTGACGGCGGTATTGAGCGCCAGATCCCACGACAGCCCCGGCAACTGCTGTGGATTAAGCGGCAGATAGTGCTGACCGAGCAACATAAAAAACAGCACCGCCAGCCCCAGTATATTCAGGCCAAGAATGGCTGAGAGATACTGCTTCCAGTTCATCTCGCGGTCAGAGACGCCAAGCGCGCTAAAGAGTGCGCGTTCAACGCCCGTCGTACCAGGAAGAGGTATATCATTAATCAGCCGCGCCAGCCCGCTACCTAAGGGACGCGCCAGCACCATTAATACCAGTAAAAACGTGGCAATCAGTAAGAACCCTTGCGCAGCCATCAGAACGCCTCCGCATTGATCAGGGCATAAACCAGATAACCCAGTAATAAAAACACCAGCAACACGCCGGCTATCACGCCTGCACTCACAGTGCACCTCCAGTGGCCTAAAAGTGATACCGGAAGGGTAGAGTTCTGGCTGCAAAGATTTCGCAAAAATCTGCGGGCGGGGTGTAAAAAAAGTATAAAAATGGCAAAAGCCATGATTTAACTAATGTTTAGTATTAATTTAACTTTTATGTAACTTAATTACACAGTGAATGTAAATAAACCATCAATAAGCAAAAATAAGTGGTCGGATGAGTAGTAAAATTACACAAACAGCGGTACTATTTTCATCAGATAAACGAATTCATTTTTCCGGTGCTATTCACCGGGTAGATACAAAAGGGGGAGAAAAGTATGGAACTCTACAAAGAATATCCTGCATGGCTTATCTTTTTACGCCGTACTTGTGCGGTTGCAGCGGGCGTTCTGGCGCTGCCTTTCATGCTTTTCTGGAAAGACCGCGCCCGCTTTTATAGCTACCTGCACCGCGTCTGGTCGAAAACCAGCGATAAACCGGTGTGGATGGATCAGGCCGAAAAGGCAACCGGTGATTTTTACTGATTGCCAAACATGACGTTTAAAGAAAACCGCCGGTGGAAACGCTGGCGGTTTTCTTTTTTCGGCGTCTACACTTACTCCTGTAAACCGTTCAGGAGCAGTAATGAATCAACAACTTTTTGATGACAGCACTATTATCCGCATTTTTGCTTTGCATGAGTTACACAATCTCAAAGATCGAGGACTAACGCGCGGGGCGCTTCTCGATTATCACAGCCGCTATAAACTCGTCTTTCTGGCACATTCTCAGCCGGAGTACCGCAAACTTGGCCCGTTTGTGGCTGATATTCACCGGTGGCAAAGTCTGGATGACTATTACAACCAGTACCGCCAACGCGTAATTGTTTTGCTTTCTCACCCTGCCAACCGGCGTGATCATACTAACGTTTTGATGCACGCTCAGGGATATTTTCGCCCACATATTGATTCCACAGAACGCCAGCAGCTGGCGGCGCTTATCGACAGTTATCGCCGTGGCGAGCAACCGCTTCTTGCGCCGCTGATGCGTATCAAACACTATATGGCGCTTTATCCTGACGCCTGGCTTTCAGGGCAGCGTTATTTCGAACTTTGGCCGCGTGTGATTAACTTGCGCCATGCAGGAGTTTTATGACTACCCATCTGGTCTGGTTTCGCCAGGATTTACGTCAGCACGATAATCTCGCGCTGGCTGCCGCCTGCCGCAATTCGTCTGCGCGCGTGCTGGCGTTGTATATCGCTACACCACGCCAGTGGGCGGCGCATAATGTGTCGCCGCGTCAGGCTGAACTTATCAATACACAACTTAATGCGCTGCAAAACGCGCTGGCGGAAAAAGGCATTCCTTTATTGTTCCGCGAAGTGGATGACTTTGCTGCCAGTGTCGAAACAGTTAAACAGGTGTGCGCGGAAAATCGCATTACCCATCTGTTTTATAACTATCAGTATGAGGTGAATGAGCGGGCGCGGGATGTGCAGGCTGAGAGGACGCTGCGTAACGTGGTGTGTGAAGGATTTGATGACAGCGTGATCCTGCCGCCGGGGGCGGTGATGACTGGCAATCATGAGATGTACAAAGTCTTTACGCCTTTTAAAAACGCATGGTTGAAACGGCTGCGGGAAGGGATGCCGGAGTGCGTTGCTGCACCAAAAGTTCGTAGTAGCGGATCGATAGAGCCCGCGCCATCCATTACGCTGAATTATCCTCGTCAGTCTTTCGATACTGCGCATTTCCCGGTGGAAGAAAAAGCGGCGATTGCGCAATTACGCCAGTTTTGCCAGAACGGTGCCGGAGAGTATGAGCAACAACGAGATTTTCCGGCAGTGGAAGGCACCAGTCGTTTGTCCGCCAGCCTGGCAACGGGCGGGTTATCGCCTCGCCAGTGTTTACATCGCCTGTTGGCGGAACAACCGCAGGTGCTGGAAGGCGGACCGGGGAGCGTCTGGCTTAATGAGCTGATATGGCGCGAGTTCTACCGCCATTTGATGACGTATTATCCTTCGCTGTGTAAACATCGTCCGTTTATTGCCTGGACGGATCGTGTACAGTGGCAAAGTAATCCCGCCCATTTAAAGGCCTGGCAGGAAGGCAAAACGGGATACCCGATTGTCGATGCTGCCATGCGTCAGCTTAACAGCACTGGCTGGATGCATAACCGGCTACGGATGATTACAGCCAGTTTTCTGGTGAAAGATTTGTTGATCGACTGGCGCGAAGGCGAGCGATATTTCATGTCGCAGCTGATTGATGGTGATTTGGCAGCTAATAACGGTGGCTGGCAGTGGGCCGCTTCTACGGGTACTGATGCAGCGCCGTATTTTCGTATTTTCAACCCGACAACTCAGGGCGAGAAATTTGACCGCGAAGGCGAATTTATTCGCCAGTGGCTACCGGAGCTGCGCGATGTACCGGGGAAAGCGGTGCATGAGCCGTGGAAGTGGGCAGAGAAAACAGGTGTGACGTTGGATTATCCGCAACCGATAGTCGATCACAAAGAGGCAAGGCTGCGAACGCTGGCAGCGTACGAAGAAGCGAGGAAAGGAGCCTGATAAAACGCAGCGAGCGTTTTATCAGGCATGGTGCTGGCTTATTAAGACTCCAGCGCCAGCGCGCGGTTTCTGAACTTAAGCGCCTGATACAGCCAAATCATCAGTACCAGTCCTACACACGCCAGTGCGCCCCAGGTAATTTGATCAAATACTTCAATATATGCATTGATGGAGTAGTTGATCGCCCCGGAAGCATCAAACGAAGCCTGCGATGTCTGATCGGCAATCACGCCCGCCAGATAGTTCGCAATCGCGCCGGAAAGCAGCATATAAATGCCGGTTAATACGCCGGTCACGCCGGGGATTTCAATGCGCGTAATCTGCGACATAGCAACCGGATCGATAAACAGTTCCGCAAAGCCCATCACCGCCAGGCCTAACACCATCAGTGGCAGAGAAGAGTGACCATACATTGCGGACCAGCGGGCGCTTAAGGTCAGAATGCAGAATCCGGCGCTCATCAGGCCAAGGCCAAGAGCAAATTTTCCCCAGATGCGCACGGTACGATTACCTGCGACGCTTTCTTTAACCACCCACGCCAGGAACACACCGCACAGCATAACTGCGAAGGCATTAATCGACTGGAACATAGCAGTCGGAACGGTATAACCAAATATATCGCGGTTAACGAAGCGGTCGATATAAAGGCTAATCGAGCTACCCCCCTGTTGTGCGAAGGCCCAGAACAACATACTGAAGAAGGTGAGCGTCACAATCAGTCCCAGCTCTTTACGCTGTTTCTGGTTTTCTGCTTTGCGATAAATTTTTGCCAGAACGCCAAGGCCAATGATCGTCGCGACAATCAAGGCGTATACCGACCACTCTTTCCAGAACAGTACGGTAATCAGCGCAGGCGTTGCCACCAGCAGAACCAGCAGCCATCCCCAGTTCGGCAGCAGAAAGTTTCTGGCGCACAGCACCGTTTTGTTAACGCCACGGGTATGAGCAAAATGACGATTGCCACATAAGAAGATAACCAGACCCGCGATCATACCAACCGCCGCCAGACCAAAGCCCATCGCCCAACTGTACTCTTCCTGGGCATAACCACAGGCGATGGGTGCGATAATAGACCCCACGTTACCCGCCGCATACATCAGCGAGAAACCGCCATCACGACGTGGATCGGTTGGCTCATACAGCTCGCCAAGCAGACAGCTTACGTTAGATTTAAACAGGCCATAGCCGCAGACGATAATCGCCAGGGACAGATAGAGGAATGACGGATGGATCTCACTGGCACCCAGCACCACATGACCGATCGCCATCAACAACGCCCCCAGCATCACCGCCATGCGATTGCCGAGAACTTTATCCGCCAAAAAGCCACCGAGGATTGGCGTGACATATACCAGCGAACAGTAGGCGCTAAATAACTCGTAGGCGTGATTATCGCTATATTTTAGTTGATTGGTGAGATAGAGGATCAGCAGGGCACGCATGCCGTAAAAGCTAAAATATTCCCAGATTTGCAGCGCAACGACATAGTAAATAGCGCGCGGTTGTGATGCGTGTTTATTCATAATAATTCCACAATTGACTGCAACGTCACGTAATAGTTGCGCGGCGTGCTTGTGTTTCCTTAAAGTTAAAACTTTGATACAGATCTGATTATTTATGCAATATGCTGTCTGATTGCATAAATATACATTAGCTGAAGCGTGATGATATAAACAATTTGCGTCTTTTGGCGTCGGGTTTGTTTCTTAATATGTCAAAAGATTGGCTATCGACGAACAGGCGAGGTAACGCTATGTTAACGGTGTAGCTATCAGAATACGGAAGGCGCGAAGATGAAAAACACCGAACTGGAACAACTGATTAACGAAAAACTGAACAGCGCGGCGATTAGTGATTACGCGCCGAATGGTTTGCAGGTGGAAGGCAAAGAGACGGTGCAAAAAATTGTTACCGGTGTCACTGCCAGCCAGGCTTTGCTCGATGAGGCAGTGCGTCTGGGCGCGGATGCGGTCATTGTGCATCATGGCTACTTCTGGAAAGGCGAATCTCCGGTCATTCGCGGAATGAAGCGTAACCGCTTAAAAACATTGCTGGCGAATGATATCAACCTGTATGGCTGGCATTTGCCGCTTGACGCACATCCTGAGCTGGGCAATAACGCACAGCTGGCGGCGTTACTGGGGATCACGGTCATGGGCGAAATTGAGCCGTTGGTGCCGTGGGGCGAACTGACCATGCCTGTGCCGGGACTGGAACTGGCCTCCTGGATTGAAGCGCGTCTGGGACGTAAGCCGTTATGGTGTGGCGATACCGGACCTGAGGTGGTCCAGCGCGTCGCCTGGTGCACGGGCGGCGGGCAAAGTTTTATCGATAGCGCCGCGCGTTTTGGCGTGGATGCTTTTATTACTGGCGAAGTTTCTGAACAGACCATTCATTCAGCCCGCGAGCAGGGATTGCATTTTTATGCTGCAGGTCACCATGCCACTGAACGTGGTGGTATTCGCGCATTGAGCGAGTGGCTGAATGAAAATACCGATCTTGATGTGACCTTTATTGATATTCCTAATCCTGCATAACGAATAATCAGAGGGATCGAAAGTGCAACGAGCGCGTTGTTATCTGATAGGTGAAACGGCGGTAGTACTGGAACTGGAACCGCCGGTGACGCTGGCTAGCCAGAAACGGATCTGGCGACTGGCACAGCGTCTGGTGGATATGCCGAATGTGGTTGAAGCCATTCCTGGCATGAACAATATCACAGTGATTTTGCGTAATCCTGAGTCGCTGGCGCTGGATGCCATAGAGCGTTTGCAACGCTGGTGGGAGGAGAGTGAGGCGCTGGAGCCGGAGTCTCGCTTTATTGAAATTCCGGTGGTTTACGGTGGCGCAGCCGGACCGGATTTGGCGGTGGTCGCGGCGCATTGTGGATTGAGCGAAAAACAGGTTGTTGAATTGCACTCCTCCGTGGAATACGTGGTCTGGTTTTTAGGTTTTCAACCGGGCTTCCCGTATCTCGGGAGTTTGCCGGAACAACTACACACGCCACGGCGCGCAGAACCGCGCTTGCACGTTCCGGCAGGTTCTGTTGGGATCGGCGGGCCGCAGACCGGTGTTTATCCGCTGGCAACGCCGGGTGGCTGGCAGTTGGTTGGTCATACCTCACTCAGCCTGTTTGATCCGGAGCGTGACGAACCCATCTTATTACGTCCGGGAGACAGCGTGCGCTTTGTACCCCAGAAGGAGGGAGTATGCTGAAGATTATTCGTGCGGGCATGTACACCACCGTGCAGGATGGCGGCCGTCACGGCTTTCGTCAGTCTGGTATCAGCCACTGTGGCGCACTGGATATGCCTGCGCTGCGCATTGCTAACCTGCTGGTGGGTAATGACGCCAACGCCCCCGCGCTGGAGATCACGCTCGGTCAGTTAACGGTTGAGTTCGAAACTGATGGGTGGTTTGCCCTGACGGGTGCCGGTTGCGAAGCGCGGCTGGATGATAACGCCGTCTGGACCGGCTGGCGATTGCCAATGAGAGCAGGCCAGCGTTTAACGCTTAAACGCCCGCAGCACGGGATGCGCAGTTATCTGGCGGTCGCGGGTGGTATTGATGTTCCGCCGGTAATGGGATCATGCAGCACCGATCTCAAAGTGGGGATTGGCGGGTTGGAAGGCCGTTTACTGAGGGATGGTGACCGACTCCCGATTGGCAAAGCGAAGCGTGATTTTATGGAAGCGCAGGGCGTTAAACAGCTGCTGTGGGGCAACCGCATTCGCGCCTTGCCGGGGCCGGAATATCATGAGTTCGATCGCGCCTCGCAGGATGCATTCTGGCGTTCGCCCTGGCAGCTTAGCTCGCAAAGTAACCGGATGGGCTATCGCTTACAGGGGCAAATTTTAAAACGCACCACCGATCGCGAACTGTTATCTCACGGTTTGTTACCAGGTGTGGTGCAGGTGCCGCATAACGGGCAGCCCATTGTGTTGATGAACGATGCGCAAACCACCGGTGGTTACCCGCGTATTGCCTGTATCATTGAGGCTGATATGTACCATCTGGCGCAAATTCCGCTCGGTCAGCCGATTCATTTTGTCCAGTGTTCACTGGAAGAGGCACTGAAAGCACGGCAAGATCAACAACGTTATTTCGAACAATTAGCGTGGCGGCTGCACAATGAAAATTGACCTGAACGCCGATCTGGGCGAAGGCTGCGCCAGCGACGCAGAACTATTAACGCTGGTTTCCTCTGCCAATATTGCCTGTGGATTTCATGCAGGCGATGCGCAAACCATGCAGGCTTGCGTGCGTGAAGCAATAAAAAACGGTGTCGCGATTGGCGCGCACCCGAGTTTTCCCGACAGGGAAAATTTTGGTCGCAGCGCCATGCAGCTGCCGCCAGAAACCGTTTTCGCCCAGACGCTGTATCAAATTGGCGCGCTGGCAGCGATTACCCGTGCGCAAGGCGGCGTAATGTGTCATGTCAAACCGCACGGCATGTTATACAACCAGGCGGCGAAAGAGGCACAACTGGCAGACGCCATCGCCAGAGCGGTATACGCTTGCGATCCGGCATTGATTCTCGTCGGGCTGGCAGGAAGCGAGCTGATTCGTGCAGGCGAACGATATGGCCTGGTAACGCGCGAGGAAGTGTTTGCCGATCGTGGTTATCAGGCAGACGGTTCGCTGGTGCCGCGAAGCCAGCCAGGCGCGTTGATTGAAAACGAAGAACAGGCGCTGGCGCAAACGTTGGAGATGGTGCAACACGGCAGAGTCAAAAGTATCACCGGCGAATGGGCAATGGTCACGGCGCAAACGGTCTGCCTACATGGCGATGGCGAGCACGCACTGGCGTTCGCCCGCCGATTACGAGCTACATTTGCTGAAAAGGGGAAGATCGGAAGAGCGTCGTGTAGG
>ERZ810453.310-NODE-310-length-18477-cov-8.62268_pt1 | contig 18477 bp, 12 predicted proteins | sample MGYA00520482_ERZ810453 | MGnify/ENA primary metagenome ERZ810453 (study PRJEB31588, sample SAMN03398927) | human gut metagenome | study: EMG produced TPA metagenomics assembly of the PRJNA231909 data set (A prospective, longitudinal analysis of the... | reverse complement strand
GCTCAGAACAGAGAAAATTGGTTACATTTAATTTGTACTTTTTCTTGACATAGGACCAAGTGGAATATCCTTATGTCGAAGGTTTTCTTTTGGATAGATGAGATCAACCACCTTTGAGGCTGGCATTTGTCGAAGATCATCCAATGATAAGCCTGAATCCTTGTAGCGGTTCATGATCAATGCAATCCCGCTCCGTCCGATCCGGTAACGTTTTTGTACAGAGTCATAACTGACTTTACTGAGCCGAAGTTCTATGACTCCAAGAATAGTATTGTAGTCGTGCATAATAGTTCCTCCTTTGCACTGTGATGAATAATAGTTACATCACAATAATAAAGGAAAAACGTACCGTTTTGAGTAGAAAACGCGTACCGCTAAATCAGAATGAATGTACCGCCGATTTCAGAATAGGCGTACCGTTCGAGCAGAATTTGCATTTTTGACTTCCGCACTATTTCCCCTAGCAGAGATATCATTAATCTGTGCAATTACTTTTTCTTCTTTATCACTCATTCCGCTACCTCCTACCAATCTAATTTCATAAAATCATCGATTACTCCCTTAACCGCAGATGATACGTTAATTGTTCTTCGATCTGCAGATACCATTTCGTACATTTTCCATATCAAATCTCTCATTTCGCCTTCAACAGAAAATGTACTGCATAATGGACTCACATTTCCTCTGTTATCAACAAGATAAAGTTCTATTTCTATATGTTCCTTTTCTTCTTGCCAAGGAATTCGTACTTCACCATTATTATAATTTTCATTACCTAAATGTAATTGCATCATATATAGTTTTTGACTGCTGCTTAGCTCGCAGTGATAGCAGTTACCAAATTTGCGAACATCATCAATAGCCAAGAATCTTGATTGATAGATATTTTTAACAAAATCAATCAATCTTCCTGTTTCTGGATGTTCTATAACAGATGGGTCATTTATAAACAATGGATGCGTAAATCCTTCGCCCTCTGTATTAGAGTTAAGATAAGCTCCACTCTCTATTTCCCAAACAACTTTCTGTTTCTCTGTCCCAATCATAAGTTTATCTATAAAATGAGCAAAGTATATTTCGTTTTCCCCTAATTCGGTGTAATTAGCCGATACCAAAAAATCCATACTTACTCCCAAAACATTTGCTATATGAAGAAGTAATTCAACACCAGGAGTTGCTGTATTTTCTTCTTTATTAAGTTTAGAGAGATATCCACTACTTACCCCAGCTTTTCTTTCTAAATCTCCAATTTTAATTTTCCTATCTCTTGCTATTGCATAAATGTTATCCATACATCTCTTTTTATCAAACATAATCATACCTCCTAGCATTCTTCAACTATATAATACTTATTTTCTGGACTTTTGTCAATATTATTTTCTTTCTTTTTGGACTATACTCCACTTTTCGCCACCAAAACGATTGCTTATAGAACTTTTATCCACCACCCACCACTTGACTGCTTATTAATAGAACTTTCATCCACTCTCAACCACATATGAGCTTATGAATAAAATGACCCAACAGAAAACAAGGCTATCCATTACGGATACCTAATTTTCTGTCAGGCCATGAAAAGGGATGTCACAAGGCCGTGACATATCTCTATAAAATTGTCTGTTTAACATTCTCCATCAGGTAGCGAATCTGATAGGAATACTATATCGAACATTTGTTCTGTTGTCAAGTGTCTTTATATCTTCAACCATATTTCTACTTGTTTGAGATTATCTATTAGACTGTAATCGCAATTCTTGAAACAGCTTTGTACTCACCGTCTTCAACTTTGATATTATATTTTAATTCATCAAAGATATCTTCAATTTCTTCATTACGAATCTTGAACTGAGCCAATATAGATTTATCAAAATTCACAGATAAAATCGTTTTATAGCCTACAACAACGTGAACGATGACATTCGATACTGGCAATAATGCCATAATGTCTCTCGCCGCTCTTAATGATATACTCTTTATTAGCTTTTCGAACAAACAATCATTTATACCCTTATGCAGGACATCATCTGGCCGAGCATCAAACTCTATTTCTATGTAGTCACAATTATCTGTTCCATACTCAAAATCACCAGCATACAACAGTAAATCATCTAACGGTCTTATATCTTCGATGACTTGCAGATAACTATCTATATCCCCATCCAAAATCCTGTCTGCACATTTTCTGTAATAGCTCCAGCTTTTCTCAGACATCAGTAACTCCTCCGCCGAAGTTCCTGACATGATTTCTGTCCACTCAACTGTCGGATCACTTTTCTTATAAATATGTTCTATATCCTCCTCGGTAAAATAATGCTTATCATTCTCCGTTTTTGAAAGATTTACATCACTCGTTTCGCCTAGTACAGTTACTACTGGATCTATACTCTCACTTTCCAAATCAATTAATTCCTCTGATGTGTCTATAACCTCATTGCTATCTTCATAATAAATTGAACCGTTTTCTACAACGTCATCGTAATTTTCGGTAAATGGTGTTTCATACAAACTATTTCCATCATAAGAATTTTGTCTATTACGAGAAGATTTCTTTGATTTCAAATTTTGAGTATCTGTATAATATATTCCGGTTCCTGGAATTCCTACTGTCGTTGTAACACGTCCACTACTATGGAATGTCTTTCGAAACCCATTACGCCCCACACTTACACTCATTCCATTTTTCCCAAAATTCAATTTAAGCCCTTTACACAAAGTTACACTTTTTCGAAATCTTAATCCCATAAACTCACTCCATTACTTACAACTTAAGAATTACATAAAATCTTTTGTTGAAATATTATTAATCTTTCTAACTTCAATTCCCATTTCTTCAGCTCTAAGCAAATGGCCCGGTGCAACATCCTTTGCAACAACCAAAACCTTTTTTGCATATTTCCCGCCAAAACGATTGGAAACTGTTTCTAATTCATAAAGTGCCATTTGATCTACATTACCAATTTTACATGAAATGAAAGTAGGCAAATTATCATTAATCGACATTATATCAATTTCATTCAACACATCTTTTCCTGGTGCATTATGAATCACACCGTCCCAATCAATATGTACACCTACTCTACAATCATTAGATACATTCTCATGAGATTCTTTTAAAAATGCGTACATCTCTAGAATACTTCCGCCATCCCAAAAATAATTTTTTATCGTTGCATTTTTATATGTATAACGGTAAACACCATTTTCATGGCAGACATCTTTTAAGAAACCAGCACTTTCACAAGCATCAAGAAATTGATTGAATGTTCCAATATTTCCTAGCATTTTATTCTTATTAATTTCGTTTAATAATTGTTTTGCTTCTACATGAACATTTAATCGGTAATCCGGCATAAACTTTCTTAATAAAGCCGAATAGTGAACCCATTTTGTCTTATACTTTCTGGATAAATTCCACATATCTACAACGTCTTGAATATCCTCGTTTCCCCATGTATCTTTAAAATCTTTATGCATACGATAATTTATTGTTCCTCCATATAGAGAAATAAAACCATCTAAGTTTAATGAAATCGGATCATATTCTGCAAGTTCACTTAATAAAGAGCTCCCTTCATATCCATATTCATACATTTCATTGCTTTTTATGTCATACATATGCATCGGTGCCATAAGTTCCTTCGAGATGATGCCAAATGCGACTAATGGCAAACTTTCTCCACCCGTCAAATCAAAAAAAACTTTATGCCCCAATTCCAAATCATGGTTTACAACATTTGAAATAGTATCCATGATTCCCGCAAGATCAACATCATCCACGATGCAAAATTCTACTTCTTTAACGCCACAAATATCTTTCAGAAACCTTTCTACGCATCGCTTGTTTTCTTCCAACATGCTTTCATGACCAAAAAAGAGTGTTTTGTCAACTTTGTAATTCAAACTCGTAACAACATTCTCTATTGGATTCTCATCGAAAAATTCTACATTTACAATCACTTTTTCAAATTCCTTCCTTGCTGCTTAGCAGTCTTTTCGTATTATTACAATTGTTTTATCATCTGGAGAACCGTTCTTTTCTGCCAAACATACTAATGATTCTGCTATCTCTGTATCTTCAATCTCCGCATTTATTATATCTTCCATATCGTCTATACTCACATATTCATGAACACCATCTGATGTAATAAGCGCCACTCGTGGAAAACTATCTTGAAAAATAGACTCTATTCTGAGCGATTTGACAAATTTTTCATCTCCACCGCCAAAGCATCCATAAATTTCATTTTTATTGCAACATTCAGCGGCTTCAAAATCTCCTCTACTGATTAATCTTTGGTACGTTGTCTGATCTACGGTCATCTGTTTTAAATATCTTCCCTGCAATGAATAGAGACGAGTATTGCCTGACTGAATCAAATAAATGGTATCCTTGGTAAAAAGAAGGCCGGTGAGCGTTGTTGCCATTTCTTTTTTATCTTTTAATGAATCCGCATATTTTAGTAATTTACCATTCATCTCCTCAAAAAGATACCGCAAATCATCTATAGTATCTACGTTATATGCGCTTTCACATATTTGTTCCAGCAAATACAAACTCGCCTCTTTACCTCCAGCATTTCCACCTACGCCATCGGCAACACCCACAAAATGACAATCTTTTTTATCTACGGAACACTTATTATCATTACATATAATATTGTCTACTGCTGCTGAATCGTCGCATGTTATTTTATGTATTCCTCCTTTTACTGATATTGTTATTTTCATACTTCACCCTTCGAACATGTTAATGAATATGGCATACTTTCTGCATCAATTTCATCAATTGTTAATGAAACATCAGAGAACAACTCATTATCAAATAAATATCTGGATAATGGATTAATAAATAGACTTTCCACAATATTTCCAATACCACGTCCACCATTATCTAAATTGCCTAGTGCTTTTTCTTTCAATGTTTCCATTGCCGTCTCTGAGATATTAATCGAAATATTTTTCTCCAATTCTAAATTTTTAATTATCTTATTTAACTGTGCTTGCAAAATCTGAACAGCAACATCTGGGCGAATAAAATCAAACACAACTATATTTTCACCAATTCGGTTCAATATTTCTGGCCTACCTAACTGAAGTTTAAAATAATTTTCAATACCTTTTCGCACATTTTTCTGAACCTCTTCATATGTCATATCATATGTTACTTTCTGAACACGCTCTCCCACACTGTTCATTTCATATATTCCTAGATTACTTGTAAATATAATGATTGTTTCTGAAAAATATACAGTGTTTCCTTGTCCATCTGTCATTCTTCCATCTTCCAAAATCTGCAAAAATTTATCCAAAATAGAAGGATGTGCTTTTTCTATTTCATCAAACAACAAAATGGAAAATGGATTATTTTTCACAGCATTCGTAAGCTGTCCCCCTGATTCATATCCAACATACCCTGGAGGCGCTCCTAAAAGCTTTTGATCACTATGAGATTGTCCATATTCACTCATATCAAAACGAATACAACTACGTTCATCTCCAAACAGTTTTTCTGCGAGTGTCTTCGCGGTTTCTGTTTTACCAGTACCTGTTGGACCAGCAAAAAATAAAACGCCTTTAGGTTTCGTTCCGGAAGAAGATTGTAGCCCTGACATACCCGTCATAGCTCTTTTTATTACATCCAATGTTTTGGTAATAGCAATATCTTGTCCTTTGACTCTTACACGGAAATCTTCATGCGCATTCTTCATCTCTTGATAATCTAAAGAATTCCATGGGTTTTCCTTAATTCCAAATTTGTACAAATCAATTACATCACACATATTCTTCATATGGATTCTTTGATTTTTGGATAATCTTCTTAATCCGTTCAATTCAGTAAATGTAAATCCTTCTGTCTGCCCTACAAACTTATCTTGAATTTTATCCAGTTCTTCTGGATGCTCTTCAAAATATGGATTTTCATCTCTATAAATATCGCTAGAAAAGAAACTGGAAAAATTATCTCCCTTTACTAACTGCTCACGCTCTTCCTTCGATGGCGTTTTCAGCAATATCGTTTTAACATTTGGATTATCTAAATAGAACCATGCCGGCAAGTCGTTAATTTTATTTACCAACATAATAACTAAATTTTTCAAAATTCCATTGTCAGTTCTAACATCTTTTCCTTCCATCGAGGCTTGCAATAATACTGTAAAACTATCAATTTCAGACTGCTCCATCATGCTTGGAGATACGATATAACGCGAAGCAAAGTCCATCACTACAACTGTAGCTTCTTTTCCTTGTGATATTGCTCTTCTTATACAATCTGATGCCGTTCCGTTTCTGCCTTTGAAATCGGCACGTATATGTTGTTCTTCTAAATTTTCCCCAATTAATTTCGCAAAATTCTGAATGTATCCATCTTCACAATTATTATAAAACCCGCGGATACTATCAAAAAAAGCAATGTTTTGATATCCAGTATCCTTAAAATAGTAGTGAAGATATTCAACCAGGCGGAGAATACTTCCCTTAGGCATACTACCATCTAAAGGATACTGATATTTATCCAAAATATTCCCTTCTAAAATGATAATAGGTTTAATTTTATCGAATATTTCCAATTCCCTATGCCATTTTGGTATAAAATCACTCATTACGCTTCCTCCAATCCTTTCGTTTTAATACGCTTTTTTAACTCAGCGTCAAATCCTGGTTTATGTATTCCTACGGATATTACACTATTACTAGTCGCAAAGTTTTGTATCTCATTTTTAGCAACCTGAAGATACTGTTCATATTTATTCTGATATTTATTGTCCACTATAATAATATTTTGATTATCAGAACCTTTTAAAGCAGTTTCATGATTTTGTTCCTCAATATATTTCCCATCAATAATAACCGCAGTCTTTGTCACAATGCTTGTAGGCAATTCCTTAAATTCATACCCTGTATATACAATTATATCATCATTGATTTTTCTAATTTCATCCAATAAAATATTTAACGAATCTGGCTGTTCAAATGGATCTCCTCCAGTGATGGTAAATCCCTCAATTTCATCTTTTTCTCCAATGCTATTAATAAGACGCATAATAACCTCTATAGATGTTCGGTATTTTTCCTCGAACTCCCATAACTCTGGATTACTACAGCCTTTACATCTATGCTTACATCCAGCAAACCATATACCAACTCTTTTTCCCGGACCGAGTACACGAACCGGATATAATATTCTTGCTATATACATTAACTCATCCTTACAATAAAATAAGCAGCATCTTGTTGTCTCTCTCCATCTTGACTATTACCACCAAGTCCTATTTCATCTCCATCATGCAGTTCTAAGAACTCCTCACTACTTATCTTCACGTTATTTACAAATGTAAAATTGGTATTGCTATAATTTTTTATAAACAATTTTCCATCCTTTAGAAGTACTTCTGCATGTTTTCTACTGACATATGATTTTTTATCCAAATACTCTTTCATATCATGTTCTCGACCAACAATGATATTTTCTGTATTAATCTCATACGCATATTCTTCGTCTATGGAAGTTAAAATATATTTCTCTTCTTCATCACAATCCTGCATTATTGGATTCATAGATATATCTTCGCCACATTCCTTACATTTTCTTGCTTGAGCTACATTTTTAGCTCCACAATCACAAATACGAATCATCTTACTATTTTGACTTATGGTAGCACTACATTCATTATTACTGCTTTCTTGTTCTGCTTTCTCGATAGCCGCATCAATAACACGAACTCCGGACAGATCTGTTTCACATTCAATACATTCTAATTTTGTTGGTGGATTATGCGCACCACAGGTCGGACAAACCTTATATTTTTCCATGCTTATACCTCTTTATGCAATACTTTATTTGTCGCATTCTTACGCCTATTGCTTCTTACTTCAAATGAGGAAACTTCTTTATTCATTTCATAATCAGCAACATTAATAATCTGAGCAAATTGCTCTTCCGCTGGGAGAATGGAGATTCGTTTTGTTATTACGCCTTTTTTTCTGAGACGTTTTTCAATTTCATAATAATCATCACAAAAGTTCCTCATATTCTGTGTCAATTGTATACACTCTTCTTCCGTTGGAATACGATCCGTCTCATCGATTCCGCCTAATTCCATTGTAATTTGACCATTGCTTGCATATGTTACATTGACAGCAGTACCTTCTTCAAACAAATATAGCTCTTTCGTAAACTTACTACCATTTTTCTTCTGGATATGCCTTTCTCCAATCAAATCATACCCCATTTCACGCATGGTCTCATCAATACATTCATTAATGTAAATTTCCTCTTCTTGCTGTAATGCCTGCTCTTCCAATTCATTAATTTTACTTTTTAATATCTCTATGCCGGAATAAGAATATGAAATATCCTCAGGTTGAATAGCAGCTTTTTCACATAATAACACATAGGTTTCTTTAAGCAGTTCGAACTCTTCTCCAATTTGCTGATATAATCTATCGGACTCTAAGCACTCTTTCATAAATGGTTGAATTGTAACTGCATAGTAATTAGTCAAAAAATCAACATCATCAATTTCAGATACTTTCTGTTCGATTTGCTCATACTTTCTTTTTAAATCATCCGATAAATGCATCACCAAAATTTTTTCTAAAGTATTCTCAACCTTATCTCTACAACCATTATCTTGCTCTTCCTTTTGAATACCCAAATCGAAAAATGATGTTTCAAATCCGTCATCTATAGTTTTCTCGATACTCGCTCGATACTCTTTCTCTTTTTTTGAATATACCGAAAATACCCTATTAGATTCATCTTGCAATTTTACATATATCTGTTGTAGTTTGCCCGAAGTCTTTCTTAATACTTCCAGATTCGTTTGTTTTACAACGTTATTTGATTCAACAGCAATTTCCATCGCCTGATTTCTTAAACTTTTTAAATTGTCAAGTAGTTCGAAATCTTCGCCAACTTCTTTTAAAACTGATTCCATCTCTTCTAATTTAGAATCTAATACTGAAATTCTTCTACTTATATTACTATGCACTTCCGAAATTTTCTTCTGCAGAAGTTCCGTTTCCAGTTGAATTCTTCTTTGTTCCATAATAATACGGCGTTGTTCTGCTGTTAGCGTATACCTTGATGTTTTTGGTCCACTCATAACACTCACCCTCATTTTCATTTGATCCTGAATATACTATTACATAACTACTGTCGATGATTGGCTTTCATATTTTCCTGCCATTTTACAATATCTTCTCTTTTTCCTAACGCTATAAGCCAACTTTCGAATTGAGGATTCAAGCGTCCTTCATAGTCAATTAATCCATGACAAAACTCTGTAAATTCTTCAAACGATTTATCTACTAAGCGTTTCATAAAACTTGTCATTTCTCCTATAGTTCTAAAATCGACCTCATTAATTCGCATTAGTTTTTGACCTGAAAGCATATAGGCAGTCATATATAAACTCATTTCACGGTCTCTAGAATTTTTATACGCTCTATAATTAGACTCCAAACTTTTAACTGCACTAAGCGACTTTTCATTCTTCGGATCAAACAATGTCACATAATAACTCAACATACCTTCTTTTAAAACACTGTCCATATATGTATTCATTTCATTGTCTTTATTCCACAAATGTTCTAAAAGATCGCGTCCTAATACTGGAAGCCCTGCATATATCTTACCTTTCCACACAAAATCTCTTGATTTTTTATTTAATGCATACATAGTTTTGCAGAAAATCAAATCATCCTTTCCATTAATCCTGGTAGCCTCACTCTCTGCTTCTCGACATATCATTTCTGCTTCTTTGTCATACAATCTGAAATAATTCGAAAGATTTCCTCGGAATAATTGCTTTTTTCCAGCTTCCCAATTTTCTACTAATGCACGCACTAATGCCGGACGCTCAGTATAAGTTTTTCCCAAAAATTCATATGGTTTTACTTTTTCCATTCCAACACCTGTACCAGGTATTGTCATCTGGATTCCTGACAACCATTTCTTTACTTCATCATATCCCCAACGTCGATTCGGATTATCCTTCTTTTTTCTGTTTGAAATATCATGATATGTCAAACCAGTAATCAAATCCTGCAATTCCTGTGGCATGTCCTTTGGAAACGGAATATGCTGCACAAATGCATATTGCTCTATCTCCTCTGGGGACATATTACTATAAGGAGTTTTTCCACAATACAGCTCATATAATGTTATACCAAATGAATAATAATCTGATTCATTCAGGAATAAATTTTTATATGTTTCAGGTGCAGAATACTCTGGAGTCATTCCTGTTTGTGTTACTACAATGGTATTTCCGTCATCAACCATAGAACTAATTCCAAAATCGATAATTGCAACACCTTTTCGATTTTCAGTAATCATAATATTGGATGGTTTCAAATCTTTATGAATAATCCCATTATCATGTAACAATTTCAGTCCTTCATTTAAACACGGAATAACTGTCGAACGCAATTGCTTGTATTCAAACTTTCTTCCTTGTAAACTTCCATATCTGTAATATGGTAAAATCTCCACAGTACGATTATTATACTTCCCACATTCATATAAGCGAGCAACAAAAGGTGAGTTAATCTTTTTAAGTTTTTCCGTTATACCCTGTTTGATGGCCATTTGTCTTCGATATACCTTGGCAACATAATTCATCCCTTCGAAGGTGCAAACATATAGATCAGCTTCTCCAGTATTTGCAGATAAACGCTTAATAACCTGATACTTATTACATAACAATGTACCTTTTGTTATTTTTTCACTCGCCTGTACATTGGAATTAATTGATGTAACATTTCCACCATTTTGAAGTTTTTTGTTAATAACGGTAGAATTATTATTTTCACTATTTAAATTGTGATTGATTACCGTAGCATTTCCTTTGTTATTCGCTACATTTCGGTTAATTACTGTTTCTTTTCCCATTATTAACCCTCCACAAGTTGGATTTTGTCATCAGATATTCTTACAACATTCTGCTTTTCCAAATAATCAATGGCTTCATTCATAGAACGTTTAATGTTTACTCCTGTACGCTCAAATCCAAAAACTCTTGCCGTTTCAAAAATTAAAGTATTTCTTTCCATACCGTAAGCTCCATATAATACTTTTTTCATTACTTCAACTATTTCAGCTCTAGAGATATGCTCAATATTTCTATCCGGTGAACCTGCACTTGATCTTCTTGCAATCACATTCCTAAAAGATGTCAGAGTAATAAAATCATTTTCAATTCTCACTTCTCCCTGCATCCTTTGCTTAATTGCTTCATCAACAGTTCTCCTGATTGGTGCTGTCGCTTTTTCATTACCAAATGCCCCCGCAAGTCTACGGTATAAAAGTTCCATATGTAATGGTTGTTCAACCCTTACCACCTCATGAATCATGTCCGCCAAGCGAGATAAATTGTCTTGAGCACGATTTTTCTTTACATTATACCAATGACCAATTTCGTACAATGGCAATCCATATGGGTTATTTGTGTTGACTCTATTGAATACTGGCTCCACTTTCACTTCGTCAACAACATCTTTAACCTCATCATGAGAATTAATTTCTACTGGTTTTCTTTCTTCGACAATTTCATATGAATTTATTGCCTCTCCCAAGAATTCCACTAAACGTCTTTGTTCATTTTCCGGATTACGAATCCATTCTGTTGACCATACACGATACATTTTCCAGCCCATTTGTTCTAAAACTGCAGTTCTTAAATGATCCCTATCTCGTACAGTCCGCGCCATATAATATGAATTTCCATCACATTCAATACCCGCAAAATAGCAACCTTCTCGCTTCGGATGTTCGACTGCTATATCCACGGTATAGTCTGAATTTCCTACATTCATTTTTGTTTTAAATCCACGTTTTTCCAGAAATGCACCTACATATTGGCTAAATGTATCGACTTCGTACAATTGATTTTGTTTTTTCGGTTTGCTTAACATATTACTACCTTCCATTGCAAATCGAATATAAGATCGTAACATTTTTACACCATCAGATTTCGTTTTATTCAAATCAATATCTTCTGGAAGTATAGATCCCACCAGTTTTACATTATGTTTTGCACGAGTAATAGCAACATTCAGACGTCTTTCACCACCCTGATGGCCTAAAGGTCCAAATCTCATATACATACGACCTTGTGCATTTTTTCCATAACAAATAGAAAAAATAATAGTATCCCTTTCATCACCCTGTACATTTTCAAGATTTTTGATAAAGAAAGCATCTTCCTTTTTTTCATCAAAAAATGATTCGTATTTTTTATTTCTTAATCTGAAATCATTTAAAGCTTCCTCTATTGCACTTTGTTGACTTTCACTAAATGCAATTATTCCTAGTGATCTGTTTGGATGTTTCTTTATGTGCTCTTCGATTAATGCCACACATCTTTCCGCTTCTTTTCTATTACATCGATTTTCATATACACCATTTTCCACATAAATGTATTCAACACCTAAATCAGCAACTTTATTTACGCTACTAGGAAATGTAATAAGATTATTTTGATAAATTTCTTGATTTGAAAAAGAAATCAAATCCTCATTCCTACTACGATAATGCCATAATAACGAACGATTTGGTAAACTGCTAGTTGCTTCCTCCAAAATAGAATCCGAAATAATCTCTTCTACTTCATCATCGACATCATAATCAGAATCCGTGTTGCTTGTACTTGCAGCAAAGAAGTTCGTCGGTGGTAACTGCTTACTATCTCCTGCGATAATAACCTGCGCTCCTCTAAAAATTGCACCAATGGCATCTTGTGGAAAAATCTGTGATGCTTCATCAAAAATTACCATATCAAACTTGTACGTATCAGCCTCTAAGAAATATGATACAGACAGTGGAGACATCATTAAACATGGTTTTAACTTCAGAAGTAAATTAGGAATTGTCCTAAACAATTTACGTAAAGGCATAATTTTACGTTTCTTACCCAATTCATGCATCAATAACGACATTTCATCTGTAGCATGACTAAAATTACTTCTACTTGGCATGCCATTGATTAATCGCTCCCTAATTCTCATCTGTGCTACAGGTAACTGATGACCGTCTAATTCTCTGAAATTTTCCACTCTACTATTCTGTACACGTACTTTAAATTTTGCTACAGAATCAATTCCTGCGCATACTTTTGCAAACCATGCGTAATAAATACTCTTTAACAACACTTTGTTCAACATACCATTTGGATACACAATATCTTCTGCCGCTGTCGCAAATGTGCCTAATCCATTTGCTTTACACTGTTCACGACAATCTCTGAAATCAATCCATGAATCCATAGTTGAAAATTGTTCCAAACAATTTTCAAACTTATTACACAATTTATGCAATGGAATATCACAAAGCTTTTCTTTGTTTTCAAACATACTAATTAATCCCATCAACATCTCTTTGTAATGGTTTATTTTTTCTAAAGCTATTTTCATTTCTTCCACAGATTTGCTTGAATCTTTTCTTGTTACAAAATCAGCAACTTCTTGATCAATGTTATAAACAACAATTAATCTTTTAACATTTTTTATGCTTCGTAAAACATCATCAATACTGTTCCAATCTGTATCATAATTAAGATTGAACATATGAAATTTACCTGCAGCATTATCTATCTGCTGTTTATATATGTTTTCTGTATATTGTAATTTTGCCAATGTGCCAATATCATTACTTAATTCTTCATAATTGTATTCAGCAAAACTGTTACCGGCTAATGTTGAACATATTTTTATATATTCCTTCAAGTCGGCAATAACCTGGGTAATTATTTTAATTTTATTTTCTAATATGAGATTTTTTGCAATCAGCGGACACTTTTCTTCCAGTCTTCCGACTTTTACAATCGTATCGTGCAATTCTTTTAGTTGAGCTTCGCTGTAACTTCTCTTTCCTGTTAACAATGCATTTTGTAATTGAGTACTCACATCATATTTAACTAATTCAAGTACACACTCCGCATTTTTTATATTTTCATTTAACACATCCCACTTGGTTTTGTCATGAGCATAATCCGATCCTAATAATTCTATATATGTTTCTTGATTGTTCTGATAGCGATTAAACAAATCTTGATAATCAACAATTGCTTTCAATTCATCAATCGCTGATTCTATAGATTTCACAACTGATTTGTCCAGTCTCCATGCTTCGATTCTCTCGTATACACAATTAACATTGTTAAGAGAATTAATAAGGTCATGAATATTTTCTATCACCTCTTCAATATCCTGCTCCTCTATTTTTTCCGGCAAGGCTTCTTTATTGTATGCAACACAATAACATTTTTGTAATTCCATACAATTCATCAACTTATCATATACTTCACCCCAAAATGTTGTATGAGACTCTGCCTCTTTCAAAATTTTGCTTCCACTCTCTTTACCAAAAGCAGAAATGATGTCTTCAAAATTCTGGATATTACGTTCAATTTCATCCCAAGCAATACTTTTTTCACAATATGTAGTTCCTAACAAAGTGTTAATGTTTTCTGCATGATTAATAAACCATTCTCGTTTATTAAGAATAGTTGTGACATTAGTCATAGCCATCAATAACGATTGATTACGCATATCATTCTCTAAAAATTGTTTTAATTTTTCATCAGACACAAAAACTGTACTTAATTCTCTGATAAGCTGTAACTTCTCTTCAATAATACTTTCTTCAGTATCAATATCTTTATACAATCCTCCAAAATATTCTTTTCCTTTATTATCTCTGAACCATTGCACCATATTTTGATATGTATGTAGTTCCTTGTTCATGCGATCTAACGCGCCTTCGTTTAATAACGCATGTAAAGAAGAAAGATTTGCAAAATTCTTTCCAACTTCTTCGAATGTTACAACTCTCTCTAATACAGCTCCCCAATCAAACCACATATCAAATTTAGAGATTCCTAACAAAAGTTCCACAGCTGTTGCCAATTGCATATAGGTATCCATAGCCTCATGATATGCTTTTAGTGAATGTAATAACTCTACAATCTCTTCATCAGGAATTTTTTTGCGAACTTCTTTATATACAACCCTAATCTTCTTCACGTCGTCTCTATAAGATGATTTGAATATTTTAAAGAAGTTTGTATATTCTGATTTAAACCGATCTAATATTGGACCATATTCCAAATCAAACACTGTAATTTCGCATTTAGAAATAATCTTCTCATGCAAATCTTTTAAAATATTACTTTTCTCAATCTGTTGATTCAAAAGCTTTTTAATTTCATCAATGCTACTTGCCCACTTCTCTAATGGTCTACATTCAATCAATTTATCATGATATTCTTCTAAAATATCTAACAGACTTTCATTAGATAACGCATCCAATATATGATACTTATTTTTTTCAGAACAAATTGTTTCTTTAGCCGCTAATAATATGCTTCTATTATTTGTTATCTCATGCAATAAAGTATAAGCAGCCTCGCTGTCATAATTAGCAACTAATTTTTCAAGTTCACTATATGATTGTTGTAATTTTTCTAAAATTTCTATAGTCTCTTCAGAAACTTTATCAGGGTCTAATATCAGCGCTGAATTATTATAAAAGTCTCTAAGGCTGTTTTGAGCTTCAATAATCTCTGAATGATTCTGAACAGACTCTTCTAAAATGTTAATCGCCTGTTGCAAAAATGTTTCATCAATCCATTTTTCAACATATGGTCGTTTTTCCAAAACACTACTTACAGCACCAATATTTCTTTTTATTTCTACAATAGTATTTGGTTGTTTAATCTTATACAAATCAACAAATGCAGTAATTGTTTCTGATTGTAATGAATCTTCTACTCTTTTTACTAAAGCAGTGACGTTTTCGATTATTTGTCTAATCTGTTCTTTCTCAGGAATGCTTTTCAGTTCAGTTTCTTCTATATAGTTCTTTTCATCACTTAGTATTGTCAGATTCTGTTTGACATCGGTATTTACCAATACTCTTTCATCATATTTCTCTACAATTACTTCTTTTCGTTTTGCAAGGTCGGCAAATAAAGCTGGCAATTCATCTACCAACTGCTTAATTCTTTTTAATTCTTCAGTCTGGAAATAATAGCGAGTATAATTCCTTTTCTTCAGCATTATCTCACACAAGTCCAAATAACTGCTCAACGTATCTACTGTATCAGTTCCAGTTAGCCCATATTCGCCGACAAGAATCTTATATGTATCTCTCAACAGAACCAAATCTGCAGCAAGTTCCTGTAAATAATCATAATATTCTTGTCGTTTCTCATACAATTCACTTGCCGTTATATTATCAAATCCCTGATTTATAATAGTTGGAACAACACTGTTTAATCGCTCCAATATGGCATTACCATCTAAAACAAAATAGTCTTTGTCATATCGAGCCATCAGTTCATTTTTTAATTTATAAATCAATTCTTTATTTTGTTTTTGTTCTTCTACGTATTTTTCTTCCTGGTCTAACTTCCTAATGAACCAATCAGCCGGAACCATACAGCAAACACTTGCCTGCCCTGCAAGTTCTGTATACTTGTCGATATTGTTTAAAGTGACCACATCTGACAAAGTTTTGCCTTTCAACAAAACCTCCATGGAATTTCTTATACTTCTTACTCCTGTTTCTAGCTTTTCTTGTAACTCTCGTTTTTCACCCACTTCAAGATAATCAATAGTAATTCCTTGCCAAGGATTTTTATACCACTTAGGACCTAAAACATTTTTTGCGTTATCAAAGTTTGTCGCCAACAAGCATAATCTGTTAACTTGATCCTTTGATAAATTATCTATATTATCTAATGTTACTGGAATATCTGGCAGTTCTGCCATACTTACAATTTCACCATATACCTCGTAAGGACTCATTTCTAATGGCATGATGGTTTTATGAATATCATGTACATACCCCTTAAGATATTCTTTTAGCACATCCAATTCTGTAAGTTTTGCAATTTCTTCGTCCTTAACTTTTATATGTTTTAAATTAAGATTCTTTCCCAAATCTTCTAAAACACTCTTTTTGTCTGCCTTATGGCTGTGTAATGGTAAACAAAAATCTGCCAGATGAACTTCTGTTAATCTTTTATAAACCACTTCCAACGCTGCCATTTTTTCAGACACAAAAAGAATTTTTTTACCGTCTGCAAGTCCTTGTGCAATAATATTTGTGATAGTCTGGCTTTTTCCTGTACCTGGTGGTCCTTGCATCACAAAACTAATTCCATTTTTTGCCAACATAATAGCATCTTGCTGGCTGGAATCCGCATCTACAACCATAAAGGTATCCATTGCTTTCGTTGCATCATGATCAAAAACAAATTGTTCTCCTGCAACAGAATTTATTTCATTTTTTTCTCCTGCAAAAGCTCTAATTATTGGATTATTTTTCAAAGCTTCTTCATGATTAATCAAATCATTGTACATATTGATTTTCAAGAACGAAACCAATCCAATACTGCATTCTCTTAATACTTTCCATCCTCTTTTATCTACCAATGACTCCATTTTTTCCATAAAGCTTTCCAATGTATCTTCATCAGGATCAAATGATGGCAATTCGATACCGTAATCACGAGAAAACATATATGCTAGTGTAGGATTAACAACAATATCATCTTCATATTTTTTTAATACATATGGCGAATTTAAGGATTCCAAAAGAATAGATACGGGCACAAGAATTAATGGAGATTTTCTCCACTCATCCTTTGTACTTTTTTCTCTCCATTCCACAAAGCCAAATACTAGATAAAGAATATTGGTTCCCTGCTCATCTAATGATAATTTTGATTTTGCGCGTAAATTCTTTAATGTCTTTTTCGCTTCCGCAACTGTGCCTTCTGTTTTTATATCACCAACATTCACTTCTACAGGTGCTGATAATGTGTCTAATAATGAAAGAATTGAATAAATTCTGATATCCGAATCTTTATCTATTGGCTTCTGAAAAGTCAGCTCTTCCTCGTTAATTGCAATCCTAATGAATAAATCATTAAAACTAGGTTCTGTAATTTTGAGTGTTGCTCTTTTAGTTTCACGATAAGAAAGCATCTTATTTCGCTTACTTAAATCCAAAAGCTGATTTTCCCAATATTCCACTTTCTTATCAATTAATGTATTATTCATGGTATTGCACTCCCTTGTATTACTTCTCTTTTGTTATTTCTACCACATCGCTAATATCACAATCCAATTCTTTACATATCTTTTCGATAATAGTCAATGTAACCGGTTCATTATTGGTCATTTTCGCCATGGTACCTTTGCTTATTTTCGCCTGGTCACATAATTTCACCTTATTCATATTTTTGTCTATCAATAATTTCCATAATTTGTTATATGATACTGCCATATATAACCTCAACATTTTCATCCAATTTTTTCTGTTGCAACATACAAGTATGTATTTACTTTTTAGTATATCATATAGTATTATCAAGCACACTATAACAAACTTATTTTTCATCTTTAAGGCATAATAAAAGAGGTCTTGGAATAAAGGAATCTGACGTATTTTCCATCAAATTGTTT
>ERZ810453.303-NODE-303-length-19174-cov-5.30446_pt1 | contig 19174 bp, 17 predicted proteins | sample MGYA00520482_ERZ810453 | MGnify/ENA primary metagenome ERZ810453 (study PRJEB31588, sample SAMN03398927) | human gut metagenome | study: EMG produced TPA metagenomics assembly of the PRJNA231909 data set (A prospective, longitudinal analysis of the... | reverse complement strand
GCTCTTCCGATCTGGCATTTTACTTTTCCTGTTTCTTGTTTCATTTGTATCACTTCATTTTTTGTAACTTATTAAGTTGCATTCTTTGCACGAAAAATAGACAAAGGAGCTCCAATTGAAAGGTAGTCAATCATAACTTCAATCTCATCAGCCCAAACACTCCTTTTTTAATTTTAAAAAGAATGTTTTAGGTGTAATTCCGAGCGCCTTAGCTACTTCATTTTGTATTTTCCCAGCACTTACAATTGCTCCTTTTAACTTATTTACATCAATCAATATATCGCCTCCTTTTTCTATTTATAACTTTTTAAGTTGCTTATAGAACAATTTAGCAATAGTAACCTATCAAGTTATTTTTGTAAATATTTTTTACAAAAATGTTGCCCACAAAGTTAAGACAGTGTAATATTAACTCATAAGGAGACTATTAAGAGCGAGGTAAACCCATGACTACTAATAAAGGAGATAGAATTAAAAATCTCAGAATTAACAATAAGATGACTCTAGAAGAAGTCGGTGAAAAAATCGGTGTTTCAAAACAAACATTATATAAATATGAGAATAATATTATTACAAATATTCCCTCTGATAAAATCGAAGGATTAGCAAGGGTTTTTAATATATCGCCTGCAGTGATAATGGGCTGGGATAAAGACGATGAGCAATACTACCAAGATAAAGAAGCTGCAGAGTATGCTGAAATATTGCACACACGCCCAGAAATGCGTTTATTGTTTTCCGCATCAAGAGAGATCTCTAAAGAGGAAATGCAAGAAGTGGTAAACTACATAGAATTTATAAAATCTAGACATAAAAATAAGTAAGATATATAGATAACAGGAGGTTTATATGTTTTTCTTTTTCCCTGAAGAGAGTCCTAGCAATGCAGACAATACTTATCAGTCCCCTTTTGAATCAATTAAACAAATAGATGATGATGGCAATGAGTATTGGTATGCTCGAGATTTACAAGAAATACTCGAATACTCAGAATGGAGAAATTTTAGTAAAATTATTGAAAAGGCTAAAAGTGCTTGTGAAACCAGTGGTCATGCAGTTCAATCCGAATTTGTTGACGTCAACAAATTGGTAGATGTTGGGGCTAACTTACAACGTAGTATACAAGATATAGTACTCTCTAGATATGCTTGTTACTTAATTGCTATGAATGGCAATCCTCGTAAAGAGGTAATTGCATTAGCTCAAACCTATTTTGCTGTGAAAACTCACGAGCAAGAGCAATTAGAATTACAAAAAGAAGATAGCTTACGTTTACAAATCCGACAAGATATTAAAGAGCATAATATATCTTTAGCTGAAGCTGCTAACCAAGCAGGTATAAAAGAACCTAAAGATTATGCTATTTTTCAAAACGAAGGCTATAAGGGTTTATATGGAGGTTTGGGCGTAAAGCAAATTCACGCTAAAAAAGGTCTAAAAAAATCTCAGAAGATTTTAGATCATATGGGTAGTACCGAACTTGCTGCTAATCTATTCCGATCTACACAAACTGATGAAAAATTGCGCCGGGAAGGAATAAAAGGAAAAGAAAACGCTAATAAAATTCATCATGACGTTGGGGCAAAGGTACGTCAAACTATCAAAGAATTAGGCGGTACCATGCCTGAAGATTTAGAAACACCGACTAAAAGCATCCAACAAATAAGAAAAGAAAGCAAAAAAGCGCTTTCAAAATAATACACAAGGAAGAGTGTTACTATTGGTTGTAAATTTGATTTACTGCGATTTACCACATGCCAACGCTGTGTCGGAGGAATGTGATGATATAGATACCTATAATATCTACATAAATAAAAATAAGGGCTTACAGAATTACCTGTAAACCCTTATTTTATTAGCTTGGTGCGGTTGGCGGGACTTGAACCCGCACGAGCGTTAGCTCACCACCCCCTCAAGATGGCGTGTCTGCCATTCCACCACAACCGCATGGAATACAAATGGTGCCTCAGGACAGAATCGAACTGTCGACACACGGATTTTCAGTCCGTTGCTCTACCAACTGAGCTACCGAGGCATGATTTTTTGTAAAAAAAAATGGCGACCCCGATCAGATTTGAACTGACGATCTTCGCCGTGACAGGGCGACATGTTAACCGCTACACCACGGGGCCGCGTATCAACTCGCGTTGACTACTTGTACATAATATCATGGATTTTAGAGCAATGCAACTATTTTTTTAAAAAATATTATTACAAATCTATGAAAATAATTGATTATATTTGATAATCGTTATTTTATAGCTTTTATAAAAGTATATCTATATTATATTACAGGAATCCACCCTTTATCGTCATAATTCGTCAGTTTTCGTAATAGTACAATTTTCTCTCTAAGCTATAATAGGTATACCCTTTACTAGAAATCATCCTATTCTTTACTCAATATGCTACAATATGTATATATTCAGTATGAAAATGCCTATATAGAAATATGAAAGGATTCGCTATGAATAAGTTCAATTCAAAAGGTGTTATTATCGCTCTTATCATAGCTATTGTAGGAGCGATGGCCGCAGCATGGTATTTCTTATGGTATGTACCACATACACCAGCCTACACATTAAAAATCATTCACCAAGCAGTACAAGATAAAGATGCAGACGAAGCATTACGCCACATAGATATAAAATCCATTGTAAAAAACATTGTAGAACGAGAAGGCAATAAATATGTCGATACATCTACCCCACTTGGTAAAGCTACAATAGCAGCTACCAAAACATTTGGACCAACTCTTATCGAAGACGTAATACGGACATATATCGAAGATCCTGACAGCTTTAAATCTGAATCACCTACCAATAATACTACTACAGCTACAGCAAATGATGATAATAAGTCTATGGTAGATCGTCTTGTAGAAGGTCGCCTATTTAAGGAACATGATGTAGAGGTTAAAAACTTAAAGTCAGAAGATAATGGTGATACGGCTACTGTGACTGTAACGATACAAAATAATAAAAAGAATATGACAAAAGATATAAAAGTTTTGATGCGTCATTTAGGAGATGGAACATGGGTTATTTACGATATTCCTGATATCGAGGATCTATATACTATCACCAGAAAATAAATATCTTCGTCTTTTCTAACATTTTAAATTGCAGATCTTAGAAAATATAAAAAAGAGCTATGTCTTTTTTCTAGATGAGCTATTTACATTATAAAACCAACAAAGGACAGTATCTACCGAAAGGTATATACTGTCCTTTTATTATCCTATAATCTTAACAATCGTAAGTTCTCATGTAAGACGAAACTATACATAACTTAATTAGCAAATATAACTAAATCCTTTAAAAATGGGATTTTATCTATCAAAATCTACAATAGCCAAGGTTACAGTAACTTGTGAAATAAGGCGTTGTGCATCATCTATCATATCAAAGCGCCATACGTGGGATGTTTTGCCTTTCACTAGTAGTGTTCCTAATGCTGTTAAAGTTCCTTCGCATGTTACAGGGCGTAGGTGATTAGCAGTTACAGACTGGCCTACGCCAAATTTATGAGAACCTACCAGCTCATTGCTCATCATGCCTGCAATAATTTCTGCAAAAGCTAAGGTAGCACCACCGTTTAAATAACCTTGTGGTTGTTTGTGAAACTCAGTTAAATTCATTTTTGCAATACATGTAGTGTCGCTCGTCATACGAGGTACATCGATTTGTAAAGATTCAATTAAATTCATAGTGTTCGTTTCTCCATACAATAGGCTTCTAGACGGTCATCAAAGACTGTTACACCTAATCCATCACCATCAGGGACCTGCATAATACCCTCATTAAAGGTTAAATCTGGGAAAATAAGATCTTGTTCAAAATATCGATTTGAATCGGACAAATCCCCTGCCATATAGGAATCTCCTAATGCGGCAAGCTGGACATGAAGCATTTTAGAAACCCCTGACTCTACCATGCTACCAATCCAATAGGGAATATGACGTTCTCTACATAGATTAATAGCCGCTTTTGTTGGAATAAGCCCACCCATGCGCCCTACTTTTATATTAAGCACATCAATCAAACCATATTCGATAGCATAGGACAAATCATCATATCCTAAAATGGACTCATCCAAACAAATTGGCGTATAGATTTTCCAATCACCATGATTAAGACGCTCCCACTTCCAATCTTTATAAGATTGAAGGTTTACCATCGCAAAGGGCTCTTCAATACAAGCTAGACCTAAATCATCATACTGACGGACCTTATCTATTTCTTGATATGAATAGCTTCGATTTGCATCAGCCGCTAAGACCAAATCCGGATAATGTTTGCGAACTAAAGCTACGCGTTCATAACCATCTATAGGATTTACCTTTAATTTAATCCGCTTACAACCATTTACTACATGATGCGCTACAACATCAAGTAATTGGTCTATTGGCACATCACCGACGACGATACCACTTTCAATTGTCTCTTGTAAAGGTTGATCCATAATGTAGGAAACAGAATTTACACCTATCCGTTCACAATGAAGATGAATAAGCGCATTTTCTAGAGCCGCAATAGCCATAGGCATATTGTCTCGATTGCGCCAAAATTGTAATTGTCGTACATAGGTCATCAGTGGTTTAGGCCGCATCAAGCGCAAATTAAAGATATAATCGTCTACCATAGCTTTCCAACAGGTTTCTACCGTCTCAAATGTATAGAATGGCTCTGTGAAAGCTACGCATTCCCCATATCCTACATACCCTTGTTGGTCTTCAATGCGAACAACGATAGTCTCTCTTTCTTTCACCTCGCCCTTGGCAGTCTTAAAATTGAACTTCAGTGGCAATTTAAGGCGATATGTAGTTATACTTTTAAAGTTTAAAATATTATTCATAGGCGCCTCAATTTTATAATTTCAATTCATTACGCAATATTTTGCCAGTTCCATTTCGAGGCAATGCGGTTAATACTTTTACATATTTCGGAATCTTATATTTTGCTAAAGAGTCTTTCATAAAGACTATAATATCCTCTGGTGGCAAACTTTTACCATCATGAAAGGCCACAAAGAGGGCTGGCACTTGTCCCCATTTAACATCGGACACAGGCACAACGGCACATTCCTTTACCAATGGCAACGTATAGACCAAATCCTCTAGTTCCTTAGGATAAATATTTTCACCCCCAGAAATGATGAGATCCTTACGACGATTCAAAATATAAACGAAACCGTCCTCATCGATGTAACCAATATCATCTGTATTAAAGTCTCCATCGATAGGTTCCTTGTTGATATAACCAGTCATAACCATCGGGCCCGTCAAATGAATTTCGCCTACCCCATCCGCATCAGGGTTATCGATGCGAACCTGCATGCCAGGCAATGGCTTACCTACAGATTCTCGTTTATGAGGATACTCCAATATCGAGAAGGTCACGCTTTGACTAAAGGTTTCCGTCATACCGTAGGTCTTATAGATAGGCAAAGATTTCTTTTCACAAGCTTCGATGAGAGCCATAGGAATGAATTCTCCACCGAGCAATATAACACGTAATGCATGGTGCGTAATATGTGGCTCTAATTGAGTCAAAATGGTAGGCACTAAGGACATCATATTGATTTGCTCAGATTCTATAAGTTTGAGAACTTGAGCTTCATCATATTTAGGCAAAATAGTGACAGCCGTCCCGTTATAAAGAGACCTCATCAAGATAGATAAACCACTTACATGAAACAGAGGCAGTACCATTAGCCAATTATCCTGCTCCGTTTTCCCTAGTACCTCTTGGGATGCTTGTACATGAGCTTTAATCTGCCCCCATCGAAGCGGTACAGACTTAAATTGCCCCGTAGTAGCGCTCGTATTCATGATAGCAGCTATATCTGTGTCCACAAAGAACCAATCAAAGGAATCCTCGACCACTAAATCCGATAGAATTCTCTCTAGAGTTTCAAACTCAATTGTAACAATTGGATTAGAGGCCTTCGAATCAACGAAATGAGATAATTGATTACGTCGTTCTTTACTATGTAATACGGTGGTAACACCTAATTGATCCAATTGGTTTTCTATTTCCTTTGGCTTAAGATGTACATTAAGTAAAAGTACCTCTTTATGAACTAGCATAGCAGCCAACACATACATTGCCATGGTCACAGAGTTATCAGACAAGATAGCCACACGAGATGCATCTAAAGGCAGTAAATTACGAGCCACATGGAGTACACCACGGTATATATCGTTATAGGTATATTCATTTATACATTTACGATTAGGATAGTGCTGTGCACCATAACGTAACCACTCCATCATCTCACCTCGTATCTAAACCTAATCACTAATAAGTAATCACTAATTACCAATTACCAATAAATAGTAAATAGTAAATAGTAAATAATAAGTAATAACTAAAAAATAATAATTGAAATATGATAAATAAAGAGATATTACAAGAAAGGCGCCTCCTATAGAGGCGCACTTGTCGTTTTAACCGTTAATATAGTCCGTCATATAGGACTGTATCGACTTCCGATTAAGGGAATTTAGGGAATTGTTTGAAGTTAGGTTTCCGTTTTTCTTTGAACGCGTCGCGACCTTCTTTCGCTTCATCAATTGTATAGTACATCAATGTAGCGTCCCCTGCGAATTGTTGTAAACCTGCAAGGCCATCTGTGTCGGCATTGAAAGCGCCTTTCAACATGCGCAAAGCCATTGGCGATAATTCAAGGATTTCGCTACACCATTGAACTGTTTCTTCTTCCAATTTGTCAAATGGTACCACAGTATTAACCATGCCCATTTCATACGCTTGAGCTGCTGTGTATTGACGGCACAAGAACCATACTTCGCGTGCGCGTTTGTGACCAATCATGCGAGCCAAATAACCTGCACCGTAACCAGCGTCGAAGGAGCCTACACGAGGACCAGTTTGACCGAACTTAGCATTTTCAGAAGCGATTGTAAGGTCACATACGATGTGCAATACATGACCGCCACCGATAGCATAACCATTAACCATTGCAATAACAGGTTTAGGGATGACGCGAATTAAGCGTTGTAAATCGAGAACGTTCAAGCGAGGCACATTGTCTTCACCTACATAACCACCATGACCACGTACGCTTTGGTCACCGCCGGAGCAGAATGCCTCTTTATCTTCGCCCTTACCGTGGTTAGCACCAGTCAATACGATTACGCCTACTTCGTTATCTTCACGAGCTACTGTGAAAGCATCAATTAACTCCATTACCGTTTTAGGACGGAATGCGTTGCGCACTTCTGGACGGTTAATAGTAATCTTTGCAATGCCATTATATGTTTCGTAAATTACATCTTCATAATTACGATCCAATACTTTCCAATCAAATTTGCTCATGGACTTAACCTTTCTTCTGTAAAAAATCCAATACCGCTTGTTCAAAAATCTGCGGTTTTTCTATATGTACATTATGCCCCGCCCCGTCGACGATGACATGATTAAAACTTGGCAACTTGCCAAATACGTCTCTTCCTATTGTAGTATATTTTGTATCTAATGCGCCACTCACATATAAACCTTTAACAGAGAATTTTTTTAATTTATCCCCTACATAAGGCATTACGCCCTGCCCTGACCCACGCAACGTACAAGCTAATGCATATGGGCTATTATTGGAACGACGTAGATAGATTAATTCCTCCACCCCTTCTGAAAGCTGTTTTTGACTCTCAAAAATAGGTGCTTCCGCCCATCGTGCAGCAAACCAAGCACCATCATGCTCTTCGATATGAACTGCTAAGTCTTCATCCGCCTTGCGGCGTGCTGCTCGCTCAGCGTCAGAAGCGATGCCTACCGAGCCACTTTCAAGAATAAGACCTTTGATTTCACGTTCATACTCCAACGCATAGGAAAGTGCAATACGAGCCCCCATAGAATAGCCCATAAGGTAATAGCTTTCACCAACCATATGATAGATAACTGTATGCAAGTCCTCTATCATTTGAGGAATGGTGTAGGCCTTATCCTCATCAGGAATATCTGAATCACCATGTCCGATCAAATCGATACGGACCACGCGATACCCCGGCAGATTAATAGCATCCCAAGTGTAGCTTGATTCAGAAAAACCGTGGAAACATACAATAGGTTCCCCTTCACCTACCACAGTCAAACCGTAGCGATACTCTCCCAAGTCAAAATACATGCGCTGAGCTGGATTACACAAAGCATTATCTACAATACTGCAAAAATACTGACTCATAGTAATGCCTCCATATCAACTGAAACTTTTGTATATTTCCTATGTAACTGACGACTATATTCCCGGTCTGTTGGTATTTCAATAATATGAACGCCAGATTCCTCACTAACTTTAGCTAATACAGGGACCAATTCATCAGGACTAGAGATTTTAGTGTACCCACAGCCATAGAGTTTAGCAGCCCCACTATAATCTAAACCTTGTGACGTAGAGAACAAATAATCAAAATATTTCGTTCCCTTTTGCGGTAAATATTCAAAAATACCGCCTCCATCGTTATTATGCAAAATAATCGTCAAATTGAGATTGTGCGTTTTAGCGACCGCTAAACCGTTTAGATCATGGAATAAAGACAAATCACCCGTTACGAGATATGTAGGCTGATGATTCGTTGCAAGTCCAAGCGCAGTGGAAACTGTACCATCGATACCATTAACACCACGATTACCGTAAAGAACAGCATCGGACTCCCCAGAAAGCCAAAAGTAATCAAAGTCGCGAACGGTCATGCTATTCGCCACAAGTACTTGGCTATTGTCAGGAATATGCTGTTGCAACTCACGTATTGTGCGTCCTTCAAAGCAACTTGGTTCTTCTATAGCTGTACTTAGTTGAGCTTTACCAGCTACGTCTAAACGTTGCCATCTATTAAGATATGCATTAGATTCGTTCTTTACAGCGAACAAATACGTAAACATATCTATGCCTGCTTGCATGTGTATGGTGGTTTTCCCCATAGGGTTCATGGAGTCCATCGTGGGATATACCTCAATATACTCCACATTATCCCAACTTGCCACCATTTGCTGTACCCGTTTCGATACAACGATTTGGCCAAACTGAATTACGCAATCTGGCTTTAGTACAGGCCATAGGTCTTTATCCGCTAAAAACGCATCATACGTAGAAATGACAACATCAGAGAAATGTTTTTTCTGAATCATATCTGTATCATTGTTACGATTGCTAGCAACTTCATGATTGGCAACAATAGCACCAGTCTTATGAAAGCGTCTTACATTGGACAATGGATCCGCCAAGATAGGAGCTTGTAAATTCTCCGCAAAGGAATGAATAGACTCAACTTCATCCACATCAATTTGTGGACCAGCTAAAATAAGGACTCTCTTATACTGTGCAAGCAATAGACTTCTATTCTGATAGCTAAACACATCACCGTAATTAGGTTTAAATACTTTGTAAGGGCTACGTCCCACTTCAAAGTGCTTACGGTCCAGTTCAGGCACTAATGGCTCAAAGAGTGGTACATTGATATGCACGGGTCCTTTTTTAGTATCCATAGCTTTCATATACGCCTTGCGTGCTACTTGTCGTGGATATGTGTAGTAATGCTCATCTTGAGGCACCGCTAATTCTTCATAATAGTTTACAGCTGTACCAAAGATTTTTTGTTGATCTACTGTTTGTGGAGCCCCTGTATGTAGCAAGGTATAAGGTCTATCGGCAGACAATACGATAAGAGGTACCCCACTATATTGAGCCTCTAAAATAGCGGGCAAATAATGAGCCACTGCGGAACCGGATGTACAAACTAGCACAGTTGGTTCTTTATGAGCCTTTGCAATGCCAAGTGCCATAAAGCTAGCAGAGCGCTCATCTATATTCATATATGTTTCAAAGCCTTCATACTCCGTGAAAAGCATAGCCATCGTCGTAGAACGAGAACCAGGGCTAAACACAGCATGCCGGACGCCGAGTTGGTAAAACTCATCTACCAAGGCAGCAATATATTCGTTCATTATATTCCCTTTCAACAACTCCTAAGGGTTTGGAAATTTATCATAATGCATCCAAAATGGTGCGCATTTTATTATTAGTTTCTGCGTACTCTTCATCCGCATCAGAATCGGCTACGACGCCACATCCTGCATAGGCATAAAGAACATTATCCATAATGAGGGCAGATCGAATAGCAACGATGACAATGCCGTCCCCCATATCTTTCATAAAGCCAAAAGGTGCTGCATACATGCCGCGCTCATGAGTTTCGTACTTTTGTAGCAATGCCAACGCCTTTTCTCGCGGTTCACCACCGAGAGCTGGTGTAGGATGGAGCAACTTTGCCCATTCCACGAGGGATTTTGTGCTATCCTTTGCAGTAATAATGGTGCGCAAATGATATAGATGCGCCAGCTCCATGATACCCGTTTCACCTATTATAACCTCCGGAGTAATAGATTTCATGATATCCACAATACGGTCACGGACGATATTATGTTCAAAGAGATTTTTCTTATCTGTTAACAGTTGTTCCTTAGTCCACGCATTTGGTCCATGTTTAGGCGCTGTCCCCGCCAAGGCATAGCTGAGAATTTCACTACCTCGATGGCGAACTAGAATCTCTGGCGATGCACCCACAAAGGTGCGTCCATCCTTTTCGTAACCAAAGATAAAGCAATTTGGATTATTATCTACTAAATTTGCTAAAATACTTGCCACATTGTATGGTGTTTCACTAGTAAACTGTACCTCTCGAGAAGAAACGACCTTCGTCATTTCACCACTACTAATACCATCAGCGATAGCGTTCATCAAACTATCCCAAGCCGCCTTATCATCACTGGTTTCCTTGTAGTTATGGCGAACTCGAGGCACCTCGAAATCCGTAATAGGGACGCTTTCACCAGCGTGCAAGTAGAAAGACTCCCCATTTTCTACGATGTAATAATGGGTGAAAGCAATCATTTCATGACCCATGCCAGCCCATTTAGGGTCCTTAGAGTTCTCAAAAAAAGTATCTCCATAAAACACGTAAGCGTAATTATGGCGATCTTCATCATCTTTGACCGTCGCCAAACGTTTAGCGCCTACAACGATGCGGTCACTTTGACGATCCACCCAGAATACGCGTTCTTCGTTGGGAAAATTCAGCCAAAAGGCTACCGGACTATTCAGTTCTAACGGTTCTTTATTATATATCATAGTTGTATATCACTATTAAGAAATAAAATAGACTATAGTAAAAACACCTAACGTGTAGAAGATTTACTTCTACACGTCAGGCGTCATCAATAAGTTTCCAAATTTTTGAGATGAGCCTAACGCCATCACACGTCGATGGGCCCTCTTTATATCTAATTTATTATATCATAGGTAACAGTTAAAAGGTAGAAAATAAAACCTCTACACCGCATGCGTCGTACATGAATGTAGAGGTTTTCATTATATTCAAAATGTTGTTACTTTATTTAAAAGCCTTAGCCCCAATATCTGTACGATATTGCATGCCTTCAAAGTCGATATGCTCTATACGTTCATAGGCTCTATCAAGTGCCGTTCTAAGGTCTTTGCCAAGTCCGACAACACCAAGCACACGACCGCCATTAGTGACATAATTTTCACCAACAAGCTTTGTACCAGAGTGGAATACAATGGTTGTGTCATATTGTTTAATATCCCCACTGATGACATCGCCCTTAGATGAAGTTTCAGGATAGCCCTTAGAAGCAAGGATAACGCAAGCCGCTGAGGAATCTTTCCATTTCACCATATTAGAGGTTAATGTGCCCTTAGCACAGGCCATCATAATCTCACCTAAATCACTATCCAGTAGCGGCAATACAACTTGTGTTTCAGGATCACCAAAGCGCGCATTGAATTCTACCACCTTAGGACCTTCGTCAGTAATCATAAGCCCCGCGTAAAGGCAGCCTACATACGGCATGCCTTCTTTTTCCACAGCCGCTACCATAGGTTCTAAGATGGTTTTCATCGCTGCGTCCCGCAATGCATCTGTAAGAACGGGGGCCGGTGCATAGGTCCCCATGCCACCTGTATTAGGCCCTTTATCACCATCAAAGATGCGTTTATGATCTTGAGAGGCAATCATAGGAACTACGGTCTTGCCATCTACAAAGGCTAATAAACTAGCCTCTTCGCCTTCCATAAACTCTTCGATAACAACGGTGCTGCCTGCATCACCGAATCGATTACCACTGAGCATATCTTCTACGGCTACATTCGCTTCATCGATGGTCATGGCTACTACAACACCCTTCCCTGCTGCCAAGCCGTCAGCTTTAACAACGATAGGAGCTCCTGTTTGAGCAATAAAAGCTTTCGCTTCATCTACCTTATGGAATACACCATACGCAGCAGTGGGAATATTGTATTTTTTCATGAGGTCTTTAGCAAACACCTTTGATCCCTCTAGTTGAGCTGCTGCTTTGGATGGACCAAAAACTGGAATCCCCGCCTTATTAAGTACATCTGCTAAGCCCGCTACTAAAGGAGCCTCAGGCCCAACAACAACTAAATCAACTTGATTATCTTTCAAAAAGCTAATTAAATGATTGCTTTGTTGCCAATCGATGCCAACTAGCTCTGCACAATCTGACATAGCCGCGCTACCAGGAATAGCATATACCTTTGTTACGCTAGGGCTGATGGACAATCGCCACGCCAATGCATGTTCACGGCCGCCGCTACCGATTACACATACTTTCATAAGTCCTCCATCGGCGCCTAAACGCCATCAAATTCATAATAGTATAAACACATAACGGAGCCACTCCAAACATCAATAATTGTTGACCGTTCAATAGATATTTTGCCCTAATCGTGTTTAACAATCCGCTAAAAATTCTTAACTAGTTAATGTTTAAAGTGACGAATATTTGTAAATATCATAGCGATGCCCGCTTCATCAGCCGCTTTGATGGACTCTTCGTCGCGAATAGAGCCACCTGGTTGAATAATAGCTGCAATGCCATGCTTTGCCGCTGTTTCTACGGTATCGCCAAATGGGAAGAATGCATCGGATGCTAATACAGCGCCTTTAGCGGCTTCCCCGGCTTGTTCAAGAGCAATTTTTGCAGAACCTACGCGATTCATTTGACCGGCCCCAACTCCAAGAGTACGCTTTTCATTAGAAATCAAAATCGCATTGGATTTTACATGTTTTACGAGTTTCCATGCAAATTCAAGAGCTTTCCATTGTTCCTCTGTTGGTTGTACCTTCGTAACAACTTTATAATTGGCGCGGTCTTCTAGGATATCGTCTTCTGTTTGCACTAATAAACCACCAGACACCTTTTTCACTGTCACTTGGCCAGATTCCGGCTTAGATAGTTCAATGAGGCGAATATTCTTCTTAGCTTCAAGGATTTCTAATGCTTCTTTTGTGAAAGCAGGTGCCATAATAACTTCTAAGAAAATTTTGCTCATTTCCTCCGCTGTACTTGCATCTACTTCACGGTTTAAGGCTACGATACCACCAAAGGCGGATACGGAATCAGCTTCGTAAGCATTTACATAGGCATCATGTAATGTAGCTGCAGTAGCGGCACCACATGGGTTCGTATGCTTAATGATGCATGCAGCTGGCTCAGTAAACTCCCATACCATATTCCATGCCGCTTCCATGTCTACAATATTATTATAGGAAAGCTCTTTGCCATGTAATTGTTTCAAGGCCCCCATGCCATGAGCTGTACCAATTTCTTTATAGAATGCGGCTTGTTGATGCGGATTTTCCCCATATCTAAGATCTGTTACCTTCTCATAAGCACTCAAATATTCTGGAGGTGTAGGGCCTTCATTCAAGATTCCACTCATATAATTAGCGATGGCCACATCGTAAGCCGCCGTATGAGCAAAGGCTTCTTTGGCAAGTCCAAAGCGATATTCCTTAGTCAATTCACCTTGATCCTTGAGCATCTCTAAGATTTCATCGTAATGATTTGGATTTACTACGATACCCACAAAGGCATGATTCTTTGCTGCAGAACGAACCATCGTAGGACCACCAATATCGATATTTTCGATGGCCTCTTCTAAGGATACATTAGGTTTTGCAATGGTTTCGCGAAACGGGTAAAGATTGACTACAACAAGGTCGATTGGTTCAATACCATGTTCTGCCATAGCTTGTTGATGCTCCGCATTATCACGGATCGCCAAAATACCACCATGCACCTTAGGATGTAATGTCTTTACGCGGCCATCCATCATTTCAGGAAAATCAGTCAAAGACTCTACCGATTTTGCCGGAATACCTGCTTCGGTTATGGCTTTAAGGGTCCCACCTGTGGAATAAATGGTTACCCCTAAATCAACTAAACCTTTCGCAAAGTCTACAATACCTGTTTTATCAGAAACACTAAGTAATGCATTTTTAATCATCTAACGTCTTCCTTTGCTTACACATCAATCTTCAATATATACAACACGACCTTTTATAGTGAGCTTATCCTCACAAAATAGTCGTAATACCTCTTTATATGTTTTATGTTCAATAGGCAATAATCTATCACTCAGAGTATCCTCTGTATCCTCCGGTAATAAAGGAACCGTATTCTGCATAATGATAGGTCCTGTATCCATTCCGGCATCAACAAAGTGTACCGTACAACCGGTTACCTTTACGCCCGCATCAATAGCTTGTTGATGTCCATGTAGTCCCGGAAAGGATGGCAACAAGGCAGGATGGATATTTAAAATTCTATGCTCATAGTGCTCAATCAATGGAGCCCCTACAATGCGCATATATCCGGCCAAAACGATACCATCTACCTTATAGGGCTCTAACGCATCTAACTGAGCCTGTTCAAAGCTAGCTTTAGAATCATAGTCACTACGCTCGATGACAATGAGTGGAATATTCCAAGGTTTAGAACGTTCAACAATCCCTGCATCACTGTGATCTGTAATGATAACTACAAACTCACCATTAATATATCCTTCTTGCATGGCTTTATAAAGGGCTTCCCCATTGGATCCTCTACCGCTTGCGAATAGAGCTAGACGCTTTTTAGCTACGGAACTAGTCATTAAATACCGCCCCTTTTACAACAACTGGACCTTCGCCTTTAACGATATGACCAATTTCATATACCGCTTCATTACGACTTTCAAGATTTGCCTTTACTCGATCCACATCCGCAGCGTCCACTATGAGAATCATGCCAATACCCATGTTAAAAGTACGGTACATTTCATGCCAATCTACATTGCCCCATTCTTGTAGCTTTTCGAATACAGGAAGACGAGGCCATGTATCACAATCGACCTCTGCCGTTACTCCTGCCGGTAAAACGCGAGGAATATTTTCATAGAAGCCCCCACCCGTAATATGAACCATACCTTTAAGTAGGCTTTCTTTAATCAACGGCAATACAGCTTTAGGGTATAAGCGCGTTGGCGTTAATAATTCTTCTCCCAGTGTTTTGCCAAATTCAGGAATATCTTGACCAATGGAGAAACCCTTGTGATCAAATACAATTTTACGAACTAACGAGAAACCATTAGAATGAACCCCAGAAGATGGTAACCCAAGAATAACGTCTCCTGCCTTGATACTTTCACCAGTAATCAATTTAGGACGATCTACGATACCAACGGCAAAACCAGCTACATCATAATCCTCATCATCGTAGAAACCTGCCATCTCAGCAGTTTCACCGCCTAGTAAAGCGCAGCCTGATTCTTCGCACGCCTCAGCTACACCGCGTACGATATCCGCCACTTTTACAGGCTCTAGTTTGCCAACCGCAATATAATCAAGGAAGAATAAAGGTGTAGCACCTTGTACAAGGATATCATTAACACTCATAGCTACACAGTCTTGACCGATAGTATCATGTTTATCCATCATGATAGCGAGACGTAATTTGGTGCCCACCCCATCTGTACCAGATACGAGCATAGGATCAGACATAGCATGACCAGCTAAGGAATAGAGTCCCCCAAAACCACCTAAATCACCAACAACACCCGGTGTATACGTCCGTTTAACAGATTCTTTCATCAATTCTACGGCGCGATTACCTGCATCGATATCAACACCTGCATCGCGATAGGTTAAACTAGTTTTATTCGAGCACATATTTGACCCCTTCCTCTTGGTCCGCAGGAACCGCTACACTATAATCACCATTGAAACATGCAAAACATAAATCATCTGGCTTTACATCAGATACAGCACGACATAGGCCTTCACGAGACAAGTAATGTAATTTATCAGCCTTGATAAAATCTCTAATTTCATCCACTGTATGAGTAGCTGCTATAAGTTCTTTACGCACCGATGTATCAATGCCATAGTGACAGGAATACTCAATAGTTGGAGAACTAATACACATATAAATCTCTTTAGCACCAGCCTCTTTTAGCATTTTTACAATGATACCACTCGTAGTACCGCGCACAATAGAATCATCAATAAGGACGATACGCTTACCTCCAACAATATGTGGCAATGCATTTAGCTTCATACGAACGGCTAATTCTCGTTCCTCTTGATTTGGTTTAATAAAGGTACGGCCGCTATAACGGTTCTTAACTAAACCTTCCGCAAAAGGGATACCCGATGCGCGAGCATAACCTAATGCAGCTGTTGTGCCGGAATCCGGAATGGACATGACGATATCCGCATCATACTTAGTTTCGTTATATAATTCACGGCCCATATTTAGCCGAGATTGATATACGGATTGACCATCGATATGACTATCGCCACGTGCAAAATAGATGTATTCAAAGACGCAAAGTTTTTTGTCGATTTTTTCTGGTTCCGCATACATAGTACTACGCACACCAGAGTCATCGATGATAACCATTTCACCAGGATCTATATGACGAATAAACTCTGCCTTAATCGCATCAAAAGCACAGCTTTCACTAGAGAGCACATAACCATTTTCAGTTTTACCTAAACAAAGTGGTCTAAATCCTTGAGGGTCTCGTACACCTACTAAAGAGTCGTTCGTAGTAATGACTAAAGAGAACGCCCCTTCAATTTGACGCGCCGCATCGGCAATCCGTTCCGCTTGTGTTTCTGCTTTAGAACGGGCTATCAAGTTCACGATAACCTCAGAATCCATCGTCGTTTGAAAGATGGAACCATCGGCTTCGAGACGTTTTCGAATAGATAAGGCATTCGTTAAGTTTCCATTGTGAGCCACCGCAATTTGACCGCCTTGGTAGTGAATAACCAAAGGCTGGATATTACGCGGATTATTGGACCCAGTCGTAGAGTACCGCACATGACCAGTCCCCATATAGCTTGGCAAAGATGGTAATTCTTTGATAGCCTCGGTCAACAAGCCCATGCCTTTTTTCAGTTCAACATCATGACCATCGGTAACAGCAATGCCCGCACTTTCTTGACCACGATGTTGGAGAGCAAATAACCCCCAATATACATAGCGTGCTACATCAACGGTCCTATCATAGATGCCGAACACACCACACTCTTCGTGCCATTTATCAAAAACAGAATCGTAGTTCATCTTCCCCCCTATTAGGCACGCTCACCTGTAAGACGGAATAACATTTCCTTATATGCTTCTTCAATATTACCAAGATCTCGACGGAAACGGTCTTTGTCAAGTTTTTCACCAGTTGTAGCATCCCAGAAACGGCATGTATCAGGAGAAATTTCATCACCCAATAAAACTTCACCATTATGGGTACCAAATTCTACCTTGAAATCTACAAGGGTCACATTTTTAGTAGCCAAAAATTTCTTCAATATATCATTTACCTTTAAAGTAATTGTAGAAATTACATCAAGTTGTTCTTGAGTAGCCCAACCAAGTGCTGTGATTTGGGATTCATTGGCAAATGGATCGCCTAATTCATCATTTTTGTAGCAGAATTCAAGGATTGGATGTTTAAGTGGTGTACCTTCTTCAATGCCAAAGCGTTTAGCCATAGAGCCAGCCGCAATATTACGAACAATAACTTCAAGAGGAACTATTTTCAATGCAAGTACTGTTTGGTTGCGATCATCTTCACGACGAACAAAATGAGTTGGTACGCCTTCTTTTTTCAACAATTCAAAGAAGAAAGAGGAAATTTTATTGTTCAAAACACCTTTTCCAAGAATGGTATCATGTTTCTCGCCATTAAATGCAGTGGCATCATCTTTGTAATGAACGATGTACTCATCTTTGTTATCTGTTGCATATACTTGTTTTGCTTTGCCTTCGTATAATAATGTTAATTTTTCCAAATCGATGTTAGCCATGATCTTTCTCCTTTATCATAAATTAATGATACAAACTAATTAATGATACAAACTATGTAATAGATATCTAAATAAACTGTTTTTCTTAACCAATATTTAATCGCCGATGATTTACATGATTAAATATGAATAGCACCTTGTAATTCTGCATTGTCTGCTAAGACTTTTTCAGCCATATCTTTACGATATTGTTGATATTGTTCTTTCAGGTCTTTATTGAAAGCTGCTCCAATTTGTACTGCAAAGAGCGCTGCATTTTTAGCACCATCTACAGCCATAGTTGCTACAGGCATACCAGATGGCATTTGAACGATAGCAAGCAAAGAATCAATGCCTTTTAGAGCCGTTGCATTAAGAGGAATGCCGATAACAGGTAATGTAGTGAAGCTCGCCACCACACCAGGTAAATGAGCCGCCGCGCCAGCACCAGCAATAAAAGCGATAGCCCCTTCATCTTCAAGTCGTGTGACAAAGTTCTTCACAGCCTCTGGGGTACGATGAGCTGAGGCAATAACCATTTCATAAGGGATTTTGAATTCATCAAGTACGGCAGATGCCTTTTTCATTGTGTCTAGGTCAGACTTGCTGCCCATGATAATACCGACCTTCATAGATCCTCCTAATAAAAAAGCCCAGCCAAAACAGACTGGGACAAATACGCGCAAATAGCCTCCGTAGACTTGCTTTGAGTTTGTTGATTTGCATAGTTCACGGTGCTACCTCCTTCTTGTACTCAAATTGTAACACCTAACATTTACAAAATCAATACTATTTTCGAATATTTTTTTATTAAATATTTTTATCATTCGTTATATTCCGAACTATCGAAATAATATAGATTGCATCATATAAAATAATTTTAAATAAATCTGTAAAATAAAATACTGCCTTTTCAATCTTATAATAACACAAACTTACTCTATCAATTAAAATATTTATATATTTTTTCTTAAGATCGGAAGAGCGTGTAGGGAAAGA
>ERZ810453.273-NODE-273-length-23111-cov-5.51041_pt1 | contig 23111 bp, 20 predicted proteins | sample MGYA00520482_ERZ810453 | MGnify/ENA primary metagenome ERZ810453 (study PRJEB31588, sample SAMN03398927) | human gut metagenome | study: EMG produced TPA metagenomics assembly of the PRJNA231909 data set (A prospective, longitudinal analysis of the... | reverse complement strand
ATAGCATTAAACGAAGTTTTTCGATATAATAAATTACTATACTGATTATTATTATATAGTAATATGACATTCTATGGCTAATTGTACAATATTTGACTCATCTGATTATATTTATTTATAATTAAGATAATATTTTATATTTTATTTACAATTAGCATGAATTCCTATATAATACAAGTTAGTATCTGTGTTATTTGTAAAATCATGTATTTAGGAGTAAATTATTATGAACAAAAAACATTTAGCAACTGCTTTTGCAGTATTTGCAGCGACAACAATGTCTTTCTCTGCTTTTGCTGCAACTATCGATGCTAATGCACGCGCTTACGAACGTGCTTCAGCAGAGCAATATTCTTATCCTGCACCACAAGCGGCTACGCCAGCTTACCAAACTAGTTATGCCACAAGTGCACCACGTCCTGGTTACAAACCATTGCCAGCAGTGCCTTATACAGCAGGCGATATGGCTCAACAAATGCCTGTATCTAAAGAATTAGGTGATCCAATCTTTGTGGCACCTCAAACAACAGCTGTAGGTCTTCAAATCATGGATCCTATCCCTACTGAAGCCCAACCTGTATACCAAGAAACTGTAAACTCCGTAACAGCTAATGGCAACGGCAGTTCCTACGTTTCTCGCTACAAAGCTAACCAATTGAACGCTTTCGACTTGTTGTTAAATGGTAAAACTTACACATATGACTTGCCTGCATACACTAACGGCTACCAAGTGAAAACTGCTAGCTCTTACAACCGTGCTGGCAACGGTGTTGCGAATGTATTCTCTACAAACGTAATCACTGAAGCAGTTGTAAACAACAATTCTTTGCGCATCACTGTAAACATGACTCAACCAACAGCTGTAGCAGCTGCTAAATTGCGTTCCATGCAACAATCTGGTCAAGTAGCAAGTGGTGAAGTAGCTGCATTGTTCGCTTACAATGAAAGCTATGATGGTGTAAAACAAGCAGCTCATTACGATATCTTCAACAATAACGGTCGTTACATCGTTGTTAAATCCGGTGCTGTAACTGTACCAAATGGTGCGCAACACCCTTACGCAACTGCATTATTCGCAGTAACCGAAGACACTGTAGCAGCTGTAACCGTATCTGGCAACACTGCTGAAGCTTCTGATTTAGTAAAAGGCACTGCATATGCAATCGCACAATCTGCTAAAGTGTCCAATAACAAAGTATCTACTAAATCTAAAAAATAATTCGTTACGAATTTAATTGTATCTGGTGAAAGCCCCCAACTTTCGCTAGCACAAAAGACTATAAATCACTAACTCCCCCAATGAGGCAACTCATTAGGGGAGTTTTTATGTTCTTTATATTACAGTTACATTATAGTCCCGTTACAGTCGTATTATAGTGCCGTTATAATCGCGTAAAGACCTCTAATGCCTTATACGCCATTAATCGATAACCACGCTCGTTGGGATGTACCTCTCCAGCAAAGACAATTTGTCCAATTTGATCCGCTTCAAACAAGGTAGTATAGAAATCTATAACTTTAATATTATGTGCCTCTGCGTAAGCTTTTAGCTGTTCATTAACCTCTCGTACAACCAGATTTAATCCGTCCATATCGCTATCAATTTGAGTTTCTAAACCGATGATTACCGTCCCTTTTGTACTAGCAAGCTCAATAGCTTTCACCAAAGTCTTGTACACATAGGTACTATCTCGACCTTGTAAAATATCGTTAGTGCCACACATCAAGAAAATATGACGTGTTGGATTGGATACAGCAGTAACCGCCCAATTTTCAATATTATATATCATCCCCTGTACGGAGCAGCCATCTTCACCATAATTTGTAAAATTAACGTTCTCTATGGAAGCATCGCAGATTTCGACCCAACCGCGTCCATAGGGTACATCATAGCCACGCGTAATGCTATCGCCAAAACAGATGATTTCCATTTACATCCCTCCTGTACTATGACTCAATCATATAATAAAAGAACACCATACACAATATACATATTAATTACAAAAAGGACCCGTTTTGAACTGCCCTCCAATTAGATACAATTTTTAGAAAGGCAGTTTATTTACGGATCCTTTTATATTATTTAAGACGAATAAAGAACAATGCGCATGCACCGATAATAGGGGCAATGGCAATAGACATCAAGGACATTTGGTAACTGCCCGTCATAACGAGGACATTGCCCAAGAGCAGTGGTGCCAAGAGAGCCCCAATTTGATTAAACAAGTTTACAAAGCCCGCTGTAGTGCCGCGTAAATGAGGTGCTGCCGATTGAACTACAAGAGCATTAGTCAACGCACTATGCATAAAGGCACCAATACCGAGGATTGGACCTGTTACAAAGAGCATATTTGGATTTGCCGTACTTGCAAACAAGATTAAAGCGGGCCCAAATAAGAACATAACGAGCGCCGCTAAATGGTTCTTCTTAATTGGCAAAATATCAGATAGAATACCAATTGTTGGTTTCGCAATGAGCGCAGCCGTACCGAATACGCTCATGACTTGGCCTGCATAGATAGCAGTTACACCTAATTGTTTAACCATGTATAAGTTCGCCCATTGCGTTACGCCCCAAGTCGTACCTGTGGCGAAGAAGCCTGCAATAGCCAAACAACGAATGTTACGATTGGAAATGATGTGCTTCAAGTTTTCTACTAAAGACGTTTGGCCTACGCCAAGTTTAGCAGCCGCTGCAGAAGCCTCCGCTTCTCGTTGTGCAAGAATTTCTGCACTCGGCTTACGCACCGTGAAGTAACATAACACGAGTACTAACAATGGCAAGATTGCTGTAGCAAGGAATGCCGTTTGCCAGCCGTAATGTGTTGCCACATATGGTGCGTAAAGGTTTACCGTAGTAATACCAAAGGACGTACAGCTCATAAAGATACCTACGGCCGCCCCCCGTTGGTTGGGACCGAAGTGATCTCCGATAGCACTCAAGCAAGAAGCTTGTACAGGACCAGACATAACCCCTAATAAGAAGCGCAAACCCCAAGCCATGGTATAGTCTGTAATGGTACTCATCAAAGCCGTTACAGCGGCCATACCGATCAAACTAAACAAGATGGTGCGTCTGTAACCGATTTTATCGGCTAAGATGCCGCCTGGTAATACCGTTAACGCATAACCAAAGTAAAAGGCCGAAATATGTTGAGCCCCCATCTTAGCTGTGAAATGCAACGCCTCATTGAGGATAGGCATAACAGATGCCCAGGACAAGCGCATAACAAAGCTCAACAAGAACGTGAGCCACACACTAAGGAGAATTAAAATTTGAGTTCGCGAGAAACTAAGTCGATTCATACGAGCTCCTTTCTACAGAAAACCTAATAAATATATCGATAGCATACCATAGTGAATAAAGATTGGCTATATAAAACTATTCTTTTTATCGATAATTCTCATTTGCTTTCACCTATGCTATACTGAAAGCAATAAAGAGTCTTTGTTGTTAATATTCATAGTATAATTTAGTATCTCCAGCAATATAACTATAGATGCTAAAAATATTACTAATCTGTAATTACCCGCATAGGAGATTGTATTATGTTTTTCTTTAATGATATTCAGCCCATAGGCAATAGTACTGAAAACTCTTTCGACTCTATCAAACAAATTGATGCTAATGGAAATGAATTTTGGTATGCACGAGATTTACAAGCTATTTTAGAATATACAAAATGGGATAACTTCTTAAATGTTATTGAAAAAGCCAAAATAGCTTGTCAAAATAGCAAATTATCTATTTCCGACCATTTTGCCGACGTCGGGAAAATAGTACATGTTGGGGTTGCTAATAGAGAGATACAAGATATTGTATTATCTAGATATGCTTGTTACCTGATAGCGATGAATGGCGATTCAAAAAAATCGGTTATTGCACAGGCCCAAACCTATTTTGCAGTTAAAACTCATGAACGTGAAATGCAAGAACAATTTATATCCTTGTCCGAGGATGAACGTCGATTACTAATCAGGCAAGATATAAAGGAACATAATACAACATTATCAGAAGCAGCCAATAATGCAGGAGTTGAAACACCTCAGGACTTTGCTAAATTCCATAACTCAGGCTATCAAGGTTTATATGGTGGCTTAGGTAACAAGGAAATCCATAAGCGAAAAGGGCTGAAACCTTCACAAAAAATATTAGATCATATGGGAAGTGAGGAATTAGCGGCCAATTTGTTTAGATTGACACAAACAGAAGGTAAATTACGTCGCGATAATATTCAAGGTAAAGAAAATGCAAACATAGCGCATCGAGAAGTCGGTGCAAAAGTGCGTCAAACAATTAAAGAATTAGGTGGTACTATGCCTGAAGACCTACCTACTCCACCAAAAAGTATTAAACAATTAGAAAAAGAACAAAAAAAGTTAGAAAAAAAATAATCTCTTTTCCCATACAATTGCCATTAAAGATGTTTGCTATACTGGCATATATATCAAAAAGCAATAAACTTACTGGTATCAAATGTCACAAACCATTACCAAAGCTTAAAGAAAAACTTCATGTACATACGGAAGACAATATTGATAAATCTATCTATCAATACTTTTATAGTCAATATATTATCAAAGCGTATCTTTATTAATTACTCATATAAATAAGATATAAATTCATGTTAAAAGCACCCCGCCATCAACATTTAACTAACGACATTGGTCAACGTGATTTACATGATCACCTTATGCAAGTCATTGCAATCATGAGAATTTCCAAAAACTGGAGTGACTTTATGAATAATTTTGAGAAGGCATTTGGTAACTTTGTTCAAGATAAGTTAGATTTTGACAGTACATTTTAGTGTTAGTTTATAGAATATAAATAAAATGCCCCCATTACATACTGCATGCAATGGGGGCAAATCATTTTATTCTTTTGGGGGCAAAATTGTGTTATAATTCGTTATAATTGTAATCTTACAATACCGTTATAAACCCTTATTCTTACTATATTTGTTATAGTCCGTTACAATTTGTTATAATCTGTGATAGTTGTATGTATTAGTGGCGGAGAGGGTGGGATTCGAACCCACGGCCCCTTGCGGAGTCACTGGTTTTCAAGACCAGCTCCTTAAACCACTCGGACACCTCTCCATAACGGTACTATTATATCAAATTGGCCTAATAATAAGCAACAACGTAATGCGTAAATAAGCAATAATATAATACGTAAGCAAGCAAAAAAGCTGACTTGCAGTCAGCTTTTTCATTTGTATTTAACATTTGGTATTGCCCTAATCTATTAGTTATTTGTCATATATGTTAGAATAGGTCTTTTTTCCACATGCCTATGATAGCAATGATAGAACACACCACGGAAATACCTACTACTTCGTAAAATCCATTTGGATCATCCTGGAATGGCAACGCCACATTCGTTCCCCACAGGCTGAATATGATTGTGGGCACCGCCAAAGTAATCGTAAGAGCCGCCAACATTTTCATCACCATATTGAGGTTATTTGAGATAATCGATGTGAAGGCGTTCATCATATTCATCAAGATATTTGAATACATTTCAACCATCTCGATGGCCTGTTTATTTTCAATGATAACGTCTTCCAAAAGATCCTCATCCTCTTCGTACATTTTAAGTAAATGTCTATAAGTGCTGTGACCACGCAAGCGCAATAGGCGTTCCATAACAGTTCCATTCGTACGCAACGCAGAGGTAAAGTATGTCATGGATTTTTGTAATTCCAATAGTTGGAAGAAGTCTTTATTCTTCGTCGTATGACGCAACTGAACTTCAATATCGTCGGTACGGCGGTTAATTTGTTGCAAGTAACGTAAGAATAATGTAGCTGTACGGTACAAGATTTGGAACAAGAACCGCGTCTTTTTATATGTATAGAATGTAGACAGTTGATTTGAGATGAACGGATACAACACCTCAGACTCTTCAAGACATACAGTAATGAAGAAGTCAGGCGTCAAAAAGATACCGAGCGGAACCGTATCGTACATATCATTGCCGCGAATCGCAGGAATATTGATAACCACGAAAATATAATTATCCTCTAATTCCACGTGAGAACGTTCTTCCATATCGAGGGCGGTCTTTAAAACGTCCGTTGGAATTTCCGTCAAAATATTGATGAGGGACAACTCATCGGGGTCTGGGTTCACCAAATTTACCCAAGAACCTTTTGTGGCATCTGATACAGTGCAGTCTGAAACTAACTCTTCTTCTATGTGTTTGTACACCGTGATCATGCTATCCCTCCTTCCAACGAACATATAGTAATCATCTAATAAATTATATACTATTTTATAGCTATTATTCAATTCAATTGTGAAAGTTTTGTTTATGTAGTATATACATAAATCACTTTATGTCTATTAACAATGCACAATTGTATATGTTAAAAGCATCTCAAAACATTTTTATATCAAATCTACCAAAAAATCTAGCGAACAGATAGATTAATAAGACTACTAAACTAAAAAATCCACCAAAAGATTAAACCACTAAAACTTACAGTGGGTAAGTATGCAAACAAATAATCAGCAATATATCATTAGGTTAAATCTTATAAAAATAACCTCTATACTAGCTTGTCGCTAATATAGAGGTTATTTGTTTTATCCTACTCTGTCAGACCAGAATAATATCATTTGTTATATTCCTGTATGGTTCTATAAGATTACTTTCACCAAATTAACGGCGCAAGATACGAATAGAGTTCAAGATACAAAGGATGGATACGCCAGTATCACCAAATACCGCCCACCACATGGATGCATAGCCCATAAGGCCTAGTGCCATGATAAGAATTTTAACGGCAATAGCGAATACTACGTTTTGCCATGCTACGCGCAACGTCGCTTTGGACAAGTCAAGGATATGTGCAATAGCAGTCAAGGATGGACGCATGAACACAACATCTGCCGCCTCGATAGCCGCATCAGCACCACTACCCATCGCGCCACCTACATCAGCACCTGCAAGTACTGGAGCATCGTTGATGCCATCCCCTACGAACATAGTTGGACCATATTCAGAGCGAATATCTTGTACAACAGACAATTTATCTTGAGGCAACAACTGAGCACGTACAGCACTTACGCCAGTTTCTTTAGCAATGTAATTTGCACTTGCTTCAGCATCACCTGTAAGCATAACAGTTTTAATATCTTGACCATTAAGATTAGCAATCGCTTCAGCAGAGTCTGGGCGAGCTTCATCGGCGATGATGATACGACCTAAGTATGTATTACCTTCTGCGACAAGAACTTCTGTGCCATATTCAGTAGCTTCTGTTGGGTAGCCTTGAACAGCATAGCGTTCCATGAGACGACGGTTACCAACGAGGACTTGTTGACCATCAACGGTGCCCACCATACCTTCACCGGCTAATTCTTGAACAAAGTCAGACGCTTCTACTACAATACCTTGTGCCTTTGCTTCGGAAACGATGCTTGTTGCGATTGGATGCGTAGATACTGCTTCAATAGCTGAAGCCATGGATAGCAATTGAGCATTGCTCACATGGGAGCCTACAGTTTCTACGTTTTGTACTTTAAATTCACCAGATGTGATGGTACCAGTTTTGTCGAGAGCTACTGCTTTCACATTAGCCAAAGCCTCGATAACGCGACCACCTTTAAGCAAGATACCGTGTTTAGACGCATTGCCGATACCGGAGAAGAATGCGAGTGGCACGCTAAGCACCAATGCACATGGGCAAGAAATAACGAGGAATGTTAAGGCTGTGTAAATCCATTTATGCCATTCACCTGTAATAAGGGACGGAATGATAGCTACAGCCAATGCAAAAGCTACAACGATTGGTGTGTATACGCGAGCGAAACGCGTGATAAAACGGTCGATTTTAGGTTTAGAAGATGCTGCATTTTCCACGGCATCAAGAATTTTAGTAACCATGGATTCTTCAAGAACCTTGTCCACACGCATCGTAATGCGGCCAGATTCGTTGATGCAACCAGACATAAGTTGAGTGCCAGGTACAGCGCGAACCGGTACAGGCTCACCTGTTACAGGAGCTGTGTTAACGCGAGTTTCACCTTCAAGAACTGTACCGTCTAGAGGGATTAAATCACCAGGACGAACTTCGATAGTCCAGCCTACTTCAACCTTTTCAGGAGCCATAACTACGATTTCACCGCCACAGCCTGTGTCTACAACGCGCACCTCTTGAGGACGCATATCGACAGCGTTCATGATTTCTGTACGACTACGATCAGTTGCTTTTTCTTCGAAGAACTCACCAATACGGTAAAACAAGATAACGCCTACTGCTTCAGGCAATGCGTCGATTGCAATGGCGCCCAATGTAGCGATAGACATCAAGAAGTTCTCATCAAATACTTGACCTTTTAAGATATTACGACCTGCGATACGCAATACTGGGAACGCAAGTAAGATATAGGCAATATAGTAAATTGGAGTTTCAATACTCTCTGGCAAGCCGATGGATGGGACAAAGGATGACAAAACTTCATAAATCATGAATAACAAACCTGCTACGATGACTACAATTGTTACAGCATCACTACCACGATCCTGGTCAGGACCATGATCATCCATAGCCGCTTTAGATTTACGCTCGTAATCCGCTACGGTTACGCCCTCTTCGATGGCATCACAAATATCTTGAATGTCACGTTTAAGCGCTTCACGGTCTTCCCAAGAGCCGGTTAATTTTAATTGATGTGTAGCAAGTGTAAAATTGGCAGTCTCTACAACATCCATTTTACGGATACGATCTTCAATTTTTGCTGCGCAGTTCGCACAGTTCAAATCCTTCAACAACAATGTTTCTTCCATGATATCTCCTTTGATAATAGTGAAAGTTTCTATCCTGTATTATAAGTTAATTTATTGTCTATTTCTAATACTTATTAGACATATCTTGTTTCATATCTTGTTATATATGTTCCTAAACATTATTCATCAGATATTTTTATTTATATGAATATCTGTTCATATGTTTATATTACATCAAAGGAGATTAAATGTCAATACAAAATCATATTCAATATATATCAAATTTTATTTACTTTAGTTCTAACTATATTCACCTTATATCAAATTTCGTTCTACCAGGAATTTATGTGCTACATCAGCTGGCAGTTGATGTTCCGTTTCAACGGCGTAATTCATCTTCGCCATCTCTTGATCTGTAATCGTATGATTTAAACTTTCTAATACAGGCCGCAGTTCAGGATGAGCAATCAACACTTCGCTACGTACGACATTACCAGCCATATAGGATGGATATAAATGTTTATCATCTTGTAACACCGTAATCGGTGCAATACTTAATTGACCATCAGTCGTGAATATCGGCATTGCATCCACCTCACCACGACTAATAGCCGTATATTTTAGCCCTATATCCATATCTTTAGTAGCTTTAAAGCTCATACCATATACGCGTTGCAATCCAGCATAGCCATCCTCACGGCCAAAGAAATCATATTCCCCTCCTAATGTTAGGGATGGTGCTATACGAGCAAGATCGGAATATGTTTTTACGCCATAACTCTGAGCGATTTCATTACGCACCCCTATGCCATAAGTATTATTAAAGCCGTACATGCCGACCCACTCAAAATTATATTTCTCTTTGTAGGCCTGTGAAAGCTCATTAAATAGGCTTTCATCATAAGCATCTGTACGTTTCAGCACAGCAGACCAAGCCGTACCGGTATATTCAGGATATATATCAAATTGGCCAGAAAGCATAGCTGGTTGAATATTGGATGTACCACCGCCTACACCTTCTGTAACCTCTACGGTTAAATCAGTCTTCTTCTCGATTAATTCTTTTAAAACATTCCCCAAAATAAGCTGTTCCGTCATAGGTTTCGTTGCAATATGAATAACATCGGTCTTCACATGACGGCAATACATAGCCCAGCCACCTATACCCATTGCAATTAGCGTCATAATCGAAACAAATATAATCGTATAACGCTTCATATGAGGGCTAATACGCGTTACTCTTTCACCTAGAGAAAATAGCGCATCAACCGTAATGGCTAATAGGGCAATCAGTAGACTACCTGCAATAGTCAAAGCACTTTGATTTGTTGTAATCCCCCTATAAATCGCCACACCTAAACCACCAGCACCAATAAAGGATGCAATACCCGTTAAGGCAATGGTCATAACGAGCATGGTCCGTATACCAGCCATAATGGTCGGCATAGCCAAAGGAATCTCTATATTCCACAAGCGTTGAATCCGCGTGAGTCCCAACGCAATTCCCGCTTCACACATGGCTTTATCAATCTGGTTAAGACCAGTAAATGTATTTCGTACCATCGGTAATAAAGCATATATAACCAATGCAATAATAGCGGTCGTATTACCGACACCGGATACATACAATAAGAGACCTAACATCGATATAGAAGGAATCGTATATAGGAAATTGACCATTACCATAACTGGCGCAGCTAGCCTTTTATATTCGTATATAAGAACACCCAACAATCCGCCGATAATGATCGCAACAACAGAAGCTAATACTGAAATTTCTATATGCTCCCATAATAGCTGGAGGAAAAAATCATAGCGATTTATAAGTAATGATATGACATCATGCATTACATACACCGCCTTTCTAAGTCAAAAAACACGAAAAATTATATAGGTATATTAGAGTCAACAAAACTAAAGAAATCTTTATAAAGCTATATTTACCCATGATACTATTATATACCTAATTATTTCTTAACTCTAGTCTATTTACCATACACAGTAAAAGCCATCATTTATATTTATATATCATACAAGTTTAGCTCTTTAATATATCTGAAAGGAATAACAGTTCCTTGTACAGATAGAATTTGTAATTGCTCACTAATCATATCAACAGCTCCTATAAGTTCCGTATATTTTCGTTTGTTGTAGTAAACGATTCGTACCCACTCCCCACAACGTACAGATTGTAAAACTGTATTTAACTCGTCTATTTGATCCTCTGATAACTCTGCCCGATTTTCTTTTGGCTTTGCTACAGTGGCTAATAACGCTTCAAATCCCCTCAATGCCGCAAAGGGCATAAATTGTTTTGCTCGCTGTAACCGAGACATGCGATGTTTCATTAATGTATACCTCCCCTTACGCGACTAATGTATTTCCAATGTATCCATTATAATATCTATTCCCCATTATGACCGCCTACCAAGGTATTTCTAAAGCGCATGGTTCCTTCCTCTTGTAAGCTCGATGCACGCAAAATAGAATTCTTACCAAACTGTTTCTTAATGGATAGCATAGCCTCTTGTACCTGTCGCTCTTTTTCCTCTTCATTTGTAGTAAGAGTGCTAAATAGGTCCACCTCTTGAGGTATGGCGGATCGATTGACTAAATCCTCAAAGCTGATTCCTATGCGACGGATGAGCTCATTTTTACGGCAATGCTGCTCGTATAATTTAATAACTGCCGCCGTTAACACCTGCAAAGAGTCAGTGTACTGCTTAAGCTTTTTAGAACCTCCTGTAGAGCGCATCATTTCATCAGCATAGCCGATATGAACGTGAATATGGTTCGTAACCCCTTTGATTTGTAAAAGCTCTAATACCAAGGACTCTACCATTTCGCGCATAGGCACGTATGCCTCTTCATAGGTATAATTACGCAACAAAATCTGACTGTGCGAGATAGAGTGCTTAATAGGTCGATACGCATGGATATCCGCAATCGTACAAGGCTCACGGCCCCAAGCATGGTCAATGATGAGCTCTGCATTAATGCCAAACTCCTTGTACAACTTCGTCTCTGGAATCATAGTAATACCATGTAAGTCATAAGCACCATACTTATGCAAACGATTAGCTATGCCCTTACCAATCTGCCATATATCGGTCAAAGGCTGATGATACCAGATTGTCTCTTTAAAAAGGCTTTCATCAAGATAGCCTATAAAATCAGACGCATGTTTCGCCAAAATATCAAGGGCAATCTTAGCAAGAAACAAATTTGTTCCGATTCCAACGGTGGCATAAATCTTCGTTGCCACTAGCACCGCATCAAGCAACATCTGCGCCAACTGACGAGGCGTCTTTTTATATAGTGGTAAATAGGGCGTAATATCGATGAAATACTCGTCGATAGAGTACACATGCACATCTTCGGGCGCCACATACTTGAGCAAGGTTCCATAAATCTCAGCAGACACCTGCATATACCGCTTCATATGTGGCTTCACCGTCAAATACTCAATATACGGTGGAATCTGAAATAATCGGCTGCGATTTTTAACACCTAACTTTTTTAAGGCAGGAGAAATAGCCAACGTAATAGCCCCCTTGCCACGAGAACCATCGGCCACCACCAGAGGCGTCATAAACGGATCCAGTCCTAAATCGGCGCATTCTACAGACGCGTAAAAACACTTCAAATCAATACACATATACAGCCGATCCGTATCAGCTGAACCCATACAAACACCTCCCTAAACCGCTAAACAAGTAGCTTTTACAAAAATTAAGAACACAAGAATTTGTATGACTAGTATAACAAAAAAACAAAGTATTTTCAAACATATGTTTGTTTTTATGCTAGTAAATTTATAGAAAATAAAAGCACCTAACTCTAGATATATAATCTAATGTTAGATGCCATATGTTTAACAGACTATTAAAGATAGCTAATTTATTTCTATCAAAACAAACTTAATAACACTAATCCCCCTAATACAATTGAAACAGCGCCATACTCAATAGTTATCGTCACATTATCTATACTTACTTCTCCATTTTTTGCAAGCACACCTGTCGGACTAAATTGAACCATAGGTCCACTGGTTGGTGCAAAAGGAATATAAAACTCTACACTCTCAGCAGTATGAGTTTCACCATTCAAAATATACTTAATATCATAACCATAAATATATCTATCCGCACCAATCACTCTAAATGGTATTTCCTTTGTAACTCGTGGAAGTATAGACACAATCGTTACTGGAGTTCCATTGTGACGTAATAAAAATCGTTTGATAATTAAATACAACCCACTAATTATTAACCCAAGAGCCACACAAAAGAAGTAAAACACAAAAAACTCAGTACCTCTAACCATCATACGCTCCTCTCCCAACAATACAACGAAAACTATCGAGTGCCACTATATTGATGGGACACCTTCATATCTACAGTGATAAAAAGAAAGGACTATACTTATGCAGCGACATCAGGTCACGAGGAGCAAAGAAGTATAGTCCTTTCTTTTTAATTAAAATGTAGCTGTGTTATGGGGCCCCATCAATATAGGGCACCCCCACGATAGTTTTCATTATTGTTCCGGCCCTAAGTCTCGGAATTCTACGTCTCTAAATTGTGTTAATTCTCCAACGAATTGGAGTTCTACGGTACCGACGGAGCCATTACGGTGTTTACGAATAAGGACTTCTGCATTGTCCCCTTTTTCGGAGTTTTCATCGTAATATTTATCGCGGTACAAGAAGATAACGATATCCGCATCCTGCTCGAGAGAACCAGATTCACGAAGGTCCGAAAGTACAGGCCGTTTATCTGGTCTACTTTCAACACTACGAGATAACTGAGACAAAGCAATAACCGGCACGTTAAATTCACGGGCAATCAGTTTAAGATTACGAGAGATTTCGGACACCTCTTGTTGACGGTTTTCACTGCCCTTACCAGCATTTCGACCTTGCATCAACTGGATATAGTCGACGATAACGAGATCGAGGCCATGTTCAACCTTGAGACGGCGCAACTTAGAGCGCATATCTTGTACGGTAAGACCCGGCGTATCATCGATAAAGAGCTTGGATTTACTCATGCGGTCCGCTGCGGCAATAACCTTTTCCCAGTCAGCAGGATCCATGTTCGCACGGCGCAATTTTTCAGAGCTCACACCTGCCACGGAGGACAAAATACGACCAACGAGCTGTTCCTTGCCCATTTCTAGGGAAAAGAACGCCACCGTCTTATCATACAACATCGTTACATTTTGAGCGATATTCAAGGTGAAAGCTGTTTTCCCCATCGCAGGACGAGCCGCTACGAGGATGAGGTCAGATTTTTGTAAACCGTTGAAAATGTGATCCACATCTTTAAAGCCTGTTGGCACACCTGTAATAGCACCATCATGCTGTTGCAGTGCATTGAGTTTATCTAGATTAGATAAAACCACTTCACCAATAGCTGCAAAGGATGATTCAGACTGAGTTTGACCGCTTACGTCTAGCACCATTTGCTCTGCCTTATTGAGGATTGCCGTCGGCTCATCTTCGCCAGCATACGTCATGCCTACGATTTTATTCCCTGCATCGATGAGGCGGCGCAACTGAGCTTTCTCGCTGATGATTTTCGCATGTTCCTCAACATTGTAGGAAACCGATTCATTCGCAAGAGATGTAATATAAGCAAGACCACCTACCGCATCGAGGCGCTTACGACGGTCTAGTTCTTCACCAACCGTGATAAAATCAGCCGTCTTATTGGCATGCACGATTTCTAGAATAGCATCGTAAATAATACGATGTGCATCGCGGTAAAAATCTTCAGATTTAAGAATACTCGTCACTGTATCTACAACGGCACCCATATTGGATCCATTAGTTAATAAAGCCCCCAAAACGGCCTTTTCCGCATCTAGATTATGCGGTGGAATGCGTACATCCATGATAATCCCCTTCACACAACCACTATGGATAAAAGAATTCACCATACTCAAAGAGCATGGTGAATACTATTATTCGGCTACTACATTAACCTTGATAGTACTTGTAATTTCAGGATGAACACGAACTAATACGTCATGTACGCCCAATGTTTTCAATGGTTCTTTAATTTCGATTTTCTTTTTATCGATATCTACTTTGTATTGAGCTTTAGCGGCATCGGAAATATCTTTTGCAGTAACGGAACCGAATACGCGACCTTCTTCACCCATGCGAACTTTTACAGTTACTTCAACCTTAGTCAATTGAGCTGCCAAGATCTTAGCTTCGTCATTTGCAACGGCTTTATTATGAGCAATGGATTCTTGTTTTTGTTTCGCATTATTTACATTAGTTGCTGTACCTTCAAGACCAAGACCTTTTTTGATCAATACATTGCGACCATATGCATCGCTAACTTCAACGATTTCGCCTTTTTTACCAACTTTTTTAACGTCTTCTAACAATACTACTTTCATTGTTGTTCCTCCTCTTGTTCTGCGGAATGAAGCGCATCAAGAGCATGCTCCAAAATGGCCTGCTTCGCTTCCTCTATGGTCATACCTTGTAATTGAGCACCAGCCACAGTTCTATGACCGCCACCACCCAAGGCTTCCATTACAACTTGTACGTTCACCTTACCCTTGGATCGAGCGCTGACGCCGATACCGCCATCATTTAGGGAATATAGTACAAAGGCTGCTTCAATATCTTCATTACTGATGAGCATATCCGCACTTTGTGCAGCCAACGCCATCATATCTTTCAAACCTTCAGGCGCTACGGAAATAGCAATCCCTTCAGTACGACTTGCTTCAAATACCATTTTAGCACGCAATTGGATAGAATCGAAGGTTTCAATAAATAATTGTTTAACTCTGTCGATATCCGCTCCTGCACGGCGCAAGAATGCTGCTGCCTCGAAGGTACGCGCACCAGTTTGTTGGATAAAGTTCTTTGTATCTAATACGATACCTGCATAGATACCTGTGGCTTCCGCTTTTGAAAGTTTCACAGGAACGCCTGCATATTGAACAAGCTCTGTTACGAGCTCAGATGTGGACGATGCAGTTGGTTCCAAATAGGTGAGCAATGGATTTTCCACAAAGTCCGCTGCACGACGGTGATGGTCGATAACGATGCGTCGTTCAGAAATTTCAAGCGCCTCTTGAGCCGCCACCATTTCTTGACGGTGCGTATCACACACGACAGTGAGCGTATTCGCATCTACCCATACTCTTGCAGATTCTGCAGTAATAATATTCTCTTTCCAGAACTCTGACTCGTTAAGAACATTCACCATTTTATCGATGGCGCTAGTTTCTTTTGAAAGCGCAATGCGCACGTCTTTACCAAGTGCTCGAGCAATGGCTGCTACACCGATAATACCGCCTAAGGCATCATAGTCTTCGCGCTGGTGCCCCATGATAAGGATCTTATCAGAATCAATCATAAGCTCATGTATCGCTTGAGATACAACACGAGCACGAACGCGCGTATTCTTCTCAACGCCTGCCGTATTACCGCCAAAGAAGCGCGTACTTTCACCATCCATAATACACACTTGGTCACCACCGCGACCTAATGCAATATCTAAGGCTGCACGAGCACGGCCAGATACATCTTTCACAGAGCCTACATTTTCACTAATACCAATGGAAATCGTAGCTGGTACTTGACGAGGAGATGGTACTTTCCGGATTCGTTCGAGCACTTTAAAACCATCTTCCTCCATCTCATGAAGTGCACCACGAGAAATGGCAAAGGTATACATATCATCTTGGAAGTTACGAATAAAACCTTCGTAGCGGTCAATTTCATCCATGATGATATTATTTATATCTGTCCAAATACTAGTATACTCACGATCACTAAGACCTTTTGTCAATTCTTCGAGATTATCAATCTGAATCATGCCCCATACAGGCTGGCCCTCTTCCGCTTTAATACGGGCTTTTTCTAAGTCTGTAATGTCCTTGAAGTACAATGCCATCACTGCATGTTCCGCAAGTTCATCTTCACTATCAATATCTGATCGCGTATCCCGAGGATCGATAAATTTATAAATAATTTGGAAGTATCGATTTTCATATTTTTCCGTCATATATCCGGACTTACCCCAAATTTTATCGATACGGAAACCAGGTAACAACGCAGACATTTTTTGGAGCTTATTCCAGTCCACCTTAACCCAGTCAGCGAAAACACTATTATTCCACACCAAGGTGCCTTGCTTATTAACAAGAACAATCCCCATTGGCAAATTTTGTAAAGCAAAGTTAGAAGCTTGTGTGACGTTTTTCATCATCGCACTAAACTGTTCTCTTGCTAAACGACGCCGGTTATGAAGGGTATTATAATTAACCAAATACGCCGCTACTACAATGATTAATGCTAAAATCGCAATAGCCCAATTTAAATAGGCCAACAATAATAGCAATAATACGAGAACGGCAACAATGGTAATTTCTAAACCTTTCCATCTCCGTTGAAAGGATTTCATAACGGCCTCCTTTCTATTACTATTGACGCGCTTTGTAACGTGTCCGTAAATCTAAAAACATATCTATAACACCAAATATCGCTAGTGCTTGTCCAAAGAAGAAGGCATATACACCAAGTAATATCCACTTCAATTTATTACTCATGCGATAACTACTCATTAAATCTGCTAAAGCAGCAAAGCCATGAACAGAACACATAGAACTACCAAGAAGAACTAAATTATTACTAATAGTTGTAATCCATGAAGACTCCATATTAATATGTGGAGCGCCATAAATCCCAATGATACCGAGTGCATATAAACCAGCACTCCAAATAGGCATCTTCCATTCTTCAATCGGTAAAAATCGAGGTATGGAAATATGTAATCGCTTGCCTAACCATATAGATATCTGAATTGTTACATAACTATATGCTACTGCGGCTATTGCCACAGCTACAAAAAACATATCCTTCAAAGAAGCAGTAAGCTTATTCATTCTTTCTAAGAATAAATCCGCTTGCTCTTGTGTCATATTAGGATTTGTTTGTAACGCCTGTTCTGCTAATGTACGAGCTTGTTCAGTTATTTGAGTATCTATCATTGATAAGTCAATACCAGATATATATACTTGTGAAATTAGGCTAACTAATACAGCAATAAACATGGCAATACTAGGAAGTAGTAACCGTTTAATCGTTCCCAACGAAAGACGATTGCCTTCTCCAACCCCTACGCCTACAACAGAAAATAACCCTACGGCCAATCCATTCCATGGTCCGAATAACACTACTGACAAAAATGTAGTAATAACGGCTGCCGATATACTATACTTGCGGCCCCATTTTGTTCCAATTATTCCAATCGCTGCAGGCGTAACAAAAAATGCTAAAAAAGCGAAACCAGGTACATATACACTGATAGCACCTAACATAACACCTATAGCACTAACAAATGCTGTTTCCACCATCGCTCTTGTATTTGTTTTATTCATAAATCACCATTCTTACATAAGAAGATATATTGATTGGTATCTTTTAATTATAACAGTTTAAAAGGGTAACTTCAAATACCCCATATAGTAGACGAATGCGATAGCAATGCTATTAATGGTAGTTTTTATTTCTCTTTCAAAATGCCAAAAGTACCACACCTTGAGGTGCGGTACTTTTCTGTATTATATAAGATTATACATCTTGAATAATCGGCAAGATCATAGGGCGACGACGGGTTTTATCATAGAAGAATTTACCCAATGCGTCACGTACGTTTTGCTTAATGGTTGTCCAGTCTTTGATGCGTTGCATTTCGCAATCTTCAAGAACTTGTTCTACACGGCGCTCCGCAGCAAGCATGAGTTCTTCTGCGTCACGAACATATACGAAACCACGAGATACGAGGTCTGGACCAGCTACGATAGTACCGGAAGCTTTATCCATCGCCATAACGACGATAACCATACCTTCTTGTGCCAATTGTTGACGGTCACGGATAACGATATTACCTACGTCACCAACACCAAGGCCATCAACGAAGATAGCGCCAGCTTGTACGCGGCCACCTTTGCGACCACCATCTTTATCGAATTCAAAGATTTGACCATTATCACCGATAAGGACTTTCTTAGGATCTACGCCCATGGCCACACCAAGTTCACCATGACGGCGCAACATGCGATACTCACCATGAACTGGGATAAAGTATTCCGGACGAACAAGGTTAAGCATTGTTTTAAGCTCTTCTTGGCTCGCATGACCAGATACGTGAATACCACGGTCTTTACCGTATACCACATTACAACCTAAACGAAGCAAGTTATCGATAGTTCTACCTACAGCACCTTCGTTGCCTGGAATTGGTGTTGCAGAAATGATAACAGTATCATTCGGTGCCAATTCTACAGTGCGATGGTTGCTTGTTGCCATACGGGACAAGCCTGCCATCGGTTCACCTTGAGAACCAGTCGTTAAGATCATGATTTGGTCATCTGTGTAGTTGTGCATTACATCAACGTCGATGATTGTATTTGGTGGAATATTCAAGTATCCACGCTCTTGGGCAATTTCTGTAACATTGACCATGCTACGGCCCATAACTACAACCTTACGGTTGAACATAACCGCCGCATCAATAGCTTGTTGAATACGGGATACGTTGGATGCAAATGTCGCCAAAACAACGCGGCCTTTTGCTTCTCCAACAGCTTGTTTAATCGCAGGGCCTACGGAACTTTCAGAACCGGTAGTACCTGGTTTTTCTACATTTGTAGAGTCCGACAAGAGCGCTAATACGCCTTTGTTACCTAACTCAGCAAATTTGTGCATATCCATCAAACGGCCATCAACTGGGGTTTGGTCAATTTTAAAGTCCCCTGTATGAAGAACCGTCCCGATTGGTGTATTAAAGTATACAGCGCAGGAGTCAGGAATGGAGTGATTTGTTTGGATGAAACCAACAGTCACTTGACCAATTTGAACTTCATCGCCGGCAGCAATCGTACGCAGACATTTTGGAGATACCTTATGTTCTTTAAACTTGCCTTCGATTAATCCACAAACGAGGTTTGTTGCGTATACTGGGCAACTAATTTCTTTCATAAGGTATGCCAAAGAACCGATATGATCCTCATGACCATGAGTAATTACGACAGCTTTCACGCGGTCTTTATTCTCGATGATATAGCTCATATCAGGAATAACGATATCTACGCCAAGCATATCTTCACTAGGGAATGCAAGCCCAGAGTCAAGAACGATGATTTCGTCCTCGTATTGGAAGATAGTCATATTTTTACCAATTTCACCAAGACCACCTAATGGAATGATTTGGAATTTTCCCTTGTTGGCGCCATTTGGTGTGCGACCGACTAATTCCACTTGTTCCTCTTGATTGTTCCAACCTGTAGAACGATTATTTGAGCGGTTATTATTGCGGTTCTGACCATTTTGACCATTGCGACCATTATTAGTACGCGTATTACGTGTATTTTCACCACGCGGTGCACGAGTTTGACGAGTTTTGCGTTCTTGACCTTCACCTTGTTCGGCATTGCGACGTGTATTTGTACGGCGAGTCGTATTAGTACGGCCACCATTCGCACTTGTGCGAGTATTTGTAGAACGGCGTTGGCGTGTTGCACCTTCACCTTCACCAGCTGTTTGTTGGCGCGTACGACCTTCGCCAGCAGGGCGGCGTGTATTTGTACGGCGACGCGTTTGTTTTTGCTCGCCTTCAGCCGCAGCTGTAAGAGTAGCAGTTTTTGCTACTGTTGGTTCTGCTTTCACTTGCGCAGTAACCTGATTATCTGTTGTATTCACAGTTCCTCCTAAAATTTTGTTCATTAATTTATTTAACATAGTTTTTCTCACCTATCACTTGAATTGATCTATGCCACGAGGAAATGTCACACAAAGAAAAAGGCGCTATTATACTAGCGTCTCGTCAAATGGGCGCAAAAATGCGCTATCAAATTTTGCCGTTCCTAGTTTGTGTGCCATTTGCCGTAGCAAATGAGTATAGTGCACTATCAGATGCTTCAACCGCAAGAGACTTCTGTTTTTATCTCAATCCGATACGCAGTGCAATATAGTCCGATCTGTTTTGATGAAAGCCTCACTTTCATACGTTGTGCTCATTATAACATAAAAACAACATAAACAAAAGAGTTCTACGCTTGATTCATTAAAAGTAACATAAAATTTTACTACTACTTAAAAGGGCGGCTCAAACTGAACCGCCCCAAAGCATTTTATTATTTATCATCTGGCATATTTTTATAAAAGCCTTCAATATGCCACTCACCATGTTCTTCGACGAGAGATATGTAGCGTGTCATGTGCGCAGCCTCAACCGCGCCATCTCCGGGTTTAGTGACTTGCAGATCCGCTTCGTAAATAATGCGTTTCATGCCATTTATACGACTGATACGACTCGTGCCTAAGGACCCGACAACCACCTTCGGCGCCGACATCATAGCTTCCATCCATTTCTGCTTTTCTACGGGATTTGTCTTAGCCTGATCGGTAACATAGGTGAAAGCCTTATCATAGTTCTTTTCATTGACGGCGTCAAAATAACCGTGAACAACATCCCGTGCAGCTTCATCACTGCCTTGACCGACGATGATATTCGTAAACCATCCGCCCGGATCCAGTTCATTTTCCGGTCCCATATAACGAGACGAAACACTGCATACGCAGATAGCACTCACCAGCAATGCAACGAGAATTCGAGTAGTGAAAGCGCTGCTCGTAGGCGATACTTTCATAATAGATGCCAACCGTTTGTCGATAATGATGTTCCTCAACGCCTCACCATATTGATTAGCCTTCGGTTCACCTTTCTTACACAGTAGAACAAATAGAATAATCGGTCCGATGAAAGGAATTAAGATTAAAAACAGATGATCACTACTTTTACCGGTATCATGAAGGCGACGGATACATAGAGAGCCCAACGGAATCAGCGAGACAAGACCGATGATTGTCAGTAACATCCATGCCAACAGGATTAAATAAATACCTGTATGAAGCACCACCATAAGCCCATAAGAAAGGGCCAGAATTCCAGCGATAACTAAAATCCACATCAAAAAGAACCGCAAAAATTCCCCTCTGGACGCACGGCCATCTGAATTCATAAATTTGCGGCCCACCACATAGAGAAATGTATCCTTGTAACTCAACTGATAATGCGCCAGCGGATAGATAATATCCCCTTCCGGTGCGATGCTCTCAACCTCCACCGCAGTCGTATACTGCCCGCAATGCGGACAGAACATGGCAGCCTCGTCACAATACTGACGGCAGGATTCACAATATCGTTTCATATGTAATACCTTCTATCTCAAAACTCTCTCTACAGCTTCAGCAAAACCTTCACGGTATAAATTAGCCCCACCGTTAGCCGGATGTCTAAGACCGATGGCTGAAAGGCCGAATCGCCCCATCGTGTCCGCCGATTTTTGACCGACAGCGAGCACGAGTGGCTCCGGTCCACCTAATTCGGTGTGCAATGCCAACAGTCTTTTCGTATATTCCCAACCCAGCTGCTGCTCCGACTCAGTCGGCGTCCGATTAGTGAGCGGTTCGTCCGCCTTATGAGGATGAAAGGGGAATATATTCCAGAACAGTGCATCGTATGGATCAATTTCCTGTTCGATAATGGCACTCCATACTACTGTATCCGTAGGTTCATTGAATCCCTGTTCCCGTTGGGTCCGTTTCAGCATGGAACTCACAGGGGAGCTAGTTCTTTGTAATGTAACAGGCGTTATTTGATGCGCCCGAATTGTTTTATGCTTATTCAACAACATGCGCTCACAGGTAATGGCAATGCCCGAAAAGCGCCCGCCTTGATATCCGACAGCCTCCGCCACCACAAAGATCTTGGAGCGTCCCAACCGCGGCAGCAAATATGCCATCAAATTGTTACGACGCACCTGAGCCGCATCAAAATCAGGCCGAACAATTTCGAGGTCAGGATTCACCTCGCCCCATGGATTGTGAACAAGCTCGCCCCTATATTGACCGAGCCAGTCTATAAACTGCTGTACTTTTGCAATCTGATTCGTACCAAACGAAGTCATATATTCATCAAAAGACAGCGTTTTCTCTTCCTCTGATGTAAATAAGGACATTGGCTCTCCCCCAATTTATACTACCGAACCATATAATAAATAATGCTGTATATCATGATTATCAATCCTTTATATACTGTATTTATACACTAAAGCCCATAATAATACAATCCATATATTACGATATCCAATCATAATATGTGATAATATATCTGATAATCACGCACTACATAAAATGTATGCCGTTACTATATTATAATAGCATCCATTTCTGAAAATTTGATGCGAAATTAATATTCAAAATATCCACATGCAACAAAATATAAAAAACTGTAGTTTCAAAGATAGTAGGACCGTTCATTACCATCAGGGC
>ERZ810453.119-NODE-119-length-62584-cov-8.52345_pt1 | contig 62584 bp, 53 predicted proteins | sample MGYA00520482_ERZ810453 | MGnify/ENA primary metagenome ERZ810453 (study PRJEB31588, sample SAMN03398927) | human gut metagenome | study: EMG produced TPA metagenomics assembly of the PRJNA231909 data set (A prospective, longitudinal analysis of the... | reverse complement strand
GCTCTTCCGATCTAGGACTCACCGGACTTCTTGGAAGCCCGGTTGCACACAGTATCTCTCCTATGATGCACAACACTTCTTTTGAGCATCTCGGACTGGATTACGTCTACCTTGCATTTGATGTGGGAACAGAAAAACTTTCTGCTGCCGTAGAGGGACTTCGTGCCATGAATGTACGTGGTTTCAATCTGACCATGCCTGACAAAAATAAAATGTGCGAACTTTGTGACAAACTCTCCCCTGCTGCTGAAATTTCCGGTGCAGTCAATACCGTCGTAAATGATCATGGGATTTTGACCGGGCACACAACCGATGGAACCGGATATATGCTTGCAGCAAAAGACGCCGGTTATGATCTGACCAGAAGAAAGATGACGCTTCTTGGTGCAGGCGGCGCTGCCACTTCTATTCTGGTTCAGGCGGCTTTGGATGGATTGGCAGAAATCTCTGTGTTCAACATCCATGACCAGTTTTATGCCCGTGCCGAGCAGATTGTTCAGACATTAAATGAACGGACAAACTGTAAGGTACAGCTGTTTGATTTTGAAGACGATTCCATCCTTCGAAGAGAGATTGCAGACAGCTATATTCTGACCAATGGAACTTCTGTTGGGATGGCTCCGAATACAGATTCCTCCATCATCACAGATCCATCGTTTTTCCACAAAGATCTTATCGTTTCTGATGTGATCTACAACCCAAAAGAAACGAAGCTGCTGCGTCTTGCCAGAGAAGCCGGATGCCCGACCTTTAACGGACTCTATATGCTGCTCTATCAGGGTGCAGAGGCCTTTAAAATCTGGACCGGACAAGAGATGCCGGTTGAAAAAATCAAAGAGCTATATTTTCAATAAATAGTGATAGAAATGAGCCTATTATGAATACATCTACACGATTTCGAAAGACCATCAAAAACTTATATTTGTTGTTAGATCCAAAGCAAAAAAGAAACTTTATCCTGATTCTATTTATCATGACAGGTTCTTCTGCGCTTACCCAATTTACACCGAAAGCAATCGGTTGGCTCACAGACGATATTTTATCGCAGACCTCTATTCAATTTATAAAGGTAATCCCCGTATTGCTTCTGATTTTAATTGTTACCGTATTCAATGAGCTGCTGAAAATCCTTCGCCGGATTCTGGTAGAAGATACTGCTACAAAAACAGAAAAAAAAGCTAGAAACCTGGCGATTGTCGCTCTTTTAAAAGCACCTTTATCCTATTTTAAAGAACATATGACCGGAAATATCCACGGTCGGCTGAACCGTTGCCTGGAAGGTACGATCAATCTGGAAAAACTTCTTTTCATGGACTTTGCACCTGCTGTTTTTAATAGTATTGCTGCAATCATTGTTATCTTACTGACACTCCCTGTTGCGTTAGCTCTTCCGATGCTCCTTGTCATACCAATCGGAATTGCCATCGTCATCCGGCAGATCAGTACCCAAAAAGGAATTCGGATTGAATTGTTACATACCAAAACATCTATGGATGGTACTGTGGTGGAACTTTTAAACGGAATCGAGACCATTCGAATGACAGACAGTATTCAAACAGAGCAAATACGATTTGACAGTAAATCCGAATTTTTAAGAACCAAAGAAATGAAGCATCACCTGCAAATGGCGAAGTATGATAGTCTGAAATTTATGAACGAGGCTTTTTTCACCGTGTTAATGATCGGGGTTTCTGCCTATCTTGCAACAATTGGCATGATCAGTGTTGGCTCTGTGTTAACTTCATACCTCTGTTTTTCACAATTGATCAAACCGTTGGAAGAACTTCACCGGATTTTAGATGAACTGTCAGAAAGCCTAATCCTTGCAGATGATTTTTTCAGCATAACTGAAATTCCAAATGACTTTTCCTATATCTCCACAGCAGCAAAACCAGCTAAAACTTCATCTGGGCCACTTTTGATCCTCCAGCATTTAACATTTGGATACCAAAAAGACCGTCCTATTCTCAATGATTTTCATCTTACGATTGAACGGGGAACATTTTGGGGAATTGCAGGACCAAGTGGCTGTGGAAAATCGTCTTTGATCAAAGCCATCTGCAAATTAGAGCCTTGTGAAGGAAAACTCATACTCGATGGAAAAAATATCATGGATATTTCCCGGTCGGAACTTTCTGAAATCATCGCCCTCGTTCCACAAAATCCATTTTTAATTGCAGGAACGATCTATGAAAATATATGTTATGGTCTCACACGCACACCAAGTTCCCAAGAAGTACAAGAAGCGATTGAAAGCTCCTGTTTGTCGGATTTTATCGCCTCTCTTCCAGAAGGTCTTCACACCCGGCTGGCTGAAGGTGGAACCAACCTTTCCGGAGGTCAAAAGCAAAGAATTGCAATTGCCCGCATTTTTTTAAGAAATCCGCAGCTTCTTATTTTAGATGAGGCAACTTCGGCACTTGACAACACTTCCGAACGCTTGATTCAACATTCTATTGAAGCGCTGAAAACGAAACGGAACATGACTATTATCTCCATTGCACACCGGTTGACTACCTTAAAAAACTGCGACACCATTCTTGTAATGGATCAGGGAAAGATTGTGCAAAAAGGGACTTTCAATAACTTGTTGGATACACCTGGAATTTTTGCAGATATGTATCACGGAAAACTAAAATAAAAAAGCGGACTGATTTAGAGTAGTTTCTAATCAGTCCGCTTAACACGTTCCCTGCAGAAATTGAACCCACATCTAGTGCTTAAGAGAATACTTTTCTTTAACGAGTTCATAAATGAAGTTCTAATTACTCGCGTTGTCTACAGTCTAATGCATTCACAATGGTATGCCCCCCTGCTTCTCCTTTGATTTCCCACGGATTTTCCTCGCCCTGCTCATTCAGACAACAACTCAGGATGGAATGTTTGACCATATCACTGACTGCCTGGTCGGTATAAAATGCCATATGTGGTGTCACAACCACATTCGGAAAGGCCCGCAAAATGGACAGATCGTGTTTTCTTAAGCACTGTGCTTTCAAATCTTTATAATAAAGTCCAAATTCATCTTCAATCACATCCAGACCTGCCGCTCCAACCTTTCCTGACTCCAGCCCTTTGATCAGCGCTTTTGTATCGATCAGTCCTCCTCTTGCCGTATTGATCAGGACAACTCCATCTTTCATCTGTGACAATGCACTTTCATCAATCATATGAAAGTTGGATTCAAATAACGGCATATGAAGAGTAATCAGATCACACTTCTGATAAATTTCATGGATATTGTCCACATATTCTGCATATTTTTTCACCTTCTCTGCCTGATAGACGTCATAGGCATAAATCTTACATCCAAATCCACTCAGATCCCGGATCACTGCCTGTCCGATCTTCCCTGTTCCAATGACTCCTACCGTAAAATTATGCAGCTCTTTTCCCTGAATTCCCGGCAGAGAAAAATCATTGATCTCTGCCCGCTGGCAAATCCGTTTCATGTTTCGAATGGACATCAAAATCAACAGCATCGTATAATCTGCCACACATTCCGGTGAATATGTCACATTGCTGACTTTCATACCACACTCCTTCGCTGCTTCCAGATCAATGTGGTCATACCCGATTGTTCTGGTTGAGATCATCTTGACCCCCAGTTCCCGAAATTTTCTTACAAGCGCTGCATCGATCTTACTCGTGAGAATACTGATATAGTCGTATCCCTCCGCAAGATGCGCATTCTCCATGGATGGACCCTGATAACAGATTCCAAGTTCTACTCCATACTCCCTGGAAAATTTCTGGAAATACTCATCCTCATCAAATTTCCTGTAACTATATACAAATAATTTCATTTTGTGTCTTGTCCTCCTCTTCCGTCTAACCCATAATGGCGGATCGCCTGTGCGATCCCGCCTTTTTCTACTTCTGCTGTCACGTACTCCGTAAAAGGTTCCAGACCTTTTGCGTGATTTCCCATTGCAATTGTATGAGCTGCGTACTGGAACATGGAAAGATCATTCATGCTGTCTCCAAACACATACGCCTGATCCAGCTCCAAACCAAACTTTTTCAAGATCATATCGCATGCTGTTCCTTTGCTATACCCTTTTTGTATGATTTCATAGGCATTGCCTCCGCGGTCGATTGCTTCCATATCCGTTTCAATGAAGCTGAAGAATTCCGAAAGATTGCTTCTCTCATCCGCATAAATAAACACCTTGTCATAGATAAAATCATCTTTTTCCAAATAACATTCCCGTCCCAGTCCACTGGAGTGAAAATATCTCCTGGATGTCTCCAGACGTTCAAACCGGGAGATTCTCTCCGGAAGATAAATATCCTCTGTTCCTTCCGCGATTCCATCCAGGTTGCACTCTGCCATTTTATTCAAAATTTCTCTGCCTCGTTTTTTCTCGATGCTTCTTGTAAACAATACCTCATCATGATATGTCAGATACGTTCCGCACCCGCATAAATATCCATCAAATGCAAACTGTTTTAGCTCTGCCGGAATGGAGCACATCGTCCTTCCTGTATTAATAAACAACAGATGTCCTTTTTTCTTCACTTCCAGAAGCGCCTCTATCGCACTCTTGGGAATTTCTTTTGTCTCTTCACTCAATATCGTTCCATCAATATCAAAAAATAATGCTGCTTTTTTCATATGTCACCCCTGATTTCTCATTCACTTTTCGAATTAACTGTATCACGCTTTTTCTAAAAAGTCTACCTTAAGCATAATTTCTCATTTTCCTGAATATAGTAGGAATAAATGAACTTCCGGAGCCTTTCTATGAACATAACCCAATCTGATCACAAGATCCTCATGCGCTGTTTCGGCCGCATTCTGCTTCTGGCAGTTGCCTTTTTCCTCGGTTCTGTTGCCGGAAAAATTGAACATTCGGCTCGTTCCGCCCCTGTATCCGGTTCCATACTGTCAGCCTCTGAAAACTGGGGACTTAGTTTTCCAGAGGAAGGAAAACTTCCAACCGCCAACGCTTCCATTGAAGATTTGAAGCAATATGCTGCCTATTATGCGCAGGATACAGAAGAAAAAATTTTATATCTGACCTTTGACTGCGGATATGAGAACGGGGCAACTCCTGCTATTTTAGATGCATTAAAGAAACACCAGGTTCCTGCGGCTTTCTTCGTAGTCGGCAATTTTGTCCGTGACAATCCTGATCTGATCCAACGTATGACAAAAGAAGGACACACAGTAGGGAACCATACTTTCAGTCATCCGGATATGTCTAAAATTTCTTCTCTTGAAAGTTTCCAAAAAGAACTTTCCGCTGTAGAAGCTCTGTATCAGAAAATCACCGGTACTGACATGATAAAATACTATCGTCCCCCACAGGGAATTTACAGTACCGAGAATCTGAAAATGGCACAAAGCCTGGGATACCACACCTTTTTCTGGAGTCTTGCCTACGTTGACTGGCAGCAGGATGCGCAGCCTACTCATGAAGAAGCTTTCGACAAACTCCTGTCCCGCGTACATCCCGGAGCCATCGTACTGCTGCATAATACTTCCCGAACAAACGGAGAGATCATGGATGCACTGCTTTCCAAATGGGAAGAAATGGGATATACTTTTGGTTCTCTGTCGGATCTTATCAAAGAGTCTGTATAAAAACTAAGGACAGCACTTCCACCTGATATGCTGTCCTTTGAATCTGTATTTTATTTTTTCTTTCTGGCTTTGAAGCCTTCTACGATCTGAACCATCTCCTGTGATGGATTGGAGATCACTGCTGTCTGAAACACCTTACACGGCGGCGCTTCTTTTATACTCTCCACTGCTGCCTGAACAGCCGATACACTGCCGCTTACAAAAATCAGGGCATGTCCGCCGCACTTTGTATCCTGTGTCTCATAAGAAACTTCTGCAGTCTTTAACATCCGATCCAGTACCAGAACCGCATTTGCCTCCCCAAGGACTTCTACCAGTCCAAATGCTCCGTATGTCATATCACTCTCTCCTTATTTTGTAATGGTCATTGCGATTGCTGTCTCTGCCTCTTCAGATGGGGATGCGATCACTGTGTGTGAAACAACTTTTGCGATCGGCTCTGCCGTCCGGATCGCCACTTCCATCGCTGCTTTCACATCCGAAATACTTCCCCGCATCTTTACACAGGCACCTGCTCCTAGACGGTTTCTCTCCACTCCCTGAATCTGTACTGCTGCTGCCTTTGCCGCCGCATCCAGTGCCACAAAACATGCGCACTCACTGTCCAGTTCAAATATTCCAATTGCCATACCATGATATTGTTCGGCCATACTTACCTCCTTCACTCAAAAACCTCTCTTCTTTGTTTTTCAGTATTTTTATTATACTTGGCTTTTTGTTTAATTTCAACCTACCAGTCCATTTTTGTTTTGCCAAACTTTTGTTGTGAATTGCTTTTTCATTCCGATTCCGCTAAAATAGAACTGATTTCAAATTTTATGATACAAAAAGAAAAGGAGACTCTATGATCCGAATTGCAATTGTTGAAGATGACGATTCCTATATCCGGGCACTCACCGGATATCTGGAGCAATATGGGGAACAGCATTCCCTTTCCTTCCATACCACCATCTTTCATGACGGGCTGGATATCGTCACAGATTATAAAGCTGACTACGACATCATTCTTATGGATATCCAAATGAAACATCTTGATGGAATGACGACCGCAGAAAAAATCCGAAAGCTGGACGAAGACGTGTCTTTTATTTTTATTACATCCACCGTTTCGTTTGCCGTACAGGGATATCTTGTGGATGCTCTTGGATATGTGGTCAAACCGGTATCTTACCTTGCCTTTTCTCAGATTCTTGGAAAAGCAATTAAAAAAGTAACTCAGAAGCAACAGAAAAATTACCTGACAATTGAAGTAGAGGGCGGTCAGATGCGTCTGGATATTGGTCAGATCTATTATATTGAAAGCCAGCGGCATCATGTTCTCATCCACACAGAAAAAGGAGATTTTCTTACAACCGGACCTTTGAAAAAGATCGAAGCGCTGCTGAATGAAAAGGGATTTTCCAAATGCCATAATGCCTATCTCATTCATTTGATGCATGTAACGGGCATTGTACAGAACAATGTGATCCTGTCTGATTCCACAACACTGCCTGTCAGCCGCGCCAAAAAGAAAGCTTTTCTAGAGGCTCTGACAGACTATATGGGAGGTGTCACCCGATGAATCTGACCACTTTGATGGATACCCCCAGACTTTATACTGCATTGGCTGAATGGGGCGCCTGCCTGGTATATATCTTCCTCCTACGCCGAAAAATGTCCGGCTTGAAACTGTCATTTTTCCTGGGAGGAAGCCTGATTGTTTTTGTTGCCTATCATGAATTTGCAGGAACTCTTCCGATCTACTTCTGGATTCCCTGTATGATCGGAGCTGCCTTTTTAATGTGTGCACTTCTGCATCTTCTCTGTGATACAACCTGGCTGGATGCATGGTTCTGTTGTGCAAAAGCACTGGTCCTTGCGGAATTTGCAGCTTCGCTTCACTGGCAGCTCTATGTCTGGTGGACGCTGACCTATGGAAAGCTCAGTCCGGCTTTTGCAGTTGTCACAATGACAGTGCTGTATACAGGCATCTATGTGGGATACTATTTTCTGGAACGAGGACATTTTCCGACAGACGAACGACTTCAGATCAATGGGAAGGAACTTCTCAGCGCCGTTCTGATTGCTCTTGGTGCATTTGCCATCAGTAATATCAGTTTTGTTATGCCAAACACCCCGTTTTCCAGTGCTACCAGTTCGATTCTATATGTCCGTACACTGGTAGATTTTGGTGGACTTGTTATGCTTTTCTCCATGCAGGAAAAAAGAGAAGAACTCCGAATGCGCAGCGAAAATCAGGCCATGAACATCCTGCTGCAGCGTCAGTATGACCAGTATCGTCTCTCGATTGACAATATTGAACTCCTGCGAAGAGAATTTCATGATCTGAAACATTATATGATCGCCATCCGTTCTGAACAAGACCCGAAAAAGAAGGAACAATATCTCTCCGAAATGGAAGAGGCGATCCATACACAAGAAGCATTCACCAATACTGGAAACAGTGTACTGGATGTGGTTTTAACAACCAAAAGTACCTATTGTATGCAAAAACATATCACTTTTACCTGCATGGCAGACGGCAAACTGATCTCTTTCATGCACGTCAAAGATATCTGTTCTATTTTTGGAAATGCACTGGACAACGCCATTGAATGTGTCTCTCAATTTGATGACCCAGAGAAACGACTGATCACGCTGTCCATGTATCAAAAAAATCAGCTGTTGATGATTCAATGTGAAAACTATACAGATACAATCCTTCATTTAAAATCGGATCAACTTCCGTCTACAACAAAGCAAAATGCCGGGTATCACGGCTACGGACTAAAAAGTATCCAGCACGCAGCTCAAAAATATGGTGGTTCCATGACACTTCATGCGAAAGACCATTGGTTTACTCTGCAGGTGCTGATCCCGCTGGATACTTAGATACAAAAAGGGAGAAAGTTTTTTGTGCTTTCTCCCTTTTGCTCTCCGCATTTCTATTTTCCGGCCTCCAGCTTTTTCTTATATTCTTTATTGGCTTTGCGGTTTGCAAAGAACCCTCTGATCACCTTCCCCATTCCTTTCATGAAATGTCCGTTGACCACTTCTGTCATACCCTCTGCCATTTTCATACTGACGGCACCATGTGTCATCTTTGCAATGCCGCGGAATGGCATATTATAAATGAAGAGGATATTCAAATCCGGTTTTCCCTTATTCTCACTTTTCTTTTTCAGATTTGTGAGAATCTTGTAGATCATTCTTGCCAGTCTGCTCTTTGCATAATACATCTGGCAGATTGCGTCATTCATTCCCAGTTCACCGCTCCACTTTCCATCCGGGATCGGTTGCTTCAGAAGTGCTTCAAATTCTGCATCCGGTACATCTCTGATAATCCCCGAGAAATATGACGGCATCTTTTCAGCGTCATATGGCATTGTACCAGTTGTTCCTTCTATTTCCAGTGTCTCTCTCAATCGGATATCTAATGCACATGCGCCAATACAGATTTCATATTTTCCTGCTTCCTTTTCCCAGCGGTCTGTCTCTACATTCCAGTAACGGAATGTCTTATCATCAAACGAAATCTGTACTTTTCTGCTTTCTCCTGCTTTCAGGAATACTTTTGCGAATCCTTTTAATTCTTTATCCGGACGGAAAATCTTTCCTTTCGGTGCACATACGTACATCTGAGCTACTTCCGCACCATCCATCTTTCCGGTATTCGTCAGTACAAATTCAACTCCATCCGCCGTTACTCTCAAGTCTGAGTATTCAAAAGATGTATACGACAGACCATATCCAAACGGATACTGCACTCTCACTTTACTTGTATCATAGTAACGATATCCAACAAACAGACTCTCCCGATATTCCGAATTACGCTCTGTACTTGGAAAATATTTAAATGCCGGAGTATCCTCATAGCGAACCGGATATGTCTCACTGAGTCTTCCAGACGGATTGGCTTTTCCGGTCAGCACATCCAGCATGGCTCCTGCAGAAGCCTGTCCGCCAAGATATCCGTGCAACAATGCCTTACAGCAGGAATGCCACGGCATCTCCACTGCAGATCCCGCACTTAATACACCTACAATATTGGAGTTTACTTTTGCCATTGCTTCCAGAAGCTCCACCTGATTCTGCGGAATCCGCATGTGCGTACGATCCAGTCCTTCTGATTCACTCAATTCATCCAGGCCGAAGCAGTAAATAACCACATCTGCCTTCTCCGCAAGATTCACTGCTTCCTTTTTCAGTACTTCATCTGCTTCTCCTGTTCTCTGATATCCTTTTGCTGTACCAATACACTGAATCGGATAACTGCTGATCATCTGTTCCATTGTTTCTACTTTCGTTGGATTCACCAGAGAAGAACCTGCCCCCTGGTAACGAGGAACAGATGCAAAATCTCCGATCAGTGCCACTCTTGTATTCTCTTTGAGAGGAAGCAGCTGGAACGGTTTTTCTTCATTTTTAAGCATCACAATACTCTCTCTTGCAGCTTTTTTCGCAAGCGTATGGTGAGCTTCCCGGTCAAATTCACGCGCACGTTTTTCTCTGTCCTTTGCCAGTGTCAGTACTGCATCCAGAAGATCGTCCGTACACTGATCCAGTTCTTCCATGGAAAGGCGTCCCTCTTCTAATGCCGCCAGAACTTCCCGTGCCGCATCCAGTCCCGGCGCCGGCATCTCAAGATTAGAGCGACAGGCAACTCCTTTTACATGATCGTTCGAAGCCCCCCAGTCAGTGACTACAAGTCCGTCAAATCCCCACTCTTCTCTTAAAATTTCTTTTAACAAATGCTCATTTTCATTTGCATAGACTCCATTGACCTCGTTATAACTGGTCATGATGGATTTTGCTTTTCCTTCTTTAATTGCAATTTCAAACCCGGTCAGATAAATCTCCCTCAGTGTCCGTTCATCCAATACCGAATTCATTGCCATCCTGCGAAGCTCCTGGCTGTTAACAGCAAAATGCTTCGGACATGCATAGATTCCCTGACTCTGGATTCCTCTTACATAAGATGCAGCCATCTTTCCCGCCAGATAAGGATCTTCAGAAAAATATTCAAAATTCCTTCCACACAGAGGGCTTCGCTTAATATTCAGTCCCGGTCCCAAAAGTACATCTACGCCTAATGCTGATGCTTCTTCTCCAAGAGCCTTTCCAATCTCTTCACCCAACGATTCGTCCCAACTGTTTGCAATCGTAGCTGCCGTCGGAAAACAGGTAGCCGGAACAGATGCATTCAATCCGAGATGGTCGCCTTCTCCTTCCTGTTTCCTCACTCCATGAGGACCATCTGAAAAAAACGCCGCCGGAATTCCAAGTCGTTTGATCTCTCTTGACTCCCACTCGGACACTCCACTCAATATCGCTGCTTTCTCTTCAACTGTCATTTTCGCAATGATTTCTGCGTGTTTCATATCTCTCACCTTTCACTTCTTTATCTCTTCATTTTTCTGAAGACTACTCTATCACAAATCCGTAGAAACGGGGAGATTTCTGCACAACTGGTTGTTCTATCATCATAAATGGATCAACAATTACGTATCTTTCTCTTCAATCTGAGCCAGAAGTCTGGCAATCTGTGCATCCTTTTGTGCTAACTGCTCCTGATTCTTCTGTAACTCTTCTTCACTGTGTTTCAGCTGCTCCTGACTCCTCTGCAACTCTTCTTCACTGTGCTTCAGCTGCTCCTGACTCCTCTGCAACTCTTCTTCATTCTTCTTCAGCTGCTCCTGATTCTTCTGCAGTTCTTCTTCACTCTGCCTTAGTTGCTCCTTCTGCGCCTTAATTTCTCTCTCCTGCTCTTCAATCATAAATTTCACCGTATTACGGTCCAGTTCCTGCAATTCTTTTGAAAACATACGTACCACCTCTTCTACATTCTCACAAATGTCATAAATTTCCTGATACATGTCTCTAAATTCGGGATACTTTTCGACCAGCTCTTTTACTTTTTCCGGAGTATCATTACTTAAAAAGGTAAGCCATGCATCAAGCTTGTTTTCGATAATTTTATTGTGCGTGGTTTTCCGGAAAATGTCAAGCGGCACCAAAACGTATTCCTGCAGCAGATTCACAGAAAGTCCGGTATCAAACTGCTGCTTTGCCCGATGGATACAGGTATTCGGAAATTCCTGAAATTCTTTTGTACTTTTTTCGATAAATACGATTGTATATACATTTTTCACATCACGATATGTAAAATTTCTCTTTTTTCTACTCTTGACACTCTTATACTGCCGAAGAAGCAGATCGGCGGAATAGCACGCACACCGCTCTCCCGGAAAAAGATATCCGATACGCTGAATCTCTACATTCGCCAGACTTTCGTCCATGAGCTCTACCACAATATCCATAATAACAAGACTCTGCTCATCTGCAATTCTCGTTCCGTCACTTGGTATAACCTGACGGATCTTCACTTCTGTCCCCAGGATACAGGACAACAGCTCCTCCAGTCGATCCGGATGATAGATCGGGCTTAATATCTCCTTTCCAAACCCGTCATACAACACCTTGACTCCCCGCATCCCTGAACAGAACTTCAGAAAATCTCTCTGCTGTAGTTCTGTCCAGCTCTCATATTCTGCGAGCAGATTCTCATCACTCTTGATCTCTCCTATAATTGCTTCTTCGGTCCGAATATTCGGAAATAATTGTTTTAATGTTTCTGACATACACATACTTCTCCTTTTGTTGATTGATTGATTTTTTGAAACTGCTCTTGAATCAGAATACTGATTTGAATCTGGATGCTTAAGATAAGGCAATACGCCTGAAAGATTTTTCGACTGCTGTGATATCAGCGTGTTTGGCATCCGATATAGCTATAGTCTAACATAGAATTTCTAGTGAATCTATAAATAAAATAAAAATTTTTTCTAAAAAAAGAAAACACTGCGATTTTCTCTATGGTATACTTAAAGAAATTACTGACACCATTTCATAAAATAAAACATCGCAAAGGAGACTCACTATGAATATTGAAAAAATCGAAACCAATCGCTTATATTTGCGTCCTTTCACAAAAGATGATGCCTTATTTGCAATCAGTATCTGGAACGATCCCGAAATGGGAGAATATCTCGGCGATCCTGCTCTGGAAACGATTGATCCGGAATATGTAAAAGAAATAGAAGCATTAGGAGACGATCCCATCTGCTGCTATTTGATCGCAGAATCAAAAACTACAGGGGAACGAATCGGAACCTGCAGTTTTATCCCTCTGAAAGATCAAACTGTATATGATATTGCCTACTGTGTCAATAAATTACACTGGCGCAAAGGCTATGCCACAGAGATGATACAGGGTATGATCGCCTACGCAAAAGCACATAGCGGAAAACGGATCACGGTTAAGATTGATCCAGACAATGCCGCTTCAAATGGTGTCGTCAAAAAATTGGGATTTAAAGTTGTTCACACAGGTAGCTATGTCAAACGCGGAGAAAATAAAGTCTGCCCTGAGTATACTTACGAACTTCTGCTTTCTTAAAAATACCCAAAAAATCCGAAAAGAATCCACATATTAAAGGATTCCTCTCGGATTTTTTACAAATACAGAAAGAGTATTGCTCTCTTATCTTCTATAATTGATTCAATATATTTAACATTTCTCTTTTTTCACTTTTACTTTTTTCTTTTTTGTACAGCCCATAAATCCAAGTGCAATCAGTCCCAGCATCACGGCATCAAATGCAACATATCCGTAAATCCATCCCGGAACTCCCACTCTTGCATGTTCCAGCGCATTGCTGTTTGCAACTACATATAAAATGTTGTGACAGGCTTTTCTCATGAGCTGACGGCCTTCGGCTGTCTCATCGATGGTGATCTCCTTTTGAGTAGAACTCAGCATCATATCATTTCCTGCTGCAATTGCCTGATCTGCGTTCTGAAAATCGCCCATCATCGCATTATCTGTGATGACAAATCCTTCAAATCCCCATTCGTCTCTTAAAACATTCTGAAGCAATGGTTTGCTTGCACCTGCCCATGTTGCTCCGATTCGGCTCCATGTCGTCATAATTGCTTTTGACTCGCCTTCTTTGACAGAAAGCTCAAACGGTTTGAGATAGATTTCTCTCATCACTTGTTCATTACACCAGTTTGCACCGCCGATCGCATTTGTCTCCTGGTCATTCAATGCGAAATGTTTGATATAGGTATACACATTTTTCTCGTTGCAGCCGCGAACCATTGCTGCTCCCATCTTACCGGACAATAATGCATCCTCTGAATAATATTCAAAGTTTCTTCCGCTGAATGGTGTACGATGAATGTTCATAGCCGGACCATAAATTCCAGATACTTTGTTCGCATACGCTTCATCACCCAAAGCCTCACCAAATGCTTCCGGTAACTCTGTATTCCATGTTGAGCCCACTACAACCGCACTTGTATACTGATTTCCTTTTGTTCCGTTGATCAGTCCGTTGAGTCCTGCCGGTCCGTCTACATCCAATACCTCCGGTTTTCCGACAGATCCGATCCGAACTGACTGCCATCCGCTCATTCCGATCAGTTGTTCCATATCTTTGATCGATAACTGCTCTAACAACTGCTCCCATTTTGGATCATCGTATGGTAATCCTTTTACATCTTTGAGAGTCAGTCCGTGTTTTTTGAATACAATATCCTCTGCGTCCGGATCTGTCTCAACCTTTGTATTTTGTAATGCTTTGAGTACTTCCTTAGATGGAGCCTGATCCTTTGCCTTTTCTTTTGGCATTGTACCTTCCCAGTCCGCGCGGCTTACATAAGTAATATCTCCAGCCACATCATCAAACTGGTTGGTTGCTTCTACAAGGTCACTTTCTCTATTGACCACAGTTTCTTTTACTTTGTATGTACGCTGATCAATGACATCATGACTGTTTTTCATCAATTTGATCGCGTAATCCCCTTTTTCCAGAACATAGGCTTTTGCATCTTTGTAATCATAACTTGCCATATCTTCTTTCATAAAGGACAGTGTAAGTGTCTGGCTTTCGCCCGGTTTCAACACATCTGTTTTATCAAATGCTGCCAGAACAACATGTGATTTTTCAATCCCGCCCTTTGTATATGGTGGAGTATAGTATAATTGAACAACCTCTTTTCCAGGAACTTTTCCTGTATTTGTAACAGTAACATCAACACTGATAGAATCTCCATCTGCAGAAAGTTCACCCATCTTCTGCTCGAATGTCGTATATGACAGACCATATCCAAATGGATACTGTACTGTTTCTTCATAATTAATATAACCATCCTGTGCGGCAGTTTCATAATAACGGTATCCGACATAAATACCTTCCTGATAATTCATGAATTTGTATGGTGCCACGCCTCCGAGCATTCCGCCATTTTCATGTTCTGTTCCTGTATAAGTAAAATCACCGATATTCATGTATGCCGGACTTGAAGTTGCATCATAAGCATAGGTATCTACCAGACGGCCGGATGGGTTTACCTCTCCGCAAAGTGCGTTGGCAACACCCTGTAACCCAACGGATCCAGGTCCACCGATCCACATTGCAGCGTCTACTTTCTCATTTTCAAGGAATCCCAATTCCATCGGAGAAGAAGAGTTGATCAACACGATTACTTTTTCAAAGTTTTCTTTTACCATGTCAAACATTGCTTCTTCATTTTCTGTCAGCTCCATGTAATGTCTGCCCTCTGTACCGCCTTCATATGCTGCCATATCCATCGGCATATCAGCACCTTCACCGCCAGCACGGCCAAACACAACAATCGCTGTATCAGAAAAGTCCTTTGCATGTTCCAGAAGTCCATTTTCATAGTTGTCTACAGAAGGCTCTTTGACACTATAATCACTCAATGCGATTGTAACTCCGTTTTTTGCCTTTGCTTCATCATTTTTTTGTTTGTAGAAATCTGACAGTTCTTCATTTACTTCGATTCCCACATTTTCCAGTGCAGTCTTTAAATTGACATTTTTGCTTTCATCCGCTGCTCCGGATCCGGAACCTCCATAGATGATCGCATCAGATGCAAATCCGAATACATTTGCCTTCGTTTCTGTCATAGGAAGTGCGTTTTTCTCATTTCTAAGTAATACAAGCCCCTCTTCTTCAATCTGCTCTGTCACTTCTCTTGCCACCTGTGTCTCATTGACAACCGTTTCTGGATCTGCTGTATTTCTATGTAAAAACTGGTTGATCATCACATAAAAATTCATAACTGCCAAATTGATAACTATCACAACTGCTAATAATACACACAACAATGCCGAAAAGATTTTCAACATTCTTTTATTTTTTCTTGCCCTGTAAATCCACATTGCAAGAATAAAAACAGCAGTCACTACTGTTCCTGCGAAAATTAATCTTGTAATTAATCTTACGTTCGCTCCTATCGGATTTTTGAAGATCATAGATGCGACAATTGCAATCACGATCAAAATCCCTGCGGTCAGAACTGCGGTTTTCGCAATCCGTTCGACACTCCAGCCTTTCTTTTCTTTCATAAACCTTTTCTCCTCTTTCCGTTCTGTATTTTATATTACTTCTTTTTTGTCTCTCCTTCTGGAAAGATAATCTTAAATACAAAGAAGAATATAACCATGGACACGCCTCCTGTGACAAATGTCACAAGAATATTATATATTGCCGGCGGAACCAGAGCCGATGCGATCGGCATCCACAGATTGTTGAATCCGTTGCAGATCAGCGAAATCAAAATCCACGCTATAAAATACCACATTGCCTGATATACAGGATTTCCGTGGCTTTTAAATGTAACATTTCTCTGCAGCGGAAAATTGATACACTGTGCAACCAATGAGCCCACTTCATAGCTGATAAAGTATCCGAGTCCTCCACCGATCAGCACCGCACCAGATGCATCTCTCAAGACATTATACCCCAATAAGCTCCATGTAAATTCCACTCCTGCAATCTTCATCGGCACCTGTGGCCACATAAATTCTGTTCCGGCCAGTTTTTCTCCAAGAATACCCGGCATAAATGTAAAAAACAAATACTGGACTATGGTCACTCCCATGCTGAATACAAAAAAAAATGCAATCTGATATATCCATTTGGAAAGCTTCGGATGCTTCTTTTCGAAATGATTCCATTTTTCCATCCACCAGTTCATCACGTTTCTCACCTCCTTATATGCGCACCTGCCCCTATGACCGGCTTTCTATATCCACACTCTACCACATTTCTTTTTATTTTTGAGTTTTTTTGCACAACTTGCACATTTCACAACACAACTGACAAAAAAGAGACGACAGATGAATGTTCTCCACCTGTTGTCTCTTCTCTTATGCACTATCCCTCCAGCTGTTTCTGCTTTTCATATTTTTTCATCACATAAATGTAATACGGAATCAATGGAATCAATGCTGAGATCCATGCCGCTGGATCTGCAAGGCAAACACCGAAAAAGCTCGTCTTTCCTGCCACTAAAAGTACGATCAGCGCTCTTGCCGCCAATTCAAACACACCACCAAGCATCGGAACAAGACCGTAGCCCATTCCCTGCAGCGCATTTCGATAGATAAAAATACTTCCTAAAAACGGATATGCCCAAAATACTGCATGGAAATAAATTCCTGCCGCATGAAGCACCTCTGTTTCTGTTCCACTTACAAACAGCAGTGTCATCTCTTTTCCGAGGAAATACACTAGAACCATTGTGACCGCGCTCCACGCAAGAACCATGATCTGTGTATATTTTACCCCTTTGTGTACACGATCCATTTTCCCGGCTCCGCGGTTCTGCCCCACATAAGTCGCGATCGTTGCGCCGAATGCAGTAAATACGGTTGCTATAATATTCTGCAGTTTTCCTGCCGCTGAAAATCCTGCCATATATACCGCTCCGTAAATATTGACCGCCCCCTGCACGATGATTGTTCCGATCGCCGTAATAGAAAACTGCAGTCCCATGGGAATTCCCAGAGCAAGAAGCCGTCCCATACTCTGCCAGGAAATCCTAAAATCCTCTTCCCTAAGCCGCAGGATCGGAAATTTTTTCGCAATGTATACAAGACACAGAAGTGCGGAAATTGCCTGTGCGATCACAGTCGCATATCCGCAGCCTTCCACTCCCATCCCGAAATTCACAATAAATACAATATCCAGGATCACGTTAATGATCGCCGAAATGATCAGAAAATACAATGGCGATTTGGAATCTCCCAGGGCTCTTAAAATTGCCGCAAGCGCATTGTATGCCGCTGTGACGATCAGACCGCCGTAAATCACCGCCATATATCCTTTGATATCTTTCATCAGATTTTCCGGGGAATTCATCAGACGCAGGATCGGCTCATTGGCAAATTCAAATCCAATGGTCATAACCAGTGCAAATGCAAAAGTCAGATAGACAGACATTGCCACATAATGCCGCATCCGCTTCATGTCTTTTGCACCAAACCACTGGGATACCAGAATCGCAAATCCACTGGTAATCCCCTGCAGCCATCCCGTCACAAAAAACATCAGCGATCCCGTGCTTCCGATTGCGGCCAGAGCATTAACTCCCAGAAACTGCCCCGCAATAATGGAATCCGCAATATTGTAAAACTGCTGGAACACATTTCCCAGACACATCGGAATCATAAACTGAATGATCAGCTTTGCCGGGCTTCCGACAGTCATATCATTTGTCATCTCTTTTTTCATCTTACTTCCCCTCTCTCTCGATTTCCTTCTTTCAACAATTGCAGTCCGATAATCAGCAGAACCGGAAATACGATCGCTGCCAAAAGTCCTGCCTTCAGATTCTCTGAAAATGCTCCTGATACAACGCCTACCACTCCCGGACCGGAAGAACACCCAAGATCTCCCGCAAGTGCCAGAAGTGCAAACAATGCAGTCCCCCCTTTCGGACAGGATGCTGCAGCCATACTAAAGGTTCCCGGCCAGAATACGCCCACAGAAAATCCACAAAGCCCACATCCCAGCAGCGCCAGCACCGGATTTGGAGACAATGCGGCAAGCAGATAACTCACAATGCACAAAATTCCGCTTGAGAGCATCATTTTTGGCAATGAGATCCGCTCACTCATCTTCGCATAGAGCAGTCTTGAACTTCCCATCAAAAGTGCAAAAAGGCATGGTCCCGCCAGATCCCCGACTGCCTTTTCTACATGCAGCCCTGATTCTGCAAATGCTGACGCCCACTGGGACATTCCCTGTTCAGATGCTCCTGCACAGATCATCAGCAGTACCAACACCCAGAAAATTTTCATTTTAAATAATTCTCGCACAGGAATTCCCTCAACGTCTTCCTCTTCTGCCTGAATCGGTACCATTCCAAAATATACTGCATTCAACGCCGGAAGGATTGCCCAGATCACAGCCAGTATCCTCCAGTTCTCAATCCCCGCAATGGCAAAAAATGCAGTCGAGATCAGAATCACGCCTACATGCCCCCAACAGTAAAAAGAATGCAGAAGACTCATCGCAGCAGCCTTTCGCTCTGTCGGACAAGATTCTACAATCGGGCTGATCAGCACTTCGATCAATCCGCCTCCAATTGCATAACAAAATACTGCCAGAAGCAGTCCTGCATACGCATCCGGAAAAACGGACGGAAACACTGCCAGTCCCACCAGGCCAACTGCTCCGAAAATATGTGCTGCCACCACACTGTTGCGGTATCCGATCTTGTCCACATATTTTGCGGCCAGCAGATCCACAATCAACTGCACCCCAAAATTAAAGGATACCAAAAGTGCGATCTTATCCAGCGAAATCTCATATGTACTCTGAAATGTCAGAAACAGAAGCGGTGCAAAATTGTTCACGATTGCCTGGGTAATATAGCCAAGGTAACAGGCATTCAATGTATGATTATAGTTTTTTCTGATGTTCATGTCCCTCATCCCTCATTTTTTCATATCAAAAGAGAGTATACCATACATATTTCGTATCGTATACTCTCTTTTTTGTACATTTTTCTATATTTCTCTTCTATCTTGCTCTTTTGAAGCTGATCGTTTTTACACTGCTGCACAGGCAGTTTCCAGGATATCTTCCAGTGCGTTTTTGCTGCTTGTATGGCAGCGGATGATCTCTGCATTGCAGCGGCCTGCTTCCTCCACTGCACACCGCACCATTTTGTGCGAAACAGTATTTGTAAATAAAACGACCAGATCCGGAGTTCCTATCTTTTTGGACAGATTTCCTGACATCTGTGTGAACACTTTTGCTTTACACTGATATTTCTGACATACTTTTTTATACTGACAGACCATTCGGTCATGTCCTCCGATAATAACAATACTCATACGCACCTCCTGAATTTTCCTGTATGCTCCTATTTGTTAGTTATAACTAACTTTAGTTTTATTCTATAGGAACTATTTCAGAAAATCAAGAGGGTTATTATCGTTTTTTTCTCAATAACTAGTTTTCGTCCAGTAAGTTTTTCATATTGGTCAGGCTGATCGTCAGCGTAGACATATTATGAAGCAGTGCAGACGTTGTAGGCTGCAGGATTCCTGTAACTCCAAGCAATATCAAAGTGGCATTGATTCCGACAATACTTCTGTAATTTTTCTGGATACGCCGCATCAGCGCCTCACTTAATCTTCTCAACATTACGATTTCCCACAAGTTTTCTGCCGAAATTGTGATATCCGCAATTTCCTGTGCGATCTGCGCACCGTCACGAATTGCAATTCCCACATTTGCTGCAGACAATGCTGGAGAATCGTTGATTCCATCACCGATCATAATCACCGTACGGCCGGATGCGCGCTCTTGTTCCACAAATTTTGCCTTATCCTCAGGCAGAACTTCTGAATAATATGCATCCACACCAACTCTTCTCGCCACAGAAGCAGCCGTTTTTTCACTATCTCCTGTCATCATCACGACTTTCTCAAGCCCTGTTGCCTTCAAAGCACGCACTACATCTGCCGCCTCTTTGCGCAGCGGATCTTCAATACATACAACTGCAGCAAGCTCATGCTCAATGGCAAGATAGAGCAGAGAACATTCTTCCGGAAGTGTTTCAAACTGTCGGATCCACGGTTCTCTGACCGAGCATTTTTCATCTTCAAATACAAAATGATGACTTCCGATCACCACACGTTTTCCTTCGATCGTGGTGGAAATTCCATGTGCAACAATATAATTGACCTTGCTGTGCATCTCTTCATGCTCCAGCCCTCTTTTTCTGGCGGCTTCCACAACAGCCTTTGCCATGGAATGTGGAAAATGTTCCTCCAGACAGGCCGCCATTCTCAGCAGCTCATCCTCACTCTGCTCGCAGAAAGAAACCACCTTTCGTACCGTCGGCCGCGCCTCTGTAAGTGTCCCCGTCTTATCAAACACGATCGTTGTGGCATTTGCGGCAGCTTCCATATATTTTCCGCCTTTTACGGTAATATTATGTGCACCTGCCTCCCGGATCGCAGACAGTACCGAAATTGGAATCGCCAGCTTGAGTGCACACGAAAAATCTACCATCAGTACTGCCAGTGCCTTGGTCACATTTCTTGTCAGCAGCCAGGTCAGAATCGTTCCTGCCAGTGTATACGGAACCAGTTGATCTGCCAGATGTTCTGCATGACTCTCCAGATTTGATTTCAATTTTTCAGACTCTTCGATCATGGTCACGATTTTTTCAAAACGGGTTGCTCTGCTCACCGCTTTCACGCAGATGATCAGTTCCCCTTCTTCTACAACAGTTCCTGCATATACATAGCTTTCCGCTGTCTTTTTCACCGGAACTGCTTCTCCTGTCATAGACGCCTGATTGACCATTGCCTCACCGCCGGATACGACTCCATCAAATGGAATCACATTTCCCATGCGGACTACTACAAGATCTTCCGGTTCAATCTGTTTTGCAGGAACAAGAATCTCCTGTTCCTCTCTTAAAAGCCAGACTTTCCCTACATTCAGGGACATGTCGCGTGCCAGATCTCCCACAGATTTTTTATGTGTCCATTCCTCCAGTAATTCTCCGATACCGAGCATGAACATGATCGAACTTGCGGTATTCATATCTCTGCGCAGGATGGAAACACCGATCGCAGTTGCATCCAGAGCCGCCACTTCCAGTCTGCCTTTTTTCAGACTCGCGATCCCCTGCTGCAGATATTTCAGAGAACGGACACCTGTCCAGACCGCCCGTACCGGTGCCGGTATCAGAAGCTTCCCACCAAAACGCATCACGACCTTCATGAGCAGTTTTTCCTGATATTCTGCGTTCATCTGCCTTCCGGAATGCTCGGTCAGCCCCTCCGGCACTGTCACCCGATCATACCCAAACTTCTGCAGTGCCTTGATGATTTCCCGCCGGTCCTTTTCATAATAGATCACAGCATCCTGTGTTCTTTCATATACTTTTGCTTTTGTCACATTTTCCAGGTTTACGAGATAATACAGCAGAATATCCGCCTCTTCAAACGTCATTTTCGGCTGCACCATATGCACCCGTATTCTTCCCGGTATTTCATGCTTAATTATAAACTTCAATCAAATCCCTCTTTTTATCTTATGCCTCTTCTGCAAAATCGGTGTTGTCTGCCACTGTCTCTTCTGTTACTTCTTCTGCTTCCTGCTTAAGAGCTGCTTCTTTTGCCGCTCTCTCTTCATTGATCTGTTTTGCTTCCGCCAGAATATCTTCTGCATTTTCCTGTACAGTGGATGCTGTCTTCATAACGGAATCTTTTGCACGAAGCACTGCAGCTGTACAATTTGTATACACTTTTTTTGCATCTTTACTTGACAACAGCTTCACTCCTGCTGTCCCGAATAAAACACCACCTGCAAAAATTCCTAATTTTTTCATTTTAAATATATCTAACATCTTTTCTTCCTCCTGTAAACTGATTCTCTTTTTCTATCTTACTTATGTTTGTAACCGGTATAAAATACCATTACTGCGCAGCATACTGTTGCCCACGCCCAAAATCGGTGTTGTTTCATCTGTTTCCCTTCTTTCTACAATCCATCGATCACTTGTACTTTCTGGTTACATTACGCTCATTCTAGAACTCTGATTTTCATGCGTCAATCTAAAATCTTTTTATCGATAAATTTTATCAACTGCTGATTTAAAAAAGTGCGATACCACAGTGACATTTTTCAAGATGTTACACTCTGCTGATACCACACTTTTCATTCTGCTTTTTTACTCAGATTTCTTTGTCTGTTCCACTTCACTGTGACATCCGCTGCAGCTTCCGCCGCATCCGGAGCACCCTGCACATCCGCCTTTTTTCCGATCACGGATCGTCGCACGGATTGAAAACGAAACAATTACAATTAAAATGATCAAAATAATACATGTTGCTGCATTCACGATTATCACCTTCTAAATTTCTTTTTTATATATTGTATCAGACTCGAGATTCCAATGCCAACTAAATAAAGAAGTATTACAAACACTACCGCGTATCCCATAGATACTGCCGATTTTATTCCGCCCATTTTTTCTCCTTCAGGCTTCTGCCACAGAACGCTTTACACTCACTGCTTTTCCTTTATACGGATCTTTTCTGAATAACAGATATAAGACAACTGCCAGCAGCAGAATTGCAACTACTGTAGACGCTCTAAATGTAAGCGCACCTGTCGCAACACCACTGATCTGATATACCATAAATGTTACTACGTATGCAAATACGTTCTGGAACAGGATTGCAAACCAGAACCATTTTCTGTCATTGAGTTCCTTTGCCATGGTAGCGATTGCTGCCAGACACGGCGAATCCAAAAGGTTAAAGAGCAGGAAACTGAATCCGGCTGCCGCTGACGGGAACCATGTTGCGACACCGTGTGCCACAACTGCCGGGTCTTCTGTATCTCCGGCTACATTTGCCAGAACTCCCATTGTCGTTACGATTGCTTCTTTTGCTGAGAATCCGGAAAGAGAAGCTGCCACCGGCTGCCATTTTCCAAATCCAAGCGGTGTAAAGATCACTGCGATCACACTTCCGATGGATGCCAGAATACTGTCTGCAGAATCCTCTACAGCCCCAAAGCTTCCATCTGTAAATCCATATCCTCCAAGGAACCACATTACGATACAAGCAAGCAGCAGGATCGTTCCGGCTTTTCTGATAAATCCTTTGAGTCTTTCCCATGTATGGATCAGTACTGTCTTCGCCTGTGGAAGGTGATATGCCGGAAGCTCCATTACAAACGGTGCCGCATCTCCGTGGAACGGTTTTGTCTTTTTCAGAATAATTGCGGAAACCAGCACTGCCGCAACACCGATCACGTACATGATAAATGTCAGAGCTCCTGCCGGAAATCCCGTTGCCTCTGAACCGATCACACCAGCCATCAAAGCAATAACCGGAAGCTTTGCACCACAAGGTACAAATGTAGATGTCATAATTGTCAGTCGTCTGTCATTGTCATTCTCAATCGTCTTGGATGCCATAATTCCAGGAATTCCACATCCGGATGAAATCAAAAGTGGAATAAAACTCTTTCCTGAAAGTCCGAATTTACGGAAAATACGGTCCATGACAAAGGCAACTCTGACCATATATCCACAATCTTCCAGAATAGAGAGCAATACAAACAAAATCGCCATCTGCGGAAGGAATCCAAGTACTGCACCCAATCCGCCGATAATTCCGTTTACGATCAGATCTTCCAGAAATGCCGCTGTACCGATCGCCTGCAGTCCGGATGCCGCCGCATCCTGAATCGCTACTACCAGTACATCATTGGTCCAGTCTGTCACATAAGTTCCAATGGTCATGACTGCAATCGCATATACGACATACATCACACCAAGAAAGATTGGAAGTCCCAGTATCCTGTTTGTCACAATCTGGTCGATTTTATCTGAAGTCGAGAGTTTTTCTTTTGGCTTCTTTACACATTTTTCTACTACATGTGTGATTGCCTCATAACGCTCATTTGTGATAATAGATTCTGTGTCATCATCCAGCTTTTCTTCCAGTCTGGCAGCGATTTTTTCTACTTGATTCTGTACAGATGCAGTCAGTTTTAACTGCTCCAATACTTTCGCATCGCGTTCCAGCAGCTTGATCGCATACCATCTTTTCTGTTCTTTTAAAACCGATGAAGGCAACTGTTCTTCCATCTCGGAAACAGCCGCTTCGGTATCCTTTGAAAACTTTATTTTTCCTGAAACAATGCTTTCTTTTTTCGCTGCTGTGACAGCCTCTTTCACTACTTCGTGAATTCCGGTTCCCTTTAATGCTGAAGTCTTGACTACCTTACATCCCAGTTCTTTTTCCAGTGCTTTTGTATCGATGCTGATTTTATTCTTTTCCAGCAGATCCGCCATATTCAGCGCAATTACAACCGGAATTCCAAGCTCTAAAAGCTGTGTTGTCAGATACAGATTTCGTTCAATGTTTGTGGCATCCACCAGATTGATGATCGCTTCCGGCTTTTCTTTTAATAAATAGTCACGGCTTACAACTTCCTCCAGTGTATATGGAGACAAAGAGTAAATTCCCGGAAGGTCTGTTACAATTACATCCTTATTCTCCTTACATTTTCCTTCTTTCTTTTCCACCGTAACTCCCGGCCAGTTTCCAACATACTGATTGGCACCTGTCAGAGCATTGAACATCGTCGTTTTTCCGCAGTTTGGATTTCCTGCCAAAGCAATTTTAATCGCCATCACTCTCTCCCTTTCCTTTCTTTACTCCATCTCAATACAGTCCGCATCGTCTTTTCGCAAAGACAATTCGTATCCGCGGATCGTGATCTCGACCGGATCACCAAGCGGAGCCACCTTGCGTACATAAATCTGGCTGCCTTTTGTAATTCCCATATCCATGATACGGCGTTTTAAGGCGCCCTCGCCATGAAGTCGTTTCACTTTTGCAGTCTCACCTACGGCAATATTTCGCAATGTCTTCATTTTCCCTCTTCCTCCTTTAGACCATGATCTTGTTTGCCATCTCTTTGCTGATCGCGACTCTGGAATCTTTGATGCTTACGATCAGATTTCCATTTAACTGAGAAATCACCCGCACTTCTCCTCCGGCTACAAACCCAAGAGTTTCCAGGTGACGTTTCACTTCACTGTTTCCTCCGACTTTCTTAATATAATTGATTTCATTTGCTGCTGCCATCGTCAAAGGCATCATAATCTCTCCTTTCCAGCCAATACTAACTTTTATATTCCAAAACTATTATTCGTTAGGTGCTCCTAACATTATTCAGTTTATTCTTATCCCTTTCATTTGTCAATCTCTTTTTTATTTTTTCTCTCAGATCATGCCCTTCATGCACTGTTCCTGATTAAAAGAAATAGATACCACTTTCCGGTTATGAAGATATCCGCATGCCTGCAGCCCCTCTTCTACGATAGCTTTCCATTTCTGAGGAGAAATCCGGCACACGCTTTCATCATCCAACACAACAACGCAGGCATCTTCTTTCGGACAAGCCCCGGGACATTCTACTTTATACATGTTTCTTCTGCTGATCGCTCCGATTTCTTCCAGCATATTTATCATTCTGTATACCGTGGCAATCCCAATCTTCTCATCCATTCTGACAGCTTTATAATAAATTTCTTTACAGCTGGAGCACTCATTTTCTAAAATGATGTCAATGAGAGCCAATCTTTGCTTTGTAATCCTGCATCCCTGCTCTTTCAATCTCTGCAAAATCATCTCTCTTTGCATTTTCACAGCATTCACAGTCCGCTCCCCTTTCCTTTTGAATCTGTTACTGACTATTTTTTTCATTAGTTAGTATATTCTAACATTCATAAGTTGTCAATAACATTATAGTATTTGCCGTCTCTTCTAAAATATGATATACTAAAGACAATTTAACGAGAAACGAGGTGCATACATTGAAGACAAACGAATCTGCAGAAAATTATCTGGAAACGATTCTGATCTTAAGTCAGAAACGTCCGGTTGTACGCTCTGTTGATATCGCTGAAGAACTGGGATTCAAAAAATCCAGCGTCAGTGTTGCCATGAAGAATCTTCGTGAGAAAGAACATATCACGGTTACGAAGGAAGGATTTATCTATCTTACCGAATCAGGAAAAGCCATTGCCGATATGATTTATGAGCGTCACAAGCTTCTGACTGCATGGCTGACACAGCTTGGGGTAGATGAAGCTATTGCCGCAGAAGATGCCTGCCGCATGGAACACATCATCAGCAAAGAAAGTTTTGAAGCGATCAAAAATCATATTGAATCACACAGCAGACCATAAAAAACATCTGTGAAGAACTTTATTTTTTGTTCTTCACAGATGTTTTTTAGTATACCGTCATTGCATATTTTCCTGTCTGATTATAAATTTCCTCTACCCGCTCAAGAGATTCCTCTGCTTTCCCCTTCAGGGGATCAAACAACGTCACGCTTTGCTTTTCCAGATCGTATCCGCCAAGCACTACACAGTGTTCATTCCAGTACCATCGATATGAATCCCCTCCATACTCTACACTCTGACTCGAAAAATAGGGAGCTTCCAGATCTGATGTCAGCCACAAAAGCACCGGATTTCCGGCTGCCACATACGGAAGCAGCTCCTCCAGACTCAGCTTGCTGACATCATACGCTGTATGCTGCTGATATCGCTGTTTCAAAAAGCAGTTTGCTGTATTTACAAGTCCTGGCGGATAGATGCCCACTCCTCCATACGTAGAGGGATCTCCCACATACCCGGATGCATAGTTGTCCCGATTGTAGATCAGATATTCTTCTGCAATCGTGGTTTTTTCGATTGGATATCCTTTCTGTTTCAAAACCATAGTCAGCGCAACACTTTCACACCCGGTCGGTAGTTCCGGCTTCTGCAGGATCACTTCCATTTCAATCTGTGCCTGATTGGGCAGCTCTCGTCTTTTTTCTTCGATCTTTTTTTCTGCGATTTCTGTCTGCGTCTGTTTCTGGATCACCAGCTGTCTGGCCGACGCCTCCTGCGCTTCTTCTTTTTCCTGCGCTTTTTTCTCACATCCGGTCATAAAAAGTGCTATCGCAAATAATACCAGAATCAATCCAGCCATATTCTTTTTCATAATCTGTCCTTTCTTTTTACAGATATTGTGTCCAGATTTCAAAAAAGAACTTATGCGACAGCACCTAAATCCTAATTTTCAGTTTTTCCCAGTCGTTTGTACATGGTCTTTTGTACCGCATTCAAAATATTTTCATATCCGGTACAGCGGCACAGGTGTCCTGATAAAAGTTTCCGTAATTCTTCTCTTGTATATTCTTTGCCTGACTCTAAAATCTCCACTGCACTCATGATCACTCCCGGTGTGCAGAATCCGCATTGTACCGCGGTCTCATCAATAAACGCCTGCTGGATATCTGACAACTCTCCATTCGGTCCCAGAAGACTCTCCAGTGTCCGGATATTTTTCCCGTCTGCCCATACTGCCAGATAAATACAGGAGTTAAAACACTCACCGTCAATAATCACATTACAGGCTCCGCATTCTCCGACTTCACAGCCTTTTTTTACACTGGTCAGCCGATAATCATTTCTCAGCATATCCGTCAGTGATGCGCGGACATCCACCATGGTCTCCCTGTATTCTCCGTTGATGATACATTTTACCAGTTTATACTGCTTCTCACTCATGGATGACACCTCCTGCCCTGACAATCGCCTCTTTTAGAGCGCGCTGACATAAAACTCTTGCGATATGCTCCCGAAATGCCTTGCTGGCTCTCCAACTGTCCCTTGGATGGATATCAAAAAGCACCTGCTCCGCGATTTCTTCCAGTGTCCGTGCAGATACTTCTTTTCCCCGTCCAGTTTCTTCTGCATGAACTGCACGCATCGGGATCGGCCCCGCCACACCATACGCAATCCGGACATCCTCAATCACTGTCTTATTTTCTGAAAGCTTTACATTGGCAGAACATCCAAGGGTTGCGATATCCATGGCGTTTCTCATGGCATATTTAATATAATGTCCCCGGTATCCCTGATATGATTGTTTTGGAATCAAAATTCCGGTCTGAAGCTCTCCCGGTCTTATATCCACTTTTCCGGCTTTGATATAAAACTCCCGGATCGGAAGTCTTCTGATACCTTCCGGGCCTGTCAGCTCTACGATTGCATCCCACGCAAACAGCGTAGACGCCGAATCTGCAGAAGTCACACCATTGCATGTGTTTCCTCCGATAGTCCCGATATTGCGGATCTGAGGACCTCCCACCATATCCACCGCTTCCCCAAGGACGGGAATATATTTCTGGATCAGTTCATTTTTTGTGATATGGGAAAAACTGGTGAGTGATCCGATTCTGAGCGTCTCATCTTCTTCCAGACTCACTCCTCTTAATTCATCCAGCCCATAAATACTGACAAGTTCCACTCCTGCCCGCTTTCCCTCACGGATCTGGACCAGCACATCACTTCCCCCTGCAATGATCTGTGCCTGCGGATGCTCTGTCAGAAGGCAGATGGCATCCTGTACATTTTCTGCTTCATGGAGCGCTTTGATATCATACATATTCGTTCACGACCTTTCCCCATTAAATCAATCCGTCTTCCCGGAATTTTACAAACAGCCTGTGCGGATTCATCGGAAGCTCATTGAGCCCTGATCCGGTTGCGTTTAAAATCGCATTGCGGATCGCCGGCGCAACCGAACATACCGGCGGTTCTCCGAGAGCTTTCGTTCCGTAAGCACTGGTGGGCTCATAGTTTTCCACAAACTCTCCGTGCAGATCGGGATGATCTTCAAATGTTGCCATCTTATAGTCCAGAAGATTATTGTTCAAAGGTCTTCCTGTTTTCTCATCAAATTTCAGCTCTTCGGAAAGTCCGAATCCAATTCCCATACTCATGCCTCCATGCACCTGCGCTTCCGCCAGCGCCGGATTGATCAGCCTTCCGCAGTCATGTACATTGACGATATTCGTCAGTGTGGCCCGGCATCCCGGAATATCTACCTCTACCTCCGCAAAGGTACAGCCGAAAGAGTAGGCATTGTTTTTGATCTGATAGGTACTCTCTGCCGTGAGATGTCCGCAGTTAGTCAGGTTGTAGAGTTTTTCTGTTGCCAGCTCACCCAATGACATTAGAACACTGCCGTCTGTCGTACGCACAATGTTTCCATCTATAATATCCAGATTTTCTTTCATCTGCCGCGTCATTTCCACTGCCGTATCCAAAATATGACTTTTTAACAACTCTGCTGTCTGCCGAATGGAAAATCCAGCCATATAGGTCTGCCTGGACGCATAGGCTCCAAGACCAAACGGTGTGATATCCGTATCCTGCATGGTCATCACATGAACCATATCAAACGGAATCCCCAGTGTCTCTGCCGCCATCTGCGCAAATGCAGTATCTGCGCCCTGTCCAATCTCCGTCTCCCCTACCTGCACCTGAATAGAACCGTCCTGATTCATGACCATACGACAGGAGGATGTCTCCAGAGAAATCGGCCAGACACCGGTATTGTACCAGAATGCCGCCATTCCGATCCCTTTGCGGATATCCCCGGTTTGTTGTGCATATTCTCTGCGTTTTCGCTCATAATCTACACTGACACTGCCTTTTTCCATGCATTCCCTGAAGGTATCATAATAATTGACATTTTTTGAAAATCCATCCGTATATCCTTTTGGCATCAGATATTTCCAGCGATATTCATACGGTGGAATCCCAAGTTTTACCGCAATGTCATCCGTATGGCTTTCCATCGCAAACATCGCCTGCGGGATTCCATACCCGCGCATAGCTCCTGATACCGGTTTGTTGGTAAATATCGTGTACACATCTCCCTCAAAGTTCTCACACGGATACAGCTGCGGGAAAGATCCAAGAGCCTTTGCTCCAATGCTGTGTCCATGAGATGCATACGCCCCCTGATCGGAAAAGCACTCCGCTTTTCTTGCAGCAATCTCACCATTTGGACGCACATAAGAGATCAGATGTGTCCGGATAGCATGGCGTACCCGGTTACATACAAACGTTTCTTCCCGTGACACATCCAGCTTTACAAGCCGTCCGCCGACTGTCTGTGACAGATATGCACACAATGGTTCATATAAAATGTCCTGCTTGTTTCCAAAACCGCCTCCTATGTATGGCTTGATCACCCGCACATTTCCCCATGGGATTCCAAGCGCCTGCCCGACAACCCGCCTGCAGATATGAGGAATCTGCGTAGAAGAGACGATCACGTACCTGCCCTGTTCCATATACGCATAACAGATAAAATTCTCGATATGACAATGCTGCACGGTCGGTGTCTGATACCAGCCCTCCACTTTGATCAGCCCCGGCTCTTCTTTTGCTTTTTCAAAATCCCCTTTGTGGATCGAAGTGTGTTTCAATACATTTCCCGGATAGTTTTCATGAAGCTGCGGAGCGTCCTCTTCCATTGCCTTTTGTACATCCAGCACAAACGGAAGGGGATCATACTCCACCTTGATCAGCCGCAGCGCCTGAGCTGCTGCCACTTCATTCTCCGCAACAACTGCTGCCACATCATCCCCGTAAAACCGCACATGCTCCGTTAAAAGCAGGCGGTCTTTGACATCCTGATGTGCAGGATCCGTAGACCACGGATGTCCCGCGGTCGGGAAATAATATTTCGGCACATCAAAGCAAGTCACGATCTTTACAACCCCGGAAAGTTTTTGCGCCTCACTGGTATCCACTGATCTTACGATTCCATGAGCGATATTCGCATGCAGTACCCGCGCAATATAAGCGCTTTTATCACACAGATCCTCCGTATATTTTGCCCGCCCGGTCACTTTTTCCAAAGCATCCACTCTCTTTACACTCTTGCCGACTACATGTTCTCTTTCCTCCATGATACGTCACCTCCGCAATTTCTTTTGACATTCCCAATTTTTATTGCAGACAGATTTCTCTGCCCCGCACGTATTTCGCACGGACTTCTCTCTCATCTGCCAGATAAATCATTCTCTCCAGACGTTCTCTCACATCCAGATTTTGCGAATGCACAATTCTTGTGTCATCCAGGACAACTGCATCCAGTTCAAATCCCGGTTCAAAGCTTCCCACATTTCCAAAAAATTCACCGCCGCCTTTTGTGGCAATGTAAAATACTTCCTCCAATGTCAGTGGTTTTAAACTGTCATCCTGCATCCTCCAGCGCAGCTTGGAAGCCTGGATTGCAAGCGCCATTGCTTTGAACAGATTTTCTGTGGAGCCCCCTGCCACATCACTTCCAATTCCCACATGCAGTCCTTCCTCCAGGAATGTCCGAACCGGCGCCACCCCCGATGACAAGTTCATATTGGATTCTGGACAATGGGCGATAAATACTCCGTTTTCTTCCATTCGCTGCCGCTCTTCTTTTCCGGAATACACACAGTGCGCCATTACGGTTTTGCAGTCTGCCCCAAACAATCCGAATCTGTCATAAGCATCCCCGTAAAACTCCGACCACGGGCAAAGCTCCTTCACCCAGGCAATCTCTCCCAGATTTTCTGATAAGTGTGACTGTACCGGAATCTGGTAATACATCTGAATTTTCTTTAAATTCTCCATCAGTTCATCACTGCAGCTCGGTGTAAACCTTGGCGTCAGGATCGGCATGGTATTCTGATATTTTTTATGCAATACATCCTTGATCCATTCCACTGTCTGAATCCCTGATTCTTCTGCCGATTCCTCTCTGAGATAATCCGGACAGTTGCGATCCATATTCACTTTTCCCACATACGTCACCAGTCCGCTTTGTTCCAGCTGATCCATCAAAAGCAGTGTGGCGTCTCTGTGGATCGTTCCAAAAATACATGCTCTTGTCGTTGCACTTCTCTTTAGATTGTCAGTAAAGATACGATATGCACGCCGGGCATACTCCAGATCCTGATATTTTGCCTCCTCCGGAAACGTATTCGTCTCCAGCCATTCCAAAAGCTCCATATCCATTCCCATTGCCCGGAATGTATACTGCGGAGCATGCACATGCAGATCTGTCAGGCCCGGAATAATCAGACACTCCCCATAATCAGATACCGATACCTGTGCATATTCTGGAGGCACTTTCTCAAAAACCCCCTTGACCAGACCGCTTTCGCTGATCAGATAGTGATCCTTTAAGATCCTTAGTTCATCTTTATTTTTGCTGTATACAATATTCCCTTTTAATATAAAAACAGGTTCATTCATTGACTGACCTCCTACTCTTTCCGCCCGACTACAGACCGGGACTTTCCCATCCCACTCTGCTTATAGTCAGCTGTTTGCGGCAGCTGGTAGATACGTCCAACCAATTATGAACCTATATAAGCACCATTTTATGCAATTCGCACAATTATTGCTTTCACTATGTTAAATTTATATTAACATTCCCTATTTTGAATGTCAACAGCTCTTCCATGAAAAATGAATCCGGTATACGAAGTTACTGTGAACAGTAACGGATACTAAACTCGTTCCAGCATTACTTCAATCCGTCCGCCGCAGACCATCCCTTCCTCTTCTGCAGCTTCCCTTGTCATATCCACCATACAAATCTGAAACCGCACTTTTTCTTCCCGCATCATCAGCAGTGCTTTTGTGATCACATCACTTTCCGCGCATCCGCCTCCGATCGTGTCGATCAGTGTTCCATCCTCCAGGATCAGCATTTTTGTTCCCACGCCTCTCGGTGCAGATCCTTTTCTGGAAATGATCGTTGCAAGTACTTTTTTCTGCTTTTTACAGTCCTCATCACACAGCGCCTCCAACAATTCTTTGGAATATCCGCATCCTTCTGCTTTTTCATGTTTCACCTGAATGATTTCTGCCATAACAGACACTGCAATTTCTTCCGGTGTCTCAGCGCCGATCTTCAGACCAATCGGTGTGTACACCTCATCCAGCTTCTCACGTTCATGTCCCTGCTCAAAAAGCTCTTCTTTGACGATCGCCACTCTGCGGCGGCTGCCCATCATTCCAATATAAGCATTTGGCTTCTCTACGATTGCTCCCAGACACACTTCATCATACCGGTGTCCTCTTGTCACAATAATAAAATATGTATCTTCTCCTCCTGATATGCTTTCAAGTCCATGCTCAAAAGAATCGCAGATCACCACATCCGCGCCTGCCACTCTTGCATTGTCCGCAAATTTGGGACGATCCTCAAGAACCGTCACCTGAAATCCCAGCATTTCCCCCATCCGGATCATAGGTATGGACACATGACCGCCTCCGCAGATCACCAGCCTGGGCAAAGAACCTACACGCTCACAAAACACTGCATGTCCCTCATATTGCTCCACCGGCTCTGTCACAAGTAATTTTCTTCCTGCCGATTCTCCCTCTAATACTGTCATAACAACACAGGAACCACTCTGCATTTTTTCTGCGAGAGAATTATAAAATTCACTCATCCTTTCACGCTCCTTTTTCATTACCCTTTCCCGAACCCGCAATTTGGAAACGTACACACCTCGCAGGACAGACACAGTCCTCCTTCTCCGAGTCTGTAAAAATCCTGATCCTGCAGCCGTTCACCGGCCACAAGTCTTGGCAGTACCAGATCAAAGATCGTGCGCCTTGCATACATCACGCAGCCCGGCAGGCCCATGATCGGAATCTCACCTTTATAGGCCAGCATAAACATCGCACCAGGCAAAACCGGGGCGCCATATGTGATCACTTCATCGGAAGCATTGCGGATTGCCAGCGGTGTCTTATCATCCGGATCGACACTCATTCCTCCGGTACACACAACCATCTGCGCACCTTTTTTGATCCAGTCATTGACTGCCTCTGTCACCATATCCGGTTCATCATTGCAGATTGTATTTCCAAGCACTTCTACTCCATATTCTTCCAGCTTCTGCCGGACCACCGGAGTAAATTTATCCTGAATCCTTCCGTGATATACTTCACTTCCGGTTGTCACGATCGCTGCTTTTTTCTTCTGAAACGGAAGGAGCGCAAAAACAGGAGTCTCTCCTGCTATCTCCTTTACCTGTTTCATTTTTTCTTCTTCGATCACCAGAGGGATCACACGCATTCCTGCAATCTTATCTCCCTTTTTCACCGGAAAATTTCCGTGTCGGGAAGAAATACACATCTGTCCCATGGCATTGATCCTGCACAGTTTCTCCTTGTCCACTTTCAGAACCCCGTCACACTGTGCCGTCAGCTCGATTTTTCCTTCTTTTGGCTTTGACGCATCCATCTGTGCATTCTGGCACACGCTGCGCAGGATCTCTGCCGCCTCATCTTCATGAAGCATCCCTTCTTGTTTTTCCCACACATACAGATGCTCTTTTCCAACGGAAAGGAGAACCGGAATATCCTCCCTTGTCACTACATGTCCTTTTCTAAAAACCGCATCTTTTACTACCCCCGGGATGATCTGCGTAATATCATGGCAAAGCACACAGCCCACTGCATCCTCGGTCTTGATCAGTTTCATACTTCTAAACACCTCTCTTTTCAATGTTTATAGGGAAATCTTCTCCAGATCACGCATCCACACTTGGGCACACGCATCGCTTGGCATTCTCCAGTCTCCTCTTGGTGAGAGTGCCACTGTCCCGATCTTCGGTCCGTCCGGCAGACAGGAGCGCTTAAACTGTTGGTTGAAAAATCGTCTGCAGAATGTTGTCAGCCATTTTAAAATTGTTTCTTTCTCATATACCCCTTCAAATGTCTGCACTGCAAGCCGATAGATCTTACCCGGCTCATATCCGAACCGCAGCATGAAATACAGATAAAAATCATGCAGCTCATATGGTCCTACCAGATCCTCAGTCTTTTGTGCGATATCCCCGTCTTTTGGAGGAAGCAGTTCCGGGCTGACCGGCGTATCCAGTACATCATAAAGGACTTCCTGCAATTTTGGATCCGCAGTCACGTCTGCTGCATATTTGACAAGATGACGCACCAGCGTCTTCGGTACAGAAGCATTCACTCCGTACATCGACATATGATCTCCATTGTAGGTTGCCCATCCAAGCGCCAGTTCTGACATATCTCCGGTTCCGATGACCATTCCGTTTGTCGCATTTGCAATATCCATCAATACCTGCGTACGCTCTCTCGCCTGCGCATTCTCATACGTTACACTGTGGTCTTTCGGATCATGTCCGATATCCTGAAAATGAAGACTTACGGAATCTGCAATTTTCACTTCCCGCAGTGTTGCTCCGAGCTGTTCTGCCATTTTGCAGGCATTCCGATACGTTCTGTCCGTGGTTCCAAAGCAAGGCATGGTGATCGCAAGAATCTCTTTTTTATCTTTTCCGATCATGTCAAACGCTTTTGCTGTCACGATCAGTGCCAATGTGGAATCCAATCCGCCCGAAATACCAACTACCGCCGTGTTTGCGTGGGTATGGAGCAGACGTTTTTTGAGCCCCATTGCCTGGATTGTCAAAATCTCTTCGCATCGCAGAGCACGTTCTTTTTCATCCTGCGGCACGAACGGCTTTTTCGGAAACTCTCTTGTCAGTTTGATCTCGCACACATCCAGAGGAAATGAGATTCTTGGCAGCACTTTCTCTTTTGCCATCGTAAATGTCGTGTTTTTCCGACGTTCACCGACAATCCTTTTGATATCCAGTTCTGTATAAATAATCTGATTTTCAAATCGCTTTGCCTCTGCCAGGATACTGCCGTTTTCTGCGATCAGATTGTGTCCTCCAAACACAAGATCCGTCGTGGATTCCCCTTCGCCTGCATTTGCATAAATATATCCCGCGATCAGTCTCGCTGACTGTCCTTTGATAAGCTCCCGTCTGTAGCTGTCTTTTCCGATCGTCTCATCACTTGCCGAACAGTTGACGATCACGGTTGCACCTTCCATTGCCGCACGGATGCTCGGCGGAATCGGCGACCACACATCCTCACAGATTTCCGCCGATACGATCAGCTCTTCCATAGAGGATGCCTGAAACAAAAGCCCCGGACCAAACGGCACTTTTTTGCCGTTAAACAGGATTTCTCCCGGCACATCCGGCCCTGCCGTAAACTGACGCATCTCATAGAACTCACCATAGTTCGGAAGAAATGTCTTTGTCGTCAGTCCCAGGATTTCTCCCCTGCAAAGAGCTGCTGCCACATTGTAGAGCTTTGCATCCACCACAAGCGGCACGCCCACAAACACAAGCATGTCCTTCTCTCTTGTAAACTCTGTGATTTCAAGCAGTGCCTGTTTTGCTGCCTGCAAAAGTACATCCTGTGTAAACAGATCCCCGCATGTATATCCTGTGACACACAATTCTGGAAATACCACGATCTTTGCCTGATTGTTCTGTGCTTCTTCAATGGCACTGCATATCTGTTTTGTATTAAACGGCACGTCCGCCACCCGGATATCCGGTGTGGCAGCTGCCACTTTGATAAATCCCTGTTTCATTCTACTGCCTCACTTTCCCTATTTGGACACATCACTTCTATCTGCTTTTTTTCAAAAGTTCCTTCAGCTCGTCTACAGAAATTGTATAGGCGGTATTGCAGAAATGACATTTTACTTCGATATCCTTTCCATCGTCGATCATCTCCTGAATCTCTTTTTTCCCGACACTGATGATTGCTTTTTCAATCCGTTCTTTGGAACAGTTGCAGTCAAATTTTGCAGGAAGTGTATCTGTGATCTCTACATCCAATCCCTCCAGAACGTGGTTCAGCATTTCTTCCGGTGTATGGCCATTGTCGAGCATTGCTGTCACAGACTGAATATTCTTGATGTTTTCTTCCAGCTTGCTGAGCACTTCCTCCTCAATAAACGGCATCACCTGTACGATAAATCCACCTGCGCATCGCACGGTATTGTCCTTTTCCATCAATACTCCCAGGCCAACAGAGGATGGCACCTGCTCTGAAGTTGCAAAATAATAGGTCAGATCTTCTGCAATCTCTCCCGTCTGCAAAATCGTCTGTCCGGAATATGGTTCTTTGAGTCCCATATCCTTGATCACATTTAAAAATCCTGGTCCAAGCGCACCGCCTACATCCAGTTTTCCGTTCTTCGGCGGAAGCATCACATCCGGGTTGTGTACATATCCTTTCACTTCCCCCTTACTGTCTGCTGTCACTGTCATCCCTCCGATCGGACCTCCGCACTGCACCTGCAGCGTCAAAACATCCGTCGGATTCTTCATCATACTTCCCATCATCGCACCTGCTGTAAGAAGTCGTCCAAGTGCTGCTGTCGCAACCGGACTTGTATTATGCCTTGTTCTTGCCTCTTCCACAAGCTCTGTTGTTGATGCCGCAAACGCACGGATCTGCGCATTCGCTGCTGTTGCTCTTACAATATAATCTTTCATCTTATCTCTCCTGTTTCTTCTATTATAATGATTCTATTCTGCTTTTTTCACAGGTACCTTTCCCTGCTCTCTGGCGATCACGTAGATTCGTTCACTGTTCTTAGAAGGCGGTTCTTTTGTAAACGCTTCATATGCAGTCACAAACTGCAGTCCGGATTCTTCCACGATCCTTGTGATCTCTTCTAACGTATATGCTCTCTGGAAATGTGTCTCCCGGAATCTGCGATAGAGATCACCCTCTGTCTCACTTTCCGCATCTTCTCTGATGAACAGATTCAGTTCGTATTCATTGATCCGCTCTTCCTCATAATAATAATTGTCCCAGATAAAGCTGCAGTCCTCTCTGGCCTCTGCAATGGTCTGATCACCCAGAACCTCCCGGTACTTATATTCTGTATTAAAATCAAAAATAAAAATTCCGCCCGGATCCAGATAATTATTCACCCAGCGAAATACCTGCTTCAATTCTTCCGGCTCTGTAATGTAATTCAGAGAATCACAGATACTAAATACCGCACCCACAGTACCATACAGTTCAAACTCCCGCATATCCTGAAGAAGATATAAAATCTCATGTCCTGACTTGATCTGCTTTTCTCTGGCAATCTCCAGCATTTCCTCGGAATTGTCCACTCCGATCATATCGTAGCCATCTGCTGCGAGAAGCTCCGTCATGGTTCCTGTTCCGCATCCCAGATCAAGCACCAGCCCGTCCTGCACGCCATACTCTTTTAACAATTCCTTCAGATAGCTTTTCCATTCTTCATATGGAATATTATCCATAAAGGTATCATACACTGCCGCAAAACTTGTATATGCATCCATCTTCCTGCTCCTTTTTCAATTCCTGCTCTTCATTTTAGCATAACAAGGTGCAACTGTAAATCAATAACCCTCTTTCCTTGCCGTTTGCCCTGCTGCTGTTTTCAATTTGTTCATATTTTACTTACACAAATTTTCTTGACACTTTTACTTTTTTTGAGATAGAATAAGGACGGAAATTTGCTGCATATGCTGTCATTGTCACGACAATGAGGCTTTTTCTTTTGCAGATATTTTTAATACATACAAAAAGGTGGTGAGGTTATGGACGCTGGAGCCAGTCATCCTTCGGGATTTTTCAGAAAATTAAATAGAAAAAGGAGCGTGTTGAACGATGAACAAAGAAATTTTTGTAAAACTCCTTGCACAGCGCCAGTTCAAGGCTGTCAGAAGCATTCTGGATGTGATGAACGAAGTAGATATAGCCTCACTTCTTTCCGATCTGGACGATAAAGAACTTGCACTTGCATTTCGTCTCATTCCAAAAGATAAAGCTGCGGAAGTATTTGCCAATATGAATCATTCCATGCAGACGTATCTGGTAGAGATGTTTTCCGAAAAGGAGTTAAAAGAGCTGCTCGATGACCTTTATATGGACGATACGGTGGATCTTCTGGAAGAACTTCCTGCCAATCTTGTTAATCGGATTTTAAATACCGTAGATCAGGCCGACCGGACTTTGATCAATCAACTTCTCAATTATCCGGATGACAGTGCGGGGACTCTTATGACAACGGAGTATGTCGATATCCGGGAGACAATGACGGTTGCCCAAGCTATGGCACATATCAAAGAGACCGGGATTCACAAGGAAACGATCTACACTTGTTATGTAACAGATCAGCGCAGGTTGCTTGGCATCGTCAGTGCCAAAGATCTGATGACAACTGCCGACGATGTTTTGATCCGGGATCTAATGCAGACAGAGATAATTTCTGTCTCAACACATACAGACAAAGAAGAAGTGGCACAGTTGTTTACAAAATACAATTTTCTCGCCCTCCCCGTTCTGGATCAGGACGAACGGCTGGTCGGAATCGTCACATTCGATGATGCCATGGATGTTATGGTAGATGAGGCAACCGAGGATATTACCAAAATGGCTGCCATGAGTCCAAGTGAAAAAAGCTATTTTGAAACATCTGTATTGGCACATGCAAAGCATAGAATTGCTTGGCTTTTGATCCTCATGTTCTCTGCTACCATCACAGGAACCATCATTACCAGATATGAGAACGCTTTCGCTGCGATTCCACTTCTTGTATCCTTCATCCCCATGCTGATGGATACCGGCGGAAACTGTGGTTCTCAAAGTTCCACCTTGATCATCCGCGGAATTGCATTGGGAGAAATTCAATTTTCCGACCTGTTTCGGGTCATGTTTAAAGAATTTCGTGTTTCTCTGATCGTCGGAGTTGCACTTGCACTTGCGAACGGAATCCGCATTCTGATCATGTACAAAAATGCCGGACTTGCTCTGGTCATTGGATTGTCTCTGGTTGCTACGATTGTAATTTCAAAACTGATCGGATGTGTTTTACCATTGATTGCTAAAAAACTGCATATGGATCCTGCAATCATGGCATCCCCATTGATCACAACTCTGGTAGACACCTGTTCCATTTTAATCTACTTCAATATTGCAACGCAGGTATTTCAACTATAAACCCAAAGGAGGAATCGTCCCAAACGCACGATCCCTCCTTTGTTTTTTTCTCTATGCCTCTACAGGCTCACCCATACTGATCGTCTTCATCAACTGATACTCGTTCTCTGAAGATTCTTTTAAAATCACAAAGTCTGCATCTTTTCCAACTGCAATAGCTCCTTTTTGAGTGAGTCCAAATTCCTCCGCCTGATTTCCGGAACTCATCTGCACTGCCTCTTGTAAGGAAGCTCCTGTAAACTTCATGATATTTCGAAATGCATCTATATAAGTAAGAACACTTCCTGCGATCGTACCATCTTCCAGTCTCGCTGTGCCATCTTTCACATAGACCGTCTGACCGCCCAACTCACTTTTTCCTTCCGGCATACCTTTTGCCCGCATAGAATCTGTCACAAGTTCAATTCCATTGCTGCCCTTTACTTTATATGCCATATATACCATCTTTGGTTTGATATGGATGCCGTCACAGATCATCTCTGCTTTCACGCCTTCTGTCAAAAGTCCATAACCTGTCACACCCGGTTCTCTGTGATTAAGACCTCTCTGGGCATTGTAAAGATGGGTTACATGACATGCTCTGCAGCAGCACAACTGATCGTAAGTTGCATTGGAATGTCCTGCACTTGGTACGATCCCATTTGAAAGACACCAGTCTTCAAATTCTGTATCCGCTTCTTCCGGAGCATAAGTCACAATTTTAATCCGATTTCCACTCAGTTCATTCCAGTGTTTTAAAACTGCTGCATCCGGTTTCTGAATATAAGATGCATCCTGTGCGCCTTTATAATTCACAGAAATGAAAGGACCTTCCAGATGAATCCCCTGAATGATCGGATTCTTCTCTGCCGCCTCTTTGATATTCTTCATAGCGCTCTCAATGTTCTCCGAAGTCTGTGTCATCGTCGTGCAGAAATATGACGTGATTCCTTCTTTTGCAGCCATCTGTCTGACCATCCAGTCAATCTCGTCTGCCGATGCATCCATGCTGTCCAGACCATAACCTCCATGGCTGTGTACATCAATGAATCCCGGAATCAGATACATTCCTTCCACTTCTACAATCTCATCCTCTTCTCTTGATACAAAATTCTGCATGGAGCCTACCTCGGCGATCGTCTTTTCATATCTTACAAATCCATCCTCAATAACTCCATTCCCCGTATAGATTGTCTTATTTTTTATTACTTTCATCACATTTTTTGCACAGCCGCCCCAGACTGGTCCTGTGCACTCCTTTCTGGTCTTTCTGATGTTTATCATAATACCAGACAGGTATTCTGTCAAAGTAATCTTGCAAGATTTTACCGATTCGTAAAATGGGACGGTTTTCCTAATCCAGTATTTCTCCATTCGAAGAGATCACTTTTTGATACCAATAAAATGAATCTTTTTTTCGTCGATTCAGATTTCCTGTTCCATCATCATATTTCTCAACGTAAATCATACCATATCGTTTTGCCATCTCTCCTGTGGATGCACTAACCAGATCGATACAGCCCCACGGAGTATACCCGATCAGATCTACTCCATCCTGCACGGCTTCTTTCATCTGTAAAATATGCTTTCGTAAATAATTGATGCGGTAGAGATCATGAATACTTCCATCTTCCTCTAACTCATCAACCGCCCCCAGTCCATTCTCTACCACCATGATTGGAATTCCATAACGGCTATAAATTTCGTTCAGTGCATAACGAAGTCCCTGTGGATCAATCTGCCATCCCCAGTCACTTGATTTCAAATAGGGATTTGCAATTCCACCCAACAGATTTCCGGAAACTTTTGCATGTTTTGGATCTGTTGAAACACAATTACTCATATAATAACTACATGTATAAAAATCTACAGTTCCTTCTCTTAAAATTTCCTTATCATTCTCCTCCATGATAATACGAATGCCCTTTTCTTCAAAATAGCGATCTGCATAATACGGATAAATACCACGAATCTGAATATCCGAACAAAACCAGTTCATCATCTGCATTTCTTTCTGTGTCGCAATCACATCGTCCGGATTACAGGTAAGTGGATACATTGTACAGAATAAATTCATATCTCCCATCCGAAACTTAGGGTAATTTTCATGTGCATATTTCACTGCCTGAGCACTTGCCAGCAACTGATGATGAAGGGCTTGAAATCGTTCATTTGGACGATCCCACACCTCTGTAACAGGACCTGAGTATCCCCGAATCGTACCAAGCGAGAGCACACTTCCAAGTGGCAGGGTTCCTGCGTTAATTTCATTGAATGTCAGCCAGTATTTTACTTTATCCTGATACCTGTCAAAAATTGTTTTACAATATCTTACATAATGCCCGATACATTCTCTGCTTTCCCATCCATTATATTTTTCAACCAGTGCATATGGCATTTCATAATGTGAAATCGTCACCAGTGGCTCTATCTGATATTTTTTACATTCATCAAATACCTTATCATAAAAACGAAGCCCTTCTTCATTTGGCGTTTCTTCCATTCCCGTAGGATAAATTCTGCTCCATGCAATGGACATTCGAAACACTTTAAATCCCATCTCCGCAAACAATGCAATATCTTCTTTGTATCGATGATAAAAATCGGTTGCTTCATGACTTGGATATCGTGTATTCTCCTCTAAAACAGTGGTCACTCTTTTGGGATTCGTGTGTGTCCCATTCGTACACATATCTGATACAGATGGACCTTTTCCATCAAGATTCCACGCTCCTTCATATTGATTTGCTGCGGTTGCTCCACCCCATAAAAATCCATCACAAAACTTTTTCATTCTGTCTTCCTTTCTGTACAGCCGTCTCTTTCCATTATTCTACTTTTAACAATGCTTCTCCCGTCTGTATTTCATCTGCTTTAAGAACTTTAATCTTTTCTGCTTCACTTACACTGCATACAACAACTGCTGTAACTGACGAATATCCTGCCGCTTCTATTTCAGATATTGAAAACTCTATCAGCTTTTCGCCTTTTTTCACGTTGTCTCCTGTCTTTACAAAAGTAGTAAATCCATTCCCATTCATTTCTACTGTATCCATGCCTACATGAATCAAAACTTCTGTTCCATCCGCACTTTTTAGTCCTACTGCATGTTTTGTATCTGATACTTGTACAATTGCTCCATCAAATGGTGCATATACCATTTCCGACGTCGGCTGTATCCCGCAACCAAATCCTAAAATTCCCTCTGCAAAAACAGGATCTGGAATTTCTTTTAACGGAATCACAGTTCCTTTTAATGGTGAATATATGATTCCTGATTCCTGCGCCTCTTTTCTCTTTTTTGTTCCTCTGATTCTCTCAAAAAAGTTCATTTTTCTTCTCCCATCTGTCTTTAAACACAACTGCCGCCGCTTTTGGCTGTCTGTCTCTTGTAAAAACTCCTTTATGATTTCCATCTACCCTCATGATTCCTTCTGTTGTCTGGAAATCTGCAAAATTCCATGCCAGTTCTCCCTGTACAAATTCATAACTGTCAAATACCCTGAAATTCATTTCCAGATATTCCTTCTGGTACTCTTCACTCCACATAATACTCGGTAATTTATGTAATCCTGCCATTGTATCTGTCCCAAACTCTGTAAATACAAATGGAACATTCAGTTCTTTTGCTTTCCAGCGATCCATTTCATCCCGGAATAATTCTTCCGCCTCTTCAATTTCCGGTCCCCCACTGATATACCACCCATAATAGCGATTCAGACAGATAAAATCGCATAGTGGATAGCACTTACACAATTCCGGCTTGCTGTTTTTCTCAAATGCCCCTGTCATTGGTCGACTCTGAAAGTCGTATGTTTCTGCTGCTGCAAATACTTCCTTAAAATATTCATATGCATAATCTGTGATGGTTTCCGGCTCATTAAACAAACTCCATGCAATCACCGATGGGTGATTTTTATCTCTTGTGATCATTTCCTCTGTATCTGCAATGTGGGATTTCAAAAGTTCAGGAACAGTCAATGCTTCAAAGAAATATGTATAATTTCCGGAACCTGCTGCCACAAAATTCCGGGTAGAACGCATCATTCCCACTGCCGGAACTTCATCAATGATCAAAAATCCTTCTTCATCTGCGAATTGATACCATTCTTCTGCATAAGGATAATGACTTGTCCGAAAACAGTTTGCATTGGTCCATTTCAGACATTCAAAATCACGTTTGACAATTCCCCAGTGAAATCCTCTCCCAAGAATTGAAAAATCCTCATGTTTTCCAAATCCTTTTAAATATACCGGCCGATCATTTAACAGAATTTGGGTTCCCTCAATCCGAACAGTCCGAATTCCGATTTTTTCACGATACTCATCTAACACACCATTTCCATCTGTAATGAGGATTACAATCTGGTACAAATATGCATTTCTCACTTCCCATAAATGAGCATTCGCAACTTGCAGGATTCCCTCTTTTCCTTCCGTCTCTGCTACCAGTTCCCCTTCTGCATCCAACAATCTGACTATAACCGGATGTTCTCCTGTTGTGACTACCTCATATTTCACAAGTGCATCTGTTCCGCACAGTTCATAATCAACACTATAATCTTTGACACTTTCTTCTGGCAGTGCAATCACCCACACACTTCTCTGTAATCCAGAATAATTAAAAAAATCAAAATATGGTTTCGCAAGTTTTCTTCCGTTATTCAATATTTTCGTTGCACCACACGGCAAACTGGTTTCATTCAATTCATTATTAATTTTTACAACAACCTGATTGACTTGCCCTGGTTTTGCCACTGTTGAAATGTCAGCCAGCACCGGCAAAAATCCACCTTCATGGCTTGTGATCTCCATTCCATTACAATAGACTGTCCCACGATGTGTAATGCTTCCAAAACGTAGCCAGATTTTTTTATTGCGCCATTCTGCCGGAAGGTAAAATTCTGTTTCATACCAGAAATCACCACAATAGTCTCGCTCTTTATGGTCTGTAAAAAAATCTGCAAAACTGGACGGAACGGGCATAGAAACCGGAGCAGGCAATCCATTTTCCCATCCTGATTTTTCCCCAATTTCTTCTGGGTCAAATTGAAATTTCCACATTCCATCCAGACTTTGCATCATTCTGTGCCCATTCTGAATCGGATATAATTCGGAATATTCTAACATACTTTAATTCTCCTTCTTCAAATTTTTACATCCAAATAAAAACACCAGCAGAAATGAAGCCACAGTTGAAATTGCAACAGAAACGATAGCCCATGGTCCATACATTGCATAAACTGCCGGCAGTGTAAGAACGTTTACTGTCATCTGCGCAGTTCTTGTCACATGAAAGATTCCACAGATTGCTCCGCCAATTCCATTTGCCAGACATACGATAATAAATGGAAGTTTATATTTCAGCAATACGCCGTAAATCGCAGGCTCTGTAACTCCTCCGATCAGCGCACTGATACTTGCTGATCCTGCGATTTCTTTCTCTTCAACACTCCGTGCTTTCAGGAAAATTGCCAATGTTGCCGCCGCAATTCCAAAGTTACATCCTACCGTAAGCGGAAGTAGATTGTCATACCCCAGCACTGCATAATTGTTCATAACGATCGGAATAAATGCCCAGTGGACACCAAAGATAATCATCACCGGCCACAATGCCGCAAATGCAAATCCTCCCACTGCCGGTGCTACCTGCAAAACTTTCTGGATCACATCTGCCAGCACATCTCCGATTACACCTGTCACAGGTCCAATCACGATCAGGGAAACTGGAATTACTACTAAAAGTACCAACAATGGTGTAAAAATACCACGTACTAGCTTCGGAATCAGTTTGTCACAAAGTTTTTCAAATTTTGCCTGAAAAAAGCATGCAAAAATAATCGGCAATACAGAACTTGTATAACTGATCAACTGTACTGGAATTCCCAGAAAATCAGCTCCGTCTCCTGACTGATACAATGTCGTAATCGTCGGATACACCATTGTACACGCAATTACCATTGACATAAACGGCTTGGCACCGAACTTCTTTCCAGCCGTATATGCAAGAAAAATAGGCATAAAATAGAAAATACTGTCCCCCGCCGCATATAAGAATGTGTAAGTGCTGCTTTCTGTACTCAAAACTCCCATCGTTGTCAGAAGTACCAGCAATCCTTTTAAAAGACCACATCCTGTAAATGCCCCCATAAACGGCATAAAAATACTGGAAATCACATCTACCAGAGCAGAACCGATTTTTTCTTTTTTCTTCTCTGTTTTTTCTTCTTTTGAACCAGTATCCTGCTTTGCCGGTCCATCTTCACCTGCCGCTGTAATGTGACTAGTCCGCAACACTGCATCATATACGTCTGTGACATCTTTTCCTATTACGACCTGATACTGTCCGCCAGACTGCAGCACCTTCAAAACTCCCTGCATTGCAGACAATTTTGTTCCATCTGCTTTATCTTCATCTTTCAATTTAAAGCGAAGTCTCGTTACACAATGTGTCAACGAAATCACATTTTCCTCTCCACCTACATTCGCAACGATATTTTTTGCCAACTGTTCAAAATTTTTGGCCATCTGTGATGTCCTCCTTTATTATTCCTGTAATTTTATCTGAGCTCAAATTCTGCATAAAAAGTATCATATCATCCACAAATATGATAGAATAAAATCATCAAATATAGCATAAAATCATTTTAAGGAGTAAATTATGAAATTAACCGAACTTTGTCAGGTCATTCAGGATGTCTCTAATATTACTGTTACCCTTCTCACTTCTGAGAAAGATTTCCGCAACTTCTGCAAAACCTGGCAATTTCACGATAAACAGGACTATTTAAAAACAGATACATTAAAATGGCTTTTTCATGCACTTGATCATGATAAACTCTTATGTTATACCGACTGTTTCCAGATTCGCTTCTGTTTTTTCTGGGTAGATGATCTTCCTGTCGCAATCGGACCTTACTGCACAGAAATCTTAACAGCTCAGGACTACAAAAGACTGGAAAAATTAACTCGCCTAAACGGAGTATCTGAAACAGATCTTCCCATATACCGAAGTCGCTTTCCAGTTACACAAGAAAGCAGTATTCTGCATCTTGCCCATTGCATTTTGAAACATATGTTACATGAATCAACTACCAGACAAATTCTTCGTATTGATGCACACACATTTTATAACCAAAATGCTTCTGATACTGATATCCTGTATAAACCTTATTCCATGCTGGTACAGGAGCGCTACAAAACGGAATTAGAATTTATGGAAAACATAAGACTCGGGAATCGTACTGCAGCTTTAAAAAACTGGAAAAGCCTGCATAATTCTGTCGATTTTTTAAAGAAACGAATCGGATATACTCTGGAAGGTGCAAGAATCTCTGCTGCGGTTACACGAACCACAATCCGTCTTGCCGGAATGGAGGCTGGCCTTCCCGCTGAACTCGGTGACTGGCTGACTAGTCAAAGTGCCCAGAATATCCGTGACGCAAAGAATATTGAATCAATTAACCAAGAGCATGAACGACTGATTCAGGAATACTGCAATGCGATCCATGAATTTAAAAACCACTCTTACAGCAACCTTGTTTTAAGTACTCTCTATCATTTGGAACACTCATTTCAGCAGGATTTTCTTATTTCTGATCTTGCTGCTGAACTGGATGTTTCCGTCAATTATCTGATCAAACGTTTTAAAGAAGAAACCGGTCATACCCCCAGACAGTTCCTTCTAAAAAAACGTTTAAAACACGCAGCCTGGCTTCTGGTCAGCACCACTCTTCCCATCCAGGAAATCTGTTTGCAATCAGGAATCTCTGACGCAAACTATTTTTCCAGACTATTCCTTCGTGAATATGGAGAATCGCCCGGACAGTATCGTAAAAAACATCATTTATAAGCAGATTATCCGATATTCCATCATCTCATATGCAATATGGCAGCCCTCCTGAATCTCCGGAGGGAGCAGTGCCATTGCCACACACTTTTCTTCTGCATTTTCATCTTCCAGTTTTTGCAGATACGCATACTCTCCGTCGATTCTGATCACTCTGTAATCAATTCTCTCAAACATGTAAATTCTCCTTCCTTTTTTGTTATTGTTCACAGTGACTTTTTTCAAGCATATACAGTCCTGCGGGAACCGCAAAACTGATTCCTGCCAGACAACACAGACCGACAACCAGCCAGATCAACGGATATTGAAATACAAAATACGAAAGTTTTATTTCCATATACGTCTTGATCCATTGTAACATGACACTTCCAATTGTCACAAGCAGAACTGTCACCGCACAAAAATAGTATCCGCCTTCCATCATGAAAAGCATACGCTTCTGCCGTTTCGTCATCCCCACTCTTTCCATGATCTCCAGTTCCTTTTTTCTGGAAAAGATTCCTGTGACCACGATATTTAAGTAATTTGTCATTCCTGCCATCAACAGCACAATACTGATACTTCCAAAAATAATCCGATTCCCCTGGATATAATCTTTCGCATTTTCCAGTAATTCCGACTTGCTGATACAGAAGATTCCCGCTTCTCCACTCTGATCCTCTACTCCTGCTGCGGACACATTTCTCCGTCTTTTGTTTTCTTCCTCCAAAATATTTTGAATTTCTTTCCGGACCACTGCTTCTTTTTTGTTTTCTACATTCAGTTCCATATAAAGCGTCTTTTTCTCTGTCGGAATCTTTGCAAAGCCTTTCTCACTGATCAGAAAATAAATAATTCCTTCGCTTCCATGCCACGTCTGACGGATATCTGGGAATCCTTCTGCCCGGTTGTCCAGATATCCGCTCAGACAAAATGTTGCTGACTGTTTTCTCTGCATATTTTCTGCTTCTATCTGCTCATCCCGCTCTTTCGGACTCAGCTGGTTCCACTGCCTCCAGTCCCGCTCTGACAACATCGTCGAAAAATACAGTGGTTCTCCCACACTTTCTCTGGCTTCTTCTTCCTGTTTCGGGTTCAGCTGATGGTCATGAAGAATTACAACTCCGTCGCCTTCTTTCAAACTCTCAATATCCACCGGAAGATTTTTCTCTTTCACATAACGTGCAAGCTTTTCCATTTCTTCATCCGTAAGAATCTGAACCGTATCTTCTGTAAATCCCTCCAGCATAGAGTCTTCCTTTTCCTTCGATAACTGCCCGTTTTCCTCCAGCGGACGGATTCCTTTTCCGGAAATTGTAGTCATCAGATAGGCTCCCTCCATAACATAAGAATCCTCTCGATTCACACCATCCAGCTCCAGCAGTCTATCCCGCACTTCTGAAGAAACCGGTGAAAACTCCTCATATTCATTTCCATACAACAGCTCAAAATTATCTCCTTCTGTCTCCATCGGATCATATCCTGCATCCCGGGACTGGTATTCCTTCCCATATCCCTGCTCCATTCCCCAGTCACTGAACATGCCGGCAATCAGAAAATCCGGTCGTTTTTCTATCACATGGGTATAGTCGCCTCCTTCTGTAATGACCACAGATGCGAGCAGCATTTCCACGCCGAGAAACAGCGAGATCACCGTAAGCAGAAATCTCCCTTTGTATCTTCTTACATTCTGCCATGCCATATAGCCGATTTCTCCTGTTTTTGTCCGCTTCTTCAAATTCACCTTTCTTTTTGAAGGTTGACGGATTCCGTAAATGGCTGTGCTACTCTCCACGCAAGATGTGCTGACTACATGGCGGATCACAAGCCACGCCGTTCCAAGCGTAAGAATCACCGCAAAACCAACCGCGGCCAACAAAATTGCAGGAGAAAATACCTGGAACTCTCCGGAGCCGCCATATCCGTTTAAATACCTGCTTCCCAGAATTTCCGGGATCAGAAGATGCAAGATCATCCCCGAAAAAAGACTGCCAAGCAAAACTCCCGGCAGCAGTACCGTCAGGATCTGCCGAAAATAAATCCTTTTTATCTGCCGTTTTGTCGTTCCGATCGTATACAAAAGTCCCATCTGTTGGATGTCCCTGTTCATAGAGATTTTCATCACATTATAGATCAGTAAAAACATCCCGAAAAGAATAACCAACGCACCACATACAGCCAGCTCATAGCCTCCTGTCAGACGATTGATCGCTTCGTAAGCAAATGTGTTATCTGCTGTAATCTTCAGTTCCTTGCCTCCCAGATCCCGATACAGCCGTTCTTCTGTTTTCTGCCATTCCATCCCGTCCGTCTGTGCGAGCAAAATATCTGACGTTTCCTGCAGATCATATCCCCACTCTTTTCCTTTTTCTTCGGATACATATCCAACTGCAGCCTGTGAATCTGTGTAATCCGTATACCATCCACTTAAGAGAAATGTCTCCTGTGCTGTCTGAAACAATCCGATCTGTACTGTCAATGAGAGCTTCATTCCCTGCTTCGGCTTTTCAATCCCCAACTGCTGCAGGCTTTTTGCAGAAAGCATGAGTTCCCGCTTTTTCTCAGGATAATGTCCATGAATCTCCGTGTATGCGGGACTTACCAGTTTATTCCATGCAGATGTATCCAATACCTCCAGATTACATACATGTTTTTCGGAAACTGCCGCCTCTCCCACGGATATACTGCGGCCACTTTCTTTCACATAGGAAAGATCTTCGATTTTCTGATATATCCCATTGTCTGCATGTTCAATCCGGACCGAAGCAGTTGTTCCTTCCGCCCTTACAGCCTTTATATACTCTGCTTTTGTCTTTCCAGAGGCAATTCCAAATACCATCGTCAGGGTCACAATACAAAGCGTAACTGCACTCATAAGAATTCTGTTTCTTCCCCGGTTCCATTTTCCAAATTCACGTGCCAGCATCCCAAGCACCTGCTGATTCTGATTCGGGATAAATGTCTTTGTCTCCATCCTTTATCCCTCCATCTGATACTTTCCGTCCTCAATACGGATAATCCGATCTGCCATCTGAGCCACTTCTTCCTGATGCGTCACCACAAGTACTGTCTGATGAAATCGTTCTGCACAGGATTTCAGCAGTCCGATCACTTCACTGCTGTTTGCCGAATCCAGATTTCCCGTAGGCTCATCTGCCAGTACAACTGCAGGTTTTGTCATTAATGCCCTGGCGATCGCCACTCTCTGCTGCTGTCCTCCGGAAAGCGTTCCGGGCAGCCGCTCCAGTTGATTCTGAATTCCCAACAGCATCACGATTTCCTCAAAGAGTTCCTGATCGATCCCTGTTCCATCCAGCCGCAGTGGAAGTACAATATTTTCATACACACTGAGCACGGGAACCAGGTTGTACTGCTGAAATATAAATCCGATATTTCGTCTGCGGAATATCGTTCGCTCTTCTGCTTCCATATCTTTCAAGCTTTTTCCGCGGATCCAGACACCGCCTTCTGTCGGAACATCCAGACCCCCAAGCAAATTCAAAAGCGTTGTCTTTCCGCTGCCTGAGGTTCCCACAATTGCAAGAAATTCTCCATCTTCCACCGAAAATGTCACTCCATCCAATGCATGGACTTCATAGCTGTCTGTAACATAATATTTCTTCAGCCCGATCGCTTTTACCATTTCCATGATTTTCTTCCTCCTTTTTCGCTGTTAGTATACATACAAAATCTAACAAACTTCTAACAATCCGGAAGGAAGATTTATTTCTATCAATACTCCTTTTTCTTTTCTTCTGATCATAAGAAAGCCCTGATGCCTGCTGACAATTTCTCTTGCCAGATACAGCCCGATCCCGAAACCATCCTGGGTCGTTACACGTTTTCCCCGATAAAATCGCTGAAAAACTGCATTTTCCTCTCCCGGTTCAATCCCAATCCCATAGTCCCGCACCTGAATCTTCACAAACCGTTCTTTTTGTTGGACATCCACCTTAATCAGCCCTTTGTACTCACTGTATTTCACTGCATTGTCCAGTATATTATAAAACGCCTCTCCCAACCAGTTCGGATCATGCAGACAAGTCACCTGTTCCGGCAGAATAATCTGGAACTGAATCTCTTTTTCCTCCGCCCTTCTTTGTATCTGTCCAAATCCATTTCTTACTGTTTTTAAAAGATCCGGCTCTTCTTTTTTTATCTGAAGTATATGCTGCTCCAGCCGCGCCATTCGGATAAAACTCTCCACAAGAAACCCTAATTTTCCCTGACTGTTCTTCAATGCGTCAACGGATTGAAAAAACAACTCCTCTGACATCTGTTCCTTCCCATCCTCCAGAAAACCAATATATGTTTCCATATTCATCAATGGTGTGCGCATCTGATGCGCAATCTGTGAGATCAGTTTCTGTATTTCATCCCTGCTTCTCTCCGCTTCCTCACTCCTGCCCTGAAGCATTTCCTGCACACGCACCAGCTGATGCTCCAATTTAGAGTACAGCGTTTCTTCTCCTGTTGAAAATGCCTGCACCTTTCTTTCATTTAAAATGTCTTCTGTAATTTCTGCGATCTTATTGAATTCCTGTATTCTCTGTCTTCTGTTCAGAATATACATCACCGTCATCCCACATAAAAATCCGAAAACCAGTAGCGCTACAGTTTCCCATCTCATCGCTCTTTCTCTCCAATCCGATACCCCAGTCCGAATACATTCTGAATATATCCCTGCCGTTCTCCATCCGGTTCTATTTTCCTGCGCAGCCGATTGATGGTGACACTGACTGTATTGTCCACTACAAATTGTCCGTCCACACCCCAGATTGTCTCCAGAATATTTTCTTTTGTCAGCACCTGCCCCTGATTCCGCATGAGATATTCCAGAAGCTGATACTCTTTGGCTGTCAGAGAGAGTTCTGTTTTCCCCATAAAAACCTGTTTTCTATCCGGATACAGCGTCAATTCCCCTACCATATACCTTTCTTCAGGATTTCTTTTTAATACCACTTCCAGCCGCTTCATCAATACCTTCATGGAAAATGGCTTCACCACGTAATCCTGTGCACCAGCATCAAATGCCAGCAGCATTTCTTTTTCTTCATCCCGCGCTGTCAAAAAAATTGCCGGAATTCTTTTCTCCATTTGTAATTCCTGATACAACTCGATTCCATTTCCATCCGGCAGACCAATATCAATGAGAAACACATCCACCTTTTCCCGTAATAAATCAAGCGCTTCTTTTCTTGTATGTGCAGATATGGTGTAATATCCTGCATTTTGCAGCGCAATTTCCAATGCCTGATTCAACAGACTATCATCTTCTATAATTCCAATTGTCATTGTAATCTCCCCTGTTTTTTGATGCTGTTATTGTATCATAAAAGATAAAAAAACGGCCACTCATGTTTTAACATCAGTGACCATTCTCCACAGTATTCCACTTTTCCTGCGATCTCTTGATTTTCATCTTATCCTGATACATCTGTTCATCTGCACGTCTCTGTGTATCTGCAATCTCCTGATCCGGATTTTCGTCAGACTGTGCATAACCTGCTGCCAGAGCAACGGGCCCTTCCTCGTTTCGCTTTGCTGTATATTATCTACACGACCCGTAAGGCTTTCTAGGATCGCCCGGTAATAGATCCGGGTGCTTACGAAATATATCGAAACACTGAACAAGATTAACATCGCACCCAACAGTAATGCAACCTGTCGGTCTACACGAGAAAAAAAGTATCGTCTTTTCACGATAATCTCCCTCATCTTTTGTACGCAACAATCCGAATACTATTATATGTCAAAACATTCATTTCTCAATTAGAAATAGAAGATATGGGAATTTTAAAGCACTTTATTAACACAAAACACTCACCATTTTGAGATTACTTAATGCACTGCTTGTCCCTATGTACAACTCATATCGAATATGCTCCACAATAAATCTTTCTGTCTCTTCTTCATAAAATGCCATGTCCTGCAAATTGCAGGATAACTTTACTGTTTTTCTTTCTCCCTTTTTTAATTCTATCCTTCTAAAATCTTTCAGCACTCTTTTGGGGCGTTCTACTTTTGAATCCGGCATCCCAACATACATCTGTATCACTTCTGCCCCATCATATCCGCCAATATTGCATACTTGAACACTGGCACACAATCTGTCATCTTCTACCCACCCTTTCAGATTCTTCACTTCAAATTCTGTGTAAGACATGCCAAATCCAAATGGAAATGCAGGCTCCCATCCATTTTTATCCAATCTCATATACCCTGAATAGTACTCATACCACTGCACCTTTGCATCCCAGTCTATATGGGGAAGATGCTCCTGCTTTTCCGGAACAGAAAAGGGAAGCTTGCCACTTGGATTGATTTTTCCAAACAAAACTTCTCCTAATGCTGTCCCTCCTTCCATCCCCGGATAATATCCCATCAATACTGCGCTCACTTTTTCTTTCCAGTCTCCTATCATCAACATACCGCCGCCTTCCAGTATGACCACTGCATCTTTGCGAACGGAATACACTGCCTGAATAATATTCATATCTCTTTTTTTTAGCCCAAGACTTTCTCTCCTGTCTCCTCCAGTCTTCTCCAAAAACAAATCTGACTCATCCACAGCGATGTACTCTCCTTCATCCCGATAATCGTTCCCTACAATGATGACTACCTCATCTGCCTCTTTTGCCAGGCGCTTGCAATGTGCCGCACTACTTCCTGTGTAAGAAATAATTTCTGCCTCACCTGCTGCTTTTACAATTCCCTGAAGTGCTGTCACTATATACGGTGGATATACTTGACTTGATCCATGATCTCCCGTATTATTCCGATCTGATAGATACCCCAAAACTGCAATTCGATTTGTTTTCTTATTACATTTAAGGGGAAGTTTTCCATTCTTATTCTGTAATAGAGTAATCCCCTTTCTGGCTGACTGAAGGGCAAGTTTTATATGTCTGCGTTTTTCATTTTGCATTTCTTTATTTCTCTGTTGTTTTTCTTGAAAAGCCAGAAGCGTCCGAACAATCCGAAGCACCGCATCATCCACTGCCGCCTCTTTTATCTTACCTTCTGAAACTGCTTTGATCAATTTTTCTCCATAATAATGCGTTACCGGCATTTCTATGTCCAGACCGCCTTTCATTGCTTCTGCTGTATCCCGAATTCCCCAGGTAAAATCACTTAACACAAATCCATCAAATCTCCATTCCTCCTTCAGTATCTTCTTCAAAAGATATTCCTGATGCCCACACAACACTCCCTGATAACAATTGTATGCACTCATAACCGCTCCCGCTCCCGCATCAATACATGCTTTAAAATGCGGCAAAAACATTTCTCTTTCCGTCCTTTTACTGCAAGTAATATTCACATGAAACCTGGCATCTTCCATGGAGTTAAACGCAAAATGCTTCACGCATGCTATTACGCCCCGTTTCTGTACACCTCTGATCAGAGCTGCCCCCATCTTCCCCAACAGACAAGAATCTTCTCCATACGATTCCTGACAACGTCCCCATCCCGGATGATATGGCAGATTCACACAAACGCCTCCAAACAAATTCCCTCCTGCTTCCAGCACTTCCTCCGCAATTACTTCTCCAATCTCTTCCTCTAGTTCTACATCAAAAGAGGCACCGCGCATCAACGCCACCGGAAAGCAAACGTTATCCCCTTCTCCGCATACAACACCTCTTGTTCCATCCACAAAAAGCACTGATGGAATGCCTTTTTCTCTTATTCCTCCGGCCTGGTATGGAATTTCATTATAATGAGCTTTTCCTTTCTTTCGAATTGCGCTGCGGACTTCATGAAATGACATATTTCCACTCATCAGACTCACTTTTTCATGCAAAGAAAGAGAGCTCACAATCTCTGCTGCTCTCTTCGTATACTTCATCCGTTCTTTTCTGTCACAATTCGTCTCTATGCACATATCCCTCTGATCACAACCTTCCTTTCTGAAGAATTCCTCTTAAAATTGCCCTGACTTCAGGAGTTTCCACATCCAGATATCCTTTTAAAACCTCATGATAATTCACTAATTTTCCTCTTTCCCGAAACTCCCCCGGAGTCAAACCTGTTTCCTGACGGAATGCACGATAAAATGTTTTTTCTGAGCCAAAACCACAGACATCCAAAATATAATTCATATTTTTCCCCGTATTTTTCAACAGATTTTTTGCTTTATCAATCCGCAGGCTGTCTACAATTTCTTTTCCGGTAACCCCTATTGTCATCTTCAAATTTCTATCCATTGTTTTACGGCTGATTCCAAACTCGTGACATGCCGCTTCCACGATTTTTTCATCTTCCAGATGTTTTTCCATGTAATCAATTACGGAAATCGTAACAGCCTGAGCATCACGGTGAAATGTATCCTGAATTCTCACATCATACACAGCATACTGAAATAAATCGGCAATCAACTGGTACACTTCTGCTTTTGTGCGAAATTCGGCATACTTTTCGTCACTCATAGATTCATAAATAATCCTCGCCATTCTTTGATAAAACTTTTCAAATCCGCATTCCGGAATCTCCTCATCTGTACTGTTCAGATAAAAACGCAGATCTGCTGCCGAATCACCTCCTGATGCAAACAATTCCGGTTTTATCTGAATAATCATGCAAAGGTTCTCTTCCTCTGGACTGCTTTTGATTGCATGAATCACATTCGGGTTCACCAGCAGAATGTCCCCCTCCCGCAGCACAATTGTCTCCTGCTGCACTTGTTCTGTAATTGTACCTTTTAAGATTCCAATCAACTCATATTCTTTATGCCAGTGAAACGCACTGTTTTGTATAGATGCCGCAAATACATTACTCAGACTCTGCTGACTAGTATTGATAAATTCATATGTAGAATATGGCATACTGCTCCTTTCTCTGCATAACACAGCTTCTGATTCTGTTTATTTTATTATAATTGCGGCATCCTATCTATTTCAAGTTTTCATTTTATGAAAAAATCTGTTTTAGCCATCCTGCTGAAAGATTCACCCATGTTGCCGCCTGCATATTGATCTGACTATGATCCGGCAAGGAATCTGTTCTCTCATCACCAAGTGCACACCCATGTTCCCCATTCTGATAAATATGAAGTTCGAATGGAACTTTATATTTTCTCAATTGCTGTGCATATTCTGTCGCAACAGGTTCCCCCTCTCTATCAGAGGTCCACATATATGCGCCTCCCGGTACGATCACCAGAACCGGCGCTTTTCGTTCCGGCTGAATTTCATCACTTGGCTCCTGAAGGTAAAACACAGCTTCTCCTTCATTTTCTCCTATTTTTTGCGCAAAACATTTCATTTTACGATACCTCCTACTTTCGATAGAGTACAATAAGAGCATCCTCGTAACATGGAAGAACCTCCAAACATTCTCCATCTTCCCTCCAGTTCGTTATACAAGCTTTTCGATTCATAAGATCAATTACCTCTACCCTGCAATTCTCTGAATTTAATCCCAGAGGACTCACATCTAATGCCACATTTGTGGGGATATATATTACATATTTTTTCTCATCATATGCACATCGAATCTCCTGCATTTCATTCAGCTGTATCAGCTTTGGTATGCACCCGTCCGGAAACAGACCTTCAAATGTTGTTTTTAGGAAATTCATATCTTCCGCACCTTCAAACTTTAATGCATCATGCCAGTCATACGGCAATGCAAATCCCGCTCCCTTTCGAATAAAAGAATCAAAGCTTTGTCCATTATGATGCCAGCTCCACACACCATGTGCTCCATAAGAAACACCTGCTGACGCTCCGGATAATACGGACTGCCATGCAGTTCTTCTAACCTCTCTCCGAGTGAAACGAATGTTGCCTGGCGGTGCGATCTGCTCATAACATGGTTCTGTATTAATTATAGGCTTTGTATACCCCTCTTTGATCAATTCTAATGGAATATCATATGCAAAATGCTGCCCCTGCAAAAAATGACCGGACTGATAGGTGAAAAAATCTGCCATTGCTTCAAGTTCTTCTGGAATCTCCCTGCTTTCTCCACAGAGATGAAATGTATACAATGCGTCCGGATCCCAGTTCTTTGCTGTTTCAAACACTTTTTTATAATACGCAATAGTCTCTTTTGTTGGAAAATCTGTATCTCCACTTACGAAATAAATCGGATGATATTTTCTAAAACGTTTTGTCACATACGCTGTATATTGCTCTAAATATTCGTAGTCAAACAGATTATTATTCGTAAAATTGGATTCCCATGTTCCTGGTACATAATTTCCCCACAGAAGAACTAGAACAGGAGTCAATCCATATTTCTGCAGAATCTTAAGTTTTTCTTCTGCCATATCAAAATATGTTTCATTGATTACTGAATAGTCAAACTCCAGATGTGCTCCTCTTTTCTCACTTTCTCTGATTACCGGAAATGGATAGATATTCAATTCATCTCCACTGGAATCCCATTGTTTCAAAAGATTGATCTGTATACAATTAAAACCTTGCCTGTATCGATAATCTACATAATACTTCCAGTCTTCCATGCTAATATTCGTAAATGCACTCCAACAAGTATCTGCCAGATAAAAAAATGGTTTTCCATCTTTATAAATTCTATTCTTTTTAATCTGAAACATATCCATCCTCCCAAACTGATTTACTTCTCTTTATTTTTGGTATCACTTATACTGTCTTTTTTCTTTTTCCCCCGATTACCAGAACAACAATGATCACAACTGACATAACAGCATACATCCATCCTGCATTTCTCATTGCCGCTGCCGGCGTATCTCCCATATATTTTGCAAGAAATGGTGCACAAAATGCTCCCAAATTGGATCCCGTCATTGGTATCGCATTATACAAAGTTGCATTTTTCGGCGTGATCACCGTACTTACTGTCATAAATATCAACGATACCGTCATACCTCCTGCCAGACCAAACACCACTGCCATAAGTGCGATCACTGCTTTGCTTGTCACCATTCCGATTACTAACAATGGAATTCCTCTCAGTAAGATCGTAACCGGAAGCATCTTTGTTCCAAAATGTTTATAGCAATATCCGAACAGCATTCCTCCAAACATCTGAGATAATGTAAAAATACTGGAGATCACACTCGCATCTGATGCACTTCCAATTCCTTCTGCAACAAACAACTGTGCTAATTTTACCCCAAAAATCGTAGCACCTACCAGAAAAAAGAAAAATAATACAGCCAATGCCAGCACCGTTCCAAGTCCGGCAAATTTTTCTTCTCCAACCACATCAGTACTGACGTTTTCGTCTTCTTTCTTGTTCTGCAGATGAACTCCATATTTTTCCGGTTCCGGTACATAAAAGATAAATAAAAACAATGTGGGAATGAATAAAATATATACCAGATAAGAAAAATGCCAGTTTATTCTCAAAAGCTGTCCTGCTGCCATTGTCATTAAAGATGTTCCAACACCGCCTGCCGCTGTACGCCATCCCATATATCTTGCCAGTTCATTTCCCTGGAAGAAAGCACTCAGCAAACTGGCAGCAAGCGCATTTGACAAACCAATTCCAACTCCTAAAACAGCACGTGAAGCCAGTACTACATAAAAACTTTCTGAAAAAACCGGTATGATTGAAGACACTGCTGCAATCGCGATACCAAGCAATGCCGTTTGTTTCTGCCCGATTTTATTTACCAGAAAGCCGCTCACCAGTACAAACACTGTCACAAACATGTTAACGATTGTTGTAATCGATTCAATCAATGCCAGAGAATGACCTTCAAATACTTTTGTCATTGCTGGAATTGTGGAGTTTACCACAGCAGGTGCCTGATCCAGCACACCTAATAACAAAATCGCCGTCAATAGCATTATTTTTCTATATTTGGACGTTTGATACAATGGAGCTGTTTTTACTAATTTTTCATTTTCTTTCATTCTCATCGTTCCTCCTGTTCCTGTATTTGTCTGGTCTTTCCTTTTAAATTTAGTCTCAAAAGAGAAACACTTCCCCTCCCCTGATAAACCAGATATAATTCCTCTTCAGTTTCTTCAAAATATACATCTGTCTCTGCCGTTGTCCACCACATTGATGGCTGCAATTTTATTTCTGCTTTTTTCTTTTTCAATAAATCCGTATAAATTTCCAGAATCCCTTCATCTTCTGTCTTGTAAATCACCTCTACTTTTCCCGTTTCCGACAGATTGATGTACTTATACCCAATCCTTGTTCCCTCTTTGATATTGGTCAGATATTGCTCCCCATGAGCACTTGTGATATAAGGAAAATCTTCCAGTTCTTTGTATCTTCCCATAGATGAGAGGACCCCCATATGGCCATTCGTAAGATTACAGCAGCAAGCTGCGGGATAAGATGCATTTCCAGATAATGGTTTTGGATTCATTCCACTGGTTGTTATTGTTATCTGCGGAATATGTCCATTCTCATCAAAAAAAATCTTCTCCGCACAGCCTTGTCTGCTATATTGATTCAACGAGGTATGTCTGTGATAAAAAACATACCACTGTTCTTTTACCTTCACCAGACCTCCATGATTATTTCCCACTGACATCACCTTATCTTTTTCACTTCGTCCCTCATATCCGATGTCTCCATTGCTCACAATAACTCCCCCAAAAACAAATCCTTCCATTGGTTTTTTACTCATTGCATAACAAAGTTGATGGGTATTCACAGAAGAATATAGAAGATAATATGTATCCGCAATTTTTCGGATTGATGGCCCCTCAAAATATTCATTGCCTTCAAATGATGTCCCTTTTCCATATGCCAGGCTCGGAATCACAACAACCGGCCCTTGTTTTACCGTCAGCATGTCCTCTTCTAACTGAATAACGCTCCCACCTTTCAATTCCTGTTTGCGATATTTGAGAATATCAACAATGCATGGAGCAAATCCAAAATATAAAAAGATACCTTCTTCTGAACAAATAACTGATGGATCATATGGTTGATTCTCCCTCATAATATTTCCATTACTATACCGGACTCTTCCATAAAATTCATATTGCCCTGCAGGTTCATCACATACCGCAACATGTATTTCATCCTGAAATTTAATGCAATAATACAAATAATATCTTCCGTCTTTTCCCTGAACTACATCCGGTGCATAAAGTGGTAATTCTTCTGAGTTATAAGGATCCTGTTTTTTCCTGTAAATAGTTCCCTCATATCTCCAGTCTGACAGATCGTCTACAGGCGCTGACCATGACACATAATCTAATTCACAGAATTCTCTGCCGTTTTCCCTGTCATGACTTCCAAAAATATAAAGCCTGTCCTGAAAGATATGAGGTTCTCCATCTGGAATATATTCAGCCAAAGGCAAATATGGATTCCAACATTGTGTCTTCATTTTTCCTCCTTCCTCCAGAGATTGTCTAACCTCTTGTTTGTTCTGCATTCATATTATCTTATTTTTCACATCACTATCTGTCAATTTATTCTATTTTCACTGTCAAAATCGAACAACTTTTATTCATTATACACACATATACTTTGTTCCCCACATTCTTCTATTGTCATTTTGCTTTTACACTTCAAAAGTACACTTAAATTTTCTGAAATATTTTCACTACAATAAAAATTATTTTTCACAAAAACAAAAACAGCTACCGATGCAAGAAACATCGCCAGCCGCTCTCTTCCGCTTTCATGATTTATTTTCAGAAAAATACTTATCCAAGCAATTCTCCATGATACTCTCCATTCTCCAGTTTAAAGAAAAACTCACTGTATGTATCCGTATCAAAAATTTCCAGTAACTCTCTCATATTCCATATCAGATTCAGGTTCTCAAATTCTTCCCGCTCTACCCAGAACGCCTTTCCCTCATCCGATGATTTTAAGTTTCCTGTAAACTGGTTTGTTTTATACAAAATCACAAGATATCTTGTGCCATCCTCCTCAATCCAATCCTTAAAACCACATGGCTGCAGATTCGATATCGTCAGACCTGTTTCCTCTTTTATCTCACGAATCACAGAATCTCTCAAAGATTCCTCTGCTTCCACATGACCTCCAGGAAATACAAGACCACCTTCATATTTTGTACCAATCTTTTCCTGAACAAGAATTCGGTTTTCGTCATATATAAGACACATATTTGTCAGTTCAACTTTTGACTTTCGACTCATCTTATTTAATTCCTTCCACTTTTTCTCTGATGTTATTCTATCCCTTGTATATTGCTGACGCACCGATCAGCTACTCCGCATGAAATCTGATGCGAATATTTCTGACACCCCAACAGGAGTTCAATCCACACTCCCGCGAAGGGAGTGACGTGCGCACCTACAAACAAAAAGCCAGAAGAAGCGGTATTTCAATCCTCACTCCCGCGAAGGGAGTGACCGCAATTTTACCTAATTTTAGGCTTTATATTCTTTAATATTACTCAATTCTACCAATATCATTCTCTTTTCCTCATCTCATTTCTCTAACTTTCACCTCTTCAACTAATTATTGTGCATTTTTTCTGGTGCGAATCTCCCAGCATTTTTATGTTTGCTTATCATCCGCACCCCAGTTACATAATAAGAATTCCATCCACCGAAATTCCTCTGTCTACACCAATATGTTCTACTTTTGTTTTATATTGCTATAAATGAGCAAGTTCGTGATTTTGCATAAAAGAAAGACACCTCGATTCCATG
>ERZ810453.28-NODE-28-length-156136-cov-10.1102_pt1 | contig 156136 bp, 149 predicted proteins | sample MGYA00520482_ERZ810453 | MGnify/ENA primary metagenome ERZ810453 (study PRJEB31588, sample SAMN03398927) | human gut metagenome | study: EMG produced TPA metagenomics assembly of the PRJNA231909 data set (A prospective, longitudinal analysis of the... | reverse complement strand
ATTTTTCTATATTTGTCAAGGATTTTTTACAAAAAAAGAGCAGGGTATATATTTTTATATACCTTGCTCTGCAAGAGGCTGCCGACTCAATGTCTTAACTAAATGACATTGCGGTTTACACCGTCCCCCTCTTCACCAGCATCGTAGATACCTCTGTCTTTGTCGGAGGCTGTCCGGGCGTATGTAAAAGATCAATGAGCTTTTGTGCCGCAGCCTCTCCCATATACTGTTTTGGGACATGGATGGTGGTGAGCGCCGGTTCGATCACACTGCCCAGAGGGAGGTTATCAAATCCGACGATTCCGATATCCTGGGGGATCCGGTATCCGCTTTCTTTGAGAGCCTTTATGGCGCCTACGGCGATCAGATCATTGTCTGCGAAATAGCAGGGAGCCAGTTCTTCTCCGTTTTTGATGAGTTCCATCATGTCAGCATATGCACCCTCCATAGAAGGAGTGAGTTTGTGGACGATGGAGCGGGAAGAAGACATCCCGGCCGCGCGCACTGCCTTGTAAAAACCAGAGGAACGCTCTGCAAAGTTGCTGATCGGATAGGCAGACTGAAGATATCCGGGCTGTGTTTTGCAAGTTCGGATCAGGTGTCTGGCTACTAGATAAGCCCCCTGTACATTGTTGATCAGCACACAGTTGCAGGGAACTGTCTCAAAATAAGCATCCAGAAGGACAACGGGAATCGGAAGATTTAAAAACGGCTTTAAATCTCCGGCTTCCATTTCTGTTCCAAGCAGAATGATCCCTGAACAGTCTGAGTACTGGATTTCTTCGATCTGTTTCGTGATCGTATCCTCATCTTCATAAATATAACTGATCTTCAGACGATAGTCATTCTTTTTGCACCCCTGTGAAATCCCTTCAGAAACCTGGGAGAAGAACGGGGTGTCTGCAACAACTGTTCCATGTTTTTTATAAATAACAAAATAAATCGCCCCGGAAGTGGTATGCTTTTCCGCGATCCGGGAAAAATCATATCCATATTTTTCGGCAGCATCCAGGACGAGCTGCCGTGTTGCCGTACTGACTCCGGGTTTGTGATTGAGCGCCATGGAGACAGCGGCGGCAGAAAGATTTAATTTTCTGGCAAGTTCTTTTGCTGTGATTCCCATATATGATCCTTTCGAAAAACCTGTTTGATGTTCTGAATTTATTATGAACCAGGTGTAAAGAAAAAACAAGAATTAAGTAAATAATTAAGTAAAAAACACTTAATTATCGGATGAAATTGAGTTTCTCCAAGGCTATACTGAAGTTAGAAAACAACGAGAAAAGTTGAGAATAACACGAAAATACACAAACAAAAACAGAGATGTGAAAGGAGACAAAATCATGAAAAAAATCAAGCTGGGATTTGCACCGACAAGGAGAAGTATTTTCAGCGCACCGGATGCGGTTAAGTACAGGGGACTGACTGCCAAAAGACTGGAAGAGCTGGGCGTGGATTTTGTGGATATTACGGACATCAATGAAGAAGGACTTCTGTATGATGACAAAGATGTTGATAAAATCGCAGAAAAATTCAAAAAAGAAGGTGTGGATGGACTGATGCTGCCGCACTGCAACTTTGGAACAGAGTATGTCTGCGCGAGACTTGCGAAAAAACTGGATGTGCCGGTTCTTCTGTGGGGGCCATTGGATGAGAGACCGGAGCCAAACGGAGTGAGACTTCGCGATACACAGTGCGGACTGTTTGCAACGGGAAAAGTACTGCGGAGATTTCAGATTCCATTTACATATCTGACAAACTGCAGATTAAGCGATCCGGTGTTTGAGCGTGGAGTAAAAGATTTCCTTGCAGTCTGCAATGTTGTAAAGACGTTCAAAAACATTCGCATCCTTCAGATTTCAACCCGTCCGTTTGATTTCTGGACGACCATGTGCAACGAAGGGGAACTGCTTGAAAAATTCAATATCCAGTTGGCGCCGGTTCCGATGACAGAGCTGACAGAAGAAGTGAAAGCTGTCCGTGAAGATAAAGAAAAAATGGAACAGATGATCGCTTACATCAAGGATACCATGGTCATCAAGATCAAAGAAGAGGAAGTCGAAATGGTAGCCGCTCTGGCTCTGGCAATGAAGAGTCTGGTAGAAAAATATGGATGCCAGGCGGCTGCAATCCAGTGCTGGAATGCCCTTCAGACAGAAATCGGAATCATGCCGTGTGCGGCAAATGCGATCTTAAATGAACAGGGAATTCCGGTGGTCTGCGAGACGGACATTCATGGAGCCGTGACAGCGCTTCTGGTAGAAGCAGCCGGAATGGATGAAAAGAGAGGATTTTTTGCAGACTGGACGATCCGCCATCCGGACATTGCAAACGGAGAACTGCTGCAGCATTGCGGACCATGGCCGATGTCTGTTGCACAGGAAAAACCGGAACTGACCTATCCGCTGGCATTCGAGCATCCGGGAAGTCTGACCGCAGAGGCAAAACACGGAGAAGTGACATTGTGTCGTTTCGATGGAGATAATGGAGAATATTCTCTTCTGCTTGGAAATGCAAAAGGAGTGGACGGACCAAAAGGAATGGGAACGTATCTCTGGGTTGAGGTGGAGAATATCAAGCGTCTGGAAGCAAAGATCGTAGAAGGACCATACATCCATCATTGTGTTGGTATTCATAAAAATGTAGTGCCGGTACTTTACGAGGCATGCAAATATATTGGCGTAAAACCGGATCTTTATGATCCGATTGAGGAAGACGTAAAAGCATATCTGCGCGGAGAATGAGAAAGGAAGGAAAGAGATGAACTTAAAAGCATTGGCTTATCAGCTTAGAAAAGATACCATCGACATCATCTGTGCCGGAAAGGCAGGACATATCGGAGGAGATATGAGCGTCATGGAGATCCTGGTGGAATTGTATTTTGATCAGATGAAGATCGATGCCAAAAACCCGGAAGATCCGAATCGAGATCTGTTTGTACTCAGCAAAGGTCACTCGATGGAGGCATATTATGCAGTACTGGCAGAAAAAGGGTTTCTGGATAAAGAAGATATTTTAAAAAACTTCAGTAAATTTGGTTCGAAATATATCGGACATCCAAATAATAAACTGCCGGGTATTGAGATGAATTCCGGTTCTTTAGGACATGGACTTCCAGTCTGCGTAGGAATGGCAAAAGCGGCGAAAATGGATCAGAAAGACCGTCGTGTTTACGTGGTGATGGGAGATGGAGAGCTGGCAGAAGGTTCGGTCTGGGAAGGCGCCATGGCAGCACACCAGTATAAGCTGGATAATCTGTGCGCGGTAGTAGACAGAAACCGTCTGCAGATTTCCGGAAATACAGAAGATGTGATGGGACACGATGATCTGCATGAGCGGTTCCGAAGCTTTGGATGGCATGTGATCGATGTAAAAGATGGAAATGATATCGATGAACTGCATGCTGCATTTGAAGAAGCAAAGTGCGTAAAAGAAAAACCGACTGTATTGATCGCAAATACAGTAAAAGGAAAAGGTTCTTCTATCATGGAAAATAAGGCAAACTGGCATCATAAAGTTCCGACACCGGAAGAGTATGAGACAATTATGAAAGATTTAAAAACTGCAGAGGAGGCGTTGTCATAATGGGAAAAACAGCAAATAAACAGATGATCTGTGAAGTATTGATGGAAGCTGCAAAAGAAGATCACGATATTGTCGCACTCTGCAGTGATTCCAGAGGGAGCGGATCTTTTACACCGTTTGCAGACACCTATCCGGAGCAGTTTGTAGAAACAGGGATCGCAGAGCAGAATCTGGTCAGCATTGCAGCCGGACTGGCAAAATGTGGAAAGAAATCTTATGCGGTTTCTCCGGCATGCTTTCTTTCGACAAGAAGTTATGAGCAGTGTAAGGTGGATGTGGCATACTCCAACACCAATGTAAAACTGATCGGAATCAGCGGAGGGATCAGCTATGGGGCTCTGGGAATGAGTCATCATTCTGCGCAGGATATCGCGGCAATGAGCGCCATTCCGAATATGCGGGTTTATATCCCAAGTGATCATCTTCAGACAAGAGAACTGACAAAAGCGCTGTTAAAAGATGAAAAACCTGCATATATCCGTGTGGGAAGAAATGCCGTTGATCCTGTTTATGAAGAAGAAAACGTAGCATTTGAAATGGATCATGCCACTGTTGTGACAGAAGGAAATCCGAGTGGAAATGACGTAGCGATCATTGCATGCGGCGAGATGGTAAAACCGGCAAAAGATGCAGCTGAGATGTTGAAAGCAGAAGGAATTTCAGCGTCTGTTTTGGATATGTACTGCATCAAACCGTTGGATGAGGAAGCAATCGTGTGTATGGCGGGAAATGCAAAAGCAGTCCTTACCGTAGAAGAACATGCACCATTTGGCGGACTTGGTTCTATGGTGGCACAGGTGACAGGCAGAGAATGCCCGAAGAAAGTGGTAAATATGGCGCTGCCGGATGCACCGGTCATCACAGGAACTTCAAAAGAAGTATTTGATCACTATGGCCTGAATGCAGAAGGTATTGCGAACAAGGCAAAAGAAATCCTGAAATAGGGGACAGGAGAGAAAGACATGGCAGAGAGCTATATTATCAGTATTGATCAGAGTACGCAGGGGACGAAAGCGCTGCTTTTTGATCGGGACGGCATGCTGCTTCAGAGAAAAGATCTCCCGCATAAGCAGATCATCAATGAAAAAGGATGGGTTTCTCACGATCCGGAAGAAATTTACCAGAATACTGTACAGGTAGTGAAAAATCTGGTAGAGGAGTCCGGGATTTCAAAGGAGAGCGTCAAAGGAATCGGAATCAGCAATCAGAGAGAAACGTCTCTGATATGGGAGAAAAAAACCGGAAAAGCGCTGGCAAATGCAGTGGTCTGGCAATGTGCAAGGGCAGCTGAAATCTGCCGCCGTGTGGAGCAGACCGGAGCAGCAGAGATGATCCGTCAGAAGACCGGACTTGCACTTTCCCCATATTTTCCGGCTTCGAAACTGGCATGGCTGAAAGAGAATGTAGAGGGTGCGAAAGATCTGGCAGAAAAGCATGAATTATGTTTCGGTACGATTGATACCTGGCTTGTGTACAAAATGACACATGGAGTATCTTATAAAACGGATTATTCCAATGCTTCACGCACCCAGTTGTTTGATATCTTTGAGAAAACCTGGGATGAAGAAATTTGTCAGTTATTTGGATTGGATGCACAGGATCTTGCAGAGGTGTGTGACTCAGACAGCTGCTTTGGAGAGACAGATCTGGAAGGATTTTTTGAAAATCCGATTTCAATCCACAGTGTATTAGGAGATTCTCACGGGGCGTTGTTTGGGCAGGGATGTCTGGAAAAGGGAATGATCAAGTCCACCTATGGAACAGGCTCTTCTATTATGATGAATATCGGAGAAACTCCAGTATTGAGTACCCATGGAGTGGTAACCTCTCTTGCATGGGGAATGCAGGGGAAAGTCAGTTATGTGCTGGAGGGAAATATCAATTATACAGGAGCAGTCATTACATGGCTCAAGGATGATATGGAACTGATTCAGTCGCCGGCAGAGACGGAAGCACTCTGCAGAAAGGCGGAAGCAGATGACAGTCTGTATTTTGTTCCGGCGTTTACAGGGCTGGGAGCTCCGTATTGGAACAGTGAGGCGAAAGGCGCGCTGACCGGAATCACAAGAACGACCAGAAAGGCAGAGATGGTGCGTGCAGGAGTAGAGTGTATTGCATATCAGATCGCAGATGTGGTCAATGCCATGAGCCAGGATGCGAAGACGGAGATCCAGGAGCTGCGTGTGGACGGCGGACCGACCAGAAATCAGTATCTGATGCAGTTTCAGAGTGATATTCTCGATCGAAAAGTCCTGGTGCCGGATGCAGAAGAACTCTCCGGGATCGGAGCAGCTTATGCAGCCGGAAGAGGACTGGGGCTGTATGGGGATGAAGTATTTACGCGTCTGAAACGCCGGGAATACGCGCCGAAGATGTGTGAAGACACACGAGTTCGAAAGTACAATGGATGGAAAGATGCTGTAGGCCATGTATTAAAATAAATGTCTGCGGACTTCCAAAGGAGTACACCGTATCACTGAAAAGTGGTGATGTGAATGCATACTGCATTATGGAATGGAAATCCAAATAATCAAATAGCTATAGAAAAAAGAAACTCCGGTGTCGAATCACAGATAATCGGAGCTTTTTTCTGTGCTTATTCCCGGGAAGGAATTGTTTTTTTGATTTTGGTATCGTATAATAGCATAGAAATGTAGTGATTTAAAGGAGTGAAGCATATGGAAAAAGACATGACCGTAGGGAATCCGACGAAGATGATTCTTGATTTTACAGTTCCTCTTTTTATAGGGAATGTATTTCAACAACTATACAACATGGCAGATACGATCATTGTCGGGAAATTTGTCGGAGCAAATGCACTGGCAGCGGTAGGTTCTACGGGAACGATCATGTTTTTGATCATTGGATTTCTGCAGGGGATGACGGCTGGATTTACTGTGCCTACGGCCCAGAAATTTGGAGCAGGTGATATGAAATCAGTGAGAAAAACGGTTGGTTCTGCTGCAATTTTGTCGTTCATCGTGTCAGCGATCATGACGGTGATCAGTATGTGCGGAATGAAATGGCTTTTGCATTTTATGAATACGCCGGATAATATTTTTGATGACGCATATCGGTACATTATGGTCATTTGTGCGGGAATTTTTGCACAGGTATTATACAACTTGCTGGCCAGCATCCTGCGAGCTCTGGGAAACAGCAAGACGCCGCTTTACTTTTTGATTCTTGCCGCAGTGTTAAATATTGTGCTGGATTTGGTGTTTATTATCGTATTTCACATGGGAGCAGCCGGAGCCGCTTATGCAACGGTGATTTCTCAGGGGATTTCAGGAGTGTTGTGTCTGGTTTATATCATTCGGCGAGTGCCGCTTTTGAAGCTTACAAAAGATGATTGGAAGTTGGATGCAACGCTGGTGAAGATTCAGTTTGGAATTGGATTTCCGATGGCATTTCAGTATTCTATTACAGCGGTTGGCGCAATGATGATGCAGTCTGCTTTGAATATTCTGGGATCTGTGGCGATTGCAGGATTTACAGCGGCCAGCAAGATCGAACAGCTGGTGACACAGGTATATGTGGCGTTGGGTACCACGATGGCGACGTATTGTGCACAGAATATGGGGGCAGGAAAGATTCTTAGAATCCGACAGGGATTTCGAAGTGCAACATGGATGGGATTTGCATATGCAGTTGTGGCAGGAATATTTGTAATGTTTGCAGGGAAATATCTGACACCATTGTTCCTGTCAGAAAATCTGAGTCAGATTATGGATTATGTAGACATCTATCTAAAGTGCGTGGGACTGTTCTTTATTCCACTGACATTGGTCAATGTGTACCGAAACGGAATACAGGGAATGGGATTTGGAGTTCTGCCAATGATGGCAGGTGTTGCAGAGTTGATTGGAAGAGGTGTGGTTGCGATCAAGGCTGCACAGTATAAGAGTTATGTGGGAGTCTGTATGGCAAGCCCGGCAGCGTGGGTTTTGGCAGGAGGATTGCTGCTTGTGATGTATTTTTGCATTATGAAAAAATATCCGAGAGATTTTGCAAGTCAGGAATGACTTGTGAAATCTCTTGTTTTGTATGATGATAAATATGAAAAAACCTCAGAAACTTTCATTTCTGAGGTTTTCTTAGAGGCGCAGACCGGATTTGAACCGGTGAATCAGGGTGTTGCAGACCCACGCCTTACCACTTGGCTACTGCGCCTTATTTGATTGATAGTCCGAAGACTAATGACTCCAACGGGAATCGAACCCGTGTTACCGCCGTGAAAGGGCGATGTCTTAACCGCTTGACCATGGAGCCTTGCTGTATCACTGCTTCAGTGATGACCGAGTTATATATTAGCATAGCTCCATAAGAATTGCAAGCCTTTTTTTGAAAAAAATAAAAAAATTTTTGTATTTCCTTTCTAATTTATTTTATGCCAGGATTTTTAAAATATGACAGGTAATAAATGACCAGAAGATCGGTCATTTGTCCGTAGCTCTGAACGCCCTGTGTTTGTCCATTTGCCTTGAGATAAGTGTCGTTCATCAGATTGGCAGCTTCTGCGATACGTCCGTCATATTGAGCCCAGAAAACATCATCTGCTTTCAGATCCGGTTCGGCAGAAGGATCCAGAGTGTTTCTGACTTCCTGCCAGATATCAGGGTCTGCACGGTAAAGAGCACCCATGACATATTCCCATGCACACAAGGTTCCGCTGTATTGAAATTCTGCCAGAGCGGATGCTCTGCAAGCCAGAAAAGAAATAAAATTGGCTTCTTCTTCCTGCATAAATCCACGCAGATGAGAAAGTTCGTGACACATCGTGAAGGGCAGGTCATAAGCAGGCATATCCTGATTATAATTCGCCTCGATCGTAAAAGGCGAATATATCCCCATCAGTTTCTGCCGGGATAAAATTTCAGAGACGAGAACCGGCTTTGGAGCGGGATAATAGCCCTGAAGGCTAGGGTATGTTCTTCCGAGGCTCTGCATGGAGCGTACTGCTTCTTTTTGTATATCATCAGGCAGGAGCAATTCTTTCTGATCGGATCGTTGTGCCTGAGCGCTCAGGCGATTTACTTCTTCTGTCAGCCATTGGCAGGTTGCTGTTAATTCTTCTACAGAATAAGGCCGGACTTTAAGACCGGCTGTGTCGGCAAAGGACTCTTTTTGATAGTTGATGCCGCAATTGATCACAAAAAGAAAGAATAGAATGCATGCACCGAGAAATAGTGCAGAAATCCATTGAAGAACTGCAGTTTTTCGGTTTTTACGGGCAGAGGCAAGGGCATGTATTCCGGTACCAATGATCAGTAGGCTCATAACATACAGACTCAATTCTACAAAGGAAAAAGAAACCATACTGGACAGTCTGCCGATGACAGATACAAATATTGGATAAATATGAGTGGAATACCACTGTGCAAATGTTGGGTGGAATCTGGCGGCAACCATGAAAATACTGCTTATTGACAGAAAAAAGATTCCACTGAGTATATAGTTGTTTGCGTTGCTTGGTTTTCTTTTGTTTTTCATATTCGGTAGTCTGACTCCTATCGTTTTATCTTGTTTTTAGTATATCATTTTCAACAGAAATTTCCTAATGAAAGAAAAATTACAGTTTGTTTTGGAAGAAGGCACAGTCTTTCATGTGAAATTGTGATTTTTCATCTATCCAAAGCTGTTTTCGGAAGGTATAATAATAAAATATCGCATTTTGAAAAACAGAGAGGGGGTTCCTATGAAGATACTACCGAAAATAAAAAAGATTCAGTGCAGATGTAATGCGTTTATTACGAGACAGTTGAGAAAAGTCAGTATTTTTCAGAGACTGAATATTTCATTTCTTGTTTTGCTTCTTGGGACAGCAGTTTTTTTGACATTTTTCAGTTTTTCGAAATACTCTGCAGAGATTATTTTCAATCTGGAGAGATATGCGTCTATGTCTGTTCAGAATATTCAGTTAAAAGTACAGGATATTATGCAGGAGTATGAGGAGATTGCAGTTCAGTTTTATGAGGATGAAGAAGTACTGCGTGCAGTTGCAGAAAATGTAACGGGGGTGGAAGGTTCCGATGTGTTCCGACAGAATCGCCATATAGTAGAGAGTAAACTATATCACATGGGACATGGAAAGAAATACATCAAGAGTATCCAGATGGTATCTGCTGGAAAGCAGTACCATATGGCGGAAGAAAATGGATACCAACGGGGCGGGACCATTAGAAATCTGGATGAATTTTATCAAAGCAATTTTTATCAGGAGGCAAAGGCACGTCATGGCTATCCGGTGTGGATTGAAGATGCAGGGCAGAACTATACCTTTTATGAGAGTGAACAGAGTGTTTATGGACTGGCAGACATTATCACGTTGTCTGTTGCAATCTATCAGCCGGAGACAAGAGCTCTTTTAGGTGTTCTGACTATGAATGTAGATATCAAGGCATTTACGGAAGCAGCAAGAGGATATGAAGCCTACCAGGACAGCAATTTGTTTTTGATTGGAGAAAATGGTGTGATTACTGCATTTAATCCGAATATTGCTTTTCCGTCTTTTCCATCCGATCGTGGATTGTTTGAAAGCATGCGAAAGAACAAAAAACAAGTGATACGTACGAAGTTTGATGGAGAAGATGTCTTGTTTGCTTATGAAAATATACCGGGGACAAAGATGTTTTCTGTTTATATAGCAGATATGAAAATCCTGTTGGAGCGAACCGGACATACAAGGAATTTATCTATTCTGGTACTGTTTGGAATTGTGATCGGTTGTTTTGCCATTTCTTATTATGTGACCAAAAGTATTTCAGAACCAGTACGTCGGCTTGTGAAGGTTATGGGAAAAGCTGGAGATGGAAAATGGACAGTGCGTTATCAGAACAGTGGAAATGATGAGATTACAGTATTGGGGGAACGATTCAACGAGATGGCGGATAAGACCAATCAGTTGATCGAGCAGGTGTATCTTTCTGAAATTCGCCGGCAGAAGCTGCAGTTGAGCTGGAAGAACGCTCAGTTGGATGCGATGTTGATGCAGATCAATCCGCATTTTCTCTATAACACATTGGATATCATACGCTGGGAGGCAATGTATGAAGCCAATGGAGAAAGCAAGGTGACTCGCATGATCGAACAGTTTAGTAAATTGTGCAGGATGGGGATGAAAGCCGGAGGAAATACCATTTCATTAAAGGAAAGCTTGGAACATGCGCAGGTATATCTGGAGGTAATCAATTTCAGACATCAGGAAAAAATCCGTTTTCTGACAGATGTGGGTGAAACAGCAGAAAAATGTTATGTCCCACAGTTTATGCTGCAGCCGATTCTGGAGAATGCGGTTGTTCATGGATTTCACGATGCAAGCAAAGGGTATGCGGTTCAGATTTCTGCTCACGTGCAGGGAGAGGTACTTCATATTCAGGTGAAGGACAATGGAACAGGTATGACAAAAGAAAATCTGGAAAAGCTTCAGAACTATATTCAAGGGGAAGCAGATCCGGAAAAAAGTATTGGTATTGTAAATGTGAATCAGAGAATCCGTCTGTTTTATGGAGAAGAGTATGGAATTCAGATCAGGAGTCGAAAACAGATGGGTACAGAGGTAGAGATCATTCTACCAGTAAAGATGCAGTCTGAAAATATGAAAAAGCTTGGGGAAGAGGTTGAAGAAGATGTATCAGGTGTTGATCGTAGATGATGAAGAAATTGTCTGCCGTGGAATGGCGCAGTTTGTAAAGTGGGAAAAATGTGGATTTGAAGTGGCGGGAATTGCCGCCAGTGTAGACGAAGCATTACGGATGTTTAAAAAAATGTCAATTGACGTGGTGTTTACAGATATCCGTATGCCGGAAAAATCGGGGATCGATCTATTGAAAGAAGTGCAGGAACTGTATCCAGATGTAAAAACGGTTGTGTTAAGTGGGTATAGTGATTTTGATTATGCAAAGGATGCGATAAGATATGGTGCGGTAGAATATCTGACAAAGCCGGTAAATCTGGGAGAAGTGGAAGAATTGTTGGGGCGGCTGTCAGAAAATCTGGAACGCCATCAAAAAGAAGCCAAAATTCATACATATCACATGGAAGGCCTGCTTTTATCCATTGCAAGAGGCTATGCAGAAGCCGATATGGAGAAGTATGATCTTCCCCAATTGGAGATGTGGTACGGAGTTTCTGTATTTATGATAGAAAAGAGTCAGGATGAAGAAAATGTGACACAGGAAAAAGAAAAAATGAAAAAGCAGATTGTGGCAGTCATCCCGGAGACGATTATTTTGGATAGTTCGGTATATGGGTTGTTTGCGATTGTTCCTGCGAAGGCGGAAGAGGAGTTTGCATATTTTGTGTCTATCTTAGAGCAGGTATGTTGTACAGATGGTTGTTGGGCAATGGGAATCAGCAGGAAAAAAAGTGGAATTAACAGATTGACAGAGGCGTTTCAAGAGTCACAACAGGCAATGCGTTATTTGATGGCAGATACACGAAAAAAAGTTATTTTTTATCAGAATATCGAGAAGTTGTTTTCTGAAAAATCTTCTCAGATTCAGGAAATCCTTACAGAATTTCTATGCAAACTTAACGGTGGAGAAGATAAGACACAGATCATCCGCTGGCTGGAGCAGGTTTTGACGGCGATGGAGAGTACGGAAAAGATGAGTGTTCTGGAATTTCAGACGGTATGTATTCGTTTTCTGATTGAAATGAATGGACATTTGCAGGAGACCGGGCTGGAAAAAGAAGTGCTTCATGATCGGTTGAATGAAGTGCTGCAGCAATTGCTGTGTTGTGAAAACAGTCAGGATGTGTTGCGCTGGATGCTTTCATATCTGGAGTGGGTGACAAGGAGTCTGGAACATGCTGACAATCATCAAATCAGTGGAGGTGTGGTTGCAGAAATTCAGAACTTTATCCGTCAGCATTATCAGGAAAATATCAGTTTGAATATGTTGGCAGAACAGTTTTACATGCATCCGAATTATTTGAGTAGATTATTTAAGGAAAAAACAGGAAAAAATTTTGTGGATTATCTGGTTCAGATTCGAATGCAGAAGGTCAAAGAACTTTTAAAGAATTCGGACTATAAGATCATTGAAATCTGTAGTATGGTCGGATACGATAATCCGCGTTCATTCAGTAAAGCATTTAAGCATTATGCAGGAATGACACCGAAAGAATACAGGGAACATGGAAAATAAAGCGTATAAAACATCAAACAGGGGATACCGGATCTGGTATCCCCTGTAATATTATTTCTGATTTGCTTCATTGAATTTTTCCAGTGCTTCTTTTTCGCATAGTTTTTGTGCTTCTGCAAATTCTGTTTCAGGATCTGCGTTAGAGTCCGTCAGGATCTTCTGAACAGCACGGTCTACATAAGAACCAAAATCAGCTTTTCCGTAGAATTCCAGTCGACCTACTGATTTTGCGGATTCCAGAACTTCTTTATATTCCTCTGGGAATTCATAGAAATCTGTAATGCTCATATCATCTCTTGGGATGATGACTGGGTTTGGAGCGCCTTTTGTTGCAAGATTTTCATAATAGGAAGCACGATAGTCTTTTCCTGTGTAATATTTGATGTATTCCCATGCTGCGTCTTTCTTTGCCTGATCCGCTTTTGCATTGATTACCCAGCAGTCTCCACCGATTGCGGTTGTTTGTTTTCCGGAAGGTCCGGCCGGAGGAAGGCAAAGTCCGATATCATCAGGGTCAATTCCTTTTGTGATGGCTTCAGATACCCAGTCACCTGCAAAGGGCATCATACCAATTTTTCCGAGACCAAAGTTTGTGACGAGATCAGAGAATTTTAATGTCAGATCACTCTGAAGAACGCCTTCACTCTTTAATTTCTGGTAGTATTCTGCTGCTTTGATCACTGCAGGATCTGTAAAGGTCAGTTCCGCTGTTCCATCCTCGTTTTCTTTTGTCAGATCACCGCCGGCCTGCCATACATAATACTGGAAGAACCATTCTGTCCATTCAGCGGCAAGTGTTGCGTAACCAGCGACCTGATTGTCAGGATCGTTGATCTTTTTCGCAACTTCGACGGCTTCATCCCATGTTTTTGGAGGTTCTTTGATTCCGGCTTCTTCAAATAATGCTTTGTTATATCCAAAGAGCATCGGAGCAACCTGATTTGGAACACCGTATACTTTTCCGTCTTTTGTGAACATATCAACATACTCTTTTGTGAAATTTCCCCATTCATCCCACTCATCTGTATATTGATTCAAAGGTTCAAGTATACCAGAAGTAATATATGAATCCATCATGGTAAAAGAGCAGTTTACAAGGTCAGGAGCAGTTCCGGAAGCAACAGCCTGATAAAATTCATTTCCAGGATCGCCTTCTTTTACCACTTTATTTAATGTAATATTTGGGTGTTCTTCGAGAAATTTCTTCTCCATGGAAGTGTACCAGTCATCTTTATTACGACTTGTTTCCCAGATTGTCAGTTCCACTTTTTCCTCATCGGAACCTTTCTCAGAAGATTTTGCAGTGTCGGTATCTTTGCCGGAATCTCCGGAACCACCACATCCGACTAAGGATGTAGCAGCCATAGCAACACAGAGCATTGCAGCGAGTAGTTTCTTTTTCATAATGCGTTTCCTCCTTTTACGCTTCGTTTGTGATGTTCCTATCATATCAGACAATGGAAATAATTGGAATGTCTTAAATCTAACGGAAAAAGTCACCATTTTTAAGGTGGTAAGAAATGGTGAGTAAAGAACTTAAAAATGGTGACCTGTCTGTAAAGTGAGATCATTTCTTTTGGAAAAGAAATTTTATATACTAGCGGAAGAAGAAAAAAGGGAGGTATTACTGATGAGAAAAAGTCCGCAAAAAAGAGTTGTAAAAGCAGGAAGTTATCAGTTCAGAAAGAAAATGACACCGTGGTGTATTTTATTTTTTCCAATGGCGTTTACAGTCTGGCTGAAATATTATCCGATCGTCAGTGCATTTTTTATTTCACTATTTCGATATGATCCGATCAATCCACCGGGAAAATTTGTTGGGTTTGAAAATTATGTAGATATTTTTCATATGCAGCATTATTGGGACTCCTGGAAAAATACATTCATTTTGCTGGCATTACAGCTGTGTATGTGTTTTTTGATCCCTCTCATTCAGGCATTGTTGCTGAATGAGTTGATCCGGCTTCAGAAATGCCTGACGACACTTTACATTTTACCGGCGCTGATTCCAACATCGGTCAATGTAATCATATGGAAGTGGATCTGGCATCCGGATTATGGTGTTGCAAATCAAATTGTGAAATTTTTTGGTGGAGAGCCCCAGACATGGTTGAGTGATCCAAATCTGGTCAAGTTTTGTATCATCTTTCCGGGAGTGCTTGGGGGTGGTCTGACGGTGCTGCTATATCTTTCTGCGATTCAGGGAGTTTCTACAGATATTATGGAATCTGCATCGCTGGATGGATGTACAGGTTTTGGACGGATCATACATATTATTCTGCCAAATATTTCATTTATGATATTCATTCAGTTGATCATGTGCGTCATTACGACGATGCAGATGCTGGATGTGCCGTATATGTATGCATCTGGAGGACCAAGTGGTGCGTCGACCACGCAGGGAATTTTTATTTATAATGCATTTCATCAGGATTTGAATTATGGAAGAGGATCAGCGGCATCCGTCATACTTCTTCTTGTAATTGCAGCAATGACAATGGTACAGATGCAATTTGAAAAATCAGAAAAAGAATAGGAGGGCAGGGGATGAAGATAACAGGCCAAAAAAGAACGAAGAAAAAACTCGGAAGATCTGAACGAAAATTGAAGATCGTTGCGGTAGTAGTATCCCTGCTGTTTGCGGTACTGATGCTGTATCCTATGATTTTTGCAGTGTCCAGTGCCATGAAAGACAATTCGAAAATCTATGAGGTTCCACCAAAGCTGCTCCCAGATGCGGCGAACAGTTTATCTGTTGTATTGGATTATTCGGAACAAAATGGCAGCGAAGAGAAACTGAAAGATCAGATGATGCAGGATAGCATTCTGGTGATGATGGGACTCAGTTACAAAATGCCGGATGATTCCATTATGGAAATTAAAGTATATGGCATAAAAGATGGAGAAACTGTTTACTATTCCAGAGCCCATCAGATGAAGCTGCAAATGGAAAAAGATTATGGAATCTATAAAGGAACGGCGATTAAAAAAGAAGTATTACTTCATGAGGATCGGTACGTTCGTGCATGTGATTCCATTGGATATGAATTTAATCTGAATGGTGTTTCTGAAAAAGCGCCAAAAGGACTTGGAGATCAGTTCGAGAAAAAAGCAGAGAAGATTCTGGACGGGAAATATCAGACAACAGGAACACTGGTCAGTGTGGGAGACAAAGTGAAAAACATCCTGAATCTGGAAAGTTTTAAATATTATTTACAGATGCCAGGTTATATCTATCCGGAGAGCGAGACCATTCAGAGATTTGGTTTTATGACATTTGTGTTTAACAGTATTATTGTGATTGGATTTGCGATGATCGCGCAGGTAATTCTGTGTTCAGTTTGTGCATTTGTAATCAGCAGGAAACTGTCAAAACGAGCGGCAAAATTTGTTCTCCTCTTCTTCCTGGGAGGAATGATGGTTCCGTTTGCAAGTATTATGCTTCCGCAGTTGATCATGTACAAACAAATGGGAGCGTACAATAATTATGTGGCATTGCTTCTGCCATTTTTGTATCCATATGGATTTTATGTATACTTGTACAAAGGATTCTTTGATCAGATTCCGGCAAGTTATTTTGAGGCAGCAGAGTTGGATGGAGCGGGAAGTTTTTATCTATATAGTAAAATCTGTATGCCGCTGTCCAAGCCGATCATTTCGCTGATCGCGCTGCAGACATTTATTGGAAACTGGAATGACTTCTTCTGGGCATGGCTGGTAACAGAGGATCAGAAACTGTGGACATTAAATGTGGCACTTTATAATATTTCAAACAATGTGGCAACCAAACAGAATGCATTGATGGGGCTTGCAGTGGTTACCATTACACCAGTGATCCTGTTATCGATCTTGTTCTCAAAACAGTTGAAACAAAGTATCGTGGCGTCTGGTGTCAAGGGATAATTCCCGGAAAGGAGAAGACAGGTATGGCAAAGAGAAAAAATCTGAAACATATGACAATGGCAGCGGCTGCATCCGATGAATTTGATGGTACCTGCCTGAACGAAGAAAAGTGGACAAATGGAATTTGGTATGATGTGACAACCGATCTGGCATTTCATCCAGAGAATGTGTCAGTGAGAGATGGAAACCTCGTGCTTGCAGCAAAAAAAGAGGTGTATAATGGAAAAGACTACACAGCTGGAGCGGTGGAGTCAAAATTTGAAGTGCCGGGAACGGCAAGCTATGTGGAAGTGCGTGCGAAGGCACTCGATAAAAAGGCAAATGTATTAAGTGCAATCTGGATGCAGTCGTCTCCGCTGAATTATGCACTGAATCCGAACCCGGAGATTGATATCATGGAGACATTTGATTATACTAAAATGACGAGCACATTACATACATGGCATCAAAATCCGTCGATTCATCTACAAAGAGGAACAAAGGGATGGAAGACAGGTCTGGAAGACATCAGTGCAGATTATCATACATATGCATTGGAGAGAAGAGACGGAACACTTCGTTTTTATTTCGATGATCAGTTAACCTGGGAAAAGAGCAGTATTGAGGATTCTTTTGCAGAACTTTCCCGTCATATGGTGCTAAGTCTGGAAGGGCATTTAGGGATGCCGGTAGAAGAGTATTTGCCGGGCGAATTTCTGGTGGATTATGTAAGAACTTATTATGACAGTGATTTTGCAGGAGTTCCAGAAGATGGGCTGTATCAGATTGTGAATAGACAAAGTAAAAAAGCTTTGGATATTCCAAACTCAGAAGAAAGTGGTGCAACGCAGCTTGTACAGAAAGAGGCAGCATCAGCGGGAGCGTGGAGAATCTGGAAGCAAGGAGACGGTACATGGGCAATGACACATGCAGTCAATAGAAACTGTGCGGATTTGGTTGCAGATCAAGGGATAACATCGAACGGAACCGCAGTGATACAGTATGGATATCACGGAGGAGTGAATCAAAAATGGTATCTGGTCCCAACAGAGGAAGGGGCATTTAAGATCATTTCTGCACTGAGTGGAAAAGCTTTGTGTGTGAAAGATGCATCTTTGGAAGAAAATGCTCCGATCATACAATGGACCTACGGAAATAACAATGAAGATACGAATGATGAGTGGATGTTTGTACCAGTACAGTGATAATTTGGAGGAAGAAGAAATGGCAGAAAAAATGACAGTCGCGATATTGGGACTTGGAAGCAGAGGACTGCAGGTGTACGCACCGATTATTGAACAGAATGCAGAGAAAATGGAATTGGTCGCGGTGGCGGATCTTATGGAAGATAAGGTAGAGGAAGCGAAAACGCGATACCATCTGAAAGCAGAAAATTGTTTTCAAAGTGCAGAGGAGTTACTTTCGGCAGACCGGCTGGCGGATGTGATGTTTATCTGTACACAGGATAGAGATCATGTGAAACATGCAGTAGAAGCCATCAAAAAAGGATATCATCTTTTGCTGGAAAAACCAGTCTCTCCGGATGAGGAGGAATGTCGCTTATTATTAGAAACAGCACGGGAATATCAGCGGAAAGTATGTGTCTGCCATGTACTTCGGTATACACCATTTTACAGCAAGATCAAAGAAATGCTGATGGACGGTGCAGTTGGAAAGGTCATGAATATTCAGGCAAGAGAAGATGTAGGGTTCTTTCATCAGGCACATTCCTTTGTTCGTGGAAACTGGAGAGACTCCAGGGAAACCAGTCCGATGATTCTGGCCAAATGCTGTCATGATATGGATATTTTAGTATGGCTGTCAGATTCTGGATGCAGCCGGGTATCTTCATTTGGAGAATTATCTTGGTTTAAGGAAGAAAATGCACCAAAGGGAGCTGCAAAGCGCTGCATGAGTGGATGTGGAGCAAAAGAAGATTGTCCATACGATGCAGAAAAAATCTATATCACAGATAAAAGTACCGGAGTTCGCCATGGAGCAGGATGGCCGGCAAATACATTTGTGATTCATCCAACAGAAGATGCGGTAAGAGAAGCATTGGAAAAAGGACCTTATGGAAGGTGTGTATTTCATTGTGACAATGATGTTGTGGATCATCAAGTTGTGAATTTACAGATGGAAAACGGTATTACAGTGACATTTTCCATGTGTGCATTCAGTGCGACTTGCAATCGAACGATCAAGATTATGGGAACTTTGGGGCAGATTGAAGGAGATATGGGAAAACATATGATCTACTATACGCCTTTTGGAAAAGAGACAGAGGAGATCGATCTTACAAAGTTGACAGAAGATTTCAGCGGACATGGCGGTGGAGACGTCAGGATGGTGCAGCAGTTCTGCGACTACATTATGAAAGGAAAAGAAAGCCCGTCGATTACTGATCTGGGAACGTCTTTGGAGAGTCACTATATCGCACTTGCAGCGGAAAAATCCAGATTGGATAATGGCAGCATGATTTCATTGAAAGAATCTGCATGTGGGCAATAGGGAAAATGGAACATCAATATCGAGGAATCATAACAGAAAAAGAAGAGTTTTTATATCCAGATAGTATTCTTGAAACACTGCAGAAAGAGCTGCATATTGGGATGCCGCTTGATGGAAAACCGGGAATCCAATTGTTGTTGGAAACAGCGTCAGAGGAAATCGTAATGCAGCTGGAAGGGGAGGAATTTCAGGCAGAGTGGTATCAGATGCGTGAAATTCCGGTCGAATACAATACTGGAGATGGGGAAAACCAGGGTGGAGCAATGGTTCTGATGGAAAAACCGGAAGAAAAGCCAGCTTATGTGACCAGAAAGGCTCCATTTTGGGTATATGATTGTCTGGAAAAAAGAGAAGATGGATGCATTTGTACAAAGAATGGGAGAGCTGCTGTCTATATGTGCCTGCAGGCAAAGGCAGGACTGAAACCCGGGAATCATACCGTGTATATCACAGCGCAGACAATAGAAGGAGAGTATCGGTGTAAAATTACTGTTCGAGTATATGACGTCAGCATTCCGGAACATACATTTTTTGTGACAAACTGGTTTTCAGAAGATGAGATCTGTCGATTTCATCACGTAGAAAAAGGAACTGAGGCATACTTACAGATGCTTCAAAAGTATGCAGAGGCAATGCGTAGAATGCATCAGAATGTATTTTTCATCCAGTTGGATGAGCAGTGTGTTGTAAATAGAGAACCCTATGAGTTTGATTTTGAATATTTGACTCCGATGATTTCGTGTTTCTTTGAACAGGGAATGCAGTATATGGAGTTGGGAGTTCTTTTGGATCGAGGATTTCTGCCGGACGGAATGCCGGATATGTATACCGATCGGTTTACGTGTTCGATGGCAAAAGATGTGCCGGTGGATTCTTTCAAAGGGTATGAAATTACGGTTCGCTTTGTACAGAGTCTGGCGGCTTATTTAAAGAAGTATGGATGGGAAAAACAGGTGTTGTTCCATATTCATGATGAGCCGGATATTCATTATAAAAATCAGGAAGCTTTGGAAGCAAGAAAACGGCAGTATTATCTGGCAGCCGGAATTTTACGAAAATATATTCCGGGAATTCAGATCATAGAAGCAGTAGATTCTGCACAGTTCCGGGGCGGAATCGATATCTGGGTGCCGGGAACAGCCGGATATGAAAAGAAAAAAGAGGAATTTGACAAGCTGATCGAACTGGGAGAGACGGTCTGGACATATGTGTGTTGCGGACCGGAAGGATATTGGTTGAATCGTTTTCTGGATTTTGCACTGATCAAAGGGCGACTTTTATTCTGGGGCTGTGCAAAGAACAGAATTTCCGGTTTTCTGCACTGGGGACTGAATCAGTTTCAAAATGGAATGAATCCTTATGAGGGAACGAGTTGTCCGAATCATACCGGAATCGGTACAAACTTTCCGTGCGGAGATTCTTTTTTGGTCTATCCGGGCGAAGATGGACCAAATTTGGGAATGCGTCTGGAGGCGCAGAGAAGAGGCGCGGAAGATGCGGCATTGTGGCAGCTTTTAAGAGAGAAAGACGAAAAGCTGCATGATGAACTGATTGGGAAGATGTTTACGAACAACTATACCTACAATGATGATCCGGCAAGATTTCAGGAAGTGTATGAGGAATTGCTGGCGGCGTTGGAGTAATGGAAGAAAAGTGAAGAAATGAGAAAGAATACTTCTGATCTTGGGGGATCAGGAGTATTTTTTTGAATTGAATTTTTTGTGTTTTGTCGGATGAAAGAAGAAAGTACGTAAGTATATGGGGAAAAACTCATTTTTGTGGAGTCTACGATTCGTAGACAAGGGAAAGAGAGCGTGTATTGTAAAATATGTGAAGTCTGTTATGATAAAGAAAGTAAAATATTTTACTCAGACTGTAGACAAAGTCCCGGACAAAAGTCCCGGCTTTTCTTATGCTTCAGTTATCCACAATTCTTTTTTGTAGAATTACTTTATCAAGAAAAAAGTGTATGTTATCCACCCGATAGTTTTATACAGTCTATTCCCTTCGTGGTATAATAATCTTAACAGGAGGGATTGCTTATGATGACAAGAGATGCTGATAAAAAAAGAAGTCAAATGCTCATGTTTTGTATGGATGACATGGTTCCCCAAGACCATCTTCTCCGAAAAATTGACAGAGCAATTGATTGAAACTTTATTTATGACTTAGTAGAAGATAAATATTGTGCAGACAATGGAAGACCAAATCTGGATCCTGTCTTATTAATTAAAATCGTTTTTATTCAGTATCTTTATGGGATTCGAAGCATGCGCCAGACAATCAGAGAAATAGAAGTAAATGTTGCTTATCGCTGGTTTCAGGGTCTTGATATATTAGATGGAGTTTCTCATTTTTCAACATTTGGGAAAAATTACACACGTCGGTTTAAAGGTACGGATCTGTTTGAACAGATTTTTTCGCATATCTTAGAAGAATGTATGAAATATCATTTAGTGGACACTTCTGTGATCTTTGCAGATGCCACTCATGTAAAAGCTTGTGCAAACAGCAAAAAGATGAGAAACAGAATTGCAAAACAAGAAGCTCTCTGGTATGAGGAAGAATTAAAAAAAGAAATCAATGAAGATAGAAAAGCACACGGGAAAAAGCATTTAAAAAATAAAAATGATCATAACCAAACTCCACCTTCTGTTGGGTGTTGGGAATCTCAAGACACTTTATGATAAGCTGCTATCATATCATCCAGAAATGATGGTATTGGATGCAGGATATAAAACCCCGGCAATCGCACATCTTCTGATCGAAGATCAAATCGAACCATTGTTTCCATACAAAAGTCCGCAAACAAAGAAAGGATTCTTCAGAAAATATGAGTATGTATACGACGAATACTATGATTGCTATATATGTCCGGAAGGAAAAATCCTAACGTATTCTACTACAAATCGAGATGGTTACAGAGAATATAAAAGTAACTGCAGGGATTGCAAAGATTGCCCAAGCCTTTCAAAATGTACCGAAAGCAAAGAACATGTAAAAATAGTAACACGTCATATATGGGCAGAGTATTTAGAAAAATGTGAGGATATCCGTCATACCATAGGAAATAAAGAAATATATGATCTGCGTAAAGAAACCATAGAGCGGATCTTCGGAACCGCAAAAGAACAACATGGTTTTCGATATACAAAATATAAAGGAAAAGCACGAATGGAAATGAAAGTCGGGCTTACATACGCATGCATGAATTTAAAGAAGCTGGTAAAAATCCTGGCAAAAAAGGAGCAGAAAGTATCTGATATGCTGCGCTCTTTCATAAAAGCAACGAGAAATTTCATTCATACAGAAAAGTGGTGCTGGAGTTTAACTCCAGCACCAACTTTGTCTACAGTTTGAGTAAAATATTTTACTCTTTATTTACTGGGGAACAGAAGGGAGGCGCAGGATGGAAAATAGAACAGGCAGGTTCATTGCACAAAGAAGAAAAGAATTAAAAATGACACAGAAAGAACTTGCAGAAAAGTTAGGTGTTACAGCAAAAGCATTAATATCAGTGTTTGAGGGGAAAGAACCTGATCATCGGTTAGTATAGGATTCTAACATCAGATCGCCTAAAAATAAATTTTACAAACTCTTAAAGAAAGCTTGATCATAACCAGAAATTGTTTATGCTAAACTTGCTCAAGAAAAAACAATTGGAATTTTATTCCGTCAGACTCATGACAGGAGGATTTGAGCAATGAAGTTTAAACTAAAGCCAATAGAGAAAAAATGGATTCTTTATGATATCGGGAATTCAGCATTTGCGCTTCTGATCTCTACGATCATACCGATTTATTTTAATTATCTGGCGGGTGATGCCGGGATTTCAGAAGTGAATTATCTGGCGTACTGGGGATATGCAACCTCGGCGGCAACCGTAATTGTAGCTGTGTTGGGGCCGCTCCTTGGAACGGTCTCTGATGCAGCGGGAAGAAAAAAGAAAATCTTCATGATCGCACTGTTAGCGGGAGCATTGGGCTGTGTATTTCTTGGATTTATGCAGTCCTGGATTTGGTTTTTGTTGTTGTTTGTATTTGCAAAATCAGCGTATTCTTTAAGTCTTGTGATCTACGATTCGATGCTTACCGATATTACATCGGAAGAACGGATGGATGAAGTCTCTGCCCAGGGATATGCCTGGGGGTATATCGGAAGCTGTGTTCCGTTTATTTGCAGTCTGTTGCTGGTATTGTTTTATGATAAAGTGGGAATTTCGATGCAGACAGCGATGGGGATTTCGTTTTTTCTGGTAGCGGTCTGGTGGATTGCACTGACGGTTCCGCTTCTGAAATCATATCGTCAGACACACAGTCGGAAACCGGCAGTACACGCAGGACAGTCCGGTGCGCAAAGATTGGGACAGATCGTTTCTGAATTAAGAAAAGACAAAAAAGTGCTGTTTTTTCTGGCAGCATTTTTCTTCTATATTGATGGGGTATATACGATCATTGACATGGCAACTGCATATGGTACTGCTTTGGGGCTGGATACCACAGGTCTTTTGCTTGCACTCCTTTTGACACAAATTGTTGCATTTCCGGCGGCTCTGTTGTTTGGAAGGATTTCCAGAAAAGTAAGTGCATCGAGATTGATTCTGGTATGTATTTCTGCGTATTTTCTGATCGCTCTGTATGGAATCGGACTTCACCGGCAGTATCAGTTCTGGATTCTGGCAGTCTGTGTGGGATGCTTTCAGGGAGCAGTTCAGTCCATGTCCCGTTCCTACTATGCGAAGATCATTCCGGCAGAAAAATCCGGAGAATACTTCGGAATTTATGATATTTGCGGAAAAGGAGCTTCTTTTATGGGAACCATTCTGGTGTCTGCAGTGAGCCAGATTACAGGCAGTGTAAATCTGGGAGTAGGAGCGCTTTCTGTGATGTTTCTGGCAGGCTTTTTCTTGTTTTTGAAAGCGGACAAAACAGAAAAAAGCGAGGAAGAACAAGAAAATCCAGGCGTACTTTTTCAGCAGCCTGGATTGGGTCAGTGATCTATGCAAAAAATGCTTTTGCAGCTTTGAGCAGATATTCGGTATCCTTGACTCCGGCAGTTTCATATGGAGAATGCATTGCCAGTTGAGGAAGTCCGATATCTACGGTATTGAGTGCAACCTGTGTGTTGGAAATATTGCCCAGTGTGGAGCCGCCTGCCATGTCGGAACGGTTGGTAAATGTCTGATACGGAACGTCTGCCTGCTTGCAGATATCCTTGAACATAGCGGCAGAAATGCCGTCTGTGCAGTATTTCTGGTTGGCGTTATATTTGATGACGATTCCTTCATTTAAATACGGGCGGTTGACAGGATCCGCTTTATCTGTATGGTTTGGATGAACCGCATGGGCATTGTCCGCAGAGATCATAAAACTCTTGGACAGTGCGATAAAGTAATCCTGCGTATCCATGCCGAATACCGTACAGATACGGAACAGCGTATCTCTAAGGAACGTAGATGCAGCGCCCTGTTTTGTTGTACTTCCGACTTCTTCGTTATCCAGAACGCAGTGAACGGAAGCCGCCTGTTTGCGGTCTGCACCAAGCAGGCCGTAAAGAGAAGCACAGGCACACTGGAGATCATCCAGACGTGGAGCAGAGAGAAATTCCTCGTTTGCTCCCCAGAGAGTTCCCTTCTGACGATTGTAGAGGAAGAGGTCGTGACTCAAAATTTCCTCTTTTTCGACACCGGCATACTTTGAAATCGTATCTAAGAACGTATCTTTTGCAGAAATATCCCCGTATAATGGAAGCAAGTCTTTCTGTGCATTATAAGCGTATCCGCTGTTGGCATCCCGGTTCATATGAATGGCAAGATTCGGGATCAGAAGGAGATCCTGGTCTGCGTTGATCAGTTTCGCACAGTAGATACCGTTTTCTTTTACGATCACCCGTCCGGCAACAGAAAGCGGACGGTCAAACCATGGGGCACAGAGCATACCGCCATAGCGTTCTACGTTTAATTTGATGTAATGATCCTCTACGGCCATCTCCGGATTTTCTTTGATCTTAAAGGAAGGCGAATCACTGTGGCTTGCAATGATACGGAATCCATTTTGAAGAACTACAGATTCCGGAATGGAGAACGCAATGATAGAAGATCCGTTTCTTGTAACAAAATAATCATTACCAGGTGTTAAATTCCATGTCTGATCTTCTGACAGCTCTTTAAATCCATGTTTTGTCAGAATCTCTTTGGTAGTCTGCACTGCATGAAAGCAGCTGGGACTGTTCTCTATAAATTCCAGTAAATCTGTTGTAATTTTATTTGACATATTTTGTTTCCTCCTACATTCATAACTAATGTCTATTTTAGCACGAGGCTGCGGCGTTGAAAAGAGCCGGTGATTCTGTTACCATAAGGAATAGATAAAACGATTTTCAGAGAAAGAAGAAGGTGAGAACAATGCGGATTTTAGTAGCAGAAGATGAAAAAGACCTGAACCGTCTGCTGAGCACCAGATTGAAAGCAGAGCATTACAGTGTGGACTCCTGTTTTGACGGACAGGAGGCGTTAGATTATCTGGAAGGGGCGCCATATGATGCGGTGGTCCTTGATATTATGATGCCGGTTCTGGACGGTCTGAGTGTCTTAAAGACGATGAGACAAAAGGGGAGTCAGACTCCGGTCTTGCTTTTGACGGCGAAGGACAGTGTAGAGGATCGTGTCCGCGGGCTGGATGCGGGAGCGAATGATTATCTGGTGAAACCGTTCGCGTTTGAAGAACTTTTAGCGCGCATCCGGGTGCTTCTGCGCAAACCAAAGGAGGCGCCGCAGACAGTCTGCAGACTGGATGATCTGGAAGTACATCTGGATACCCATCAGGTGCTGCGTGCAGGGCATGAAATCAAGCTTTCCGGAAAGGAGTTTGCGCTGCTGCGCTATATGATCCAGAATACGGGAATTGTGCTCTCCAGAGACCGTCTGGAGCAGCATTTGTGGAATTATGATTATGCAGGCGGTTCGAATGTGATCGATGTGTATATCCGTTATCTGCGTAAAAAGATTGATGACGGAGTACAGACGAAGCTGATCCACACTGTGCGTGGGGCGGGCTATGTTATGAGGGAAGAGTAATGGAACGGTTTTCTTTAAAATTAAAGCTGACGGCTATGTATTCGTTTTTTATGGTACTGGTGACCTGCATTTGTCTTGGGATTCTATTCTCTCTTAGTGGGAAGGAAATTTTGACCTCTGCACAGATGCATTTGAGAGAACGTGTCCATGAAAGTGCGGATGAGATTGAGCTGGAAGACGGGGAACTCGAAATTGATTCCGAGTTTTATTCTCTGAATAAAAATGTGTATCTGGCGCTTTATGATGCAGAAGGGCACTTCTTATATGGAAAGGTTCCACCAGGGCTTGACGAAATGCCGCAGTTTCAGGATGGGCAGATTCAGACGATCAGAAAAGCAGCAGGGCAGTGGTATGTGTATGATGTACAATATGAGATGGAAAACGGACAGGAATTCTACATCCGGGGTGTAGTTTCTGTTACAGAGACACAGAAGGAATTTTTTTTGGCAGTGCGGATTGCAGTGATTCTGATGCCTATGATCGTCATTCTGACTGCACTGATCGTATATTGTTTGATCAGGCGAACTCTTCTTCCGGTACGGCAGATGACAGAGACCGTACAGGAGATTCAAAAAGATGGAGATTTAAGCCGCAGGATCGGAGTCAGCCAAGAGACCGGAAAGGATGAATTTTATCAGCTGGCAGGAACATTTGACGGTATGCTGGAAAGCCTGGAACAGGCGTTTCTCAGGGAACGGCAGTTTACATCGGACGTTTCCCATGAGCTGCGAACACCGGTCAGTGTGATTCTGGCACAGTGCGAGGCATCTCTGAATCGCACAGATTTGTCAGAAGAGCAGAGGAAAGAAATTCTTCTGATCCGGAAAAAAGCAGGAGAAATGTCTCAGATGATCTCTCAGCTTCTGTTATTGTCACGGGCAGATCAGGGGCGGCAGCAGTTAAATAAAGAAGAGATCAATATTAGTGAATTGACAGAAATAATTGTGGAAGAACAAAAGATGCTGGCGCAGAGGCGTAAAATTGAGGTTCATACAGAGATAGAACCAGACATCACAGGCTATCTGGATGAATCCTTTTATATCCGTATGTTGGATAATCTGATTTCGAATGCAGTTTCTTACGGAAAAGAAGGTGGGAATATTAAAGTGACACTTCATCAGATTCCGTCAGGGGTGCGGGGAACGGTAGAAGATGACGGAATCGGAATCAGCAGAGATGATCAGGTGCATATATGGGAGCGGTTTTACCGGGTGGATGCCTCACGAACCGGAAAGGAAGATGGTTCGCACTCCGGCCTTGGACTTTCCATGGCAAAATGGATCGCACAGGCACATGGAGGGAATGTCCGGGTGGAGAGTGAGCTTGGAAAAGGCAGCTGCTTTACATTTGAGTTAAAATTCTAATCTTATTTTAATCTTCATGGAATATATTATTCTTACAAACAAAGAATAACAGTGTAGAAATGCAGTTGATAGAAAGAGAGGAATTAAAATATGATGAAGAAAAGATATTTTGCAGCGGCAGCAGTATGTGTGATGGCAATGAGTATGTTTACAGGATGTGCAGGAAATGATGGAAAGGATATTGGAAAAGATGCAGCGAAAACAGCAGCATTTTCAGATGCAGGTGTAACAGAAGACGAAATCACAAGGCTGAAAGTAAGCAAGGATCACGATGACGGAAGAAGTATTTATGAGGTTGATTTTACAGTTGCATCCACAGGGGAAGAATATGATTATGAGATTTCAGCAGAAGATGGCAGCATACTTCAGGTTGACAAAGAGATGGACAAGGGAAGTGTGAGTACGACACAGAATCAGGATCAGAACGCTTCTGAAAATTCCACACAGCAGGGAAGCAGTAACACAGCAAATCAGACAGAGGCGGCAATTTCAGAGGAAGAAGCAACAAACCTTGCGTTGGAAAGAGTGCCGGGGGCATCTGCACAGGATTTGAGAATTCAGTTGGAGTTTGACGATGGAGTTCAGAAATACGAAGGCGACATCATTTATGACGGAAAAGAATATGATTTTGAAATTGACGCCAACACCGGAACATTTCTGGAATGGAGTGAAGAACGGGTTGGATAAGGGAAAGGATAAAAAGAAATGACAGGATTAAGTACACTATGTTATATCGAAAAAGACGGAAAATATCTGATGCTGCATCGCACAGTAAAAAAGAATGATGTCAATAAAGATAAATGGATCGGTGTGGGTGGACATTTTGAGGCAGACGAAAGTCCGGAGGAATGTCTGTTGCGGGAAGTGAAAGAGGAGACAGGATACACTCTGACTTCCTGGAAATATCGTGCGATCGTGACATTTGTGTCAGGTGACGGTGTGACAGAGTATATGTCCTTATTTACAGCAGATGGATTTACAGGAGAACAGATTGCCTGTGACGAGGGAGAACTTAGGTGGGTAGATAAAAAAGAAATTGACCGACTCAATCTCTGGGAAGGGGATAAAATATTCTTCCGACTCCTGGAGGAATCGGAAGAATTCTTTTCTCTGAAACTGATCTATGATGGAAACGGAAAGCTATTGAAAGCGATGCTGAATGGAAAACCGATGAATTAGATCAGGTAGCAATACATGACAATAAAGTGGCAGGCACTTCCGGCCATAACAAAAAGATGAAAAATCTCGTGGCTTCCGAAATTCTTATGTTTACTATTGAAGATCGGAAGCTTTAATGCGTAGATAATACCGCCGATCGTGTAGATGATTCCCCCTGCTAAAAGCCAGCCAAATGCCGCCGGCGATAATGAGTGGAAAATCTGTGTGAAAGCCAGTACGCAGATCCATCCCATCCCGATATAGAGAATGGAAGATACCCATTTCGGGCAATAGACCCAGAAGGCCTTGATCAGAATTCCTACAATGGCGATCCCCCAAACAATGGAAAGCAGGATCAGTCCGGTACGTCCTTTCAAAGTGATCAGACAGATTGGAGTATAGCTTCCTGCAATAAGGATAAAGATCATCATGTGATCGATCTTTTTCAATATCGTATTTACTTTTGCAGAAATATCAAATGTATGGTAGGTCGTGCTGGCAGCATACAGCAGGATCAGACTGATCGCATATACGGCAAGGGAAATGAGAGATACCCTGCCCGGTTCATGGGCTGCCTTTATCAACAGAGGAATCGCGCCGCAGATTGCCATAAGCATACCAATAAAATGTGTGATCGCGCTGCCGGGGTCTTTTAAATGTTGTGTTTTGTTCATTGATATCTTCCTCCTTAAAACTTGAAAATTACATGTAGTTTTCAAAACTACATTAAGTATATGTGTATATTACACCTTGTATTCCTTGAATGCAAGTGATTTTAAAAAATTTTTATAACCAAAGAAATTTTGACAGAAATAGAAATTTCTGATATGATAATTCAGATTGTATTGTGGGACTGTTATACAGTCCCCTATTTTTGTTTTGAGAAAAGGAGATTTATGGAAGAATTAAAATTTGAAGAGTTAGAGTTGTGTCCTGAAATATTAAAAGCAGTCAAACATATGGGATTTGAAGAGGCATCACCGATTCAGTCCAAAGCGATTCCTGTGATCATGAGCGGAAAAGATGTGATCGGACAGGCGCAGACAGGAACCGGAAAAACAGCAGCCTTTGGAATCCCGCTTCTGGAAAAGATCGATCCGAAGAATAAAAAGCTTCAGGCGATTGTTCTTTGCCCGACAAGAGAGCTGGCAATCCAGGTTGCAGAAGAAATCAGAAATCTTGCAAAATATATGCATGGGATAAAAGTTCTGCCAATCTATGGAGGACAGGAGATTGTAAAACAGATCCGTTCTCTGAAAAGCGGCACACAGCTTGTGATCGGAACACCGGGACGTGTGATGGATCATATGCGCCGCAAAACTATGAAAATGGATCATGTGCATACGATTGTGCTGGATGAGGCGGATGAGATGCTCAACATGGGATTCCGTGAGGATATTGAGACAATTTTGGAAGGAATTCCACAGGAACACCAGACAGTGCTTTTTTCTGCGACAATGCCAAAGGCAATCTTAGAGATCACAAAACAGTTCCAGACAAATGCGGAACTGGTGAAGGTGACGAAGAAAGAGCTCACCGTTCCGAACATTGAACAGTTTTACTATGAAGTGAAACCGAAGAATAAAGAGGAAGTGCTTTCCCGTCTTCTGGATATTTATACACCGAAACTCTCCGTTGTATTTTGTAATACGAAGAAACAGGTAGATCTGCTTGTGAATGGACTGCTGGGAAGAGGATATTTTGCGGCAGGACTTCATGGAGACATGAAGCAGGCACAGAGAGACCGTGTGATGCAGGGATTCCGTTCCGGAAAGACAGATATTCTTGTGTGTACAGACGTAGCAGCAAGAGGAATCGATGTGGATGATGTGGAAGCGGTATTTAACTATGATCTTCCGCAGGATGATGAATATTATGTGCACCGTATCGGAAGAACCGGACGTGCCGGACGCGTGGGACGTTCGTTCTCTTTTGTTTCCGGAAGAGAAGTTTATAAGCTGAAAGAGATTCAGCGTTATTGCAAGACGAAAATTTATGCACAGAAAGTACCGTCTTTAAACGATGTTGCAAATACAAAGATGGAAAATGTGCTGGAAGAGATTGAACAGATCATTGAAAATGAAGATCTGACAAAATTCCTTCAGATCATTGAAGAACGTGTCAATGAATCTGATTATACTGCAATGGATCTGGCAGCAGCATTTTTGAAATACTGTTCCGGACAGCAGGAGACAGAAGAAAAAGATATGGAATTTGGAGATACCGGGGCGGAAGAAGCCGGAATGGTTCGTCTATTTATTAATATTGGTAAGAAAAACAAAGCAAAACCGGGAGATATCGTGGGCGCAATTGCCGGTGAAAGCGGAATTCCGGGAAAACTGATCGGAACGATCGATATGTTTGATAAGTATACATTTGTAGAAGTTCCGAGAGAATATGCACGAGATGTACTCAATGCAATGAATCATACGAAAATCAAAGGAAAATCTGTTGCGGTAGAGCCGGCAAATCAGAAATAATCAAACTGGACTGGTTAAAAACACAATAACTGGACATTTTCATCTATCCACTCTGGTGGTAGGATAAGACCATCAAAAATGAAAAGAGGGAAAACGATGGAAAAGAGAAAGCAGACAGTAGTAAAACTGGCACAGACAGCACTTTTGGCAGCACTTTGCTTTGTATCATTTACATTTTTGCAGATTAAGATCCCGATGCCGGGTGGAGATGCTACATCCCTTCATATCGGGAATGCATTTTGTGTTCTGGGAGCATTGCTCTTAGGGGGTTGGTACGGTGGACTGGCCGGCGCAATCGGGATGACGATCGCAGATGTTCTGGATCCGATTTATATCGTAGGAGCACCAAAGACATTTGTGTTGAAGCTCTGTATTGGTCTGATTGTAGGATTTGTGGCACATCGTATCGGGAAAATTAATGAAAGTACAGATAAGAAATATGTATTTCGCTGGAGTGTCCTTGCATCCGTTGCAGGACTGGGATTTAACGTGATCGCGGATCCATTGGTGGGATATTTCTACAAACAGTATATTTTAGGACAGCCGCAGCAGATGGCAGAAGTACTTGCAAAATGGAGTACAGCAACCACATTTGTGAATGCAGTCGTATCTACGATTCTGGTGGCGGTTCTGTATAATGCACTGCGTCCGGTGTTATTAAAAAGCGGGATGCTGCAGATTGTAAGAAAAGCAGAAGAAGTGAAAATTTGAAACAGAAGATCCCCTGACCTTGGTGAATTTTTAAAATTGCCGAGGTCAGGGGGATTTATTATTTCGTAATCGTATTGAGTTCTGTGTTGATTAAATCAATGAGTTCTTTTGGAATTCCCAGATTTTTGAGTTTTCCTACAGCGTCTAATGTCATCATTTTCATCATGCCAAATTTCGGGTGCTCCACCATTTCTCCAAAATATTTTGAAATGATTTTTTCTCCTTCAGGGTTTTTCATGATGTCGCCAATTTTATCGGCACTGGAGAAGCAATTTGGATCAAGTTTAATCTTATTTATTTGTGTTAGGTCAAACTTTTCAAACCAGTTAATGACGCTGTTTCCGTCTTCTTTTTTGATATATTCATAGTTTTTATCTTTATCTTTTACGCGATATAAAGTCATCACATCGTGGTATACAGTACCATGTTTGGAGTATCCTTTGACGGCTATGATATTTTTTCCCATTAGAAGAGGGATATCATTAAATGTTGTCATAGGTAAGATGTTTGATGATTGAGCAATAAGGTGGTTATTTACATATAATTCTAGTTTTTCAAGATTGGAAAGTACGGTAATTGCATTCTTTTCTTTGTGACGATGAACGAATCTGCTACCGGCGAGTTTGACAAAAGATTCTTTGGACCAGTACGCTTTGTATAAATAAAATGCGTCTTTTTTTATGCTTCGGTCAATGGTCAAAAGTCCTTTCTGATTTTGTCCCTGTTTACCACCTTCATCTCGGTTGGCGCTGCCAAAATCACACATGTTCCACACATAACTTCCTACAAAATAGTCGCGTTCTTCAAAAGCACGAAGTGCATTGTCTGAGAAAAGCAACTGATATTCTTCGGAATAATCTTTTGTCTTTGGCTCATAAGAGTGATATTGTGGGTTTGTATCAACACCATATTCTGTCACCATGAGTGGTATATCAGGACGTGCAGCATGGAATGAGTCCAAGCGTTCTTGAAGTCCTGTCATAGTGTCATAGTACCATCCATAATATAAGTTATAGCCAACCAGTTCGGTCAGACTGTTGATCGGACTTTCATTTGCAACGGAATAAATGTTTGCTTCTGCGGTATATCTGTGAGGATCCAGAGCTTTCGTGTATTTGGATAATTCTTCTACATGATCATGAATTTCTGGGGTTTCTCCAGCAATGGTAATTTCATTTTGTACACCCCAACAGTATACAGAGGTGTGATTTCCACATTGCAAAATCAAACGGCGCATTTGTTCTTTGATATTGAATTTGGCGCATTCGTTTTCCGAAATAATACTGATAAACGGAACTTCTGCCCACACAAGGAGTCCTTCTTCATCACAGCGACGATAAAAATAATCATCATGTTGATAATGGGAAAGTCGAACAGAATTTGCCCCTAACTCTTTTATGAGTTGGATATCCTGCTCCATTTGAGTTTCTGAAATAGCATTTCCAACACCGGCAAAATCCTGATGTCTTGCGACACCACGCAGTTTTACGTGTTTCCCATTTAAAAAGAGCCCCTGATCCGGTGTAATCTGAATGCTTCTAAATCCGATGGAGATGCTGCGGTGTTCTATGACTTTTTTGTCTGTACAAAGTTCGATGGACAACTGATGAAGATGTGGATCATCCGTTCCCATCCAGAGATGAGGATTAGCAACATTCAGGCACAAGCGAAACGTATTTTGATCGTGGAAATATGCTGAGGTTGTGTGTTGTGCGATGACTTGATTCTCATCTAGCAGAGTGGCACGAATTTCTCCATGACAAGGTTCCTGATGATTGATCACACATCCCTCAATGGCGACCTCCCAAGTATTGTTTTCTAATTTTTGCGTATGGATTCGGACACCGTCACGACTTCCATCCAGGTAGTCAAAGTGTAGTTTGGGTGCACAAATAATTCGAACATTTCGGTAGAGTCCACCATAGAAAGAAAAATCTGCCATTTGCGGGTAGACAGCATCTGTTGGCGAGTTATCTGTTACAATGGTAATTCGGTTTATGCCGGATGATACGAAATCGTTTAATGCAACGCGATATAAAGAATATGGACAGGTGTTGGTATGAATTTTCTGATTATTGATGGACACTATACTGATCATGGAAGCAGCACCTACCTCAAGGTAGATGTCCTGCTCCAGATCGGATTCTGTAAGAGTGAACTCATTTGTGTAAAAACCTTTTCCACGCCACATGGATGTGCCATTTTGTCCGTCTACCGCATTGTAAGTATGAGGAATGGAAATTGTTTCAGCGTTTTCGTTTTCTTTGTGAAAACTCCAGTTATCATTTAATAGAATTACTGACAAATCGGAACCTCCTTTGATTCTAAGCATTTTTTGCTTTCTTTTTTTCTAAGATAGCTTTTTCTCCATACATTTGTGTATACTCTTCATCTGTAATATGGTATCGTTTCAAAGCAATGATGCTTGCAAGATCTCCAAGAAGAGGTGCACCAAGATACATAGCAATTGTAGCGATATACAGAGCCATTGTAGGTTCTGCACCTGCGCTGTATCCGGCAAGTCCCATGAGGATACCAACAATAGAAGATCCAAATGCACTGATAACTTTGTCTACAAGTGAAAATGTAGCACCAATAAATCCAGGCATGAATTTTCCGGTTTTTAGTTTGTGATAGTCGATGATTTCCGCAATCATAGGATCTACGTTCTGTGCAGAGAATCTTCTAAACAGCATATTGGCAGACATTAAAATAATAAATACCAAGATAGTTGCTTTTCCGAAAGGACGGAAAATAATCAAGATTGCTTCCAATGTGAAGTTTGCAATTGCACCGATTAAAGAAGCTCTTTTGCATCCGAATTTTACAGCAACAGAACCTGCAACGAAGGCTCCAATCAGTGACATTGGAGTAGAGATGCCACCAACGATTGGCTGCAGATCCAGATTTCCAACAGCATAGATATAGAAATAGGTCATAACTGCTGTCTGAATCGTGGACGCAATTTTATCTGTGGATGCAGCAAGGATCAACATACGAAGAGGCTGATTCAGTCGCAGTACATTGAGACTGTCTTTAATTGAAATTTTCTCTTCTTTTTTATCTGGATCCTGGCGATAGAATTCAGGCTTATCTGTTGCAGAGATTGCAAACAGACATCCAAGCAGAAGAACTGCATGAAGGACAAACGCACTGATAATGATCAGAGTCCAGCCTTTTTGGGATCCAAGACCACCATTTTTCTGCAGAATCGGAACGATCAGTGTTGTCATGATCAAACTAAGCATTGTAGAATAGCAGCCGCCGGCAATACCGGATAGTGGACGGTATTTCGGGTTTTTTGTAACGATAGAAAGGACACATTTGTTTACGGTTGTCATAAAAGTATAACCAATGACCCAGATTGCATACCAGAGAATTACCCAAACCATACGATAAGATTGTGGAATATCGAATGAGAACAGGTAAATCATAAAGCTCGCAAATAGCATGATCAGGGATCCGATTACAAGGAACGGACGGAATTTACCAAATCGCGTTTCAGTTCTGTCGATAATAGAACCAATAATTGGGTCAGTAATTCCATCGAAAATTCTCATGGCGGTCATGATAATTCCCATTGCTGTAATATTCAGTCCCAATGCTTCTGTACTGAACACGAGAAAGAATGACATGTTCAACATATTGAATACGTTTGATGCTGCAGAACCGAGCGGAGTCATAACGACACGGACAGCTTCTGATTTTGAGTTGTTTGCTTTTGTACTCATATATTTTCCTCCAATAACTTTTGTTTAAAAGTATTATAATTGGAAGGTTGTGAAAAATTCACATATAAAACAAAGTTTTTACTGTTCTTTTTTAAGGATTTTCTGTGCTTTTCGATAATTATATGGAGATATTCCGTATTTTTGACGAAAACATTTGTAAAAGTAGGTTTCATTTGCATATCCTATATCAGATGTGATTTCTTCGATTTTTCGATTGGTGTTTCTGAGTAGGTTTGCTGCTTCTGTCATACGAATGTCTATAAGAATATCTTTAAACCCCCTCCCTGTTTCTGCCTTCAGTAGAGAGCTCAAATAATTGGGATGAAAGCACATATGTTTTGCAACAGATTGAAGGGTAGCATCTTTGTAATGCTGCTTCAAATAGTCAAATACCTCGTTTTGTATTTTGGAGTGTTTCTGCTTGATTGCTTTTTGATCTTCAGGTCCTACAGCGCGGGAAATCTCGATAAAAAGAATCAAAAGGCAGGAAAGTATTTTTCCTTGGTTTCTAGGTTTTTCTAAAAAGTATTCACAAAGAATCTGCTCCATCAATGTAGATTCAAAACTGTTTTTAGGAAGATGATACAGAATGTAATTTTTCTTTTTGCTTTCAGAGTACAAACTGTTGATGATGTAGTTTGAAATATAATTATCCTCGGAAAGCAGGTACATAAAAATGGTATCAAAAAAATCAGCTGTCATTAAAATATTAAACATCCAAATATCATCCCCTATCTTTTCGGAGGAATGAATGACATTTTTGTTCATGAGACAGATATCTCCGGAAGACATTTTAATGGGCGTTCCATCGATTTCCGTTGAAATTTCACCATCAAGCATGAAAGAAAGCTCAATGTATTCGTGACGATGTCTGGGAATCCGGATATTTCTATATTTTGGGCGGATGACAAAACGTTCTTCTTGTACATCCTTATTTGGATAAGATGTGACAATGTTGTTTTCATCTGTATGCATGGAGAGTTCTCTGGATTTTAAAATCTGTTTTTCCGGCTTCGCTTTTTCTGAGTGAAGATATTGTTTTAGTTGCTCATAATTTTTTTGCATGGATTAGGCTCCGTTTCTGAAAGAAGAATTTTATTTGTAATGTTTTTTATTGCAATATATCGGATAAAAAACCACAGGAAACTCTCTGTAACAAAGATTTTCCTGTGGTTTTGCTTTTGTTTAGGAGTGAATGACAGTTCCGGTCTTACCTTTGAGCGCATCGTTGATCTTATCATAAGATGTGATCAGAGCAGTACGTCCTTCTCTTTCTTCTACAAATTCAACGGCAGCCTGGAATTTCGGGAGCATGTTGTAGACTCCGAAATGTCCCTGCTCCATATATTCTTTTGCCTGTGCAGCTGAGATTTCTCCCAGTTTTTCTTCGTTGTCTTTTCCGAGATTGATACATACCTGCTCTACACTTGTCAGGATGATCAACTGATCAGCATCGACACCTTCTGCAAGTTTTCCGGCAGTCAGGTCTTTTTCAATGACTGCGCTTGCACCTTTTAAGTGATTGTCCTGTTCCAGTACAGGAATTCCGCCTCCACCGGCAGCGATTACGACCTGATCAGCATCCAGAAGTGCGTTGACTGCATCCAGTTCCACGATCTTCACAGGATGCGGAGCGGAAACGACTCGTCGGAATCCTTTTCCGGCTTCTTCAATCACATAATTTCCTTTTTTACGCTCTTCGTTGGCTTCTTCTGCGCTCATGTAACGTCCGAGAACTTTGGTTGGTGTATAGAAAGCCTCGTCATAAGGATCTACGATCACCTGTGTCAATACAGTGCTGACTGTACGGTAGATTCCGCGGTTCATCAGTTCTTCCCGGATTCCGTTCTGGAGATCGTATCCGATATAGCCCTGGCTCATGGCAGAACATACAGACATCGGTGCAGCTGTATAATTTTCATGGCGCTGTCCGAATTCATTCATGGCAGTGTGGATCATCCCTACCTGTGGAGCATTGCTGTGTGTGATCGCAACCTGAAATCCGGCTTCAATTAAATTTGCGATTACTTTTGATGTATTTTTTACTGCGACTTTCTGCTCCGGCAATGTAGTTCCAAGAGCACGGTGTCCCAGTGCAACGACAACTCTTTTCTTCATAGTCATATCCCTTTCGTTAAATAATTGTGATGAGTAAATTATATTATTTTTCGTACAAAAAAGCAACGTTATTCCACGCAGAAGTTGTGGATTATCGATAAAAGGCAAAGAAGACATCCAGCAACATCAGCATTCCCAGCAGAACACATACGCAAAGCAGGAACCAGAGGGGGATTTTTCTGGTAATCTGCTTCCATTTTGGTGCGATGAAGTACTGGCAGGCGCATCCGATCAGTCCAAGGAACATGGCATCCGCAAAAAACGGAGGCAGCAGAGAAGGACAAAAGTATTGAGAAATTTTGTGCAGGTCTGCGTGCCAGATCATCTGGACTGTAAAATCTGAAAGGTATCCAATCACAGAGTATAACAACCCGTTCATACAGAATGCCAGAATCGGATTTTTTGCAAAACGGTGCAGCATCGTTACGCTGAGAACACCGCAGATTCCATAAAGAGGAATCCATGGACCAAGCAGAATACTACGGTTCAAAAAGACCCCTTCCATTGTGAGATAGCTCAGTGTTTCCAGAATCCATCCAAGAATGGAAAACAGAAAGAACAGCGATGCCAGTGTCAGCGGGTGATAGGAAGCGGTCGGAGCCATAGGCTGATGTACAGCACGGACCGGCGGCTGAACAGAAAACAGAAAGGCCGGATACTGATGTGGCTCAAAATAGGCAATCTTTGTATAAGGTCCTTCGGAATCGTCATAAAGCGCTTTGCGGATCAGTAGCTCGTCATCAGAAAGCTCCTGTTCCAGAAGTGGATCATTAAACAGTTCGTAACGGGGAGCGCGGGACCGGATATAATTTTTCCGCAGGGTCATATATAATTCAGCATCGGTGGCTGTCTGATAAGGATTGACAAACAGAAAATCCAGAATACCGAATGTAAGGAGAGAAAGAATGCTCCATCCGATAAAAGACAGATGCAGAAGAAACATCCGCCATTTGTTTCCGCGCATCAGCTGTCTGGATAAAAAGAATGCATCCTTTCGTCCCATCGTCGGGTTCTCAGCCAGTATATAAGGAATCATGCTGTATTCGTACTTTTTGATGATTCCGCCGATGACCGTCAGGTTCCAGAAAGTCTGAAAAACACAACGGCAGGTCATGATCCATGCAGGGTGGGAAAAGAAGTTCACTTTGTAAAGAAAGAAAAGCTTACTGATTGTTGTCTGCTGATAAGTGCGTGCCTCCAGAAAGAAACGGGCTTCTCCGACAAGCAGCACGTTTTGAATGAAGACAGTGTAGAGAAAAGACAGCAATACCCCCAGGAGAAGCAGAAAAAACGAGGTGGAAAAGGGATCATGAAAGGCCTCGTTGACTGTCTTTAAAGCGGCAAAGAGAAAAGATCTTCCGCTGGTATACATATTGAGGATGTGTTCGAATAGACTTGCCAGCGGTGAGCCGGAAAGTGAAATCTGGAATACGTGGTGTAGCGTGTCTGCTGCGATCGACGAATTGGAGACATCCGGAAAATTCAGATGTGTCTGAACAAAAATTGTTTGCAGTCCCGGGCGAAACTGCCTGAAAATGAAAGTGGAAGATGCAAATGAGGTCGTTAAAAATGCGATCAGAAAACAGACAGATACCATTTTCTGATAGTTGCTCTTTAGTGATTTTTTTGCCTGATGTTTCAGATGTTTTCTTGTCCACATAACAGGATTCCTCCGATTCTGATGATAGACCTATTATAGTTGCTTCACGGCAGACTGTCAAAGAAGATTTGCACCTTGTCAACAGAACCTGAAATCTGCTAAAATTTAGATTGCTGTGAACAGCAACCATAGAACAAGGAGGATGAAAAGTTGAGAAAATTGATTCCTTATTTGAAAAACTATAAAAAGGAAAGTATTATCGGACCGCTGTTTAAACTTTTAGAGGCGGTATTTGAATTGATTGTGCCATTAGTCACTGCAAGAATTGTTGATATCGGAATTCAGAACCGGGATATCCCGTATATCTGGAAGATGGCGGTATTGCTGGTGGCGTTTGGTGTAATGGGACTTTTGTGTTCCCTGCTGGCGCAGTATTTTGCGGCAAAAGCAGCTGTCGGTTTCGGAACAGAACTTCGGCATGATCTGTTCTGCCACATTGAACAGCTTTCTTATGCTGCAGTGGATAAGGCTGGCAGCGCCACGCTGGTTGTCAGGATCACAAGTGATATCAATCAGGTACAGTCCGGCGTCAATCTGGTGCTTCGTCTGTTTCTGCGATCGCCGTTTATTGTGGTAGGCGCAATGGTTATGGCATTTACGATCAATGTAAAGATCGCATTGATCTTTGTCGTGACAGTTCCGCTTCTGGCGCTTGTGATCTACGGTATTATGATCGTGACGATCCCTCTGTATAAAAAAGTGCAGAAAGCACTGGATCAGGTGCTTGTCTCTACCAGAGAAAATCTGGCGGGAATCCGTGTGATCCGTGCGTTTTGTACACAGAAGAAAGAGCAGGAAGAGTTTGATACAAAGAGTGAGATACTGATGAAGCTGCAGTTTCTGACCGGACGGATTTCAGCGCTGTTGAATCCGATGACATATATTATTGTCAACGCCGGGATTATTGCGGTTGTCTGGTATGGGGGCGGACAGGTATATGAAGGGCTGCTGACACAGGGAGAGGTGATCGCCCTGGTCAATTATATGTCCCAGATTCTTCTGGCGCTGGTGGCGCTGGCGAATCTGATTGTTTCCTTTACAAAAGCAGTAGCATCTGCAGCCCGTCTGAATGAGGTATTTGCACTCCGATCCGAGCTTGTGGACGGAGAGTGTGAGAAAGCAGAGGCGAAAGCGGAAGCCGTGAAAGTAAAGATGGAACACGTGACATTTTGCTATCCGGGCAGTCAGGAGCCGGCGCTGGAGGATATTTCTTTTACTGCGAAAGCAGGAGAGACGATCGGTATCATCGGGGGAACTGGTTCCGGCAAGACAACTATGGTCAATCTCATTCCCCGGTTTTATGATGTGACAGAGGGGAAAGTCGAGATCGATGGGCTGGAGATTTCAAAATACCGGACAGAGGCTCTTCGAAAACAGATTGGAGCGGTTCCGCAGAAGGCGGTGCTGTTTTCCGGTACCATAAAGAGTAATCTTCAAATGGGAAATGAGCAGGCATCCGAACAGGAGATGTATGCGGCATTAAAAACCGCACAGGCTTTGGAGTTTGTGGAGGAGAAGCCGGGAAGGCTGAATGCTCCTGTCAGCGAAGGCGGAAAAAACCTGTCGGGAGGGCAGAGACAGAGGCTGACGATCGCAAGAGCACTGGTGAAAAATCCACAGATCCTGATTCTGGATGACAGTGCATCTGCGCTTGATTTCGCTACAGATGCGGCACTTCGAAAAGCGTTGTCCCAGGATACGGAAAATATGACCGTATTTCTGGTATCGCAGAGGGCTTCTTCTGTTATGCATGCCGATAAGATCCTGGTATTGGATGACGGAAAGATGGTGGGATACGGCAATCATGAAGAGCTGCTTGGAGCGTGCGGTGTCTATCAGGAAATCTGTCGGTCTCAGTTTTCGAAAGAGGAGGGGGTTCAGTATGCATAAAAAGAAAAAAAGTGTATGGAAAAAGATACTCTGGCTGATTCGGCCCTATCTGCATTTTTTGATGCTATCATTCGTATTTGCGGGTATTTCTGCGTTGCTGACATTGTATGCTCCAATTCTGATCGGTAATGCTGTGGATCTGATTATTGGAAAAGGAAGTGTGGATTTTGACGCGATCGGCAGGATTCTGTTCAGGCTGGCAGGGATTATTGTTATAACAAGCGCTGCGCAGTGGCTGATGAATCTGTGCAACAACCACATTACGTATCGGGTAGTTAAGGATGTCCGTACAAAGGCATTTGCAAAGCTGCAGAAGCTTCCTCTGAAATATGTAGACAGCCATGCATATGGAGAGACCATCAGTCGGATCATCACCGATGTGGAGCAGTTTTCGGACGGGCTCCTCATGGGATTTACTCAGTTCTTTACCGGTGTGGTGACGATTCTGGGAACCCTGGTATTTATGCTGTTGATCAATGTGAAGATTGCGTTGGTTGTGATCCTGATCACGCCGGTATCTTTGTTTGTGGCAAGCTTTATTGCGAAGAGGACCTACGTGTTTTTTAAAGCACAGTCAGAGACAAGAGCACAGATGACATCCCTTGTCGATGAAATGGTGGGAAATCAGAAGGTTGTGCAGGCATTTGGATACGGTGACCGGGCAGTGGAGAGGTTTGATACGATCAACAAAAAGCTCCAGAAAGTCAGCCTGCAGGCGATTTTCTTTTCGTCCATTACGAATCCGAGTACCCGGTTTGTCAACGGACTGGTGTATACAGGGGTCAGTATTGCAGGTGCGTTTACTGCAATCGGAGGCGGGATCACGGTGGGGCAGCTGTCTTGCTTTTTAAGTTATGCAAACCAGTATACAAAGCCGTTTAACGAAATCTCAAGTGTGGTCACAGAGCTTCAGAATGCACTGGCATGCGCACGGCGGGTATTTGACTTTATTGAGGAACAACCGGAAGAGCCGGATGCGGCATCGGCGATCGAACTGAAAAATCCAGACGGCAGTATGACACTGGAACATGTCAGTTTTTCTTATAATCCGGAGATTAAGCTTTTACAGGATCTGAACCTGAATGTAAAGCCGGGTCAGAAAATTGCGATTGTAGGACCGACGGGATGCGGAAAGACGACGCTGATCAATCTTCTGATGCGTTTTTATGATATTCAAAGTGGAGAGATCCGTGTCAGCAATACTGGAATTCAGAATATTACAAGAGACAGTTTGCGGGCCAACTTTGGAATGGTTCTGCAGGAGACCTGGCTGAAAGCAGGAACGATCGCAGAAAATATTGCGTATGGAAAAGAGGATGCTACAAGGGGAGAAATTATTGCAGCGGCAAAGGCTGCTCATGCACATGGATTTATCCGGAGAATGGAGCAGGGATACGATACGGAGATCCAGGAAGAGGGCGGCAACCTGTCACAGGGGCAGAAGCAGCTTTTGTGTATTGCTCGAGTCATGTTGAGAATTCCGGATATGTTGATTCTGGATGAGGCAACCTCTTCGATCGATACCCGTACAGAAATGAAGATTCAGGAAGCGTTCCAGAGTATGATGAAGGGACGCACCAGCTTTATTGTGGCACATCGGCTTTCTACTATTCGGGAGGCAGATGTGATCCTTGTGATGAAGGATGGAAATATTATTGAACAGGGCAGCCATGAGGAGTTGTTAGAAAAAGGCGGATTTTATAAAAATCTGTATGAAAGCCAGTTTGCGTCTTAGAAAAAAGCCCGGGGAGATCATGCATTTCCCCGGGCGGTCATATATTCATGCTCGCGTTTTAATTCTGCAAGACAGTCTTTTGCGAGCCAGTGCTGATTGGTCGGTGTGAGGATCGCTTTGTACGGAAACGGTCCCGCACCGCTTTTTTTCAAAGCAAGAAGCGCCTGATCCAGCTTCTGGTTGGAAAGTCCGCAGAATACAATCATTGTATCGGAGAGCTCTTCTCCGTCATAAATTTCTTCAGAAGGTGTCATGTCCGGCAGATTTGCCAGCACCCCAAGGGGTTGGCTGTAATCTTTAAGTGCGATATGACGGATGCGCACACGAAGCGGAAGCAGTGCACGTTCCACTTTCTTTTTTACTTCTTTGTCTGATATATGGAATAATAAAATGCTTTCTCTCATACAGATGAAATCTCCTATCTCTCTTTTTGTATTTATTGTAATAGATTTTATCTTGTAAGGAAAGGGCAGATTATAAAAAATCTATTGACGGATGCAGGGAAAAGAAATATAATGGCTGTATTAAGAAAATAATACAATAATACGACAGGTGTACAGCACACCAGGCACAGCCGGGAGGAAAAGTATGATTGAGATTAAGAATCTGACCAAGACGTATAAGTTGAATAAAAAGCAGATGAAAGAGTCCAGAACCACAAATCCGATCAAGACGGCAGTCAATGATCTTACGCTGACTGCGAGAAAAGGCGAGATTTATGGCCTTCTGGGACCTAATGGAGCAGGGAAGACGACTACGCTGCGCTGTATTTCCACGATCATCAGGCCGACAAAGGGTGAGATCTATGTGGATGGACATGAGGTGCGCAAAGAGCCGGAGAAAGTGCGGGAAAAGATCGGATTTCTGACCGGAGATATCAAGCTGGATCCACAGTTTTCCCCGGATTATATGTTTGACTTTTTCGGGAAGATCCATGGAGTGAAGCCGGAGAGGCTCAAAGAACGAAAAGAGGAGCTGTTTACTTATTTTGGGATCAAGGATTTTGCGCACAAAAAGATGAAAGAGCTGTCAACCGGAATGGGGCAGAAGGCTGCAATCGCAGTCAGCCTGGTACATGATCCGGATATTGTTATTTTTGATGAACCGACAAACGGTCTGGATGTCGTGACGGCAAGGAGTGTGACAGACTATCTGAAGCGCCTGAAAGAGGAGGGAAAGCTGGTCATCATTTCTACACATATCATGTCAGAGGCAGAAAAGCTGTGTGACCGGATCGGAGTCATCATTGACGGAAGAAAAGTGATGGAGGGGCATCTGGAGGATATCTTAAGAGAGACACAGACAGAAGATCTGGAGGATGCGTTTTTTGAATTATACAGTCAGGTAAAAGGAGGCGGGGAAGATGCGTGAGATTCGATTGATCTGTAAAAAAGAATTATCCAGAGTGCTGACAGACAGAAAGATGTTATTTTCTGTATTTCTTCTGCCGGCGATCATCATGGTGGTCGTAATGAATGTAATGACCAGTTTTTCGGAAAATTTGGAGAATGATGTCAAATCTCATGCGCCCATTGTTTATCTGCAGAATGCCCCGGAGGGTGTGGAGCAGTACTTGAAGGCATATAATGAGAAGATGGATCTGCGCACGATGGATGACGAACAGAAAGTGACAGAGGAAATCAGAGATGGATCAGCCGATTTGTGGATTGCTTTTCCGCAGGATTTTCTGGAGCAGATAGAAGTTTATAAGACAGGGGATGAGATTCCTCAGATCAAAGTTTATTACAATCCGTCCGAAGAGTATTCGCAGGCTGCCTATGAAGGTGTGGCAGGCGGATGTCTGGAGGTTTACCGGCAGGCACTGTTGTCAGAGCGTGTCGGAGATATGCAGTCTTTGACAGTATTTACGGTGAATTCAGACAATCCGGACATGGTAATCCAGGATGAACAGAAAGCCGGCGGCAAAGCACTTGGCATGATGCTTCCGTATTTTGTGACGATCTTACTTTTTGCGGGAGCAATGGGACTGGGAACCGATATGGTGGCAGGAGAAAAAGAGCGCGGTACCATGGCAAGTATGCTGGTAGCGCCGATCAAAAGAAGCTCGATCGTACTCGGAAAAGTATTTGCACTGATGATTATTTCAGGAATCAGTTCGGTTGTATATGTTGCGGTTATGGTAGGCTTCCTGCCACAGATGATGGGGGCCTATGGAAGTGAAGGTCTGGGACTGAGTCTGGAAGTCGGGCAGGTGCTGATGATGGCATTTTTGCTGATCGCGATCGCATTTCTGTATTCCGGAATCATCGTTCTGATTTCTGTCTTTGCAAAAGATACAAAAGAGGCAAGCAGCTATATTATGCCGGTTTATATGCTGATCCTGATTTTGGGGATCGCGACAATGTTTACGACGCAGAATATTGAAAACTGGTATTATGCAGTACCGGTGTTTAATACAGCGCTGGCGTTACAGGGAATTCTTACAGGAGATGTGAGTGTGATGCAGTATGCGGTGACACTGGCAGAGACATTGATCCTGGGAATGATACTGATTACGGTAATCGCAAAAGCATTTGAAAGTGAAAAGGTAATGGCAAAATAGAGATTGTTTCAGACAGAGCATTTCACAAAGAGAAGGTGCCTGCATATAGTAACAGTAAGAAGGCTGTTGCTGTATGCAGGCGCTTTTTATAGCGGCAGAACGGATTTCGGGAAGCGGGTGTGAGGTGTGAGGCTCTGTGAACTGAGAGAGAAAGAAGTAATCAATATATGTAACTGCAGAAGACTTGGCTGTGTGGTGGATGTGGATATTGATGTCTGCGATGGAAAGGTTCTGGCGATCATCATTCCGGTTCCCGGGAAGATCTGCGGGATACTTGGCAGTGACGGAGAATATGTGATTCCGTTCGGTTGTATTAAAAAAATCGGGCCGGATATCATTTTGGTGGAAATCTGTGAAGAAAAGTTTTTGCAAAAGTACTAGATGTTGGTTATAATGGGGAAAAGAAACCAAATGCAAAGGAAAAAGAAAGGCGGAAACAAGTATGAAATGTCCGTATTGTGGTCATCCGGATACGCGGGTGATCGATTCCAGACCGGCGGAAGACAACAACGCCATCCGAAGAAGAAGATCCTGCGATGAATGCGGGAAACGATTTACAACCTATGAAAAGGTAGAGACGATTCCCTTGATCGTGATCAAAAAAGACAATAACAGAGAGCAGTATGACAGATCCAAGATTGAAGCCGGAGTTTTGCGGGCATGCTATAAGCGTCCGGTTTCAGCACAGCAGATCCAGCAGACGATCGATGATATCGAGCTCCAGATATTTAAAAGAGAGGACAAAGAGATCCCAAGTAAATTGATCGGGGAGATCGTGATGGACCGTCTCAAAGATCTGGATCCGGTCGCATATGTCCGTTTTGCATCTGTATACAGAGAGTTTAAGGATGTCAATACATTTATGTCCGAACTGAAGAAGATCCTGGAGTAGCCGTATGCGAACCTATAAATTGACGATCGCTTATGATGGAAGCCGGTATCAGGGCTGGCAGAGACAGAGCAATACAGACAAGACGGTCCAGGGGCTTTTAGAACAGGCAGCATCTGAGACTGCCGGATATCCGCTGGAGGTACAGGGATCCGGCCGTACCGATGGAGGTGTCCATGCGAAGGGGCAGACGGCCAGTGTGATCCTGCGCGGAAAAGTACAGGAGTCTGAGTTTTTACAAAATATGAACCGGCTGCTTCCTTTGGATATCCGGGTGATCGAAATGGAACTGGTAAAGAACGGGTTTCACGCGAGACTCAGTGCAGTTGGAAAATGTTATGAATACTGGATCGATATGCGGGAAAAACCAGATGTGTTTATGCGAAAGTATACCTATCATTATCCGAAAGAGCTGAATATAGAGGCGATGCAAAGAGCAGCGGATGATCTGATTGGACGGTATGATTTTGCCGCATTTACGGACAAAAAAGAGGAAAAGTCCACAATTCGCACAATTTATGCTATAATCGTGGAGGTACAGGGGGACAAGTTGAGGATCGAATACCGGGGCAGCGGTTTTATGTATCATATGGTGAGGATCCTGACAGGAACTCTGTTGGAAGTAGGAGACGGAAGAAGGACGCCGGAATCGGTGAAGGCTGCACTGGCAGGCAGAGATAGGGCAGATGCCGGATTTCTTGCACCTGCAAGAGGGCTGACATTAAAAGAAGTGTATTATTAGATTGGGGGCGGGTACGAAAGTAGACGGTCCCTTTTTGGGTTTTTCTAAAGAAAACAGGAGGATTTATGAAGCTGATATCATGGAATGTAAATGGAATCCGTGCCTGCGTACAGAAAGGGTTTCTGGAATTCTTTCGGGAAGCAGATGCAGATATTTTCTGTTTGCAGGAGACAAAACTGCAGGCAGGTCAGATCGAGCTGGATCTGGAAGGATATGAGCAGTACTGGAATTATGCCGTGAAAAAAGGATATTCCGGAACGGCTGTATTTACAAAAAAGAAACCATTGAATATGACTTATGGAATCGGAATCGAGGAGCACGATCAGGAAGGTCGTGTCATCACACTGGAATTTGAAGAATTTTATTTTGTGACTGTGTACACGCCGAATTCTCAGAACGAGCTTGCCAGGCTGGATTACCGCATGAAGTGGGAATCTGATTTTCTGGCGTATTTGAAGAAACTGGAAGAGAAAAAGCCTGTGATTTTTTGTGGTGATCTGAACGTGGCACACAAAGAAATTGACTTGAAAAATCCGAAGACGAACCGGAAAAACGCCGGATTTACGGATGAAGAAAGAGGAAAGTTTACCGAGATGTTAGATGCGGGATTTATTGATACATTCCGGTATTTCTATCCGGATCAGGAAGGGATTTATTCCTGGTGGTCTTATCGGTTCAGTGCCAGAGCAAAGAATGCAGGGTGGCGGATCGATTATTTTTGTGTTTCAGAATGTTTGAAAGACCGGCTTGCGGATGCAAAGATCCTGACAGATGTCATGGGATCTGACCATTGTCCGATCGAGCTGGATTTAAAATAAAAAGGAGAGAATGAACATGACAAAGATTGATATTATTTCCGGATTTTTAGGAGCCGGAAAAACAACATTTATAAAAAAAATGCTCAAAGAAGCATTTTCGGGAGAGCAGGTTGTACTCATCGAGAACGAATTCGGAGAGATCGGGATTGACGGAGGATTTCTTAAGGAAGCGGGAATTGAAATCCGGGAGATGAATTCCGGATGTATCTGTTGTTCGTTAGTCGGAGACTTTGGAAAATCCTTAAAAGAAGTGGTAGATACGTATCATCCGGATCGGATTCTGATCGAGCCATCCGGTGTTGGAAAACTTTCCGACGTGATCAAAGCAGTGCAGGATGTGCAAGATGAGATCGAAGCAGAGCTGAACAGTTTTACAACAGTTGTAGACGTGACAAAATGCAGATTATATAAGAAGAATTTCGGAGAATTTTTCAGCAATCAAATTGAATATGCAGGTGCGATCATCTTAAGCCGTACAGATAAGGCGAAACCGGAGAAAGTGGAAGAAAGTGTTGAGCTGCTTCGTGAGTTAAATGAAAAGGCTCCGATCATCACAACGCCGATCGAGCAGTTGTCAGGAGAGAAGATTCTGGAGACAATGGAGCACAGCAAATCTCTGGAAGAAGAGCTGCTCCTGGAAGAGGAAATCTGCCCGGAATGCGGACATGTGCATGATCACGCACATCATCACCATTGCCATGAAGAACACGATCATCATGAGCATCACCATCATCATGGAGAGGAGTGTGGCTGCGGACATGGCCATCACCATGAGCACCATCACGAGCATGAACATCATCACCATCATCATGCAGATGAAGTGTTTACAAGCTGGGGACGAGAGACGATCAAAACCTACAGCAGAGAAGATATCAGCAGGATCTTAAAGACGCTGGAAGAGGATGGGACATATGGAACTGTTCTTCGTGCAAAAGGAATGGTGGCAGGTGCAGACGGAGAGTGGATTTATTTTGATATGGTTCCGCAGGAGCATGAAGTCAGAAGCGGGGCAGCGGAATATACGGGAAGAATCTGTGTGATCGGTTCCAGGCTGGAAGAAGACAAGCTGGAAGAATTATTTGGACTGAAAAAATAGAAACTACAGACAGGAGAGAGAACAATGAATGAACCGGATGTAATGGTTTATCTGATGACTGGATTTTTAGACAGTGGAAAATCCCAGTTTTTAAAGTTCACACTGACACAGGATTATTTTCAGATTGATGGAACAACGCTTCTGATTCTCTGCGAGGAAGGTGAGGAAGAGTTTGATCCGCTGGAAATGGCAAAGCATGGTGTGAAGATCATCAAAATAGAAGAACAGGAAGAGTTGACAGAAGCATTCTTAAATGAACTGCATGAAAAATATTCGCCGGAGCGTGTGGTGATCGAATACAACGGAATGTGGAAAGTCAGTGACTTTGAAGCGTTAAATCTTCCTGAAGGATGGGAGATCGAACAGAAGCTGACAACAGTGGATGCCAGTACATTTCAGATGTATCTGAACAACCTGAAGCCGTTGTTTGTGGAAATGGTACGCGGGGCGGAACTGGTGCTGTTTAATCGTTGTACAGATATTGAACCTCTGGCAGGATACCGCAGAAGTGTGAAAGTAGTCAGCCCGCAGGCAGAAGTGATTTTTGAGGATGAAAAGGGTGAAATCGAGAATATTTTCGGGGATGATGTGCCGTATGATCTGAACGCGCCTGTGATTGAGATTCCAAGAGAGGATTATGGAATCTGGTATGTGGACGTCATGGAAAATCCGGACAGATACAAGGGAAAAGTGATTGAATTTACCGCAAAAGTATTAAAGCCGAAAGGATTTCCGTCCAAGGTATTTCTTCCGGGACGGATGGCGATGACCTGTTGTGCGGATGACACTACATTTTTAGGATATATCTGCAAGAGCGCCTACGCACCGAAGCTGCAGGCAGGAGAATGGGTGAAAGTGCGCGCAAAAGTGCAGTATGGACATGTATCAGTGTATAAAGGTACCGGACCGATTCTGGAGGCAGAGCATATTGAAGAAGCAGAGCCGATCGAAGAGCTGGTTTACTTTAACTAAAAAGAGTGAGGGAGAGACAAGATGGAAAAAAATTTTGACGTAATCGCAATGGGAGAACTTTTGATTGATTTTACAATGAACGGACAGAGTGAACAGGGAAATAACCTGTTCGAAGCCTGCCCGGGCGGAGCACCGTGTAATGTGCTGGCAATGCTGAACAAGCTTGGTAAAAAGACTGCATTTCTGGGAAAAGTAGGAGATGATCAGTTTGGAAGACTGCTGCGGGATACGATCAGCAGTGCAGGGATTGATGCATCGAATCTTCTGACGGATGATGAAGTGAACACGACGCTTGCATTTGTACATACTTTCCCGGATGGAGACCGAGAATTTTCTTTCTATAGAAATCCGGGGGCAGATATGATGCTTCGTGAGGAGGAAGTTGAGGAAGACTTTATCCGTCAGGCAAGACTGTTCCATTTCGGAACTCTGTCCATGACACATGAAGAAGTCAGAAAGGCAACAAAAAAAGCGCTTAAGGCAGCGAAGGACAATGGACTTTTAGTATCCTTTGATCCGAATCTGCGCCCGCCGCTGTGGAGTTCTCTGGATCTGGCGAAAGAACAGATGGAGTACGGATTCCAGTACTGTGATATTCTGAAAATTTCTGATAATGAGATTCAGTTTGTATCAGGAAAAGAAGATTACGATGAGGGAATCCGGTATCTTCAGGAGAAATATCAGATTCCGTTGATTCTTCTGACAATGGGGAAAGACGGAAGCCGTGCGTACTACAAGGGAATGCGTGTAGAAAGAGCCGGAAAATCAGTGAAGGCGATCGAAACGACAGGAGCCGGAGATACATTCTGCGGAAGCTCTTTAAATTATATTCTGGAGCATGATTTTGAAAATCTGACGGAAGAACAGCTGGGAGAAATGCTCACATTTGCCAATGCAGCAGCAGCGCTGATCACAACCAGAAAAGGAGCGATCCGTTCCATGCCGGAGAAGGAAGAGGTTCTGGAATTTCTGCAAAAATAAAAAACTGCTTTCTTTTTCCCGATAAATAGTGTACAATGAAGCGCAGTACATGAAGATATGGGAGGAATATACAATGCCGGAAGCAGTAGCAGAAGAATTGTGTGTGAAGTTTAGAAACATCGATGAAATACAGGGATTTGCAAAAGCAGTGAATCAGTTTGATGGAGATGTTGATCTGAAACAGGGGAGAATTACGATTGATGCGAAGTCTCTTCTGGGAATCTGCAGTATGAATATAGAGGAAGAGATGGAACTGCAGGTGTTTAATGGGGATGCAGAAGAGTTGAAAGAATTGATCAAGAAATTTCTTGTTTAAAGTATGTATACATCGATAACATAAGGGTATTTTCCAGTGGATGGGAGATACCCTTTTTCGAAAAAGAAAGGAGAGAGCAGGATGAAATTTACAAAAATGCAGGGGTTGGGCAATGATTATGTCTATGTGAATGGTTTTGAAGAACGGATTGAAAATCCTTCTGAAATGGCTGTAAAAGTGAGCAACCGGAATTTTGGAGTCGGTTCGGATGGATTGATTCTGATCAATCCGTCCGAGAAAGCAGATTTTGAGATGGAGATGTATAATGCAGACGGTTCCAGGGGAGAGATGTGTGGAAACGGAATTCGTTGTGTGGCAAAATATGTCTATGATTATGGGCTTACCGATAAGACACATATTTCTGTGGAGACACTGGGCGGGATTAAATATCTGGATCTGACTGTAGAGGATGGAAAAGTGGTTCTGGTAAGAGTGGACATGGGAAGTCCGATCCTGACACCGGCGCAGATTCCGGTCATCGCAGATGAGGCGGAAGCGGTTGCTGTTCCGATCCTTGTGGATGAAACAGAATACCAGATGACTTGTGTTTCTATGGGAAATCCTCATGCAGTCATATTTATGGATGATATCGAACATCTGGAGATTGAGAAGATCGGACCGAAATTCGAGCATCATGAACGATTTCCGAACAGAGTGAATACAGAATTCGTGAAAGTCTTAGACAGACACACGGCAAGTATGCGTGTCTGGGAGCGGGGATCCGGGGAGACACTTGCCTGTGGAACCGGAGCCTGTGCAGTGGCAGTGGCATGTATTCTCGGAGGATATACAGAAAACAAAGTGACGGTTAAGCTGCTCGGAGGAGATCTGCTGATCGAATGGGATCGTGAACAGAATAAAATCTATATGACAGGACCGGCAGAGGTTGTTTTTGACGGAGTGTGGAAGGCATAATAGAAAAAGAGGCAGGGCGTTCGTTACGGTTTATCTCCGGTTACTATCAATACCTGAGATGAACGGTAACGAACTTTGCTTAAAAAATAAAAAAAGTGCTTGACTTTTTGAAAAATTGCGATATAATGTAAATGTTGAGTCTGACAGAAAAAGAAATGATGCGGATTGGTGTAATGGCAGCACAGCAGACTCTGACTCTGTTAGTAGAGGTTCGAGTCCTCTATCCGTAGCTTGTAAGACAGTCATAAAGGCTGTCTTATTTTTATGTCCGGAGTATGTTACTGTGTACAGTTGCAGAGAGATTTTTACTGTTGTTTTTGGAGAAAAAACATTGACAATCAAGGACAAAAAGAATATAATAAAGCAGTATGACATAAGGAGAAACAGCTTACACCAAAGCCCCGGAGTATGCTGATTTCATATAGAAGAGTTAAAGTAAATAATCTATGATAATTAGTAAGTAGGAGGAACACCCATGAAAACTTATATGGCTAACCCAGACAAGATCGAAAGAAAATGGTATGTGGTTGACGCTGAAGGATGTACATTAGGACGTCTGTCTTCAGAAATCGCTAAAGTGTTAAGAGGAAAAAATAAACCGGAGTACACACCACATGTTGATACAGGAGATTATGTAATCGTTGTAAACGCTGACAAAGTGAAAGTAACAGGAAAGAAATTACAGCAGAAAGTTTACTACAATCACTCTGATTATGTAGGTGGAATGAGAGAGACAACACTGGCTGAAATGCTTGCAAAGAAACCGGAAAAAGTTGTTGAACTTGCTGTAAAAGGAATGCTTCCAAAAGGACCTTTGGGAAGAGCAATGATCAAGAAACTTCATGTATACGCTGGACCAGAGCACAACAATCAGGCTCAGAAACCAGAAGTATTGACATTTTAAGGAAAGGTTGAAAGGAGGACATTACATTGGCTAACGCAAAATATTACGGAACAGGAAGAAGAAAAAAATCTGTTGCAAGAGTATATCTTGTACCGGGAACAGGAAAGATCACAATCAATAAAAGAGATATCGATGAGTATCTTGGACTGGAAACATTAAAAGTTGTTGTTCGTCAGCCACTCGTTGCTACAGGAACAACAGATAAATTTGATGTTATCGTAAACGTACACGGTGGTGGATACACAGGACAGGCTGGAGCAATCCGTCACGGAATTTCAAGAGCACTTCTTGAAGCTGATGCTGATTACAGACCAGTATTAAAGAGCGCTGGATACCTGACACGTGATCCACGTATGAAAGAACGTAAGAAATACGGTCTCAAGGCGGCTCGTCGCGCGCCTCAGTTCAGCAAGAGATAATCTGCTGTTCAAACCGTATCAAAATGGTTCAAAAACCCCGGAAAATCAAGGTTTTCCGGGGTTTTACTATATCTAAACGAGCTGATATAGTTTGACCAAATTTAGCAAAACGAGAGCCGTTTTCACCCAATTTTTAGTGGTCCGCAAGTGGTTAACCGGCCCAAAAGAGGGCAAAAAGAGGGTCAAGTGGTGCCCAAAGTGGTTAACCGAGAGCCGATTTTTGGGGGTGTTTTGGGGTCGCTTTTCAGCCCTTTGTCCCCTCGTTTTGGTCTGTGGCAGTTTGACATAGTTTGACCTAATTTGAATAATTGAATATGAATTTGATACAGCACTCAGTGTAAAATGACTGGGTGCTTTTTTCATTTCAGGAACTCATATTCCGGCCATAGAAAGAGCCGTCACTTCACTTTTTATTTTGGAGTGGCGGCTTTTTCTATTTCCAGAAGCAACAGCAACAATTAGAAATGAGGTGAAGTCAATGAACACGCAAATCATCGCTATTGCCAACCAGAAGGGCGGCGTTGGCAAAACCACCACCTGTGCCAATCTTGGAATCGGTTTGGCGCAGGCCGGAAAGAAAGTTCTGCTGATCGACGGGGATCCGCAAGGAAGCCTGACAATCAGCTTGGGCAATCCCCAGCCTGACAAGCTGCCATTTACGCTGTCGGACGCTATGGGACGCATCCTGATGGATGAGCCGCTTCGTCCCGGCGAGGGTATCCTGCACCACCCAGAGGGTGTAGACCTGATGCCTGCGGACATCCAGTTATCCGGTATGGAAGTATCCCTGGTAAATGCCATGAGTCGTGAGACTATCTTGCGGCAATATCTGGACACGCTGAAGGGGCAATACTCCCATATCCTCATCGACTGCCAGCCCTCCCTGGGGATGCTCACGGTCAATGCGCTGGCCGCTGCGAACAGGATCATAATTCCCGTTCAGGCGGAGTATCTGCCCGCCAAAGGGCTGGAACAGTTGCTCTCCACGGTAAACAAGGTAAAGCGGCAGATCAACCCCAAGCTCCAGATAGACGGTATCCTGCTGACGATGGTGGACAGCCGAACCAACTTTGCCAAAGAGATCTCCGCGCTCCTGCGGGAGACCTATGGCAGCAAGATCAAAGTATTCGGCACAGAGATCCCCCACTCTGTCCGGGCAAAGGAAATCAGCGCCGAGGGAAAAAGCATTTTTGCCCATGATCCCGGCGGCAAGGTGGCTGAGGGCTACAAAAATTTGACTAAGGAGGTGTTGAAACTTGAAAAGCAGCGCGAAAAAAATAGAGTTGGCCTCGGTAGATGATCTGTTCTCCACCGAAGAAGGTCGCCAGGATGCAAAGCTGGAAAAGATTCAGGAACTTCCGCTGTCTGAACTGCATCCGTTTAAGAACCACCCATTCAAAGTCAAGGATGACGAAGCCATGATGGAGACCGCTGACAGTATTAAGCAGTATGGCGTTCTGGTTCCGGCGATTGCCAGACCGGACCCGGAGGGCGGCTATGAGCTGGTAGCCGGACACCGGCGGCACAGAGCCAGTGAGCTGGCAGAAAAGGAGACTATGCCGGTCATTGTCCGTGATCTGGATGATGATGCCGCCACAATTATTATGGTTGACAGCAACTTGCAGCGAGAAAGCCTGCTCCCAAGTGAAAGGGCATTTGCCTATAAGATGAAACTGGATGCCATGAAACATCAGGGGGAGCGAGTTGATTTAACTTGTTCCCAAGTTGGGAACAAGTTAGAGGGCAAGAAGTCCAGTGAGATTTTGGCAGAGCAAGTAGGTCAGAGTAAAAACCAGATTTTTCGCTATATCCGTCTGACAGAGCTGATTCCTGAATTGATGGATATGGTAGATGAAAAGAAGATTGCCCTGAACCCTGCCTATGAGCTGTCCTTTCTCAAAAAGGAGGAACAGGTAGACCTGCTGGACGCAATGGACAGCGAACAGGCTACCCCTTCCCTTTCCCAAGCCCAGCGGCTCAAGAAATACAGTCAGGAGGGGCATCTGACCCTCGATATGATGCGTGTCATCATGGGTGAGGAAAAGAAAAGTGATCTGGACCGAGTGACATTTACCTCTGACACCTTGCGGAAGTATTTCCCCAAAAGCTATACGCCCCAGCGGATGCAGGAAACCATTATCAAGCTGCTGGAGGCATGGCAGAAAAAGCGTCAGAGAGACCAGGAACGATGAAAGGAGCCGCCTATGAGGGATATTTCAGCCCGTGAGCTGAAAGGACACAACATTCTCGCCGTAGAGAGGTTTTGGGATAACACCCGCTGGATGATTGAGTTTTCCGTCCTGCGTCCCAGCACTCCTTACGGCAGCCCCGGAGATGAAATGCGGCTGTTTTTGACTGAGGACGGGTATCAGGCCGCCCTGCAAAGCCAGCAGCGCCGGGAGATCAAGATCAAGCGTTACGCTCGTGTGATTGAGGGACATATCCTCGATTTCAAACCGGGAAAACGCCGCCGCTCATAAACCCATACAACGAAAGGAAAGGAATGACTATGTGTACGGTAAAGGAAATTCAAGAAGCAATCCGGGAAGATTGCAAATCTCAGCATGACATGGATTCAACGGATATTGACCGCGTAATGCAAACACTTCCTTTCGCCCAGGAGGAGCCATTTACAGAGGTGCGTCCCCAAAAGCCGCTGTTTTGGTTCTATGCAAGAAAATTTGAAAAGCGCTGAAAACCGCAATTCTTTGAAATGAGGATTGCGGTTTTTTTGTGCCCAAAATTCGGAAGGAGTGAGGTCGATGGCCGTTTTTCGCATTGAACGGACCCGTGATTATACCGTGATGAGCAATCATCATTTACGAAATGCAAACCTGTCGTTAAAAGCCAAGGGGCTGCTTTCCATGATGCTGTCTTTGCCAGAGGACTGGAATTACACCACCCGTGGCCTTGCAAAGATCTGTAAGGAGGGCGTGGATGCCATCGGTGCTGCCCTGCGTGAACTGGAAGGAGCCGGATATATCGTGCGCCACCAGAGACGCGATAAAAGTGGGCGGATCACAGATACCGAGTATGTCATCTATGAACAGCCCCAGCCAGATATGTCCCAGCCGGATACGGCTTCACCAGATACGGAAAACCCGGATATGGTAAAACCGGATACGGAAAAGCCCGCAGAATTAAATATAGAGAAATCAAATACAGAAAAATCAATTACTTATGGATCAAGTACCGATTCCATTCCCTTCCGGGAAACAGCGGCGGCAAGACCGCCGGAACGGAAAGGAAGGGATGCGATGTCTGTCACAGAGATAGAAAATTATCGGGAGTTGATTTTGGAAAATATCGAGTATGACTGTCTGAAGCAGCGTTATCCTCTCTACCTGGATGACCTGAATGAGATCGTAGAGCTGTTGGTCGAAACGGTATGTGCCAAACGAAAGACTACCCGGATCTCTGGGGCAGACTTCCCTCACGAGGTCGTGCGTTCCCGTTTTTTGAAACTGGACAGCTCCCACATCGAGTTTGTCATGGACTGTCTGCAAAAGAATACCACCCAGGTACGCAACATGAAGCAGTACCTGCTTGCAGTGCTGTTCAATGCGCCTACCACCATGAACAATCACTTCACTTCATTGGTCAACCACGATATGCACGCAGGCGGCTGGTAAAGGCCGCCTTTTATCATGCAAAAGGAGGCACGACATGAACCAGATGGAAATTTTCAAAAACCCGGAGTTTGGCAGTATCCGGGTCATCGAAGAAAACGGCAAATACCTGTTCTGCGGAACGGATGTGGCCGCTGCGCTGGGGTACAGCAATCCCCGCGATGCAATTATCCGCCACTGTAGGTATGTCGTGAAACGCGACGCACCTCACCCACAAAGCCCCGACCGCAAAATCAGTATGACTTTTATCCCCGAAGGCGATTTGTACCGCCTGATCGTTCATAGCAAATTGCCATCGGCAGAACGGTTTGAACGGTGGGTGTTCGATGAGGTCCTGCCTACCATTCGTAAGCATGGGGCCTATATCACAAAAGAGAAGCTGTGGGAGGTTGCCACTTCCCCGGAAGCTCTGATGAAGCTCTGCTCAGACTTGTTGGCTGAGCGTGAAGTGAATATTTCTCTGCGTAAGGAAAATGCACAGCTGGAGGGCAAAGCCGCTTTCTATGACCTGTTCATCGACTTAAAGCACAGCACCAATCTCAGGACTACAGCCAAAGAGTTGGATGTCCCGGAGCGCCGGTTTGTCCGGTTTCTGATAGAACGGCGGTTTGTGTACCGCACAGCATCCGGCAATGTGCTACCTTATGCCAATGTGAAAAATGCAGGGCTGTTTTGCGTCAAAGACTACTGCAATCACGGTCATACCGGTTCCTACACGCTGGTCACGCCCCAGGGGAAGCTCTACTTTGCCCAGCTGCGGGAGATGATCTTGCTGGTCTCATAAGAACGGAAAGGAAGTGGGTTTTATGCAGGAAGGCAAAACAATCGGTCAGCTGATGGAGGAAATGCGCCAGAAAGCCGGGGCGCAGAACTATCACGGCCATGACTACATGGATCTCCAGCGGTTTGCGGAGAACACCCGGCACATGATTATTTTTGATGTGCTGACGCATGATTCCCCGGTGGGCTGGAAAGGAGAACGCACCCGCCTGTTTTTGTCAGAGATAGGCTGTGAAAAAGCTCTGGACAGTCAGGCAAAGGGGCAGATCAAGATTCTCAGCCATGCAAAGGTCAGAAATGGAGATTTGTTTTATGACCACAAAGAACAGATACGATAGGAGGAATCCGATATGAATGAGGAAAAGAAAGTACCCTTTAAGTGGGAATATGGGGAAGAAACCATATCGCTGCAACTTGGGATGTATGCGAATAATCAGCGGCTTTATATCGGCATGATTACCCATACAGAAGATGGAGCAGAGCCGTTTGCAGATATGACGGTGAACCTACCGGGATATTCCCTGGACCCTGGAGAGGCATTTATTTCCGGTGACATCAGCAAGGACTTGCTGCGATTCATCAAAGAGAACAAATTGGGGAAGGTGCTTCCCTATCAGGTGCAGTCCGGTTATGGGAAATATTCTGCTGTTGCCTTTGATCTGGAGAAGTTGAAGGCATTTGACCCCAAAGGTGTGGCAGAGTTTCGGGAAGCGTGGAATCTGCCGGATAAGAAGCCGGTAAAGAAAAAGAGCCGCGGGATGGAGCGATGAAGAAATATTTTCTCCGGCGTCTGGTGGTCCCGCCTTAGAAATAAATGCACCACCCCTGCACATTTTGTGGAATAGGAGGCGATGAAAATGCAGGAAGAAGTGGAAAACAGAACTTTAACGCTGGTTGTCAGCGGAACAAAGTTCACCGGTCGGCTGCTCAAAGCCGCCATCAGCAAGTACATGGCCCACTGCAAGGAAAAGAAGCTGCAAAAGCAGAGAAGCCGTGACGCCCCTGTGACACCCCACGGCAAACAGACCGTCAAGCAGCTCATTGGTCAGAATCAGGGGATCTCCAATATCGAGATCACAGACCCTTCCATCAAGGAATTTGAGAAGATCGCCCGGAAATATGGTGTGGATTATGCGGTGAAGAAAGACCGCAGTAGCTCCCCACCCAAGTACCTGATCTTTTTCAAAGGCCGTGACGCCGATGCGCTGACCGCTGCATTTACCGAGTACACCAGCAAAAAGGTCAAGAAGGCCGAGAAAACGGAACGCCCGTCTGTGCTGGCAAAACTCAGTCAGTTCAAAGAGATGGTCAAAAATGCCGTGGTGGACCGCACCAAGCGAAAGGAGCTGGAACGATGAAAAAGCAGTTTGACATCAAAAAGCTCGTTTTGCTGAACCTGCCCTATCTCCTGATGGGGCTGTTTGCTACCAACTTCGGGGAGGCATGGCGGCTGGCTCAGGGGGCAAATGCCTCAGAGAAATTCCTTTCCCTGTTTGCTGTCCTGCCTGGGGCGCTGCAAAGTTTCTGGCCCAGCCTGCACCCGTTGGATCTGCTGGTGGGGCTGTGCTGCGGTGCTGGCCTGCGTCTGGCGGTGTACCTCAAAAGTAAAAACGCCAAGAAGTACCGTCACGGCATGGAGTATGGTTCTGCCCGTTGGGGAACCCGTGAGGATATTGCTCCCTACATCGACCCGGTGTTCCAGAATAATGTCATTCTCACAAAAACCGAAAGCCTGACCATGAACAGCCGCCCCAAGGACCCAAAGACCGCCAGAAACAAAAATGTGCTGGTGATCGGCGGCTCCGGTTCCGGTAAGACCCGCTTCTGGCTCAAACCGAATTTGATGCAGATGCACAGTTCTTATGTGGTCACAGACCCGAAGGGAACTATTTTGGTGGAGTGCGGGAAAATGCTCCAAAGGGGCGCACCCAAACTGGGAAAGGACGGAAAGCCCATGAAGGATAAGCACGGCAAGGTCATTTATGAGCCGTACCGCATCAAGGTCCTAAATACCATCAACTTCCGAAAATCAATGCACTATAACCCTTTCGCCTATATCCATAGCGAAAAGGACATCTTGAAGCTGGTCACAACGCTGATCGCCAATACCAAAGGCGAAGGCAAGGCCGGGGACGATTTTTGGGTCAAAGCGGAGACGCTGTTGTACTGCGCACTCATTGGCTATATCCACTATGAGGCTCCGGTGGAGGAGCAGAACTTCTCCACCCTCATCGAGTTCATCAACGCCATGGAGGTCCGGGAGGATGACGAGGAGTTCAAAAACCCGGTAGACCTGATGTTTGATGCACTGGAAGCCGAGAAGCCAAACCACTTTGCGGTGCGCCAGTATAAGAAATATAAGCTGGCCGCCGGAAAAACAGCCAAGTCGATCCTGATTTCCTGTGGTGCGCGCCTTGCGGTATTCGACATTGCAGAGCTGCGTGAGGTCACAGCTTATGACGAGCTGGAACTGGATACGCTGGGAGACAGAAAAACGGCTCTGTTCCTCATTATGAGTGATACGGATGACAGTTTTAACTTTCTCATTTCCATGTGCTACACCCAGTTATTCAACCTGCTTTGTGAAAAGGCCGATGATGTGTATGGCGGCAGGCTTCCGGTTCATGTGCGCTGTTTGATTGATGAGTGTGCTAACATCGGGCAGATTCCGAAGCTGGAAAAGCTGGTGGCCACCATCCGAAGCCGTGAGATCTCCGCCTGTCTGGTGTTGCAGGCGCAGAGTCAGCTCAAGGCGATCTATAAGGACAATGCGGATACTATCATCGGCAACATGGATACTTCCATCTTCCTGGGCGGTAAGGAGCCAACCACCCTCAAGGAGCTGGCTGCCGTGCTGGGTAAGGAAACCATTGACACCTACAACACCGGAGAGAGCCGTGGCCGGGAAACTTCCTACTCTCTCAATTATCAAAAATTGGGGAAAGAGCTGATGAGCCAGGATGAGCTTGCTGTTATGGATGGCGGCAAGTGTATCCTCCAGCTGCGCGGTGTGCGTCCTTTCCTTTCGGATAAGTACGACATCACCAAGCACCCCAATTTCAAGTACACTGCCGACGCGGATGACAAGAACGCTTTTGACATTGAAGCATTCCTGTCCGCAAGGCTGAAACTCAAGCCCAATGAGGTCTGCGATGTATATGAAGTAGACACAAAGGGCGCTTAACACTGTTCGCTTTTGAAGGGAGTGATCTTATCTATTCGCCGCACCTGCCCTCTACGGGCCATTGGCGTACAAAGCGGACAATCTCAAGAAAAATAATGAAAAAGGAGGACAGCCGGAATCATGCCCCCGGAAACCGGGCGGCAGATTGTTCCGGCTTTTGTATGCCTATGAAACATGACAAACCTATTTTTTAATCAGATTCCGGCTAACAAATTATATGGCATTTTTTGAACAGGCAATCACCGTTCTTCAGACCCTCGTTATCGCGCTCGGTGCCGGTCTCGGTATCTGGGGCGTTATCAACCTGCTCGAAGGTTACGGCAACGACAACCCTGGTGCAAAATCCCAGGGCATGAAGCAGCTCATGGCCGGCGCTGGTGTAGCCGTAGTCGGCATGGTCCTTGTACCTCTGCTCTCAGGGCTTTTCTCTGTCTAAGCGTCCCCGCATGAAATCCTTGCCGCTCCCGCAGCTTTGCGGGGGCGGCGGAAAGGAGGTTGACACCGTATGGATTTCTTACTTGAAGCCCTGACAAATTGGCTGAAAGAAATGCTGGTGGGCGGTATTATGAGCAACCTTTCGGGGATGTTTGACAGCGTAAACCAACAGGTCGCGGATATATCCGTACAGGTAGGCCAGACCCCACAGGGATGGAATGGCAGTATTTTCAGTATGATTGAGAATCTGTCCAACTCCATCATGGTGCCGATTGCAGGCGTGATCCTGGCTATCGTGATGACCGTAGACCTGATCCAGATGATTGCAGACAAGAACAACCTGCATGATGTGGACACCTGGATGATTTTCAAGTGGGTGTTCAAATCAGCCGCTGCCATCCTCATTGTCACAAACACATGGAATATCGTGATGGGCGTCTTTGATATGGCGCAGAGCGTGGTGGCACAGGCGGCAGGGATCATCGGTTCGGATGCGTCCATTGACATTTCCTCAGTTATGACCGATTTGGAACCGAGACTGATGGAAATGGATCTGGGACCGCTGTTCGGGCTGTGGTTCCAATCCCTCTTTATCGGCATTACCATGTGGGCGCTGTATATCTGTATCTTTATCGTCATTTATGGCCGTATGATCGAGATTTACCTTGTGACTTCGGTGGCTCCCGTTCCAATGGCTGCCATGATGGGTAAGGAATGGGGCGGTATGGGACAGAACTACCTCCGCTCCCTGCTGGCGCTGGGCTTTCAGGCGTTTCTCATCATCGTCTGCGTGGCGATTTATGCTGTGCTGGTGCAGAACATCGCTCTGGAAGATGACATCATCATGGCGATCTGGAGCTGCGTGGGATACACCGTACTGCTGTGCTTTACGCTGTTCAAAACCGGCAGTCTCGCAAAATCCGTCTTTCAGGCACATTAAAACGGAAGGAGGTTTCCACATTGGCTTATGTACCCGTACCCAAAGATTTAACCAAAGTCAAAACCAAGGTCATGTTCAATCTGACCCGAAGGCAGCTGGTCTGCTTTACCGCCGGGGCGTTTGTAGGCGTGCCGCTGTTCTTTTTGCTCCGTGAGCCTGCGGGAAACAGTATGGCCGCCATGTGTATGATGCTGGTCATGATGCCCTTTTTCCTGCTGGCCATGTATGAAAAGCATGGACAGCCTCTGGAAAAGATCGTCGGCAACATTCTCAAAGTGGCTGTGATCCGTCCCAAACAGCGTCCCTACCAGACCAATAACTTTTATGCCGTATTAAAGCGGCAGGAAATGCTCGATAAGGAGGTGTATGACATTGTTCACCGCAATGAAAAGCTGGCTGCGCCGTCTGCTGGGAAAACCGGAAGAAAAGACCGTGCATCCGGTAAAGACAAAGAAAAAGCTGTCCCGCGCCGATAAGAAGCAGATCGAAGCGGCCATTGCCCGCGCCAACCGCACGGACAAAAAAGGAAAATCGGCACAGGACAGTATCCCCTATGAACGGATGTGGCCGGACGGGATCTGCCGTGTATCGGACAGCCACTACACAAAGACCATTCAGTTTCAGGACATCAACTATCAGCTCTCCCAAAATGAAGATAAGACCGCGATCTTTGAGGGCTGGTGTGATTTCCTCAATTATTTCGACAGCTCGATTCACTTCCAGCTGTCTTTTTTGAACCTTGCGGCATCAGAGGAGACCTTTGCAAACTCCATTTCCATCCCGCCCCAGGGGGATGCCTTTGACAGTATCCGTGAGGAATACACCACGATGCTGCAAAATCAGCTGGCCAGAGGCAACAACGGTCTCATCAAGACCAAATACCTGACCTTTGGTATCGACGCTGACAGCATCAAAGCCGCCAAGCCCCGTCTGGAGCGTATTGAGACCGATATACTCAATAACTTCAAGCGTCTTGGCGTAGCTGCCAGAACACTGGACGGTAAGGAAAGGCTTTCCCAGCTTCATGCGGTATTCCACATGGACGAACAGCTCCCATTTCAGTTTGAATGGGACTGGCTGGCTCCTTCCGGTCTGTCCACGAAAGATTTTATTGCACCAAGCTCCTTTGAGTTCCGCACCGGCAAGCAGTTCCGTATGGGCAAGAAATACGGGGCTGTTTCTTTTTTGCAGATTCTCGCACCGGAGCTGAATGACCGTCTGCTGGCTGAGTTTCTGGATATGGAAAGTTCGCTCATTGTGAGTATGCACATTCAGTCGGTGGATCAGGTGAAAGCCATTAAGACGGTAAAGCGTAAGATTACCGACCTGGACCGCAGTAAGATCGAGGAACAGAAAAAAGCAGTCCGCGCAGGATACGACATGGACATTATTCCCTCTGACCTTGCCACCTACGGCAGTGAGGCGAAAAAGCTGTTGCAGGATTTGCAGAGCCGAAACGAGAGAATGTTCCTTGTCTCCTTTTTGGTGCTGAACACAGCGGACAATCCCCGTCAGCTTGGCAACAACATCTTTCAGGCAGGCTCTATTGCCCAGAAGTATAACTGCCAGCTGACCAGACTGGACTTCCAGCAGGAAGAAGGGCTGATGAGCTGTCTGCCTCTGGGACTCAATCAGATTGAGATCCAGCGAGGGCTGACCACCAGTTCTACGGCTATCTTTGTACCGTTCACCACACAGGAATTATTCCAGAACGGCAAAGAAGCCCTGTACTACGGCATCAACGCCCTGTCCAACAACCTCATCATGGTGGACAGAAAGCTGCTGAAAAACCCCAATGGCTTGATTTTGGGTACGCCGGGTTCCGGTAAGTCTTTCAGCGCCAAGCGTGAGATTGCCAACTGCTTTTTGCTTACCAATGATGATGTCATTATCTGTGACCCGGAAGCTGAGTACGCACCTCTTGTTGAGCGTCTGCATGGGCAGGTCATCAAGATCTCGCCTACCTCAACCAACTACATCAATCCGATGGACCTGAATTTGGACTACTCGGATGATGAAAGCCCGCTGTCCCTCAAGTCTGACTTTATTCTCAGCTTGTGTGAGCTGATCGTGGGCGGTAAGGACGGATTGCAGCCGGTGCAGAAAACCATCATCGACCGCTGTGTGCGTCTGGTCTATCAGACCTACCTCAATGACCCGCGCCCGGAGAATATGCCCATACTGGAGGATCTATATAACCTGCTCCGTTCACAGGAAGAAAAGGAAGCACAGTATATCGCCACGGCCCTTGAAATCTATGTAACCGGCTCCCTCAATGTGTTCAATCACCAGAGCAATGTGGACATCAATAACCGCATTGTCTGCTATGACATCAAGGAACTGGGCAAGCAGCTCAAGAAAATCGGTATGCTGGTGGTTCAGGATCAGGTGTGGAACCGCGTTACCATTAACCGTGCCGCCCACAAGTCCACCCGTTACTACATCGACGAGATGCACCTGCTTTTGAAGGAGGAACAGACCGCCGCCTATACGGTGGAAATCTGGAAGCGATTCCGTAAATGGGGCGGCATTCCCACTGGTGATTGGGTCTGCAACTTGTTAGCCGCTTAAAGTGCAGACTTCGCCGTTCTGACTGAAACCGGCAAGTAGGTCAGAATTATCAATGCGGAAGAAATCGGGAAAGGGGTAGCGCCCCAATCCGAGTGGAAGGCTGTCTGTAAAAGGATAGTCACACGCAACGCATAGAGCTTGACCCTGCTTTGAGCAGAATATAACAGCTCCACGAGGCCGCATTACCAGCCGGTACGGTATGATCCGTGGCAAAAAGATATGCTATGCTGGGCGTGAAATGACACGCCGATGAAAATGGGCGAAAGCCCCAGAGAGATGGATAAAAAGCCATCTGTTAATAACAATCAGATTACCCAAAATGTGAAAGATCTGCTTTCTTCACGCGAGGTTGAGAACATCTTTGAAAACTCCGACTTCGTGTATATGCTCAACCAGGCAGGTGGAGACCGTCAGATCCTTGCCAAGCAGCTGGGCATTTCCACACACCAGCTTAGCTATGTGACACACTCCGGTGAGGGCGAGGGCCTGCTGTTCTATGGCTCCACGATCCTGCCGTTTGTAGACCACTTCCCGAAGAACACCGAACTTTACCGCATTATGACTACCAAACCCCAGGAACTGAAAAAGAAGGAGGATGAATGATGATGAACCCCAACATTTTGAATAAAAATCCGCTGATGTTTTTTGACAGGGCGGTAAATGCCCAGCGCAGCCAGCTGCTTACAGTCATGGCCGATGCGGTCAGCGAGTGCCGCACGGCGGCAGATCAGGCAGTAGAACTGAATGAGACCGGTCAGGTGGGGCTTCTCCGTTTGGCAGAGGTATGGAGCGCCATCCGTGCCAAGGAAGGCATGGGCGGCCTGGTTCTGGAAGGAACCGAAGCGAAGATCCTGTCCGATGTGGTGGCACAGTTTTATGCCTACCTGTCCGGCTGTATGTTCAACGATCCTGTGGGAATGGCCATTTATGCAGAGCTGCACTACATGATGTCCTCCCTCATGGTGGGAGAATGGTTTGAATAAGGAGCCGCGCCTGCGCTTTACTGATGAGGAACGGTCGGACCCTGCACTGGAAAAGCCGATCCGTAAAGCGGAGAAAGCTGCGGCCAGAGCAGATAAGGCGCAGGCCAATATCCCAAAGAAAAAGGTCAGGCAGACGGTCATTGACCCGGATACCGGAAAAAAGACCTCGAAGCTGACCTTTGAGGACAAGAAAAAGCCACCCTCCAAAGTTTCTCAAGGGGTCAAGGAAGCTCCCGTCCATCTGGTCGCGGGCAAGCTCCACAAAGAGATTAGGGAAACAGAACAGGACAATGTGGGCGTGGAAAGCGCCCACAAGTCCGAGGAGGCGGTGGAGACCGGCGTTTATCTGGTGCGGGAGGGCTACCGCAGCCACAAGCTGAAGCCGTACCGCAAAGCAGCCCAGGCAGAGCGCCAACTGGAAAAGGCAAATGTAAATGTCCTGTACCAGAAATCTTTGCAGGAAAATCCTCAGTTTTCCAGCAATCCTCTTTCCCGCTGGCAGCAAAAGCAGGCCATCAAAAAGCAGTATGCCGCCGCCAAGCGTACCGGTCAGACTGCCGGAAATACCGCCCAGGCTGCGTCCAAAACCGGAAAAGCCGCAAGGACGGTAAAAGAAAAGGCACAGCAGGCAGGGGCATTCATTATGCACCACAAAAAGGGCTTCCTGATCGCAGGGGTTTTGTTCCTCATTGCCTGTATGTTGATGAATACCATGTCCTCTTGTTCCATGATGGCGCAGAGCATCGGTTCCGTTCTCTCCGGCACCACCTATCCGTCGGATGACCCGGAAATGCTGGCAGTGGAAGCAGATTATGCAGCCAGAGAAGCCCAGTTGCAGGAGGAAATTGACAACATCGAAAGCAGCCATCCAGGGTATGACGAGTATCGCTATGACCTTGGCATGATCGGCCATGACCCTCATGAGCTGGCGGCATTTCTCTCTGCTGTCTTGCAGGGCTATACCCGGCAAAGCACCCAGGCAGAGCTGGCGCGTGTGTTTGCAGCACAGTATCAGCTGACGCTTACCGAGGAAGTGGAGATCCGCTATCGCACGGAGACCTCCACCGACCCGGAGACCGGCGAGACCACCTCAGAAGAAGTACCCTATGAGTATTACATTCTGAATGTGAAACTCACCAGCAAGCCCATTTCAGCTGTGGCGTCGGAGCTATTGACCCCGGAGCAGATGGAAATGTATCAGGTCTACCGACAGACCATGGGCAATAAGCCGCTGTTGTTTGGCGGCGGTTCCCCTGATACCAGCGGCTCGGAAGATCTATCCGGTGTGCAGTTCATTAACGGCACCCGCCCTGGCAATCCGCAGCTGGTGGAACTGGCGAAAAGTCAGGTGGGAAATGTGGGCGGTTATCCCTACTGGAGCTGGTATGGCTTTGACAGCCGCGTGGAATGGTGCGCCTGCTTTGTATCCTGGTGCTATAACCAGGCAGGAAAAAGTGAACCGCGCTTTGCAGGCTGTGAGTGGCAGGGCGTTCCGTGGTTCCAGTCCCATGGACAGTGGGGCGCAAGAGGATATGAAAACATCGCTCCCGGCGATGCCATTTTCTTCGATTGGGATCTGGATGGTTCCGCAGACCATGTGGGAATCGTTGTCGGCACCGATGGCAGCCGTGTTTATACCGTGGAGGGAAATTCCGGCGATGCCTGCAAGATCAAGAGTTATGACCTGAATTATCAAAGCATTAAGGGCTACGGCCTGATGAACTGGTAACAGAGATTTTTAGAAGGAGTGATAGACGATGGCAAAGAACAAAATTGAACGCATTGACCAGGAGATTACAAAGGTCCGCGAGAAGATCGCAGAGTATCAGGAAAAGCTCAAGGCGCTGGAGGCACAGAAAACCGAGGCAGAAAATCTGGAGATCGTCCAGATGGTGCGCGCACTGCGTATGACACCTGCCCAGCTGAGCGCAATGCTGTCCGGAGGAACAATTCCCGGCAGTATGGTGGATGACAACAACGAACAGGAGGAAAACAGCTATGAGGAATAAACGATTGCTCCGAACACTTTCCGCCCTTTGCCTGACGCTGGTTCTGGCATCGGGCTTTACCGTTCCCGCTTTTGCCCAGGGCGCAGCGCCGCCCCCGGCAGAGGATACCACCAATGACAGCAATGTGGTGGTGGAAGAACCCGAAAAAGCATCTCCGCTGACTCCGGATGGCAACGCCGCTCTGGTGGATGATTTTGGTGGCAATAAGCAGCTCATTACTGTTACGACCAAAGCAGGCAACTATTTTTATATCCTGATCGACAGGGCCAACGAGGATAAAAAGACCGCTGTTCACTTTCTGAACCAGGTGGATGAAGCAGACTTGATGGCGCTGATGGAGGATGGAAAACCCAAAGAGGAGCCGCCTGCGGTGTGCGGCTGCACGAAGAAATGTGAAGCAGGGGCAGTCAATATGGCCTGTCCGGTCTGTGTAACTGATAAGAGTAAATGTACGGGAAAAGCACCGGAACCTCCGGCAGAAACACCGGAGCCGGAAAAAGAGAAGCCTGCCGGACTGAACCCGGCTGCGCTGGTCCTGCTGCTGGCTCTGCTGGGCGGCGGTGGCGTATTTGCCTACTTGAAACTTGTTAAGAACAAGCCAAAGACCAAGGGCAATGACAGTCTGGACGATTATGATTATGGCGAGGAAGATTCCGAGGAATGGGAAACCGAGGATGAGGAGTCGGACGAGCCGGATGCTGACGGGGGCAGCGCAGAAGAAGATGACGAGGACAGCGTGAAATGACCCGTTTCACAGACAGTCCCTATGAACGCATGATGACACGCAGGCCGGAGGGCGGGAAGGAAACTTCCCGTCCTCCCTCTTTGCCCCAAAGCCACCCCTGTTATGGCTGCGGAAATTATGGAAGCCCCTGCGTAGGAGTTTGCCACCGGGAAATGTCCCGATGGCTCAAGGAGAGGAGGAACCATCATGGCTCAGTATAAATTGGTAATTGCCGAAAAACCATCGGTTGCCCAGAGTTTGGCTGCGGTGATCGGCGCAACTGCCCGTAAGGACGGGTATCTGGAAGGCAGTGGCTGGCGTGTCAGCTGGTGTGTGGGCCATCTAGCCGGTCTTGCGGACGCAGACAGCTATGACCCCAAGTACGCAAAGTGGCGATATGATGACCTGCCTATCCTGCCGGAGCATTGGCAGATGGTGGTGGGAAAGGATAAGAAAAAGCAGTTTGATATTCTCAAAAAGCTGATGAACGCCCCGGATGTGACGGAGGTGGTAAATGCCTGTGATGCCGGACGCGAGGGCGAGCTGATCTTCCGAAGTGTCTATGAGCTGGCAGGCTGCAAGAAGCCGATGAAAAGGCTCTGGATTTCTTCGATGGAGGACTCCGCCATAAGGGAGGGTTTTGCAAACCTACGCCTTGGTGCAGACTATGACGGACTTCGGGATGCTGCCCTCTGCCGTGCCAAGGCCGACTGGCTGGTGGGGATCAATGCCACAAGGCTTTTTTCCGTGCTGTACCACCGCACCCTCAACATCGGGCGCGTTATGTCCCCAACGCTGGCACTCATTGTCCAGCGAGAAGCTGAGATCGACACCTTTAAGCCGGTTCCCTTTTATACCGTGGCGCTGGAGCTGCCCGGTCTTACCGTATCCGGGGAGCGCATGGCAGATCAGGCCACCGCCCAGCAGCTGAAAGAAGCCTGCCAGGGTGCAGCTGTCACAATTAAAAAGGTGGAGTGCAAGGAAAAGTCCGAAAAGCCGCCTGCCCTCTATGACCTGACTACTCTGCAAAGAGATGCCAACCGCCTGCTTGGATTTACAGCCCAGCAGACCCTGGACTATCTGCAAAGCCTGTATGAAAAGAAGCTCTGCACCTATCCCCGTACTGACAGCCGCTATCTGACCGGCGATATGGCAGACAGCCTGCCGGTGCTGGTCAATCTGGTTGCCAATGCTATGCCGTTTCGCAAAGGGATCGCCATTACCTGTGATCCGCAGACGGTCATCAACGATAAGAAAGTAACCGACCACCACGCAGTAATCCCTACCAGAAATCTCAAGGATGCAGACCTTTCTGCCCTTCCTGCGGGAGAAAAAGCGGTGCTGGAGCTGGTGGCCTTGCGTCTGATGTGCGCCGTAGCCCAGACCCATATCTATTCGGAAACTGTTGTGATTGCAGCGTGTGCCGATGGGGAGTTTACCGCCAAAGGAAAAACGGTGAAGCATCCCGGATGGAAAGCACTGGAGGACGCTTACCGTGCCAAAATGAAGGATGCAGAGCCGAAAAAAGAGGGCGCAGAGAAAGCCCTGCCGGAGTTGACCGAAGGACAGACCCTTTCGGTTGCTGCGGCAATCGTCAAAGAAGGTAAAAGCAGTTCACCTCAGCACTTTACGGAGGATACTCTGCTTTCCGCGATGGAGACTGCCGGAAAAGAGGATATGCCGGAGGATGCCGAGCGAAAAGGTCTGGGGACACCGGCCACCCGTGCCGGTATTTTGGAAAAGCTGGTATCTGCCGGTTTTCTGGAACGAAAAAAGAGCAGGAAAACGGTGCAGCTTCTCCCTTCCCACGATGCAGTCTCCCTGATCACCGTCCTGCCGGAACAGCTGCAATCTCCGCTTTTGACTGCCGAGTGGGAGTACCGTCTGGGCGAGATCGAGCGCGGGCAGCTTGCCCCGGAGGAGTTTTTGGATGGAATCAGTACCATGCTGAGAGACCTGGTGGGGACTTATCAGGTCATCAAGGGAACCGAGTATCTGTTCGCTCCGCCCCGTGAGGTGGTAGGCAAATGCCCTCGCTGCGGCGGTGAAGTTGCAGAACTGCAAAAAGGCTTCTTCTGTCAGAATGATTCTTGCAAATTTGCAATCTGGAAAAACAACAAATGGTGGACTGCCAAGAAAAAACAGCCGACCAAGGCTGTGGTGTCTGCACTGCTGAAAGATGGCCTTGTCCGTGTAACGGGCCTATATTCGGAGAAAACCGGCAAGACCTACGATGCCACTGTTGTTTTGGAGGACGATGGACAGTATGCCAACTTCAAGCTGGAATTTGACCAGCGGAAAGGAGGTAGCCGATGAAGCTCTCTTTAGTGGAACGGGAAACCATTCTCCTCTATAACCAGGCAGAACCAATGGCTGAGGTCTACACCCACGATCCCCGTTTGATGGAGAAGCTGGAACAGCTGGCAAAAAAGCACCCCGACCAGATCACCCGAAAGGACGCCCATAACTTTACCGTCCCCAAGCGGTGTGTATCAGTCAGGGAGCCATACAGTGCAGAACGCCGCAAAGCTGCCAGTGAGCGTGCGAAAGCCGCCGGATACCAGCCCCCTGTGAGAAAGTCCAACAGTTAAAGGTACATGGCAGAGAATGTATTTGAAGTAGTCAAGCAGTCGGTCAGCACCAGAGAAGCGGCAGCGTTTTATGGGATCGAGGTCAAACGAAATGGTATGGCCTGCTGTCCCTTTCACGATGATAAGAACCCCAGCATGAAGGTAGACCAGCGGTTCCACTGCTTTGGCTGCGGTGCAGATGGGGATGTGATCGACTTTACTGCAAAGCTCTTTGACCTCTCTCCAAAAGAAGCGGCGGAGAAACTGGCACAGGACTTTGGCCTGATCTATGACAGTCAGGCCCCTCCCCGCAAGAGGTATGTCCGGCAGAAAACCGAGGCACAGAAGTTTCGGGAGGACCGACAACGGTGTTATCGCGTACTGTCCGATTACTACTATCTGCTGAAAAAATGGGAGGCCGACAATTCGCCCAGGACAGCAGAGGAGGAACCGCACCCCCGCTTTGTGGAAGCGATCCAGAAGAAAACCTATGTAGAGTACCTGTTGGACCTTTTTCTTTATGAAAGTGAAGAAGAACAAAAGGCATGGATTGCAGAACACACAGCAGAAATCACACACTTGGAAAGGAGATTGAAAATCATGGCTGAGAACAAACCCACCAACCGAGAGCGGCTAAGGGAAATCACGGATGGCATCGAGCAGGGCATCAAAGAACTGTTTGAGAGCGAAAAGTATATGCGCTATCTGTCCGTCATGTCCCGCTTCCACCGCTATTCGGTAAACAACACCATGCTTATCTATATGCAGAAGCCGGACGCCACTTTGGTAGCCGGATACAATAAGTGGAAAGACCAGTTTGAGCGTCATGTAAAAAAGGGCGAGCATGGCATTACCATCATCGCCCCCACACCGTACAAGAAGAAAATCGAGGAGCAGAAACTGGACCCGGATACCAAGGCTCCGATTCTGGATAAAGACGGAAAGATTGTTACAGAGGAAAAAGAAATCGAGATCCCCATGTTTCGCCCGGTCAAGGTCTTTGATGTGAGCCAGACTGATGGGAAACCTTTGCCGGAGCTTGCTTCCTCCCTTTCCGGCAATGTACCCAATTATGAGGCATTCATGGAGGCCCTGCGCCGCAGTGCGCCGGTGCCGATTACTTTTGAAGCAATGGCCGCCGATACGGACGGCTATTTTTCTGCCGATCATCAGAAAATCGCCATTCGTCAGGGCATGAGTGAGGTGCAGACGGTTTCGGCCACAGTACATGAGATTGCCCACAGTAAGCTCCACAATCAGAAAAAGATTCAGATTGCCAATGACGAGCAATATCAGGAGATCGAGCTGTTTGATAAACCCGGTCTGTTCTCCAATGGGCGGATTGCCCGTGATAATCTGCCGGAGGGCGTTTATTGCTATGACCTGCGCGGTTCTGACTACGACTCCGGAGAGCCGGTCTGTGTAGAAGAACGAGTGGTTGTAAACCATGCAGGTTCCGTTCTGTTGACAGAGCCGCTGGAGCTGGCGGAAGATGGACGCCTGATGCTGACCGAGGAAGAAGGGCTGAATTTTACCGGTGGCTTTTCTACCCTCTCCCAGTTCTTGCAGGAACAGAAGAAAGACCGTCACACGGAGGAAGTGGAGGCTGAAAGTATCTCCTATGCGGTCTGCAAATATTTTGGCATCGAGACCGGAGAAAACAGCTTTGGCTATATTGCAAGCTGGAGCCAGGGCAAAGAGCTGAAAGAGCTGAGAGCCAGTTTGGAGACCATCAACAAGACCTCCGGCACTTTGATCTCTGATATTGAGCGCCACTATAAGGAAATCTGCAAAGAGCGTGGAATTGACCCCAATACAAAAGCAGAGCCGGAAACCGCCCCGATAGAGCAGCCGACTGGCAATCTAACCTACTATGTAGCAGAGTGCATGGAGTTTCCAAACCTCGGAGAATACCATGATAACCTGTCTTTGGAGGAAGCAATCCGCATTTATCAGGAGATTCCGGCAGAGCGAATGAACGGGATCAAAGGAATTGGTTTTGAGCTGAAAGACGGAAGCGACTATGAAGGACCGTTTCCGATTTTGACCGGGCAGACCATTGACCTGGATACCATCCAGGCAATCGACTATTACCGTGATAATCCTCTGGTGCAAAAAGCGGTAAAGGAACTGGCTGCGGCCATGCCGGAAATGGAGGTGCTGGGGGCGGACGCCAACCAGCAGGAGGCTTTGTTTCTGATCAACGATGCCACCTATCTTCATATCCAGCCCTGTGACAGCGGATGGGACTATACCCTTTACGATGCCGCATCCATGAAAGAGCTGGATGGCGGTCAGCTGGATATGCCGGAGCTTTCCCGCATGAAGGCAGTTCTTCAGATTTGTGATGACAACGATTTGGGCAAAGACTCGGTAAAATACGCACCGTTGTTCATGATCGAGACCTTGCAGGAAGCTGCCTATCAGCAGATGCAGGCAGAGGTCCGTCAGATGACTGCTTCTTCCCAGCTGCCGGAGGCACAGGAGCAGGCACTGGATGAATACCCCATGCCGGATGAGCAGGTATCCACACCGGATATGCAGGAATACGGATACTCCTATGATGGGATGCTCCCTGTTACCAGAGAACGGGCGCTGGAACTGGATGCCGCCGGTTTGACTGTCTATGTGCTGCATGAGGATAATACGGAGAGCATGGTGTTTGACCCACAGGAGATCATGGAGCATGGCGGTCTTTGCGGTGTGGACCGTGAGGAATGGGAGAAAAGCCCTCAGTTCCATGAAAAGGTCATGGAGCGTCAGGAACATCAGCAGGAACGAGAACAGGCATTTCTCTCCCAGAATAGAGATTGCTTTGCCATCTATCAGGTGAGCCGTGATGATCCGCAGAATGTGCGCTTTATGAATCTGAACTGGCTAAAGTCCCATGATATTTCCATAGACCGCAGCAATTATGACCTAATCTACACCGCTCCGCTGAGTGAGTCTGGCACTGTACCGGAGCAGCTGGAAAAACTCTATCAGCAATTCAATCTGGAAAAACCCGTGGACTTTCACAGTCCCTCCATGAGCGTCAGCGACATCGTTGCGATCAAGCAGGACGGTAAGGTATCCTGTCATTACTGTGACAGCGTTGGTTTTACCCAGATCCCTGGATTCTTGCCGCAAAATCCGCTGAAAAATGCGGAGATGGCCGTGGAGGACGATTACAGCATGATCGACGGTATCATCAACAATGGCACAAAAGAGCCTACGGTGGCAGAGCTGGAACAGCAGGCCCGAAGCGGTCAGCCCATTTCCCTGATGGACTTGGCTGACGCCGTTCATCGGGAGGAACGGGAAAAGAAGAAATCCGTTGTGGACCAGCTGAAAAGCCAGCCCAAAGCAGAACACAAAAAGACAGCACCCAAAAAGAGTGCGGAAAGGGAGATTTGATATGGGAAACTTTACTTTTGAGGAAATGAACCTGATGTGCATTTACAATACCGGCAGCCGCACCGGATTGATCAACAGCCTGCGTGAGATGCGCGGCGAGCTATCACCGGAGGAAGCGGAACTGAGGGAGCTGACCGACAGCGCCCTTACAAAGCTCTGTGCGATGACCGATGAGGGCTTTTCCCAGCTGGAGCTGTACCCGGATTTTGACCAGTAAATTTATCGTGCAAAAATATAGTGAGAGAAATTGTATGGAGGATAAGCGATTTCTCACAATTCTTTACAAAATCCCACTATACTTAGAGGGATGAATAAAGTATAATAACCTTATTAGCCTTGTGGATAAGGTTGATTATAAAAGCAAAGATAAAAACGCAACGCATATAACGATATATGCCAGAGCCGGTAGGTAGCCCGGCCGTCCTGTTTATCAGGGTAAGTAACCTGCCCCTCCGGGTTGTCCATTCTTTGCTCATAGCAATCATTAAGGAGGGATTGTCATGAGTACAAGTATAGGCAAACTGACAGTGTTTTTTGAAGAACCATTTTGGGTAGGTGTTTTTGAACGAATTGAAAATGGTAAGCTTTCAGTTTCCAAAGTAACATTTGGAGCAGAGCCAAAGGACTATGAGATTTATGAGTTTGTTTTGAAGAATTATAACGGTTTACGGTTTAGCCCGGCGATAGAAACCGTCATAAAAGAACAAACTAAAAATCCGAAGAAACTTCAGCGTGAAATTCACAAGTCAATGTCTGCCAAAGGAATTGGAACAAAATCTCAGCAGGCGCTACAACTACAACATGAACAATGCAAACAGCAGCGTAAAGCTAAAAGTAGAGAAGAAAAAGTGGCAGAAGAAAAGAGACTATTTGAATTAAAACAGCAAAAGAAAAAGGAAAAACATCGGGGGCGTTAAGCCCTTGATGTTTTTCAAAATAAAGTTCTCAACACAATGTTAAATTTTGTTATGAACACTTGTGCATTGATGATTATTTTGAACTTAGGAGGTGTTTAATGAAAACGGTTCTTTTACATGGGTTGGGACAAACTGCACAGGACTGGAAAGAAGTAGTCCAACAACTATCAATTTCCAATGTCGATTGCCCAGAACTTTTTTCTTCAGCAGAAGATGAAATATCATATTCGCAGATTTTGGGCGATTTAGAACAGCGGTATTCAGAAGTAAAAGAGCCGCTTCGTATCTGCGGTCTTTCGTTAGGTGCGCTTCTTGCGATTGATTTTGCTATTCGGCATGAAGAAAAAGTGGCTTCGCTGGTTTTGATTGGCGCACAATATAAAGTTCCAAGTTTACTGATAGATTTTCAAAATCTTATCTTCCGTTGTATGCCAAACAAGGCTTTTGAAAGTATGGGACTATCAAAGAGCAGCACCATAAAATTGGCTCACTCTATGCGGTCATTGGATTTTACTTCGCAATTAGACAATATTCATTGTCCAGTGACAATTTTGTGTGGCAAAAAGGATACTGCCAATCTAAAGGCTTCTAAAAGGCTAAAAGAATTGCTACCCCAAGCTACTTTGCACATCGTTCCAAATGCAGGACATGAACTCAATAAATATGCACCAAACACGATTGCAGAGATATTAAACAACTAAAACTTAATATTCACAGTTTTACCCAGCGGGAAATCTTTTAGGTTTCCTGCTTTTCTTTTACCCAAAACTGAAAGGAGGACAGAACACCATGCCAACCAAAGCTGAACTGTATGCACAGATGGCGGACAAGGTGGCAACACAGCTCACGGGGAGCTGGCAGGAATGGGCAGGGTTTCTCACCACTGCTTCTCGCCTTTACAAATACCCGTTCCATGAGCAGCTGATGATCTACGCCCAGCGACCGGACGCCACCGCCTGTGCAGAGTACGATTTGTGGAATGAAAAGATGGGCCGGTATGTAAGGCGCGGTTCCAAGGGGATCGCTCTGGTGGACGATTCCGGGGACAGGCCCCGCCTGCGCTATGTCTTTGACATTTCCGACACCGGAACCCGTGAACATTCCCGCACTCCCTGGCTGTGGCAGCTGGAGGAGCGCCATCTGGATTCCGTGCAGGCCATGCTGGAGCGCACCTACGATGTTTCCGGTGATGACCTTGTCGGACAGCTCACCGAGGTAGCCGGAAAACTGGCGGAGGAATACTGGACGGAGCATCAGCAGGACTTCTTCTATATCGTTGACGGTTCCTTTTTGGAGGAATATGATGAGTATAACATCGGAGTGCAGTTTAAGGCAGCCGCCACCGTCAGCATTACTTACGCTTTGATGTCCCGCTGCGGACTGGAGCCGGAACGCTACTTCGACCACGAAGATTTCATGGCGATCTTTGATTTCAACACCCCGCCCACCATCGGGGCGCTGGGAACAGCGGTTAGCCAGATTAACCAGCAGGTGCTGCGGCAGATCGGCATCACCGTCCGAAATGCAGAGCGCGAAGCCAACCAAGAAAGGAGCAAACAAGATGAACAATCCCATGACCTATATCCAGAACGGAGACTATCTGATTCCCGACCTGAAGCTGAGCCAGCAGCCGGAGAAATCTCTGGGCAAGTACGGCAGGATGAGGAAAACCTATCTGAAGGAACACCGTCCCATCCTCTACAACCAGATGCTACTGAGCGAGAAGCTGTACCCGCACCTTCAGGAGATCGACGAGACCGCCCAGAGCAGACTGGAGCAGATGATACCCCAACTGGCGAAGGAAGCGGGAGCCACCGAGGAACTGAAAGCCAGCGATCCCATGAAGTGGGTGGGGCTGATGAACACCTGCAAAGCCCAGGCCGAGGAAATCCTGATGGCGGAGCTTATCAACAGCTGACCCTAAACCTATTCCTCTCCGAAGCAGAACAGATCCAATCCATAGATGAAGCAGAGAATGTAGCGCATACATCCTCTGCTTTTTCTTTTGCTCAAAATGACATCGACCATGTGCTGCGTTTGGGCGGCAATACAGACCACCAGAGGGAGCGTGTGGTTGCAGCCTTTGAAAAACAGAAAACCACCACTGAGATTGCCGAGATACTGAAAACGCTGTACCACGGCGGCAACGGCCTTGGCAGTGTGAGCGCATGGTATGCCGAGGATGGTATCCATCTTTCTCATGGGAAGTCTGTCCGTTATGACAGGTCTGCCCAGGTCATTTCCTGGGAGAGCGCCGCAGAGCGTATCGGGGAGCTTTTGGAGAGCGGACAGTTTGCCTCCAATGTAGAGCTTGCAGAAGCGGCAGGCTATGAACGATCCCTCCTCTCGGAAAAGCTCTGGCATCTGTATCACGATCTCAGTGAGGGGGCCAGAAAAGCCGGATGTTTGTCCTGCCTGTCAGAGATCAAAGGCAATGGTTTCCCAGAGGAGACCCGCCGCTTGACGGAGCAGCTGAGTGAACCGGCTTTTCGCCAGACTCTCAAGAAAGAATACGCTGCTTTCTGGACCGCCTATCAGCAGGACCGTGACCTGTTGCGTTTTCACTATCATAGGCCAAGGGAGATCTGGGAGAACCTGAAAGACCTTGACCTGCCACGCAGGACCTTTTCTTCAGACCTTTCCCAAGTGCCAACTGTCCAGCACTTCATTACCGAGGATGAGATCGACGCCGCCATGACCGGCGGCAGTAGTTTTGCCGGAGGAAAAGGCCGTATCTATGCGTTCTTCATGGAAAACCATACGGATAAGGAAAAAGTGAGATTCCTCAAAGACGAGTATGGCATTGGCGGACGCTCTCATGCCCTGTCTGGCGCAACACACAGCGGCGAAGACCACGACGGAAAAGGACTGCACTATAAAAAGCAGGACTGCCCAGATGTTCACTTGAACTGGGAAAATGTTGCCAAGCGCATTACCTCTCTTGTTCAGAAAGGCCGCTATCTTACCGAACAGGAACAGGCGCAGTATGACAAAATCCAGGCTGAAAAGGAACAGGCAGAAGAAGATGCTATCCAAGCCCAGCAGTCGGAGGTGGAGGAAGAAACGCCAAAGCCTACCCTTCGGGAGCAGTTTGAGCAGTATAAGCCTGTGGTGACTGCCGCCATTTCCGAGGATGCCGCATACCGCAATGCCTGCGGTCATTCTGACCGTGAAAATGCTGTCATCGAGGGCAATGCCGCTGTGCGCCGTGCGGTCCTTGCTTCTAAGGATATGGAGCTGATCCGCCTCTATTCGGATATACCGGAGTTCCGCCAGCGTCTGCACCAAGAAGTGATCGACGAAACCTATCCAAAGCTCCATGAACTTCTGCGCCCTCTTTCTCAGCAAGATATTGATACTGCCCTTTGTGCATGGAACGGCAATATCGAGAGTAAACACGCTGTCGTCCGCTACATGAAAGACCATGCAAGAGAGAAAGATACCGCTGCATGGCTGGCTCAGGAATACGGTGGCAGCAACAGCCTGTTCGTTGTCCGTGCCGGAAGCCCGGAGGAAACGCAGCTGCCCTGGCCGAAGGTACAGCGCCGGATTGCCCAGCTCATTCAGGAGGACCGGTTCTATACCGAAGAAGAACAGGACCGTTTTGACGACATCGACCCAATCGCCATCCGGGAAGCTCTGGGGGAAAGAGGAATCGTCAACGGACAGGTGGCAGACCCGGAAAAACTGGACAATGACCCGTTTATCCAGCAGGTGATGTCGGATGCAGAGCAGATTGCAGCTGCCGAGACAGAGCAGACTTCCGAAGTTTCCATTTCCGATGAGGAATATGATGCAGTTCGCCGCCCAACTCCGCAAAGAACCTCCTATGACCCTGCCGCCCCGGTCTATGCCGTGGGCGATACCGTGTATATCGAGGATGACGCCTATCAGATCACCGAGCTGCGAGAGGACACCGTACAGCTTCTGCCCACCGGGATGGTATATCCCATCTACCGGGCAGAGCGCAAAGAACAGTTCGAGCAGCTGCTTCGGGCAGACCGCCGCAATGCTTACTATACCGAGTTTCTTCCTACTGACCCGGACAAGGCAGATCAGGACTTGCGGGATGTATTGGCTCATGGACTGATGGATGAAGCGGATAAAAAGCAGATTTCCACGCTGCTGCAATCCGGCAGGAGCAACAGCGAGATCGCCTACTGGCTGAGCAGAGCCTATTCCGGTGAGATCGAGACACTGAATCTGGAGACCGGCGATATTGCCGATTACCGTACCACGGCACAGGGCATAGAGCTGGAAGTCATGGATGCAGAGGAAAAGCGTCTGGCTATGCTGTATTTCCGCTGGGATGAAGTTGCGCCTTTGCTGCGCGGGATGTATGCCCGTCAGCTGGATGGCTTTGGACAGGAACGCCCCGAACCGGCTGCCGAATCCCCGACTTTCCTTTCCGAGACCGTGGCCGTCTATCCGGGCGACAAGAACAATCTGCCTTATGATGTGGTGGTGGAACGGCTGCATATTGAGGAGCCGGAGCCGCCAGCCTCTGTGACTGAGCCGGAGAAAACCTTTGAGGAGATGTTGGACGAACACCCGGTTTCCATTCAGGTCAATGGCCAGTGGCAGACCTTCCCCAATGCTAAAGCTGCCGAGGAAGCCTCCTATGAGGAATACAAGGCAAACCTGCGCCGCAATGCACAAAACTTCCGTATTACTGATGAGCATTTGGGTGAAGGCGGTCCGAAAGCCAAGTTCCAGGCAAATATCAATGCCATTCGTTTGCTGAAAGAGCTGGAAGCTGCCGGACAGCAGGCAAGCCCCGAACAGCAGGAAGTCCTATCCCGCTATGTGGGCTGGGGTGGCCTTGCCGATGCCTTTGACCCGGAAAAACCGGCATGGGCTTCAGAGTATGCCCAGCTGAAAGAGCTGCTGACCCCGGAGGAATATACTGCCGCCAGAAGCTCCACCCTCAACGCCCATTACACCAGCCCTACGGTCATTCAGGCCATCTATGAAGCGGTGGGCCGTATGGGATTTGAGACCGGAAATATTCTGGAGCCGTCTATGGGTGTGGGCAATTTCTTTGGAATGCTGCCGGAGGAAATGAGAAACAGTCGTCTGTACGGTGTGGAGCTGGACCCTGTTTCCGGGCGCATCGCAAAGCAGCTCTATCCCAAGGCGGACATCACAGTAGGCGGATTTGAGACCACCGACAGGCGTGACTTCTTTGACCTTGCCATCGGCAATGTGCCTTTCGGTCAGTATCAGGTCAATGACAAAGCCTACAACAAGCTGAATTTTAGTATTCACAACTACTTTTTCGCCAAAGCACTCGACCAGGTGCGTCCCGGTGGCGTGGTAGCTTTTGTGACCTCCCGCTATACCATGGATGCCAAGGATTCCACCGTGCGCCGCTATCTTGCCCAGCGTGCTGAGCTGCTGGGAGCTATCCGTCTGCCTAATGACGCGTTCAAAAAGAATGCCGGTGCCGAGGTGGTATCGGACATCATCTTCCTCCAAAAGCGGGACCGCCCGTTGGACATTGTGCCGGAATGGACCCAGACCGGACAGACAGAGGACGGGTTTGCCATCAACCGGTATTTTATCGACCACCCGGAAATGGTGCTGGGCAGACAGGAGCCGGTAAGCACCGCTCATGGTATGGATTACACCGTGAACCCCATCGAGGGACTGGAGCTTTCCGACCAGCTGCATGATGCGGTGAAGTATATTCATGGCACTTATCAGGAGGCAGAGCTGCCGGAGCTTGGCGAAGGCGAAGCCATTGATACCTCCATTCCTGCCGACCCCAATGTGAAGAACTATTCCTATGCCATTGTAGACGGGCAGGTGTACTACCGGGAAAACAGCCGTATGGTGCGCCCTGACCTCAACGCCACCGCAGAAGCCCGCGTGAAAGGTCTTGTGGGACTGCGTGATTGTGTGCAGGAACTGATCGACCTTCAGATGGATGCAGCGGTTCCGGACAGCACCATTCGGGAGAAGCAGGCAGAACTGAACAGCCTCTATGACAGCTTTTCTGCCAAATACGGTCTCATCAATGATCGTGCAAACCGTCTGGCCTATGCAGACGATTCTTCCTATTACCTGCTCTGTGCGCTGGAAGTCATCGACGAGGACGGAAAGCTGGAACGCAAGGCGGATATGTTCACCAAACGGACCATCAAACCCCATCAGGCGGTGGCTGTGGTGGATACAGCAAGCGAAGCACTGGCGGTGTCTATCTCGGAAAAAGCCTGCGTGGATATGAGCTATATGAGCCAGCTTACCGAAAAAACAAAAGAAGAACTGGCCGGAGAACTGCAAGGCGTGATCTTCCGTGTACCGGGACAGTTAGAGAAAGACGGCACACCCCATTATGTGACTGCTGATGAATACCTTTCCGGCAATGTACGCCGCAAACTGCGTCAGGCGCAGCGAGCGGCACAGCAGGACCCGGTTTATGCAGTCAATGTGGAAGCTCTTACCGCCGCCCAGCCCAAAGACCTGGATGCGTCGGAGATCGAGGTGCGTCTGGGCGCTACCTGGATCGACAAAGAGTACATCCAGCAGTTTATGTACGAGACCTTCAACACCCCGTTTTATCTCCAGCGCAGTATCGAGGTCAACTATTCGTCCTTTACCGCTGAATGGCAGATCAAGGGGAAATCTTCCGTATCCTACAACGATGTGGCAGCCTACACCACCTACGGAACCAGCCGTGCCAATGCCTACAAGATTTTAGAGGACAGCCTGAACCTGCGAGATGTCCGTATCTATGACACCATAGAGGACGCAGACGGAAAAGAGCGCCGCGTGCTGAACGCCAAGGAGACCACCCTGGCTGCCCAAAAACAGCAGGCGATCCGGGAAGCCTTTAGGGATTGGATCTGGAGAGACCCGGAGCGCCGCCAGACTTTGGTGCACCAGTACAACGAAGAAATGAACTCTACCCGTCCCCGTGAGTATGATGGCAGCCATATCACTTTTGGCGGCATGAACCCAGCCATTACCCTGCGGGAACACCAGAAAAGCGCCATCGCCCATGTGCTGTATGGCGGTAATACCCTGCTGGCACATGAGGTGGGCGCGGGCAAAACTTTTGAGATGGTGGCCGCTGCGATGGAAGCCAAACGCCTGGGCTTGTGCCAGAAATCTCTTTTTGTGGTTCCAAACCACCTGACCGAGCAGTGGGCGTCGGAGTTTCTGCGCCTCTATCCTTCCGCCAACATCTTAGTCACAACAAAAAAAGACTTTGAGACCCATAACCGCAAAAAGTTCTGCGCCCGTATTGCGACCGGTGACTACGACGCCATCATCATGGGACACAGCCAGTTTGAGCGTATCCCCATCAGCCGGGAGCGTCAGGAACGGCTTCTCTATGAGCAGATCGACGAGATCACCGAGGGCATCGCAGAGGTGCAGGCCAGCGGCGGCGAGCGTTTTACCGTCAAGCAGCTGGAGCGTACCAGAAAATCTCTGGAAGCCAGACTGGAAAAGCTGCAAGCCGAGGGGCGAAAAGACGATGTGGTAACTTTTGAGCAGCTGGGTGTGGACCGATTGTTCGTGGACGAGGCCCACAACTATAAAAACCTGTTTCTATACACAAAAATGCGAAATGTGGCAGGCTTATCCACATCGGACGCGCAGAAATCCTCCGATATGTTTGCCAAGTGCCGCTATATGGATGAGATCACCGGAAACCGTGGCGTGATTTTTGCCACCGGCACCCCGGTCAGCAATTCCATGACCGAGCTTTACACCATGCAGCGTTACCTTCAGTATGAACGCTTGCAAGAGCTGAACATGACCCACTTCGACTGCTGGGCTTCCCGATTTGGAGAGACCGTCACAGCATTGGAGCTGGCACCGGAGGGAACCGGCTACCGGGCAAGAACGAGATTCAGCAAGTTCTTTAATCTGCCGGAGCTGATGAACCTGTTCAAAGAGGTGGCCGACATCAAGACTGCCGACCAGCTGAATCTGCCTACCCCGGAAGTGGAATACCACAACATCGTGGCGCAGCCTACCGAACATCAGCAGGAAATGGTCAAGGCCCTTTCGGAGCGCGCATCGCTGGTACACAGCGGAACCGTTGACCCGTCCCAGGACAATATGCTCAAGATTACCTCGGATGGCCGCAAGCTGGGGCTGGACCAGAGGATCGTCAACCAGATGCTCCCTGACGAACCCGGAACAAAGGTCAATCAGTGCGTGGACAACATCATGCAGATCTGGCGGGACGGGGATGCAGACAAGCTGACCCAGCTGGTGTTCTGCGATATTTCTACCCCGCAGGCAAAAGCTCCTGCAAGTAAGGCGGCGAAAACGCTGGATAATCCACTGCTTCATGCACTGGAAGGCGCTGTGCCTCTGCCGGAGCAGGAACCGGTCTTTACGGTATATGACGATATTCGTCAGAAGCTTATTGCACAGGGGATGCCTGCCGACCAGATCGCTTTTATCCATGAAGCCAACACCGAAGTGCGGAAAAAGGAGCTGTTCTCTAAAGTCCGTACCGGTCAGGTGCGTGTCCTTTTGGGCAGCACCGCCAAGATGGGCGCAGGCACCAATGTGCAGGACCGTCTGGTGGCACTTCATGACCTGGACTGTCCGTGGAGACCGGGAGACCTTGCCCAGAGAAAGGGGCGTATCGAGCGCCAGGGCAACCAGAATCCCCTTGTCCATGTGTACCGCTATGTGACCGAAGGAACCTTTGACGCATACCTCTGGCAGACGGTGGAGAATAAGCAGAAATTCATCAGTCAGATCATGACTTCTAAATCGCCGGTGCGTTCCTGCGATGATGTGGACGAAACGGCTCTTTCCTTTGCCGAGATTAAAGCCCTGTGCGCCGGAGATCCCCGCATCAAGGAGCGTATGGATTTGGATGTGGAGGTATCCCGCCTGAAGCTGATGAAAGCCGACCACCAGAGCAAGCAGTATCGTCTGGAGGACCAGCTGCTCAAATACTTCCCGGAGGAGATTGAAAAGCACAAGGGCTTTATCAAGGGCTTTGAATCTGACCTGGAGGTTTTGGCAGCTCACCCACACCCGGAGGACGGCTTTGCCGGTATGGAGATCCGTGGAGACCTGCTGACCGATAAGGAGAACGCCGGTGCTGCCCTTTTGGATGCCTGCAAGGAGGTCAAAACCTCCGATCCGGTGCAGATCGGCAGCTACCGGGGCTATGCCATGTCCGTGGAATTTTCCGCTTGGAAACAGGAATATACGCTCCTGCTGAAAGGCCAGATGACCCACCGGGCAACCCTTGGTACAGACCCTCGCGGAAATCTTACCCGTATCGACAATGCCCTCGCCCAGATGCCGCAGCGTCTGGAGGCGGCAAAGGCCCAGCTGGATAACCTCTATCAGCAGCAGGCTGCCGCAAAGGAGGAAGTCGGAAAGCCATTCCTTTATGAAGAAGAACTGAGAAGCAAAAACGCCCGTCTGGTAGAGCTGGATACCCTGCTCAACATCGACGGAAAGGGACCGGCACACGCTGAAGCTGTTGTTGCCAAAAGCACACGGCCTTCGGTGCTGGATCATCTGAAACGCCCGGTGCCGCCCCGCAGTACCGATAAGAAACCAAAACAACATGAGGAGGTGCGATAACATGAATACCAACGATCTAAATACAGCCCTTTATGAAAAGATGGCTGCCGAGCAGGACAAATACAGGGACTGGCTGAAAAGCCAGCCCCCGGAAGAAGTCTTAAACCATGCCTATGAGTACACAGTTCGCGAGGACATTGTGATGGCGATGGAGGAACTGGTGCTGACTGATACCCAAGCCCAGGCACTTTTAGAATCTCCTTCACCGCTGGAAGATGTGTACCGCTATTTTGACAAGCTGGAGACCGGCTATATGGATGTGATCAGGGACAGCATTGAAAGTCGGGCCAATGAGGTATGCAGGGAGCCGGAGGAACTCAATCCGTTGTTGGTTTATCTTCATTCTGCCGCATACGCGTCCAAGCATGGAGAAACAGACGCATACTGGCTTTCTGACCAGGCAAATTTTTCTTGCAAAGTTGCCATTGAGCAGGCGATCAGCGCCCACTACGGAGACAACCGACTGGATACCGCTTCTGCGGTGCAGGAGGTCATGGAGAAATTCGGACCGGAGCGAATGAACTTTATTCTCGCCAATACCATTCAGCATAAGGATGCAGATGGGCGGATTTCTCGTGATAACAAAGCATGGGCAAAGACCATTCCAATGCCGGAGGATAGTGCTACTTCTCAGCAATGTGCCGATTTGGTAGTGGATCGGGTCAATCCGGGACTGGTGGATCTGTTTACAAGACAGGCTCGAAAGTCTGTTCAGGAGAAAGAAAAAGGCTCTGTCCTGCAAAACCTCAAGCAGGAATTGCCTGCCCATAAGCCTGCCGCCCCGAAGAAACGGGAGCCGGAGAGATAACCATGGCAAAGCGAAAGCGGGATGTTCCAGTTTTGTTTTGGGTGTCCGCAGAGGAACTGGAGCTGATCCATCAAAAGATGCAGCAATACGGGACAGAAAATTTGAGTGCTTATCTGCGGAAAATGGCGCTGGATGGATATGTGGTCAAGCTGGATCTGCCGGAGCTGAAGGAGTTGGTTTCCCTGATGCGCCGAAGCAGCAATAACTTGAATCAGCTGACTCGCAAAGTGCATGAGACGGGGCGGGTTTATGATGCTGACTTGGAGGATATATCCCAGCGGCAGGAACAGTTATGGGAGGGTGTGAAGGAAATCCTTACCCAGCTTTCTAAACTTTCATAACAGGGATAGATACTCCATTTGCGGAGGGAGGAACGGCGTTTCTTCGCCGCACCTCCCTCCGCTTTTTCTTTTTGCCGGTATCCTTGTCTTTTGCCTGTCTGTACCGGATAATATGAGTAGAATAAGAAGCGTAGCAAAGGAGTGGAAAACAGATGCTGACCTTTGAAAAAGTGTTGGAGATTTTTGCGGACTACCTGGCCGCAGACGAGACCATCGAAGTTTATATCAGCCGTCACGGATGTGTAAGGGTTGAATTTGACCAGAACTTTCACTATTGCACCGGCGAGGTGTGCCATACTCCCAAGGAACTGTTCGACCTCTTAGCTGATGATTACCGGACTTATCTGGAGATTGAACTGACCAAAGGCAAACGGGAAGTGACGGAAGATGATGAGAGAGAAGCGGATGCCCTGTGCAAACGGTATCTGGAGCGTTGGAAGGAGGAACTGGAATGAAGATTTTGAAATGCCTACTGATGATCGTAACCGCACCGGTCATTTTGGTGCTGACGCTTTTTGTCTGGCTCTGCACGGGGCTGATCTACATATCCGGTTTAGTGCTTGGTCTGCTCAGCACTGTAATTGCTCTGCTTGGCGTGGCTGTGCTTATTACCTATTCCCCACAGAATGGAGTGATTTTGCTGGTCATGGCATTTTTGATTAGCCCGATGGGGTTGCCGCTGGCTGCGATCTGGCTGCTGGGCAAGGTGCAGAGTTTGAAATTTGCCATTCAGGATTGGGTATATAGTTGATTTAGAAGAAATGGTCCTTACTTTGGTGCTACATTCGTGCAGGATGGTAGCACGAAAGTAAGGAGCATCTTGGTGGGTAACTTGGTGGATGACACCCTCTAAGTTGTAATTCACATTTTTCAAAATAGCTCTGAAATCTGTTGCTGGCGAGAAAAATTTAGGTTTATATGTTTCTGAATATCCAGGCAGTTTTTCAGTCTCACTGCCGATTTATTTGTTGGACTATCTTTCAGCGAAATTAACTGATGAGTTTGGAAAAGGTTTTGACAAATCAAATATTCGCAAGATGAGGCAGTTCTACTGTACATTCCCAATTCGAGACACACTGTGTCTTGAATTGAGTTGGTCACATTATCGCCTTTTGATGCGTGTAGCAGATGAACAGACACGAACCTTTTAAGTGGAAGAATGCTTAAGGTCTGCGTGGAGCATCCGACAGTTAGAACGGCAGATCAGCACGATGTACTATCAGAGAATAAATAAGAGCAACAGGGTGTCGGGATTTTCCACGATACCCTGTTACTCTATCTCATAATCGTCGCTGTCATTTGCTTCACCTGTTGTACAGGTAAAGCATAGGTTGCTACCAGTAATGGCACTTCCCGCCGCCCAAATCGGCGCACCACAGATCATACATTTTGCACCGTTTTTCTTGGCAGTAAGTGTGTCATTCAGCGTTTTTACCAGTTCCTTTTTTCGATAGCCTTTATTATTCTTCATGACCATACTGGCAAACGCTTCAACAGAAATTGGTTGCATTATTGGGTTATACCTCCTTAAATCATTCGGAAAATTATGCTTGTGTTTTCGGGGTTAGACGGTCATATTGGATGATGGTCTCTCCGGTAGTTAAATTCTTTTTTTCTTTATAGAGCATGGTATAGCGCGGCTGTCCCTCTGTGTAATCTTTCTTCTCTTTCGGGAAGAAAGACCGACAGAAATATTTTCCCGTGTTCTTGTGTTCCGCAATAAAAATGTAAATATCGCTGTTTTCCAACGGAGTTGATAATAAATAGTCCGCTTCAATTAAAGAGAACTGATTCAATTTTACATTGTAACGGAACACCAAACGGTTATCGTCCAAGAGTTGTTCAATCAAAGCCAACGGTTCAAACCGATTTTCAATTTGAGGCAGATAACGGCTTTTCGCTAAAGTCTCATAGGTGGTGCTTCCGATTATGATTTCATCAAATACAGAACCACGATTTTGTTTTGCTATCCGCAAATCTTTTAGTTTTCCAAGACCCATCAGATGATGAAAGTCCAATTTGGAAAAGCCAATCACTAACTCTACGGTTTTTCCCTTTCGGCCAATAATAATCCGATACTGTATCTCCAATAATTTTTCAAATGCTTTTCCACACTTTTGTAATTTATCCATAAAACCTCTCTGTCCATAAAGAAAGCCGCCCTGCAATGCAAGGCGGCTTTGAGCATTTTCTTTCGGCTTTGCAGCCTACTCCGGTTTGAGGTTACTGCACAACCCCTACTGAAAGCTCTGCATAACAAGGCATCCCGGTACGCTATTATGCTTCAACGCTTTGGCAGACACACGCCGTTGCCCACCTTGTACTATTATTATATGCAACTTTAGAAAATATGTCAATCCCCATGAAAAATCAAAAAATATCTTCTCGGCGTATGAGAAAGGAGGTTCCTTCTATGGCAACCACAAGAATCATGCCGCTTCATGTCGGCAAGGGCCGCGCAGAAAGTCGGGCGATCAGTGACATCATCGACTATGTGACCAATCCAAAGAAAACAGATAACGGCAGGCTCATTACCGGCTATGCGTGTGACAGCAGGACTGCGGATGCAGAGTTTCTTCTGGCAAAGCGGCAGTACATTGCCGCTACCGGACGAGTGCGCGGTGCGGATGATGTGATTGCCTATCATGTGCGCCAGTCCTTCCGCCCCGGAGAGATCGCCCCGGAAGAAGCGAACCGGCTGGGTGTGGAATTTGCCAAGCGGTTCACCAAGGGTAATCATGCCTTTGTGGTCTGCACTCACATAGACAAGTCGCACATTCATAATCACATTATCTGGTCATCGGTCAGCTTAGAGTATGACCGGAAATTCCGAAACTTTTGGGGCAGCACCAAGGCAGTCCGACAGTTAAGTGACACCATCTGCATTGAAAACGGACTGTCCATTGTAGAAAATCCGAAACCTCACGGAAAGAGCTATAACAAATGGCTGGGCGATCAGGCGAAGCCTTCTCACCGAGAGCAGTTGCGAGTGATGATAGATCAGGTGCTGGAGCAAAAGCCCGCAGACTTTGACGCACTGCTGAAGCTACTGTCCGAAATGGGCTGCGAGGTAACACAGCGGGGAAAAACAATTCGGCTGAAAGCTCCCGGCTGGAAGAATGTAGCCCGTATGGATGAGCGTCTGGGCGATGGGTATAGTGAAGCGGAAATCCGTGCGGTGCTGGCTGGGAAAAAGCAACATACCCCACGAAAGAAAACAGTCACACAGACAGAACCGCCGAAGGTCAATCTGCTGGTGGACATTCAGGCAAAATTGCAGGCAGGAAAAGGTGCTGGCTATGCTCGATGGGCTAAGGTTTTCAATCTGAAACAAATGGCACAGACCATGAATTACCTGTCAGAGAATAATCTGCTGGAGTATGCGGTTTTGGAAGAAAAAGCTGCGGCTGCCACGGCACATCACAATGAGCTTTCGGCGCAGATCAAAGCGGCTGAAAAGCGCATGGCAGAGATTGCTGTTCTGCGTACTCACATCGTAAATTATGCCAAGACCCGTGAGGTCTATGTGGCATACCGCAAGGCGGGCTACTCTAAGAAATTCCGGGAGGAACATGAGGAAGAAATTCTGCTCCACCAGGCTGCTAAGAATGCCTTTGATGAGATGGGAGTCAAGAAGCTGCCCAAGGTCAAAGAGTTGCAGACGGAGTACGCGAAATTGCTGGAAGAAAAGAAAAAGACCTATGCCGAGTACCGGCGTTCCCGTGAGGAAATGCGGGAGCTTTTAACGGCAAAGGCCAATGTAGATCGGGTGCTGAAAATGGAGGTAGAACAGGATGTTGAAAAAGAAAAAGACCACGGCCAGCGGTAAGCTGGTCCTGGTCAAAAGCGTTCGCAGAACGCGCAGCCACAGAATGAAATTCTGTGTTCAAAGGGGCTTGGGGGCGCTGCCCTCAACAAGCAAGCGCAGAGGAAAATCACGGAGGGATTTTGCGCTCTGCGGGTCGGTGTGTATTAACACCGGCATTGCTTGCCACTTTTTACCCGGAAATGAAAGGAGCCAGTGAGGAAACAGTCAAATTTCACTCACCGGCTCAATTCGTTTCAAATTTCTCGGATAGTTCTGTTAGTTCTTTCGCGGTCTCCTGCGTATGGCGCAAGAGGGTTTCACGCATTTCTGACGGACAGTTGCAATAAAGTATCTTCATCTGATTGGCTCCCTCATCTTCTGGTGAAACATCTGGATTGATCAGAGTGTCCAGAGAGAGCGGCAGCACCTTTGCCAATGCCTTCAAAATCAAATAGGATGGGTTTATTTCCCCTTTTTCGATTTTGGCGATTTGCTTTACAGATACATGACTTAGATCCGCAAGTTCTTGTTGTGTCAGGTCTTTTTTCTTTCGGGCTTCCCGCATTTTTTGCCCCAAAGCGGTCAAATCATCAATCGGCATAATCATTCACCTCAAATATATTGTATCGTGCCGATTTACGCAAAGGAATAACCTTATTATGCCGGTCGATAGGAATGATTATACTGATTTTTGGTAGAACGAGAACCAAAGATTATTTTTAATATTTGTTTTTCAAGTATAATTACAGTATAATAAATGACCCATCTGAATTTAGAGAGGATTTTCAAAATTCGCAATAATTATTAAAACAATCTTCTTTGATTTTGTTATCATACTTAATGGAAAGGAGGGGATACACATGGGCAATCAATCAGTCATCAGCATAGAGGCAGTCATTGACTATATCGAAAGTCATCTTGACGGAAAGCTGGAATTAGAAACGGTTGCGGAGGCTGTTCACTATTCAAAATATCACTTACACCGACTATTTACCGAAACCGTAGGAATGACAATTCATGATTATGTGCAACGCCGCCAGCTTACAGAGGCGGCAAAGCTTCTGGTCTTTTCGGATAAACCTATTATCGAAATTGCTTTTATCTGCGGATACGAGAGCCAGCAATCGTTTTCATTAGCTTTTAAGGCCATGTATAAATCGCCACCTGCGGAGTATCGTGAAGAACGGAGCTTTTATCCTTTGCAGTTGCGGTTCATTTTACATCGAAGAACGACGGCTATGGAATTTACAATACAGGATATTCGGCTAGCAGAAAAGAAAGATATTGTCGATTGGATGAACTTAATGCGGCTTGTTATTGATGGGTATCCTGTAATGGATGAAGATGACTATTTAGCTAAACTGGAAGAAAGTATTGACGAAAAGCGTGCGCTTGTACTAAGGGAGGGAGATATTCTCATTGGAGCTATGGCATTTACCTATTCTCCAGGCAGTATAGAATTTCTTGGCGTACATCCGCAATATCGAAATCGCGGACTTCAAAAGTTATTCTTGGATGCCTTATTGGAAATATATCTTCCAGGGCAGGAAATCAGCACAACAACCTTTCGAGAACAGGACAAGGCCGATACAGGGCATCGAGATATGCTATTGCAACTTGGTTTTGCCGAAAAAGAATTGCTGACAGAGTTTGGCTATCCCACGCAGCGCTTTGTGCTCCCTCCTAAAAAACAGGAGGATATACAACATGGATGACACGCAACGCACCGGCTGGCAGAAAAGAATACTCCTTTTCTTAACCAGTCAATGTATCACACTCTTTGGCTCTACGCTTGTTCAAATGGCGCTCGTTTGGTATGCAACCATGCAAACATCCAGCGGCGTGTGGGTGGCTGCATTTACAGTCTGTTCCTATCTGCCGCAATTTCTCATTTCATTTATAGGCGGCGTATGGGCAGACCGATACCACAGAAAAAAATTGATTATAGGCGCAGATCTGCTGATTGCATTTGTCACTTTTGTAATGGTATTGGCAATTCAGCATATTTCATCGGAGCCTGCTTTGCTCGGCGGTTTGCTTGTTATGTCGGTCATACGATCCTTGGGGGCAGGAATACAAACTCCAGCGGTCAATGCCGTTATCCCACAGCTTGTCCCGGAAGATCAGCTTATGCGGTACAACGGCATCAATGCAACAATGCAGTCTATTGTTAATTTTGCGGCTCCAGCGGCGGCAGGTGCAGTTTTTGCAATCAGCACATTGAGAACGACGCTTATGATAGACATTGTAACGGCGATCTTGGGAACGGGCCTATTGTCCTGCTTGGTACTTCCGAAACAAAATACTTCCATTGAGAAGGCCAGCGTCTTTTCTGACATGAAAATTGGCGTCAAATACGCTTTTGCAGACAAACTAATTGGAAAGCTTTTAATCATCTACGGACTATTCACTTTCTTTTGTGTTCCAGCAGGCTATCTTGCAGGACTTCTTGTTCGGCGAGTATTCGGTGATACTTACTGGTATCTTACCGCAGTGGAAGTAGTAGGGTTCGCAGGTATGATGGCAGGCGGAGTTATTATGAGTACATGGGGAGGTTTTAAGCACCGAGGAAAAACTTTGGCAGTTGGACTTTTTGCGTTTGGCTCTTTTGCAATCGGAATGGGTTTTTCAAAGAATTTTATTTTTTACCTTGGCCTAATGGTATGTTATGGAGTCGCATTAACAATGGTGCAAACAGCAATTACCACTATGTTACAAGAAAAAACGGACACCTCTATGCAGGGGCGTGTATTTGGATTACTTGGCACGATGTATGCTGGCTTTTTACCGATTGGTATGGCTATGTTTGGCCCTTTGGCTGATATTCTTCCCTTGCAGTGGATTATGATTGGATCAGGTATAGCCCTTATTGTAATTGCAGGTATAGCTTATTATAGTCGGGAATTCAAAACAATCTAAAAGAAAAAAGTCGCCCAACGGGAATAAAAAAAACCGTTGTTTCGGCGACTGGGTATTTATGCGCCAAAACAAAATACAGTGGCCTTACGGCGGTTTTGAAATAACATATTTCAGAGCCGCCGTTTCTTTTTCAACGATGCTCATGCGATCAGGAGGGCGGTATATAGGAGGATACCGCCATGTCAATTTTCGTCATTCATAGCACCCATGAGCTGCACCAATTAAAAAAAGCCTTGCTCCTCCTCCGGGGAGATATAACTTCCTATCGGCATTATCATTCCAACTAAAACAGCAGAATCATAGTCATTTTTGTTGCGCCAGTTTCCCATTGCGGGGAGCTGGTGCTTTTTATTGTCGATTTTTAGGGAAACCTCCCGAAGTATGTCGCTGTCGATCCCCTCCTCCTTTCGATTCACTCGTCAATCGCCCGTGAATCGAAATGGAGGTACATAATGAAGAAAGTCAATCTTAGGGACTTATATCCCGATGTTTACAAAAACGATCACTTTGTAGAAGTAACCGAAGATGTGCTGGAGACGATCCGAGCCGCTGAGCGTGCAGAGGCTGCCTATGACCGGAGGATGTATCGCTATAAGGCGCACTACTCCCTGGACTGCGATAACGGCATTGAAAATGCGATCCTGATGAAGCCCCAGACACCGGAAATGCTCCTGGAGGAAAAGCAGCTGCGGGATCAGCTCTATGCCGCTGTGATGGCTCTGCCAGAGAAGCAGGCTAAACGGATCTATGCCCGGTATTACCTGGGTATGCGCGTGAGTGAGATCGCCGCAGCGGAGGGTGTAGACCCAAGCCGTGTCCGTGACAGCGTCCGGCGTGGTCTGAAGCAGCTGGCAAAGTATTTTTAGGATAGAATAACAAAGGGCGCAAGGTCTCGAAGTGCTTCTGGTACAGGACCTTGCGCCCTATCCACGCACTTGCATTGTTCGAGTAAGAGAACTATAATGTGTTTTGTGGAGGTGTGAAATGGACTATATGACATTAAAAGAGGCCGCCGAGAAGTGGGGCGTGACACCTCGTAGAGTAAATTATTATTGTGCTGGAGGGTGTATCCCCGGCGCTTTGAAGATGGCCGGTGTTTGGCTGATCCCGAAAGATGCGGAAAAGCCCGTGGATATGAGAACAAAGCAAGGGAGAAAAAAGAATGAAACCGTATAAAGTTTTACTTATAGAAGATGACTTAAATGCAGCAGAGAACATCTGTAAGTTCTTAAGTAATTGGGGATTCCAATGCAACTATCTGCAAGACTTTCAACAAATCATGGCAGGCTTTATTAAGTTTAACCCGGAAATAGTATTATTAGATGTAAAGCTGCCGCACTATAATGGTTTTCACTGGTGCGAGGAAATAAGGAAAATATCGAAGGTTCCCATTATTTTTATTTCATCGGTTAGTGACAACCTGAATATGATTCTTGCCATGAATATGGGCGGGGATGATTATGTGACAAAGCCTTTTGATTTGAACTATTTGCTTGCAAAGATAAATTCTTTGCTGCGCCGCACTTATGATTTTCAGGGAACCATGAATGTCATTGCCTGCGGAGATGTCATTTTGAACCTTGACAGTGCAAAGTTGCAGTATCAGGGGCAGACAGTGGACTTATCGCGCAATGATTATATTATTCTGCGGGAACTGATGTCCCATCAGGGCAAAAGTGTTTCACGGGATGATCTCATGCAGGCGTTGTGGAATGACAACACCTTTGTGGACGATAATACACTAACTGTGAACGTAACAAGGGTGCGTAACAAACTGGATAAAATTGGCCTTAGAGATTTTATTTCCACCAAAAAAGGAATGGGGTATCAGATTGGATAGAGCATTTATTTTTCGGCAATATTTGAAAGATCGGCGGAAAGCATTATGGGCATTTGGTATTTTTGTCCTTTGCTTTTTCTTTCTTTATTTCTTATATGATGTGCGGATGGAACCGGCTTTCTATACGCTCTTTCTCATGGTGCTGTTTTCGTCACCATTTATCGTTCAAGACATCCGACGATATTATAAAGTGACTTCAAAAATGATGGAGATCACCCATTCTAAATTTACCGATGATTTTGAGCTTCCACATGCCAGCGGTCTAATTGAACAGTGCTATCAAGCGGAAATACAAAAAATTATTCAAGCGTGGAAAGAGGATCGGGTATTGCAACGGGCAGCGGCAACCGAAAGAGATGATTACTATACCCTATGGACACATCAGATTAAGACACCGCTATACTCAATGGATTTGATGCTGCAAACACATGACATGGCCCCGCAAAAGTGGCGGATTGAGTTAATGAAGGTATCTCAATATGTAGAAATGGCATTAAAGTATCTGCAACTTGAAAATCAGAGTGCAGATGTTTGTTTATCACAGGTTCATGTTGTATCGCTTGTTCAAGAAGCTGTTAAAAAGTATTCCGGCATGTTCATTGCCAAGAAGCTGTGCGTTGAGTTAAAAGATTTGAATGGATTTATCTTAACAGATCAAAAGTGGTTTTCGTTTATGTTGGAACAACTGATTTCCAATGCCGTCAAATATACCGATCATGGTGGAGTTACAATTTATCAATCAGCTCCAACAGTAATTTGCATTTCCGATACCGGCATTGGTATATCAGATACAGATTTGCCTTTGATTTTTGAAAAGGGATATAGTGGATTTAATGGACGTATCCAGCAAAAATCTTCTGGATGTGGTTTGTACCTGTGCAGAAAAATCGCTAAACTATTAGGCTGTTCGCTGTCTGTTACATCAAAACTAAACTGCGGAACAACGGTAGCAATCACTTTGCCCCAATTTGATTTCCCCGTTGTAGACGATTAACCTTACATCCCTTGTAAGGTTTGGGCAGGAAATGTCACCTGATTCTATGGCAGGTACTTCCTGCCCTATTTTATAATGGGACTGTAAAAGATCGCTGAAAGGAGTACCGCATGAAACCTCAACAGAACACATTGCTCGTGGTAGAGCACTTGCGTAAATTATACAGCACTCGCTTTGGTGGCAACCAAGTCGAGGCGCTAAAAGACATCTCTTTTTCCATTGAGCGGGGAGAGTTTATTGCTGTCATGGGAGAAAGTGGCTCAGGCAAAACAACCCTGCTGAATATATTGGCCGCTTTAGATCGACCAACAGAAGGAATGGTGCTGTTGGATAATCAAGACATCACAAAAATCAGAGATTCCAACATATCCAAATTTCGGCGCGAAAACTTGGGCTTCGTTTTTCAGGACTTCAATCTACTGGACAATTTTTCGTTGCGGGACAATATCTATTTGCCCCTCGTACTTTCCGATACCCCCAAAAAGAAAATGGATGCGCTGATGGAGCCATTGGCGGCTCAACTCGGTATCACCGATGTCTTAGAAAAATATCCTTACGAGGTTTCGGGTGGGCAAAAGCAGAGAGCAGCGATTGCACGCGCCTTAATCACCAATCCTAAAATTGTGCTGGCCGATGAACCCACTGGCGCACTGGATTCCCGTTCTTCTGCACAAGTGATGAAGCGTTTCTCGGAAGTACACAAAAACGGCCAGACTATTCTTATCGTAACCCACAGTGTGATGACTGCCTGCTATGCACACCGTGTTTTGTTTATTCGGGACGGTCTGCTTTATAACCAGCTTTATCGTGGAAATATGACGCAAGAAGATTTTCGAGAGAAGATTTCCGAGAACCTATCCATTCTTTTGCAAAAGGAGGGGTTTGATGCGTAATTTATACCGCAAGCTGGCCGTATCAAATATACGAGGAAACAAACCGGTCTATTTCCCATTTCTCCTGACGAATATTCTGTCTGTGATGGTTTTCTTTGTAATGGCATCAATCCAAAATCAAGAAATCATCCAGACATTGCCCGGCAGCTATGTTTTTGTCCAGTTTATGAAGGCTGGCGTCGTTGTGACAGGCGTTTTTGCCGGGGTGTTTTTGCTTTATACAAACCAGTTGTTGATCCGCCAGCGAAAGAAAGAACTGGGCCTGTATAATATTTTCGGTCTGGAAAAAAAGCATATAGCAAAGGTACTTGGGTATGAAAGCCTGTTTCTGACAATCATTGGAATACTGGCCGGAATTGTACTCGGCATTTGCCTTGGAAAGCTCTTTTTTCTGGTACTGCTAAAGCTCCTGCGGCTGGACAGCAGCTTGTCGTTCAGCTTTTCACAAACGGCACTTTTGCAGACCATCGGATGCTTTGCCGGGGTTGGTATTCTGATTTTGGCATGGAACCTCGTTACGGTTGTCAAGTCAAAGCCGGTAGAACTTCTGTATGCTGCTAAAAAGGGGGACGCCTATCATTCATTTGTAGCGTTGAAAGCATTGGTTGGTATTCTATGCCTTGCCGGTGCGTATGCGCTCATTTTGACAACGCCATCACCTATTGAAATTATCGGTAGAGTGATCCCCATTGCGCTGTTGATTTTGTTTGGGACTATGTTCTTCTTTTCTTCCTGCTCCGTAGTTTTATTGCAGGCTTTGAAAAGAAATGACAGGTATTACTACAAGGCCCGGAACTTCATTTCGGTTTCAGGATTGATTTACCGGCTGAAACAGAACGCAAAGGGACTGTCGAATATCTGCATTTTGAGTACAATCGTCATGGTTCTTGCGACAACTACGATGGCTCTTTATGTAGGGCAGCAGGAAATGATTTCTTTTCGGTTTCCTATGGAAACGAAAATTGTGGTATCGAACACAGAGGATGTAAGCCAAATGCTCCCGCAGACGGTTCATTCTGTGGCAGAGGAATATGGTGTTACACTCGACAGGGAAATCGCTTACCCCATTACACGCATCAGCGGAGTATATCAGGATGGCGTTATCTCTGTGTACGACCCGCAGACAGACCCGGCCAATCAAACTTGTGGCGTCTACTTTTTGTCGCTGCAAACTTTCAATTCCATTGAGGGTGCCAATGAGCAGCTTTCCCCCGGCGAAGTGCTGGCATTTTCATCCGGCAGGGATTTGAACGCCACAGAAATATGGTTTGAACAGACAAAGTACACAATAAAATCTGAACTTACCCAGCTCTCCATTCAGAACAAGAGTATTCTGTCATCAGAAACATTTTACTATTTTATTGTTCCAACACAGGAGGATGTAGAAGCATTGCTCCAAGTGCTGATGCCTTCTGAAATGCGTTTACGTCAGAGCTACAATATGATGTTCGATGCCAGTGGAGAGAATGAGCAGGAATTTATTGATGTGTTGCAATCTCGGCTGCAAACTAATTTTACCGAGGTCAGTTTTCAAAATGCAGACCAGACCAAGCAGGACGACACTTACACTTACGGAGGATTTCTGTTTATTGGATTGCTGTTGAGCTTATTGTTTATGATCTTCCTGACTCTGGTAGTCTATTATAAGCAAATCACGGAAGGTTACAGTGACCGCTATAATTATGAAGTCATGCAGAAAGTGGGACTTGATCGAAAAGAAGTGTCGGCGGTGGTTCATAAGCAGATACGGATGATGTTTTTCTTACCATTGCTGACAGCAGTGGTTCATCTGGCGGTTTCACTATATGCGATTGCCTTGCTTCTTGCGACGCTTGGCCTAACTAATGTACTTGTTTTGTTACTCTGTGCAGGTGCCATCTGCGTCCTGTTTGTCCTGATTTATCTGGTTATGTATTTCAGTACGGCAAGAGTTTACTGCAAAATCGTTACACGATAAAAGAAAGGGGTGTATAGATATGCCGTTCAATTTTGGAGTTATTTTTGCCATTGTCTGCTTGATCGGTGGTTTGCTGATGATGGTCTGCTGGCAACCTTTCTGGTGGCTGATGAAGAAAAAGGAAATGCCCTCTCATTACAAGTGGTATCTGCGTATTCCCGGTATCCTTCTCATGCTGTTGGGCATTGGAATTATCATTATTTCAGTGGTTAATCATTTCATGTTTCAATAAGTAAAGTAATCTGCCGGACGACGGCAAAAGAAAAAAAGCCGTCGTACAGTAGATACATTTTCACGCGCCTATGGAGCGGCGGCTTTGAGAAGATCAGAGCCGCCGTTTCTTTTTGCTTTTAGGACCGATGCTCATGCAATCAGGAGGCGGTATATGGGAGGATACCGCCATGTCAATTTTCGTCATTCATAGCACCCATGAGCTGCACCAATTAAAAAAAGCCTTGCTCCTCCTCCGGGGAGATATAACTTCCTATCGGCATTATCATTCCAACTAAAACAGCAGAATCATAGTCATTTTTGTTGCGCCAGTTTCCCATTGCGGGGAGCTGGTGCTTTTTATTGTCGATTTTTAGGGAAACCTCCCGAAGTATGTCGCTGTCGATCCCCTCCTCCTTTCGATTCACTCGTCAATCGCCCGTGAATCGAAATGGAGGTACATAATGAAGAAAGTCAATCTTAGGGACTTATATCCCGATGTTTACAAAAACGATCACTTTGTAGAAGTAACCGAAGATGTGCTGGAGACGATTCGAGCTGCTGAGCGTGCAGAAGCTGCCTATGACCGGAGGATGTATCGCTATAAGGCGCATTACTCCCTGGACTGCGACAACGGCATTGAAAATGCGATCCTGATGAAGCCCCAAACACCGGAAATGCTTTTGGAAGAAAAGCAGCTGCGGGAGCAGCTCTATGCCGCAGTGATGGCTCTGCCGGAGAAGCAGGCCAAGCGGATCTATGCCCGGTATTACCTGGGTATGCGTGTGAGCGAGATTGCCGCAGCGGAAGGTGTAGACCCAAGCCGTGTCCGTGACAGCATCCGGCGTGGTCTGAAGCAGCTGGCAAAGTATTTTTAGGATAGAATAACAAAGGTCGCAAGGTCTCAAAGTGCTTCTGGCACAGGGCCTTGCGCCTTATCTATTGCAGCAACTTTAGAGAAGTGTTTTGCAGAGTTGGATTTGGGTGCAAAAAAGCAGGAGACCTTTCAGATTTCCTGCTTAGTAAAGTGGTGGAGATTTAATTTATGTCCATCTTCCTGTTATACAACTGGAATTTTATTCTTCTATATCCTCCTGATATTCTAATATATCCCCTGGTTGACAGTCCAGTACCTTGCAAATAGCATTTAGTGTAGAGAAGCGAATAGCACTCACTTTACCTGTTTTGATTTTGGATAAGTTGACATTTGCAATACCAACCTTTTCAGATAGTTCGTTTAGGTTTATTTTTCTATCAGCCATCATTCTATCAAGCCGTAAAACTATTGACATATCATATCTCCTTTATAGTGTTTCATCTACCTCTTGCTGCAACTCACATCCATAGTCAAAAATAAGTGAGATACAAAACAAGATAAGGGCAAATAAAGCACACATAAAGAATGCTGGAAACGAAATCAGATTAAATACAGATAATACGGAAAATACAGCAAATAATAGAACATACATAGCTATCTTTCGTATCTTAATTCCTGTTTTTACCGTAAAAGGCGAATTCCCTTTGCCGATACATCCAAAGATTCTTTTGGCGTTATATAGTGCTAAAAAGATACAGATAAGCATACCAAGACAGCAAGTAAAAAAGAATACGCATTGTCTAAAGCTAAGGAGTTGACCATTTTTAGTAGCAGTTTTCCACGCTTCCTGAAACATATCCGGCGAAAAAAGTTGGGTACAAACAATAGCAATTATTCCTATAAATAGTGCCATACTTAGTACACCGAAAATAATACAGCCAACATTAAGAAGTACGGAGATAAAATGAGCAGATCTTTTCAAGTTTTTTTCTTTCATGTTATAGAACACTCCTTTCATTTCTTATAATACATTATAGCATGATTTTAATTTTTGTCAATATATTTTTAATGATAAACATTAAAAATATATTGTCGTTGATAATGAGAGTTGATAATGAGAAGGATAATGAGAACGGAAACGGCATCAAAAAGCATCAAAAAGTAGGGGTAAATAGTAACCCTAGAATCAAAAAGCAGGAGCATATCATTCAGATCTCCTGCCACTTACTATGAAAAATAAAGATACTTTCCTTTATGTTGGTTGAAAGTATTAGCATTGTTTTCCGCACAGATCAAACACTTTATTTTATAGGTAGAGTCAAAAAGAATGTTGTCCCACCACCAGAAGTATCTGAAAACCCAATTTTTCCAGAGAGCATTTTTGCCAATTCTTTTGCGATACTAAGTCCCAACCCAAAATGAGCTTTATTCGTGCGAGATTTATCAGCACAGTAGAAACGATCAAAGATAAAAGGTTTATCTTTTTCAGCAATTCCGCACCCATGATCTACAACCAGGAAAGTAAACTCTTTTGATGTTTGACTGGTTAGTATTTCAATATTGCTGTTTTCTTTGGAATAGGAGACTGCATTATCTAAAAATATACTTAATACTTGAAAAACGCGTTCTTGGTCTGTGTAGATTTGTGGGTAGCTTTCTGCATCTAAATTCAAATCTAAGTGAATTGAATTTTTTCTGCATATCGGCTCATACGCTTCGTATAACATGATAAGCAGAGTGTCGATATTAACCTTCTGTGTATGAATGGTCCACTTATCTGCATCTGAAGATGCCAGAAGAAGCATATCCCGTACCAGTCTTGACATTCTGATACATTCTGCATCAATCACTTTTAGACTGTTTTGTGTCTGCGGTTCTTTTATTTCGCTATTCTGAATGCTTTCTATGTTTGCCATAATTACTGCAAGTGGTGATTTCAATTCGTGCGAAGCAGCCGCAATAAAGTCTTTGTGACTTTGTAATACCTGTTCTGTTGGTTCAAATGCTCGATGTAATAAAAAACGGCTTGCTAAAAGAATCAATATAAAAGCCAAAAGCCAGATAGTTGCGTATGCTGGTAACTGTTGAAGCAACAGTGAGCTTATGGAGGATGGTTCGTAAAACAAAACCAATGAATAGATATTTCCTGCTTTTGTGTGAATGTTGGACGGAATCACATAATAGCTATCGTGGTCATTTCCTGTGATTTTTCCGTATCCCCCCTGTTCTGTGATTGAAGAAATAGTTGTTTGCTCTGCGGGATATTGTATTTCAATGCTTTTTTCTGCAATTCTTATTAGTGTATCCAGATCTGTGCGTGTGTCCGGTTTACTTTGAAACAGGATATGTCCCTCTTTGTCTTTCAAAATGCTGTAAACATTCATTTCTTGCTCGTAATTAGAAAGCAGCTCGTCCGGGTTTTCTGGATCAGCTTCTAATTGATAAATAAGCAAGGAGGCCATTCGCTGGATATAAGCAATATCTGCAATCTGCTGATCCTGCCATGTAGTCCAAAAGAAAAAACAGAGGATGAGAGAGATAACAACCATAAAAAGCATAATCAGAAAAATACGCAGATTGTTTTGTAAGCGCTTAAGCATGAGCAGACTCCAATCTATATCCCGAACCATAAATCGTTGTAATTGCACATTTGCTATGAAGCTCTCTTAATCGTTTTCTAAGGAATGAAATATAGTTATCTACATTCCCTGGCTCTATGTCGGCATTGCTGCCCCATACTTTTAAGACAAGCTGCTCCCTTGAAAAAGATGTTTCTGGCTGTTTCATTAGCACACTTAAAAGCTCTGTTTCTTTGGCTGTCAATATAAGCTCCTGTCCGTTACAAGTGACTTTTCGATTTGGATAGTCAAAATGAAGATCTGCATAAGAAAGCATTCCCATTTCCTGAATTTGCTGTGGCCGCCGTGTCAAGGCTCGCACTCTTGCCATCAGTTCACGAATGTGAAAGGGCTTTATAAGATAATCGTCTGCCCCACTGTCCAGCCCGTCCACTCGGTCATCTAAAGCAGACATTCCCGTAATGATAATTACAGGAATTTGAATTTGTTTTCTGCGCATAGCTTTTATGATGGTCAGTCCATCAATGATAGGAAGCATACGATCTACGATGGCAAGATCATAGCCATAGTCAGTATTTAATGCATATATCATAGCACTTTCTCCATCATTGCAGCAGTCAACGGAATATCCCTCTTTTTTCAGTGCTTGTTGAATGGATTGGCACAAGTTAAGATCATCTTCCATGAGTAGTATTTTTATCATTCTTTGTTTTCCTTTTCCTTGAATATAGTTTTTGTGTTTAGTATAGCAGAGAAATCCTCTAAAAGTCCTCCAAAAATGAGGAAAAATCTTATTTCTTCTTAGAGGATTTTTAGAGTAATTCTGTTGTATGATAAATCCGCACAAACAGAAAGGAGATCCATCAAATGAAAAAAATCAAATTAGTAGGTGTAACATTAGCATTGTTCTGCACGCTCTCAATGGCAGCTTGTGGCAGTACACAAACCGGGCAGGAAAACCAAAGTGAGCCACCTGCCTACAGTCAAGGCGAGATGCCAGGTGGAAATAAGGACGCAGATGCTGAAAAAGGAAAAGAAGAATTACCTGGAAATTTAGATGATATAGAGGCGGAAGCCATTTTGGGTGGAAGCGTAGCTGAATTTCAGGATGGAAGTTTTCAGGTTGTTCCAATGGAAGCAGATGCCCAGACGACAAAGTTGGCAGCAAGTGGCATGGAAAGTACTCTGGAGAGTATAACCGTTTCTTATGGAGATGATTGTACTTTTCATATTGCAAACATTAACAGTGCTACTGGAGCGGTAGAATTTGAAGCAGCCACATCTTCTGATGTGAAAAAATCTACATCCGTTTATATCTATGGAGAAACACAGGATGATGGAACTATCCATGCTACCAAAGTACTGCTTCCCCGATAATAAGTAAGGGGGGATTTAAAGATGCCTTTTTATAAAAGGGGCTTTCTGTATCTGGCAAGGAAACGGGCAAAGTCGATATTGTTACTATTGATTTTCCTATTTGTCAACAGCATGATTCTTAGTACCAACATGATTTTACACGCCACCGAAAGGACTGAAGCTGCCATGCAGGAAAAGGCGGGAGCAAAGGTGGTATGTGAAATTATGAACACGACTCATCCTATTACAGATACAGAAGCTGAAACGATTAAAAACTTGGAAGCTGTCACTTCAATCAATCGAATGGGTCAGCAAGCCGCATATTTAACAGATCTTGTACCAGTTAGTGCAAGTACTTCCACGGAACCGAGTAATCTGAAAGTCAATCTGTTATCTTTTGATGATATGGATAAAGACAGTCCTTTTGCAGATAAATCCTACCATTTAACAGACGGCGAATGGATTAAGCCGGAAACACAAGGAAGCGCAGTGATCAATGCCCAATTTGCTCAGGCCAATGGTCTGAAAATTGGAGACACATTTTCTTTGGAAATAGAAAGCGGAAAAAAAGTTGCGGTTACAGTCATTGGGGAATACCTTACTGGGAACGAAAGCCAACAGGAAAAAACAACCGCTGCTGTCTACCGGATGGAAAATCAGATTTATATTGATAATACAACTTATGTGAACTTATTTGATAACTGCGGATTTTATAAAGTATTGGCTTATACTGGACAACCGGAACTTTTAGATACATTGGCAGGAAGCATACAGGAGATTTTGCAGGAAAAGGCAGATATTACCACATCGGATGCTCTATATCAGCAGATGAAAGCTCCTTTAACACAAATAACAAGAGTTGTAGCGCTGATGCGCCTGCTGACCTTTTTTACCGGTACAATGATTGTGTCTTTACTGCTTTGTATGTGGATGCGAAGCAGACAAAAGGAAATGGCTGTGCTGATCAGTATGGGTGAACAGAAGCACATTATTTTTTTACAGGCTCTTTTGGAAGCAACCATCGTATTTCTTATTGCTTTGGTTTTTGCCTGTGGATTTGGAACTCTGACAGCAAGTTGGTTACAGAACCTATTGTTCTCCTCTGTGGAAACCGGCGCTTCTTTGGAAGTTTCTTTACAATTTACGGATGTAGCATTGTTATTACGCATTGGCAGTGGAGTTGTGATGATTGCTGTTTTACTGTCGCTATTGCCTGTAATCCATGCAAATCCAAAAGATATTTTATCACGAATGGAGGGATAATACGATGAATTTGTTTCAACGAGCAACCAGATCCTGTTTCAGAAAGCCGGTCAAAAGTCTGTTGCTTTTACTTGTAGTCTGTATTATCAGTCTGCTTTTTCTCTCAGGAATGGCAAGCAGGTCTGCAAATATCGCAACAAAAGACAGTACGCGTCAGGCAATCGGCGCAGGGTTTCTTCTGGAATATAATCCGGAGAGCAGGAGCCAACGAGTAGATGAAGCCTGCCAAAAAATATCAGAACTCTATCCAGATGGACAAGGAAGCTATGGTGGGGTTCATCAAATAAAATATACAATTATGGGGGCAGAAACCTGGGGAGTATTAACAGATAATTCTTTTGAATCATTGAAACAGGATGATATTGAAAAAATCGCAGGCGTAGAGGGAATTGCTGACTATAATATCACAACAGTTCCAACGGCAGTAAAGCATAAAAACTTTGAAAGAATCGAAGATGCCGATACAGATCAAACCAATGATTTTCAGGGGGTAACTTTAATTGGTAACCGAGACATGATGTTGGATGCCAATGTCCTTTCTGGTAATGTTTCCGTTATACAAGGCCGAATGACAACAAAAGATGATTTAAATGCCTGCGTTATTTCTGAAGAACTGGCAAATAGAAATCAGTTAAAAGTAGGAGATCATCTACAATTCCATTCAGTGAAAAATGAAGAGCCTGTGCAGGAAGCAACTATTGTTGGTATCTACCAGGTAAAGGAACGAATGAAACCTTATATGTCTGGGGATACATTCCGCTCTGAAAATGTTATCTTTACAGATCTACATTTCCCTGAAAAAGTGGAGCAGGATGACCCGTTGTATGAAAAGGCTTATTTTAAGGTTGGGAATGTTGATGATTATGATGCCGTAAAAGAAGCCATCAAGAAAACGAATATTAACTGGCAATGGTATGATTTGATTGATAATAATGGAAATCTTGATACAATGGCTGCTAATTTTAATGATTTGGAAAATATCAGCAATACATTGCTTATGATAGTTACTGGAGCCAGCTTTGTTATCTTATTCCTGATTTTTATTTTTTGGATCAAGAACAGAACGAATGAGATTGGTATTCTGCTATCACTTGGGATTGCCAAGGGAAAGATATTCATGCAGATTTTAACAGAAGCGATTTTGATTGGTGTTTTGGCTCTTTCACTTTCCTTTTTGATCGCTCCGGCGGTTTCCGATGCAGCTGCTGATTATCTGGTAGGTCAGCAGGTAGAACAGGCCGAATTACAGGATGAAATGAATGCAGGAAAAGTATCTACCGATTATCGGCCACCGGAACTTACTGTTATGAATGTGGAAACGGAAATCACGACCAATATGTTGCTCATAGATAGTCTCAGTGTAGGTCTATTGATTCTTTTCTCTACCTGCGCTGCCAGTGTCTTGATTTTCCGTAAAAAGCCAAAAGATATTTTAAGTGAAATGAGCTAGGAGGGATGGAAATGATTTTAGAAGCAAAAAATATCTTGTATTCCTATAAATCAAAACGCGATAAAAATGTTCTGAATAATGTATCCGCAACTTTTGAAGAATCCACATTTTATGCGATTGTTGGTTCCAGTGGTTCAGGAAAAACCACATTTTTATCACTTTTGGCAGGATTGGACAATCCGGTATCAGGAAGTATCCTTTATAGCGGTGAGGACATCCGCAAAAAGGGTTTGAATTACCATCGTAGACACAATGTATCTCTGGTATTTCAGAATTACAATCTGATAGATTACCTTACCACAGAAGAAAATGTAAAACTGGGTGGAACAAAGAATGCTGAAGATTTATTACAGAAAGTAAGCATTCCCCGTGAGGATTGGAAGAGGAATGTATTACAGCTTTCCGGAGGACAGCAGCAGCGTGTAGCGATTGCCCGTGCTTTAGCAAGTGAAGCTAAGGTGCTTTTGGCGGATGAACCGACTGGCAATTTGGATGAAGATACGGCCAGAGAAATTATTGAACTGATAAAGAAAACTGCTCATGAATTGGGAAAGTGTGTTATTGTAGTAACGCATAGCAAACAGCTTGCTGAAGAAGCAGATGTTGTGCTGGCAATAAACCAAGGAGTTTTGCATGAACAGGAATGTCTGAAAGAAAATCTTTTGGAAAAGCTTTAATATTCCACTCAATAAATGAGATATTTGAGAAAAGGGATCAGAATGGAGGATGTATTATTAGAAGCTGACCAAGTATTTTTAGGATAGAATAACAAAGGGCGCAAGGTCTCAAAGTGCTTCCAGCACAGGGCCTTGCGCCTCATCTATTGTAGTAGCTTTGGAGGTGCAAAGAAGCAGGAGATCTTTTCAGATTTCCTGCTTCCTATATCATCACTGATGACAAATCATTCAATTTCAACTATATCTGTAATAGTAGCATATCTGGTAAATGGTAAGTAGAGTAATTGAACACTATCGCCAGTTTCGCACCAATCTACCTTACCAATTTTATAACTTCTTCCATTTTCAAGATAGATTAGCATTCCGTTTTTTTTAACAACTACTCCTTGAACTTCCTTATAGTTTGCAGTTAAAACATACGGCAAGTCTAAACAAGAAGGTAATGTTCCTATCAAACAGTAAATTATACTTATCAATAAGAAAAACTTTTTTACTATAATATTAAGATTCTTCTCATGTTTCTGTGCTCATTTTTGTTGTTTAGGATAAAATAATTCCCACTTAACTATTTTAAATTTAGAAATAGCAAGAAAGGCACAAACTATGGCACAAATACTCATTATGATAAAGTATAGCCAGTATAGTGATAATCTATCAGTACTCATAATATCCTCCCCTGTTTTGAAAACTTTGCGGACAAACAATCAATATATTTCATCACATATATTAAAGTGCCGAATAGAAAATAGCTTTTCTTCATTATACTTCATCAAATTAAAGAATGGAAGATATTTTCTTATTCCCTAAAGCAAAAGCACCTGTCATTTTCAAAGTGAAAACAGCAAGTGCTTTTGAGTTCCATATTCAATTTGGGGTGCAAAAAAGCAGGAGACCTTTTCGAATCTCCTGCTTAGTAAAGCTGTAAAGTTTTTAATTAGAATGCTTTTCTTCTACATCCTTAAATAATTCTATCCTTTATGGAATTCAACTATTCTGTTGACGGCATATGAATACCCAGAAACACCACGCCAAAAGGACTTTCTCTGTGGCAAATTTCCAATGGCTCACCATTCATAGCCATCTCATATACTTTTTCAGGGACTACAATTTCTGCTTCCTCCCCATTATCCATTATAATGGTTAATTTGTAATCATCATCACTGACATCCGGATCATCTGCGTGGCTATCCACAATAATAGCTGGATAATGCTGAGCTGGACCAATAAGAGCTGCATTTACACAGTAATGAAGTCCACAAGCAATGGACAGTCCAACCACTCCCATGTACAAGCCTGCGCCTACCCGATTCCGCTTCGGAGAACGAATAACTTGCAGCACAATCAACACTATGGTGATGGAAAGTATCCGAATTAGCCATCCCCAGTTGCCATCTGCCTCCCGAAGAACCAAATCCCCCCAGATGTCACTAACTTGCCAGAAATAAGTATATCCTATTAACAAACAAATAATCAACGGGACATGGATGTGCATGGCTCTCCACTCTGGAGTTGCGTTCTGCGGCTTGTCTCCAAAGGAGAGTACAGGAGCAAACACCAGACAGAATATCAGAAATGGGATAGGAGCCAGGGCGCCGATTTTCATAACAGTTGTGAACTTTGCGTCAGCGAAAAGATATAGTGGAATAGGAATAAGAACGCCAATGGCAAATAATACAATAACAACCCACAATCCAATTCGGATGCCCTTGATATGGTCATGCCAGCGAGTGCGGTACTCCTCACGCCATTGGACGGTGCTTTCCTCCTGGTCTGCTTGTTTGGTCTGCTTTTCCAGGTTAGGTGTCAGGGTTGCAGTAAGATTGGTGCTTTCAAGCCACTCTGCAAACCGTGGGATGCCCCGCATATTTGTTTCGATGGAGGCTAGCTTTTTTCCGTCCTTGTTCCGCAGATGAAGAGATCGGTTGGCTGTCAGCCAAACGGAAGTTACCTGCCCTGGTGCAAATTCCCATTTCCGGCCCCAACTGCTGATATACCACATGGAGTTATCCCGAAACACAAACAAGGTGCGATTGCGTCCGGCCAGCAGCATCCACACACCCAACAGCATGAATGGTAACCCAAGCAGAGTACAAACAAATGTCGAGCCAGCGTCAAAAGGCGGTGTCCCAGCCACGATAACGGCTGTCAGCATCATAACAAGGGAAAGCACCCACTGGATGATTCCAAACACGGCGACTATTTTCCGTTCCCGCACAATGACGATCGGTTGTTGCATTTCTTCTGGCTCTTTGTGTCGGCAGAACAGCAGTATAAGACCAAATCCGAGAAGAATCAGCAACAACACAACGCCAGTCCATACACCGACCATATCAAGCGGCTCATTCCCATCGGGAATAAAAATCAGTGGGAGTAGGAGCAAAGCAAAAGCGGTGGTGATACCGCCGGCAATCATACATGGCCACTTGCTGCCGGGGGTTGGCAGGTCATGGGGCGGTTCCAGAGGCTTTTGGGGAGCATATTCCGTCTGGATCGTCGCCAATTCCGGTGGCTGCTCCAGCACATGGGCGCAGTGAGGACATTGGGACACATACGCCATCTCACAACGATGACCTTTCCCACCCATGGGCAAGGGCTGGCCGCAGGCAGGGCATATCCAGCAGCGTTGGAAGATCTTTTTTTGCATTTGTTTTAGCATCAGGAGCGACGCTGCCGGAAGAAGAAAAATCAACAGAAATAGCCAAGGGCTGTTCGCAGTGATTAGACCAATCATCAAAATGGTAAAGCACATCGCTATTCCAATCAGAAAGCGGCTTCCCATCTTGGCGGCCTGCTTTGTTGCGAAAATATAGGTTTCGTTTCCCTGCTTCATGCCTGCGTGCTGAAGATCCAATAAAAATGCTTCGATCAGTTCATACAGATCGTCTAAGTCATCCACATATTCACTGGTAAATTGGTCATACAGATTTCCGTTTACATATATCTTTACGCCAGATTGGTTTACTTCGACCTTGCAGTAGGGCCATTTTAGAATCAAACTGTCTCCGGAGAATTCCAGCTGATACTGGGGATATTGCGCTTTTAGGCGCTCATACAATTTTTTGAGTTCGTTTTCTTGATACATAGGCAATCTCCTTCAAGTAAGGGGGATGAGATTTTAATCAGCATTTCTGCTGTTGATGTTTCTGGTTATGTGTAAGTTTTCATTTTGTTCAGGAAGATGTCCAGATTTTCTTCCTGCGTAGCAAACCCATAGACTTTTTTAGATATTCGGAACTTTATCATATCTCCATCTGTTAAATAGATTTGGAGAATATATTGAAGCGGAAACAGACTTTTTCGCACTTTTGTTTTCTGGATACTGCTGAAAGGGATACGATTGGTTCCCTTTAATTTTTTCGAATCGCCTTGAAGAAGGGATACCAATATCGCATTTTCGCTCAATCCTAAATATCCAAATGTGTAATTTCGTTTTTTTTGCAATAGTGTGCCGTAAATCGGTGCTTTTAAGGTCTCGCCTATTTCCAGCAAATTGGAAAGTAAAGGGACCATCTGTTCATAAAATGTCATTTCAGTACCTCCGTTAAAAAGGAAAAGACAGCTACTAATAAGAAAAAGTAATTGTCAAATTGTCATATCTATATGCGAACATTATAGCATTTGTCTGTTTTTTCGTCATCATTTTTCTACTATACAACTGGGAATTAAAAGGTAAATAAACTGTGAATAGACATAACAGGATTTTCAAAAAGAAAAACCGACGCATGATCGTTTTACACTCAATACATCGGTTTCTTCATCTGACCTTGACGGTTATATCCAGTTGTGGCAGATTACTGATTATTGCTTTGCATCGCTTAGATAATCGGTTTTCCCTCTTTTTCCATTCGTTTTATGAAGTTATCAAAGTGGTCTGTCATACCATCAACAAAAAATGCTTTTTTCTTTCTCTCATTAACATACACATTCAAACCACCGCGTTTCATTTTACAATATGATATGTTTGATATTTTCCAATGTCTTCTAAAAATAAACATTTTAATAACCGTGATATTATCTTCTTCAACTTTTATCTCCCACACTCCTTTTAATGGAGCAATCATACCACAAAAAGTAACTCCAAACCAAATAATAGAAAATGGGATAATGATCATCAAATATCTTTTAGAACAAAAATGTTCAGGTTCACTCCAAAAGCCCCAAATAAAGACAACAATTACAAACAAAGCACCTATTGCACATATAAATGATACATCTGATACTGTTCGAATAGAGAAATTATTTAAAGATTTTGTTGTTTTATGATTTCTTTTTTGCATTATATCTAAAACAAATAAGATAATATATGCGGCTAGAATTGTGCCTATATATTTCATGGCTTACCTCCAAAACTTCTAATTTATTGTTTACATTATACTTCATCAACATAAAGAATGGAAGAAAAAATTTTGTGTACAGAGTTCCTGTTCAAGCCTTGTAACGCACATTTCTGCAAAACCCATAGTCCCTGATACTTTCCTTACAGGTGATAGGCAACGGTCAAAACATCAGGTCTGCACCTGACATTTTAACCGCATATCAGCTCTAATTATCACATTATCCCTGCTGACTGTTCAGCCCATGCTTTTTCGCATATTCACTGGCTTTCTGTCTGCGTTCCTCACTGTAAGGCGGCAGAGAGGTACTTATTTGCTGAGATTAACAATCAGAGACTAATTTTTTTGATAAAGTTTCGTTTGAAGCGCCTGTTTTTTGCTCTTTTTGTCAGAGTTAATAAGAAGGACAAGTTTTCCCCCTTCAACAGCACTTTGACAATTTCATAGACAGCATAACAGGTACATAACCCGTGTACGAGCGAGTGTGGAACGCCGCGAAGATGGAGCAGCCAGGAGGTGATGAACAGAGTTGTTTCGGAGCGATCTACGATTTCACAATACGGATGGTGGCAGATCTGGCGCGAGGACTGCACGGGGGCTTAAAGATACTTCCTCACGGCCTCCTAAAGACTTGGGGGGAACCCTGCGGCGCACGAGTAAAACGACGCTGCGGAGTTATGACAACCGCGCCAGCGGAGACCTGCTATGTTCCCATCGTCAGGGTTGCGTGGCAAATGTGACGAGAATTGAGTCATATTAAAAATAGGAAGCGATTACTTTCTTTGTTGGTCGTTTTCTATTCAAAATCAGATACCATGCGCTGGCAGTTTCGGCTGCCAGCGTATTCATGTGATTTTGAAAGCACGATGATAACCTTGACAGATTGGAGGGAATATGGTCTATGGAAAAACTCATTACACGAAAAGAAGCTGCTGAAATCTTAGGAATCAGCATAGCAACGCTGGATGCCGCCCGTAACAACGGCTTGATCTCTTATGTGCAGTATGTTCAGAATGGCTGTGTGTATTTTACTGCGGCGGGTCTCCAGGAGTATATCGCAAAATGTACGCACAGGGCAAAGCCTGTTGAGAGAAGCACAACTTACCGTAAGCCTCGAAGCGGAAGATCGTGAGCCAGTCCGTATCCTTGATGGAATCAGAGATGTTTGATAAAACAAAGGTACAGCGCTGGAGTTTATTCTTAGGAGGTGGAGGAATTGGCAAATAGAAAAATAATGCTTCCCCAATATGGCACAGTTATGAAAAGAGGTGTCCTATATTATAGAACCAGAATCAAAGATGCGAATGGTAAGCTCGTAGCTATCTACGCAAAAACACCTGAAGAACTATATAACAAAGAAACGCTTGCGTTGGAACAGATTGAGAATGCTACTTTTCATCGGAAAACGCCCACAGTTGCAGAGTATTGTGAAAAGTGGCTTCTGATGCAGTCGGTTCATGTACGAGCCACTACCTTGACGGATTACACATCAAAGGTCAGGCGGCATATTATAGCGGAATTGGGAGATAAACGGATGGGAGAGGTTAGCCTGGATGATATTCAGCTTGCCCTTGTTCCGGTTTCCAAGAAATCCGCATCGGTTTATAAATCTGTGGTAATTCTCTATAAGTCTATCTTTCGCGCAGCGATGGAAAGCAGGATCATTGACCATAACCCGACGATTTATCTGACGACAAAAGGTGGCGGTGTTCCACAAGAGGATCGTCAGGCTTTGACAGATGAACAGGCAGAGCGCCTTTTGGATGCTATCCGAGATTTGCCGCCTTATGTCTTTGTCATGATTGGTTTATATGCAGGGCTGCGCCGGGAAGAAATTCTTGCTCTGCAATGGGATTCAGTATATCTGGATACGGATACTCCATATCTGACGGTAAGGCGGGCATGGCACACAGAACACAACAGACCGGTGATCTCAGATGAATTGAAAACCAAGGCTGCGGAGAGAAATATCCCCCTTCCTGTTTGTTTGGCTGAGTGCTTGAAAGCAGCAAAGGAAGCCTCGACTTCGGAGTATGTAGTTTCAAACCGGGATGGCGATCCGTTGTCCTATACGCAGTTTAAGCGGCTGTGGCAGTATATTGTTACGAGAACGGTCAAGGAACGGAGCTATTACCGGTATGAAGATGGAAAAAGAGTAAAGCATACTGTCACACCTGTCTTGGGAGAAAAGGCTGCTCATAACGGAAAAGTGGTTTACAGTCTGGACTTTGAGGTAACACCCCATCAGCTGCGGCATACTTACATCACCAATCTTATTCATGCGTCGGTAGATCCCAAAACGGTTCAATACCTGGCAGGCCATGAAAGCAGCAAGATTACCATGGACATCTATGCAAAGGTTAAGTATAACAGGCCGGATGAACTGGTCAGATCAATGAGTTGCGCGTTTGCAAGCTGGGACACAGCACAGTAATAATAAAATAGGAAGTAAAGCAGGAGCGAGGCAAGGATGTCTCGCTCTTTGTTTTACATCAGCCGTATCTTTGATTAAATCGAGGCTTTCTGATAAAAAGAGAGTGTAGATACGGAGACTACACATTATCAAGAAAGGACGATCAAAGATGGCAAAAAAGAAAACACAGATCCCGAAGTATGGGACCATTACATTGAAAGGAATCCAGTATTACAGAACCAGGATTACGGATGCAGATGGCAAAGAATTGAGTTTGTATGCTGCTACTTGTGAAGAATTGTATGAGAAGCAGTTAGAGGCCCGGAAGCAGGTGGAAGAAATTATCTTTCACCGGCAGCACCCGACAGTAGCCGAGTATGGAGAGAAGTGGCTGCTGATGCAGTCGGCAAAGGTGTCTGCGTCTACACTCAGAGGTTATACGAGGGATATGACAAACTATATCATAAAACCTCTGGGAGAGATGTATATGGAAGAAGTGACCGCTGACGATATTCGGCTGGCGCTTGTTCCATTGTCAAAGAAATCGGAAGGCTTATATAATAAGGTCAATATGCTGCTCAAGTGCATTTTTTATACGGCAGAGCGAAACAAAATCCTTGAACACAACCCCTGTGCAGGAATATCCGGTAAAGGTGGAAAACCAACAAAAAAGAAGGAGGCATTGACAGATCAGCAGGTAGCCGTGCTTCTGGATACCGTCAAGGGACTTCCTCCATATTTGTTTATTATGCTCGGTTTGTATTCCGGTCTGCGCAGGGAAGAAATTCTTGCACTGCAATGGGATTGTGTATTTCTGGACGAGGATACACCTTATCTATCGGTGAGGCGGGCATGGCGTACAGAGCATAACAGACCCGTGATTTCTACGGTGCTAAAATCTCCGGCGGCAAAAAGGGATATTCCGATACCAAAGTGTTTGGTAGAGTGTCTGAGAGAAGCGAAAGAAAACTCCATATCAGATTATGTGATTGCAGATAGCAAAGGGGAACCGCTGGCTGCTTCGCAGTTTCAAAGAGTGTGGCAGTATGTAGTTGTCCGCTCTACTAAGCCCCGAAACTATTATAAGTATGTAAAAGGGGAGAGTATCAAATATACGGTTACTCCAACGCTGGGTATGACCCAGAAGAATCAACCCAAAATCAAATATACGCTGGACTTCGATGTGACACCCCATCAGCTGCGGCACACTTACATCACCAATCTTCTTTACGCGGGTGTCGATCCAAAGACAGTGCAGTACCTTGCCGGACACGAAAACAGCAAAACAACTATGGACATCTATGCAAAAGTGAAGTACAATAAACCAGAGGAGCTATTTGGGGTAGTAAATGGTGCGTTTCATCAGCCTGTCGCTGAATGAAAAAGGGCCGTTTTTTATGGTCCGCATACCGGATAACTGAGAAGCAGAAAGCCGGAAAAGCCCAGAATATCAAGGAAAAACAGCTCCAAAACTCGCGCAATACGGTCTCAAGGCAGCTCGTAGAGCACCACAGTTCTCTAAACGTTAATTTCAGTTACGCAAGAGATAATCTTCGGAACTCGGATTTACATTCAAATCCTTGTTTTACAAGGGTTTGGGGAGTTGTCAGATGTGGTGAAAAGCGGTGGAATTTACTCAGTTCGCAACGCATTTGCAACACGTTTGCAACAAAAATATCTAAAAAATATAGGACACTTTTCGGTGATAGACACTGGAGAGTGTCCTTTTTGTTATGCAGATTTTGTATCGGCAGTTACGCTGTCCTCATTTTCTAAGGTTTTGTTGATTGCGTCTACAAGAACCTGCATATCTAAGTGAGTATAAACTTTTTCTGTCAAAGTCATAGCACCGGAGTGCCCCACAATTTTCTTGATTGTTGTATCCTGAACACCAGCTTCCGATAACATGGAAATACATGTATGCCGGGTACAATGTGGTGTACGGTCAATTCCAATCTGTTCCACAAGAGGAGTCCAATAGCTGTCATAGTAATTGCGATAAAGAAATCTTTTGCCATCCTCTGTATGAAGAAGATATTCGCAATCAGGACAAGAATTATACCAGTCTTTATAGTAAGGCAGGAGCTTATCAGCAATCGGAACTTTTCGGATTCCGTTTTCTGTTTTGCTGTCAATTACATCAAAATACTGTTCTTCCAAATGCACATTTTCTTTCTTCAAATCAAGAAATTCGGAGATACGTGTGCCATTATAGAGCAGCATGAGGATGATCTGATAGTATTTGTCCTCTTTCATTGTCCAGACTTTTGCAACTTCTTCTTTCGTGAATTTTGTACGTGTATGCTTGTTTGGATTGCGGTCTTTGTACTGGGCGATTTCAACAAAAGTAGAATAATCTTTGTTGCAGATGTCATTCTTCAATGCAAATTCATATAACTGGTTGAACAGGATTTTGATTTTCTTCAATGTGGGAAAATTCTTTCCGCAGGTGTCAATAACCTGTTGTAAGTCTGCCAGTTTTAAATCTTTAAAAACTCGGTTGTAAAGAATGCCACATGTTTTGTAAGATGCCTTATATCCTTTGATATTGCTTTCGGATACCGTAGGAAATTTTTTCTTAGACCATTCCTCATACACTTCATCAAAAGTCATTTTGGCTGCCTTGGTATCATAAGGATTCCGATTATAATCAGCCAACATTTGCAATCCCTCTGTTTTTGTGGCGGCATATCCAATAATAATATATTCATTTACTTTCTTTTCTTTGACTGGATCAATGCGATAGCCTGTGGTTTTACGAACCATCCAAGGTTTTCTTCTTTTTCCAGATAGTTTTACTACACTTCCGTAGCCGTTCGGTAATTTCATATTCTAAAAATCCTCCTTAAAAATTAGGACTCTTTTTTACCGTACCGTTCGTTCATGATTTTTTGAAATCTTCGTATTCGTTCTTCGTTTGAGATCTCTTCTGTTTCTTTTTCAGTCAGTTTTGCATTTGCGTAATATGCAAGTGTTTTATCCTGCCACTTCTGATAAGATTCAAGACTTGTCTGATAGTCCTTGACTTCGTTTCTTTTATCCTCAAATTCTTCCAAGAATAGACAGAGATCCTGATTTAACTCCGTAGAAACATCTTTGCCATTAAAAGTAATAGCACATTCCCATCCATCATAATGTGGCGGGCGTTTGACTTCGATATTGAAGCCAAGTTCCTTTATCTTATCTAACTGAAATAAGAAATTCATAATATCAGAAAGATTTTCTAAAGGTTTTCTCTCAGCATCATACCCTATAAGATATGTGGATTCGCAGCTTAAAACTTTTGCGATTTCATTGAGCATAGCAATGGAAACTTCGATTTCTCCGCTTTCATATTTTTGGATTGTACGAAGCGATTTCCCCAACAAATTTGCAAGCTCTGTTTGGTTGATACCTTTTTCTTTTCGAGCAGTACGGATTCTAAGTCCGATTTGATTGTTATGTAACTTCTCATTACTCATCATTATTCACCTCACGCTTATCATATCATAGAAAAATACGAATTACAAGTACATATTTATATGGAATAGTATTGACATGTGCAGAATAAGTGCATATAATAAAAATACGCATTAAAAGTGCATATTAAAAAAGAAAGGAGAAACAAAATGAAGATAAACGTATTTAAAATGCAGATTTTGATGGGAGAAAGAGGATTAACAATTAAGAAATTGGCTGAGTTAAGTGGAGTGTCAAGGCAGACGATTTCCTGCATTATATCAGGAAAGAGCTGTACACCACAGGTGGCATATAAAATTGCTACAGCTTTAGATCAAGAACTTAGTCAGATTGTAAAGGAGGATGTGGAAAATGGATAAAAGATTATATGTAGAATTGCCGCCATTTACGGGAAGAAATGTGCCAATTACGGAAATCGCAAAAGCAATCGGAAAAGATGCTCATTACGTTCGTATCGGAATACAGCAGGGAATTTTGAAATTTGGAGTGGCAATGAAGATGGGCGATTCCAATGAATTCAGTTATTACTGTTCTGATCGTAAAGTATGGGAGGAAACTGGATATTTCAATGGAGAGGCAAAAAAGCAGGGAAAAGAAAAAGCCCTTGCGTAACACAAGGACAACTTCTCAGAGCTTTTGATAACTCTATCTCGCAAATTCAGTATATCAAAGGCTCTGAGAGAATACAACGAAAATTTTAAAGGAGTCGAATTGAATATTTTTCAAGTAGTAAAAGAAAACGTAACTGCAAGGCAGGCAGCCGAGCAGTATGGGTTGAAAGTCAATAAAAACGGGATGGTCTGTTGCCCCTTTCATGATGATAGGCATCCCAGTATGAAAGTAGACAAAGGATTTTGTTGTTTTGCCTGTGGTGCGAAAGGGGATGTAATCACGTTTGTGGCAGATTTCTTTCATTTTGCACCATTGGAAGCAGCAAAGAAACTGGCAGAAGATTTTCAGATACCTATTTTTACAGATAACGCAAAGAAAAGGAATACCAGTAAGAAGAAAGAAAAACCGAAAAGAACATTGTACCAGACCGAAAAGAAATTTGAAGAATGGGAACAGGAAAGTATCCGCATTTTATCGGATTATCTTCATTTATTGGAAGAATGGAAAATAAGATATGCACCAAAAACACCAGAGGAAGAATGGAAAGCAGAATTTATAGAAGCCTGTCAGCAGATAGAAAAGATAAATTACGATCTGGATTTACTGGTGTTTGGAGAGTTACAGGACAGAATTGAATTTTTACTGGATAGTGGGAAGGATGTGAAAAGAATTGAAGAACGAATGGAAGAATATAGACGAAACAACAAGGAACAGACTGGAAGAAGCATTGGATCAGAGGGAAATGAACTCTAAGACGTACTCTCAGGAATGGTTTGAGGATGGGCAGATTGATGAAGTAGCATTTTGTGAAAATTTCCTGCAAAGAATGCCATTGAAGTGTATCAACGGTATCTTTTTCAGTTATGATGGAATGTTGCCAGACAGTGAAGTAGAAAAAGAAATTTATAGAATGGTAAAACCGGTTCTTACGAAAGGAATTTCCAAGAAAGTAAAACAGCTTTTGGAGGTTCTAAAACTGGAAGCCTATTCAGAGGAACTTCCGGTGCAAATGGATCGCATCCATGTGAATAATGGAACTTATTTTTTGAATGGAGATTTTACAGAAAATAAGGAGTTTTGCCTGAACCGCTTGCCTGTAAATTATGAAATGAAAGAAACAAAGCCGGAACGGTGGATGAAATTCCTTTCAGAACTGCTGGAGGAAGATGATATTCCTACCTTGCAGGAATATATGGGATATTGTTTAATTCCATCCAACAAGGCACAGAAGTTATTGATTATCTTAGGAAAAGGCGGGGAGGGAAAATCCCGTATTGGTCTGGTCATGAGAAAAATTCTCGGAACGAATATGAATGTAAGCAATATTCAAAAGGTAGAGCATAACCGTTTTGCAAGGGCAGATTTGGAATACCGACTTTTGATGGTGGATGATGATATGAAACTGGAAGCATTGAAAGACACCAACTACATTAAAACCATAGTCACTTTGGAGGATAAGATGGATTTGGAAAGGAAGTCAAAGCAGAGCGTACAGGGGAATTTATATGTCAGGTTTCTTTGCTTTGGAAACGGAAGTCTGAGTGCTTTACATGACCGTTCCTATGGATTTTACCGCAGACAGATTATCCTTACGGTCAAAGATGTGCCGCCGGACAGAGTAGATGATCCCTATCTGATTGAGAAACTGCAAAGAGAAGCAGACGATATTTTCCTTTGGTGTCTGGAGGGATTGAAACGATTACTGAAAAATAAATACCGTTTTACCATCAGCGAACGTGCAAAGAAAAATCTACACGAAGCTATGGAATCTGGGAATAACATTATCGCTTTTATGCAGTCATCCGGGTATATCCGACTGGAAGAAAATACAACGGCAACTTCTAAAATTTTATATCAGGCATACTGCCGCTGGTGTGAAGACAATACGGAAAAACCTATGAGTGCAAAAAGTTTTTCGGGGTACTTAAAAGAAAATGAAAAGAAGTATCACATTCATTATTCTACGAATATTCCCTCAGACAATGGGAAAAATGCCAGAGGCTTTCAAGGAATCCATACGCAGATACGCATAGACAACTATCGTTGATACGGATGAAAAGCAGATAAAAAAGAATTTTCCAAAGAAGCGTATATGCGTATATCATCAGGGAAATCAAGGGATTACAGGTTTCTGAAAAGTATGGAAAATACGTTTATACGCTTATACGTGTAATTCTTGAATTTATTTTATATTTTAGCAGAAGGGAGTGTTGGAGATGTTAAACCAGCCCGGATACGGGCAGATCAAAAGGGCGGATACGCCCATAAATGGAATCGCAAGTCTGAGTAATAATCAGATTATGTAATACAAAAACAGCCCTCGGCGATTGAGAGCGAAATACACCCATCGCACAAACCTACGGTTTATACTCTGTGTATTTCGCTCTGCGAGGCTTATGCCGGATACGGCAATCAGTTCGTAAACAGGTGCCTATGCACCTACTCACAATAAAATCGACGAGAGCTGGGAAAGGAGGATGCTTATAGGCAGACATTCATTTATTAGACAAAGTAAGCTGTCCAATGTGGCAGGAAGGATTGATTATATCTCCAATCCGAAACGACAGGAATATCTCTATGCGACTTACCAGACAGAAGGAGCAACACCAGAGTTTTGGAAAAATCTTGCAAGAGAAAATCAGTTGGATTTTAAGGCGAGTGGATCGGCAGGGAAATGTATTGAAGGGCGTGAGTTTATCATTGCACTTCCTGAAAGTTTTGTTCAGTACAGGGCAGATGATGTGTTAAGACTTTTTACAGAAATTTTTCATAAAAGATATGATGTGGAGTGCACCGCCGCTCTTCACCACAACAAGACAAAGACGAATTATCATATCCATCTGGTATTCAGCGAACGTAAAATATTGGAACAGCCCGAAGCAAAGATTGCTACCCGAAATATGTTTTATGATGAGCAGGGAAAGCATAGACGCACAAAGAAAGAGATTTTAGATGAGCAGGGCAATCTTCGGGCGGGGTGCAGTATTATCCCCAAAGGCGAAATTTATGAAAGCCATATCTTCACGAAAAAGGATGAATGGTTTAAGAACAAAGTATTTACCAAGGAAGTCAAGGAACTGTTTACCGATACGATCAACCGATATGTAAAAGAGGAATCAGAAAAATTATCCGTATTCCAACAGGGTGGCGTATATCTGGCAACGAAGAAAATTGGAAAGAACAATCCGAAAGCAGAAGAGATAAAGGCAGACAATGCGGCAAGGCAGGAATGGAATCGAACAGTTGATGTGGCATTAGTCGAGGGTGTTCCAGAAGAAGATATTTTGAAAATCAAGCAGGAAAAAATCACAGATAAAACGTTACAATCCATCAAGACGCACGGTTGGCTGCCGGATATGTTCAGTCAGATTATCCGAGGTGCGAAAGACTTTTTACAGGAAGTAATCTTCAAATTTAAACTACCGCCGAAGCCTGTGCCAAAGATTGACCTTCAGGAGTGGAAAGATATGCAGAAGGTTATGGAAAAACTTCAGAAGAAGTCACAAGAGATAAAACATATACAACAGGAGATTCATTCTCTGAAAAAACAACTTTCTGAAACGAGAGGAGTTTTCAAAGGGAAAGAACGGAAATCCTTAGAAAGAAAAATTGAACAGGCAGAGAAGTCAGAAAAGCGTATGCACACAAATATGGAACAGATAGCAAAGGCGGCAGGGTATCCAGATGTTCAGTCCTTTGCAAAAGTGTATTATAAGTCGAAAAAGCTCGTTCAGGAATATAATGAAGAGTTAAAGGAATGGAAAGATCAGACGGAACAGAAGAAAAAGAAACCGTTGGTACAGCCAAAAAAGGCAAGTGTATTGGAAAAACTGCATCAATATCAGCAGGAAGGCAGACAGCAGCCCAAACGGTCAGTTAAGGAGAAATCCATGGATAGAGAACGATAAGAAGTTGAAGGAAGACAAATATGTTAAGTGTTAATAGATGAAAGTACTTTATATTTGATAACTGTTTGCTGGTGATGGGAGAATAGTGCAGAGAAACTTTCATGATATTAGAAGATTTCCGCATAGAAGAGAACACTATGCGGAAATCTCATAAAATAATTAAGGGAGATATCATAAAATGGCTGTGTATCTCCCTTTTATCTAATATAATTATTTTTCTATATCTTTCTGATACTCTAAAATATCTCCGGGCTGGCAATCTAAGGCTTCACAAATTGCATTCAACGTGGAAAAGCGTATTGCACTCACTTTTCCTGTTTTTATTTTGGATAAATTGATATTTGCAATTCCAACCTGTTCAGCTAAATCTTTCAAGCTGATTTTCCTATCTGCCATTACCCTATCCAATCTTAATATAATAGCCATAACTTCTACTCCTACAATGTTTCGTCAATTTCTTTTTGTAAATTGCAACCATATTTGAATATCAACGTAATACTTCTAAAAATTAAAACTACAAATATTCCCTCAATAATTGATAAAAAGCTAATATGGTAGTATGGATACAAAGGACAAACCATTGAAATAAATGTAAAAACAGCAATTATGTTGATACATTTTGTTGTATTAGCAGTAAATGGAGACTCCTGCTTTGATATGCAGTAAAATAATTTTTTTGAATACCTACTAGCCAGAAATATACAACTGCATTTTATGATAAAGCAAACTAATAAAACAACCCATTCGCTAAACACTAATTCCATTTCTGCATTTATCATTTGTTTTGCTAAATATCCAGGACGCATAATCTGGCTTAATAATGTACCCCCTAAAAGCAGTATGGCTCCGATATCCACAATAATTGCAATTATACTGGCAACATTGAAGATAATGGATATAAAATGTGTTGATTTTTTTAATGTATTCTCGTTCATAATACATATCTCCTTTCTGATCATGCCATGAGTATACATCTAAGATATATGTTTGTCAACTATAAATATATGATAAACGTATATTTGCATATGTTTCCTATTTTATTCTTGATTACCTAGGTAAATAGTAGGAAAAACGTATTATGTGTTATATAAAAACTGGTGTCACTCAATAGATTACAATGAGGTGAATAAAATTAGTGGCTACATTTTGGCTACAAAAACATTACGGACGAAGCGGATTGTGCGGATGATCAATCACAAAACGCACATAAAACGAACTAATAATACGCTTTATAAGCGTTCGTACGAATGCAAAAGACGAGTTTGATTAGCAATAAGGAACTTTAGAAAAATTAGGATAGTTTGTAAAAGTAGCAATGTCTATTGAATCTCTAAGTAAAATCGCATATAATTTTGTATAGAATAGATAGTTATTATTTGTAATAGGAATGTTTCGGATACTGATTTTGATAATAAAAAATGATGTTAAAAAAGCTGGGAAGTGGAAGGAGGCGAAGTTTATGGGAACAAATAAAATAAGTAATTTGAATAGAATATTTACTCGTAATATGCTTCGCCATTTTATAAGTGGGAAAGAGGATAATGTATATTCGTCAGTAGTAAAGCGCTATACAAGTGATTATGTCCAAAAGAATAATCGGGAACTTATAAGTGAAATCTATTGCGAATTAAAAGATAATTATAGAAATGAATATTTTTATAAAAATACTTTGTTGAATAAATTGCTTTTAGGTGTACATAGTGTTAATACGACAGTTGCTTTAACAGAAGTAGTGATTGGGAAATCTAAAGCAGATTTTGTGTTAATAAATGGAAAGGCTGTTGTATATGAAATAAAGACAGAATTGGATAATTTAGAGAGATTAGGTTCTCAGATTGATGATTATTATAAGGCATTTGATCATGTAGCGGTAGTTACTTATGAGAAAAATTTACAACGATTATATAAAGTGCTGGATAATATTGATAAACCTGTGGGTATTTACATATTGAGAAAAAATGGAAAACTAGGTACAATTCGAAAACCACAAAGCTACACAGATGATTTGGAGAAGGAAATTATTTTTAAATTATTAAGAAAAAGTGAATATGAAGACATAATTACTCAGCAGTATGGCTATTTACCAAAAGTTACGCAGTTTAAATATTATTCTACTTGTAAAAAAATGTTTTTGCAAATACCGATAGAAGAGTCATATTTACTTGTTTTGAGAATATTAAAAAAGAGAATGAGACTAGAAAAAGAGGAGTTTGTTAAAATTCCATATGAGTTAAAGTTCTTGGCATATTTTATGGAGTTGTCATATGATGATTATCGGAAACTGGAAATATTTTTAGACCATCAATATGGAGGTGTGTAGTATGTATTTTCCTTATTTAAGAGGAAGGCAATTTGAATTGATTGCGTTGCGTGAATTAGTAGAAAAAGATGTTTTGAGCGGTAGAATTATGCCTATTATTGAACCTGTAAAATTGTCTGCTACGCTTGTTAAAACTATAGAAACATATGGAAAGCATAATAAACAGCTTGCTATAATTACTAATCCTAAGGTAGGGAGTTTTAAAAGTGATGCAAGAGAAGAAAAAAATCAGAAGTTAAAGGAAAATTTCTCTGCAAGTTTAAAGGAGAACCATAATCTCCTTTTTATGAATTTACTAAAAGCAAATTCGAAGCCAGAAAAATTTATCGAAAGATATGCAGATAATATGGGGACAATCTGTGATGATAAAGACGCAATTTCTATATATGAAGCATACTTTGCAGCCAAGGATGTTAAGTATAATTTAATACCGGATGAAAGTGGATTTAGAAGGAAAATAAGAAAAAATAGGGTGCTTTTGGCAGATAAGTTCAATAAACAAGATAGAAATAATGATTATGTTGAGGTTGATGACGAACCTTTTTCGGAAGATCATTTATATTATTTGGAAGATGGATATGTAGGTTTTTCCGATTATTCTATAGTTGGTAAGGAATATAATGAAACTGGATTTGCACCGTATGCAGTCGCAATTCATATTGTATATTTTAATACAGATGATAGTTTGCGTGTAAAACATTTTGTGTCTGATTCAAATGATGATATAAGTGACCCTGCTGGAAAGTTTCAAGAAGCGTTGTCAAAACTAGTAGAATGGAATGAAGAAAAACAACTTGATACAGTGGCAATGAAAGAGTTTGAAGATTTATATCATCGAGAAGCTTATCCGGGGTTAGGAACAGTGAAAAAACTATCTATTATGCATCATTTGGAGCTGATAGGAAGATATTTGGATAAGGAGTAGCTTATGATAATTTGCGAAAAATGCTTTTGCGATACAGAAGTTATCTCTGTTATTCGGAATAAAGCAGAGATTGGGGATTGTCCATTATGTAAAAGTAAAAAGGTGCATATATATGATACAGATAAGTATGAAGATTTGGGTATGATGTTTGATGAATTGTTAAGTATATATACACCGGTTTCAATGTTGTCTGAATCATATCCGAAATCAGATACTCGTCTGTTGAAGAGTGAGTTAATTAATAATTGGAATATATTTAATAAAAAAAGTGAGTCAGAGGTATATTACATAATTACTGCAGTATGTAAAGAAAAGTATGAATATAATGCAGAGTTGTTTGATCAGCCAGTTGGTGTTCAGGAATTATATGATCAAGAGTATTTATCGAGTCATTCACTTTTAACAACAAATTCTTGGGATGATTTTGTAGAGGCGTTAAAAATAAAGAATCGTTTTCATACTCATTATGTAGATTTGAATTTATTAGAGCGGTTTTGCTCGTATATTCGTAAGCCATATAAAGAAGGAGAATTATTTTATAGATGTAGAATTTCAACGGAAGACGGAATTCCTATCGAGGAAATGGGGGCACCGCCAATTGATAAGACTACAGATGGTAGAGCTAATGCAAAAGGAATTAGGTGTTTGTATTTGGGTGATACTGCTGAGACTACAATATATGAGGCAAGAGCTGGTGCATATGATTTTGTGACGGTAGGGAAATTTAAATTGAAAAAGGACATTATTGTTGTTGATTTAAAACGAATTAATCAAATCAGTCCATTTATAGAAGGATTGAATTGTTTGGAATATGCAATTAATAAAGAGCATTTGAATAAGATAAATGATGAAATGAGTAAAATTATGAGAAGGAGCGACAGTGCTTTGGATTATGTTCCAACTCAATATATTACAGATTTTGTGAAAAGTATTATACATGATGATGTTGCAGAGTATGCTGGTATAGAGTATAAAAGTGTAATGCATAGTGAAGGGTATAATTTAGCATTGTTTGACCCTGATTTATGTGAATGTGTAGATACACAGGTTTATGGAATTGACACGATTGATTATCGAAAGCATCTTATATAACGTTGTTCATTGATGAATAGTATTCTTTCTAGATATTCTAAGCAAAACTGCTTATAATTTGAGTTGGAACATATTGCTATTATCCACAGTTACAGAGCGTGTGTTATCAATGCCGATAACAAAATGATAACATTAGCCCGTATAGGCAGGATAATATGGATAAATCAAATAATCAAAAGAAATAGGAACACGGCAACAAATAATCTCTAAACAAAATTGATTAGTGATTGTCGAGTGGGAATAATATTGCGAGAAAAAAAGAGGAAGATGCACATTTGTTATTTTGAGTCATCTCCCTCTTTGATAGTTTAGAGGTGTGGTGAGGCGTAATGAGAAGCCCTGTGTTTGTAACGTGTTTGCAACACCACATTCCAAGAATCCAGTAAAATCAAGCGTTCTCAGTTACCTAAACGTTAATTTCAAGGTTATCAGAGAGAGCAAAAACCGCAGAAGTTCAGCGTGTTCAGCCTTGTGCATCTTGCACAAGATATGCACAGTTTCTTACACGTTGCTTACAAAGAGAACTATATAAATACCCCGGAAATGAAAGTTTCCGGGGTTTCTTTATGCCTATATTTTATTGATTGCTTCAAGTTTGATTTCTAAATCTAAGTGAGTATATACGGTTTCTGTAACACTTTTTCCTTTGTGTCCAACAATTTTCTTTATGATTCTTTCGTCAACTCCTGCTTCGGTCAGAAGTGAAACGCAGGTGTGCCGGGTGTCATGTGGCTTATGTTCCATGTTCAATAATTCCATCATATGTTTCCAATAAGAATCCCTGAAATTGCGGTCAAGGAATTTTCTACCTTGTCTGTTGGTAAATACATATTCATTGTCTTTGGTCAGCCAATGCTCAAAGAATGGAACAATCTTTTCAGAAATTGGGACTTCCCTGATTCCGGCATCTGTTTTTGATTCTCTGACATAAAACCATCTTTCTTCAAGGTGAACATCTTCCGGTTTTAAATTCCAAAATTCACCAATACGCAGCCCGGTATAAGCAAGAATTAAAGGAAACTGCAAATATTCATCTGATTCAACAGTATTCCAAAGAACTTCAATTTCTTGTTTGGTGAACGGTTTGCGATCATATTTATTTGGGTTACGGTCTTTGTATTGCCGTATGTCAATGTATTGGGAATAGTCCTTGCTGCACAGATCATTTTCCATAGCAAACTTATACATGACATTGAATAGTACCCGGAGTTTTCGCAGCGTAGGATAATTCTTTCCACAGGTGTCAACAATATTCTGTAAGTGTGATTTTCTAAGGTCAACAAATTTCATGTTATATAGCGGTTCACATAGCTTATATGAAGCATTGTAGCCATGAATATTGGATTGTGATATCTTTGGAAAATGCTCTGCTGACCACTTTTCAAATACATCTGCAAAGGTGGTCTGAGCATACCGCATTTTAGTGTGTCTTGGTATAAAAAGGCTATGGACAATCCGGTCATGTTCACTAAACCTACTATTTTCAGCATGAATCCGGCAACGGGTCAGGCAAGATGTGCAGGTGAAGCAGGTGACGAACTGATGATTGGTAAGGAAACCATGCTGAACATGATTTCACAAGCCTCAGGTACTTCATATCTTGCAGCGCTGCTTGAAAAATTAGATTTATTCCTTGCTTTAGCAAGTGAATATTTTCCGGAGATGTTAAATAGGATAGACAGACCGATTGTATTAGACAGCGGTGAACTGGTAGGGGCAACTGCTGATAAGATGGATGAAGCATTTGGTAAAATTTTGAGGGATAAAAGAAGGGGACTGAAATAAGTCATGGCAGATGAAGAAAAAGCAAAACAGAGTTTGAGTGGTGTGAGATTTGGCACAAAACACAGTTATGATGATTTTGGGCTTGTGCTTCAGAAGAAAGACTTGTCACTTCCAGAACCCAAAACAGAAAAGATTGAGGTCACAGGCAGAAACGGGGGAACGGTTATGTTAGGTTGGATTGTAGCAGGTTTAGTATTTTGTGGTTGGATGGCATCAGCGTATAAGACAGGGAAAACAATCATTGAATTGAAAAATCAGATTATTTCATTATCATATTATGCAGGTGTACCGCATTATCAGATACAAGAACTGAAAGAAAAGTATGGAATCAAATAAAATGGCATATTTACAAGGTGATGGTCGAAAGGCTGTCACCTTTTTGAATATATGAGATTGCAAGAACAATAAAAAATAATTATAATAAGTTACAGAAAGTTGAGGTGTATCATGAAAAGTAAATTTTATAAGAATAACCCGTTAGATCAGATTTGGTGCTTTTTTAATGCTTATATGACGATTATATGAGTTGTCAGCGGTATCTAAACGTGATAAAATGCTGCTAGGGAACAATCGTGTTACAGGGTGGCTTGACCTCATTCTTGAAGAATGGGGGTGATGCTGATGGACAACAAAAATCATTTTGATTTCAAAGACTTAATTGCCTTCGGAATGTTCATTCTTGCATTGCTTACATTCGTTTTTACGTTTTGTAAGTAGCAATACATAGCAAAAACCACCCTGATACTTTGGTCGGTTCGGGTGGCTTTGCTTCTTAATTTATCCGGTCAACTCACCCAGTGGGCGGTTGTTCTCTTTACATCTATAATATAACACGATTGTTCAGAGTGTTCAATAGAAAGTTCAGGGATAGTTATGGAATTTGAGGAAGCATTGAAAGTCTATGAAGATTGTTTTGGAGAAAACTATTTCTTCTATATGGGATTTACCAAAACAGATCAGGAAATTATTGAAGAGATACAGAAGTGCATCAAGACCGGAAGAAAACAAAAAGCCCCCCGGTATGATGAAGATAAAATATATTGAATATAGTTCAGAGTGCATAATAATTCATATAAACTGGACTTCTTACACGTTGCTTACAAAAAGGCTGAAATACCTTGTAAATACAAGTGTGTAAATTATCTAAACGTTAATCATACGTTTCAGAACATACAATTTCAAAAGATTTTTCAACTCCTCAGGACTTCGGTTCTGGGGAGTTTTTGTTACAATGCATACAATAAGAAGGATTTGATTATATCAGGATGAAAGACAGTGACCATTGGGTAGTAGGAGTTTGTCCTGATGACCCGCTTGCTCTTGTGCAGGGAAGGCTTTATCCGGAAATTACTGCAAACTGCGTGATTGCCTGGAGAAGAAATATTCCTTATTCGCAGGCAGTAAATAAGATGATAGAAGAAATCAATGCCTATGATGAAATCATTTTAGGATTTCCAATCTGGTGGTATGTAGCACCGACAATCGTAAATACTTTTTTGGAAAAATATAATTTTTCAGGTAAAAAGATCATTTTGTTTGCTACTTCCGGTGGAAGTGGATTTGGAAATACGGCAAGAGAATTGCAGACTTCTGCACCGGACAGCGTGATTACAGAAGGAAAGATATTTCATAATGTAGTCAAACAGCAAATCGCTGAATGGGTAGGAACATTATAAGATTGATTTGGCGATCGAAGTATCGGGAGAAGATACTTCAAATGAATGGTGTGAACTGGTTACTGATGAGGAATATAAGAATAAAGCATGCAAAAATGAGAAATGCATTTTATGCAATGGGAAGTTGTAATTGTGTGATATATTCGGATTCATCAGAAGTTGTGTGGATATCAATCCAAAGAATTTCTAACAGATCTCCACGTATCTTGAATTTGTGGGCGTGTGCATACTGTGCGAGCTGTTGTCCCCAGTAAGCACTTTGTTCATAATTTCCACGATATGTTACGCAGAGATAATCACCACCATCAATGAGATCGGCTCCTTCTTCGTCAATAAGAAAAACAGATTGATAGGAAAGTGTTTTTTTCTTTAGTAGAGAGGGGAGCGAAATCATAGTTCCCATTTGATTGCTGCCAATGATATACAATCGATTTTGATTTAAGTTGATAAGTTGTTTCATCAGAAAATCCATTTCTTCTTCGTGTTTGTATCTTTCGAAGAGGCGATGACAATGACGAGGGGGAAGTGTCATTAAGTGGATTTCATCCAGGGGCAGAGAGAATGCCGAATGAATGGTGTTTAGTCTGTGCTCTACGTTTTTTTGCAGTTTTTGTAAGTGTTGCATTTGTTTGGTAATAGCTTCTTTTTCGTCTTCTAACATAGAAAGTGAAGAGGAAACTGTGTGATGCTCCAGATATTCGCGGATTTGTTCCATTGTAAATCCAATAGAGCGCAGATCACGGATCACATTGAGTCTCCAGATATCGTGGATACTATAATGTCGATATCCGGATTCAGATCGTTCTGGTTTGATAATTCCAATTTCTTCGTAATAACGAATAGAATCTACACCAATTCCATATAGTTTGGAAATTTCACCGATTTTAAAAAATTTTTTCATATACCTAACTTCCCTCCTTGACTCTAGTATTATACCAGAGTTTATAATCAATTTATAGATTTAATAAAAAAGTGTAGAAAGGATTTTTAAAATGCGCTCAATTTTGAAGGAAATTAAATTGTCATCCGTATTACTTTTATTATTAGGAAGTGCAATACTAGCGTTTGGACTTTATAATATTCATTCAATGTCGAATGTTACAGAGGGAGGAATCCTAGGATTAACACTCCTTCTGGAATATTGGTTTGGCATTTCTCCATCTGTTTCCGGTTTTGTGCTGACGATATTGTGCTACTTTTTGGGGTGGAAATTGTTGGGAAAACGTTTTCTTATATATTCTTTTATTTCTTCTATTGGATTTTCTGTTTTTTATAGAATCTTTGAACAGTTTGATCCACTATTTCCAAACATTGGCGAAAAACCACTTTTGGCAGCAGTTGTGGGAGCGCTGTTTGTAGGGATCAGTGTAGGTTTGTGTGTTCGAGTCGGTGGAGCGCCGACAGGAGATGATGCGCTTGCAATGAGTCTGGAACGAGTACTTCCATTGGATATTCAATGGATTTATTTGATCAGTGATCTGGTTGTATTGCTGATTTCTCTTACCTATATTCCGGTGAGCAGAATTACATACTCACTTCTGACAGTTGTTTTATCAGGTCAGATCATTGGTCTTATGCAAAAGATTCGGTTTCCAGAATATGTAGAATCCATAGAAGCATTAGAAGATGAGGGGTAGAGGAATATTTTGAAATGGAGTTAAAAAAGCATACAAAATGCTAATTCTCACACAATTCATGAAAAATAGACTCGTATTCCTGAGAAAAAACACTGTCTTTATTCCATAAAAATGTAAAATCATGCATGACCATAAAGTCGGAAAGAGGAATCTGTACCAAGGTTCCTTTTTTTAATTCCTGCTCGACAGCAGCTTTGTAGAGGAAGGATATTCCACAGTCTTCTTTTAGCAGAGTGACGATCGTGTGGATGTTTTCGATTTCCACAAGATGTCGGAAGTCTTTGACAGACATATTTTTCAATGCCAGTGTCTTGGTCAGGATTGCCCTGGTTCCGGAACCGTGTTCCCGAATCAAAAGACGTTCGGATGTCAGGTCTTTCAGGCTGTGAACAGAGTTTTCAAACGTATGATCAGCAGAGGCAACAGCAATGTATTCTTCTGCTTTGTAGATACGTGTTTCGTAATGATCCCCGCTAAAATATCCTTCCACAATTGCAAAATCGATCGTTCCCTCACAAAGATAGGTGAGCAGAGTCTGGGTGTTGCCATATCGGATGTGAAAATCCATGTCCGGATGTGTTTTGACAAAACGGGAAAGAGCAGGTACGATCGCATATTCTCCAATGGTCATGGTTACGCCAAAGGTCAGCACTTTTTTCCCTTTCAGACTCTCCTGCATTCGTTTTTTTAATGTATTTTCATCGTTTCTCATGGTTTCCAGAGCAGAGCGTAAGATTTCTCCGGCAGGAGTCAGCCGGAGTTTTTTCTTATCTCTTATAAAAAGCTCGGTACCGTAGGTCTTTTCCAGATGTTTGATATGCTGGGAAACTGCGGGCTGTGTCAGATTCAGGTGCTCGGCAGCATGTGTAAAGTTCATATCGTTGCATACAGTCAGAAATGTTTCCATGCGAAAATCCAACATAATTGTTTCTCCTTTTTCAGATGTGTTTATACTTAAACCATAACAAATATTTATCATATAATCAATACTTATAATTTTACAAAATAATAGGAGCGATTTATAGTATATATGAAAACAGGGAAAAGTAAAATGAGGAAGGCGAAAAACAGGAGGATATGAAAATGTATGATGTTATAATCATAGGAGCAGGACCGGCAGGAATCAGTGCAGGAATTTATGCAGTGAGCAGAGGACAAAAAACACTAATTTTAGAAAAAAATCAGGTCGGAGGACTGATTCGAAAAGTGTCCGCTGTCACACATTATGCGGCAATTGTAGAGGGAGAAACCGGGGAAAGCTTTGCAAAGCGCCTGAGGAAACAGGCGGAAAATGCAGGGGTAGAAATCCTGAAGACCGAGGTGAAAAAAGTAGAATTGACCGGGGTGGAAAAAAGGATTTATACAGAGAAAGAATGTTATTGTGCGAAGAAGGTAATTTTAGCGAATGGTACATCACCAAGAAAACTGGGGATTCCGGGAGAAATAGAACTGGCAGGACGAGGAATCGGAATGAATGCAGCAAAAGATGCAATGAAGTATCGTGGAAAACATGTATATGTGATCGGAGGTGCAGATGGAGCGGTAAAAGAAGCACTGTATCTGGCGGGGGTTGCAGAAAAAGTAACAATCATCCATTTTGAAGAAACGTTGGGATGCATTGCACAATTTCAGGAAAAAGTAGCACATACCCCAAACATTGAATTACGGCTTCACGCCAGACTTCATGCTGTGTACGGAGTGGAAAAAGTAGAGTCATTAGAAATCTTGGATGAGAAAACAGGAGCAATTGAGATAATTGAAGATTCGGGATGTGGAATTTTTGTGTATGCAGGTACGGTTCCGAATACAGAATTATATAATGAGATCAGGTTGGACAATGGATTTCTTCCGACAGATGAAAATATGCAGACGGAAATACCCGGTGTATATGCAGTTGGTGACATTCGTGTAAAACAGGTACGACAAGTATCTACAGCAGTAGCAGATGGAACGATTGCAGCAATTCATGCAGCACGATAGGAGGCAAATATGGACTTTATAAAGAAAAACGGGAAGGGATTACTTTTTTGTCTGGCTTTGGCAGTGCCTTCAGCTGTTTTGGGAAAATTGTTTCCGGTTGTCGGAGGACCAGTGTTTGCAATTTTAATTGGAATGATACTCGCATTGGTGATTAAAAAACGGGATTCATTGGAAAGCGGCGTAAAATATACTTCGAAGAAAATATTGCAATATGCCGTTGTACTTCTTGGATTCGGACTCAATTTGGAGGTTGTGATGGAGACGGGAAAACAGTCTTTGCCGATTATTGTGTGCACCATTACAACATCATTGGTGATTTCTTATATTTTGCATCGCACGATGAACATTCCGGAAAAAATCTCTACACTGGTTGGGGTGGGATCTTCGATTTGTGGGGGATCAGCGATCGCAGCAACAGCTCCGGTTATCGATGCGGATGAAGAAGAAGTAGCACAGGCAATTTCGGTGATTTTTTTGTTTAATATTCTGGCAGCGTTGATTTTTCCGGTACTGGGAACAGCGCTTGGATTTTCAACAACATCCGGGGAAGCATTTGGAATTTTTGCAGGTACTGCGGTGAATGATACCTCTTCTGTAACTGCAGCGGCTTCTACGTGGGACAGCATGTATCATCTGGGAAGCCAGACACTGGATAAGGCGGTGACAGTAAAGCTCACCAGAACATTGGCGATTATCCCAATCACATTGGTACTTGCATTACGCAGGGCACGGAAGGCTGAAACAGAAAGCGGAGAAAAAGTGTCTCTGAAGAAAGTGTTTCCATTTTTTATCCTGTTTTTTATCGGGGCAAGTCTGATTACGACAGCAGCAACAGCAGCAGGAGTACCGACAGAAGTTTTTCAGCCATTAAAAGAGCTCTCCAAGTTTTTCATCATTATGGCAATGGGAGCAATTGGATTTCATACGGATGTAGTGAAATTGATCAAAGGTGGTGGGAAACCCATCTTAATGGGAATGGCATGTTGGTTAGGCATTACAGTGGTGACACTTAGTATGCAGCATTTGCTGAATTTATGGTAATCGTCAAAATGACAAAGGAAAAAACCGGAAAAATGTGAAATTTTATACAAATTTCATAGAAAGTGTTGCCAAATTGTGGTATAGTAGCACTATTGAATAAATTTTGGAGGTTTTATTATGGGACGTTTTGATGAGAAAATTATGCTGGTAACCGGAGCTACTTCCGGAATTGGAAGAGCGGTTGCAATTCGTGCAGCAAAAGAAGGTGCAACAGTCATTGCGGTGGGGCGCAACGAAGAGCGTGGAGCGGCTGTTGTAGCAGCAATGGAAGAAGCTGGTGGAAAAGGAGAATTCATGAAATGTGACGTCAGCAACAAAGATGCAGTAAAGGCACTTTTTGCAGAAATCCAGGAAAAATACGGAAAACTTGATGTCGCAGTGAATAATGCGGGAATCGTTGGTGCTTCTAAGACGGTAGAAGAACTGGAGGATGATGACTGGTTCCAGGTAATTGATGCAAATTTGAATTCTTGTTTCTTCTGCTGCAGAGAAGAAGTAAAGCTGATGCAGCCATCAGGTGGCGCCATCGTGAACGTGTCCAGTGTTGCGGGAATGCGTGGATTCCCTTCCGCAGCAGCTTATGTTGCAAGTAAGCATGCAGTCAGTGGACTGACAAAAGCAGTGGCAGTGGACTATGCTACAAAAGGAATTACGTGTAATGCGATTTGCCCTGCAGGAACAGATACTCCGCTTACAGAGAGAAGTTCAGCAGATATTAAGACGAGAATGGCAGAGATTGCAGCACAGGGAAAAGATCCGATGGAATGGCTGAAGAATTCTATGTTGTCTGGAAAGACAGAGACGTTGCAGAAGAAAAATGCGACACCGGAAGAGCAGGCAGCAACGATTTTGTATTTTGCAAGTGATGAGGCAAGACACATTACAGGTTCCATTGTTGCAAGTGATGGTGGATTTACTACATACTAAAATAAAACGAAACAAAGAACCTCTTGGGAGTCAGTCGGCTCCTGAGAGGTTTTTGTCTGTTTCATAGACCTTTTTTACATCAGCCCGACATCTGAAAATTGTGCAGAAACAGATGAGAAGAGAGCATGCAGCAAAAAAAGACATGCAGAGCCGATAATCCAGGATTTCAGCAGTAGCTCCTACAATTACGGAGAGGATGCTGCTGACAGCCATCAGAATCATATTTTCAAATGCATTGATTCTGGCGCGCATGGATTCCGGAATGTAAGACTGGACGGCGGCAACACGTAAGGTGGCACTGTTTGTTCCGAGAAAACCGGCAAAGGCACGGTTTACGAGCATAAGAGGATATGGAAGCCAAAGCAGAATAAGATCCATGCATTCGTAAAAGGTATAGACTGCAAAAGTAACGTGGAATTTTTTCTTTTTTGGAATTTCAATCCGGTACTGCACCACTCCGCCGATGGTGCGTCCTAAAAATTCAGCAATGGAAAATAAAGAATAAAGTGCGGCGGACATTCCGGGGGCGGTACGAAAAAATGCGACCAGAATGGGAGCATATCCGGAAGCGACCCCATTTGTGGCTGCCATATAGTAGTAAATAGCCTGTAATCCACGTTCTTTTTTAAAATAGCGGAGAACTTCTTGAAGATCTTCTTTCCATACCTGAAAAGAAAATGTTTTTTCACACACACGTGTTTCTTCCGTCAACTGAATTGTGTTTTCAATGAGTGCAGCACATATGGAAAACAATCCTTGGCCGATAAAAAGCCACGGCATACCGATCGTATCCATAAGTACTGCAGCCAGAGGCAGCATGATCACACGCAGTAGGGGATATAACATGGAAGAAACGGCATATCCTTTTTGTTCCATTCCACTTGGTATGATCTTTGGAAAAATACTGTTATATGCCAGTTCATCCAGACTTCCCAGTGTAGCAAGAAGCAAAGAATATCCAAGATAACCAACGTATGAAAAGTCGAAAAACAGCAAATAGATTCCCATAAGAGCATAAAAGAATCCATTGATGAAATCTCCAAATACAAGAAATGGTTTTCTGGGAAAGCGGTCCATCCAGGGAGCAACCAACAGTGGGATTAAAAAATTGGGGATCAATTGGATTGCGATTACAAGAGCAGATGCAAAGGTGCTTCCAGTTTCATCAAAAACAAGAAATGACAATGCGAAATTGCCCACAATTCCTCCCATACATCCAAAAGTTGTAGCTGCAATCAACAGAGAAAAATTTCTGGTCCATAAGGGATTCTTCATATCGTGATATCACCTCCTGTTTTTTAGTATACAGGAAGAATGAAAGAAAGAAAATAAGGGAAAATTGAGAAAATTTTATGAAAGTTTTCAGGTAAAAGACGAAAAGAAAGAGATGTTGAAAAAAGAATCCATTCTTTGTACAGAATGATATAATGGAGCTAGCAAATGAACGGAGAATAGGAACATGTTAGAGCACGAACAAAAAAATGTATGGAAAATGATAGGGATGCGAATTCGCCGGGAACGTATCAAAAGAAACTGGAGTCAGTCAGGTCTGTGTTATGGGATATGTGCAGTATCTTATCTTTCCAAAATTGAACAGGGAAAGATGGAAGTATCAGAAGAGATTTTGAAGCTTTTGCTGGAACGGTTAGAGTTACCGTGGATTGATGACAAAGAAACAAAGGATTTAGAAAGTTTTGTGGAAGCACAGTATGAATTTCTATTTACGCATCCTATACAAGAATTTTTAAAACAAAAAGAAATATTTCAAGAGAAAAAGGAAAAGTTGTATTCCAGTTCGTTGATCGCAGATGCCTGCATTTTGGAAGCAGTATATGAGAGTCGTAAAGATGAAATAGAAGAGGGATTGGAACGTTACCTGGATTTCAGGCAGCTTGCTGTTCTGCGTATGCTGCAGGGAAGGCTGGATGAGGCAATCACATTGCTTCCAATTCCGTTTATGTATATGCGGGCAGGGGAGATTCTTTATGAGACAGGCCAGAATTACGCATCAGCTATTTCTTATCTGCAAATGGGCTATAATCTGGCAGCCCAGGAAGGGATGGCGATGCTGATGCTGCAGTGCCGCATTATCATCGGAAATTGCTACAGTAATCAGCAGGAACTGGAAAATATGGAGAGAGAGTATCAAATTGCTTCGCGTCTGGCAAGAGACCTACATCAGACAGAAATATTAAAGGTGATCAACTATAATCGGGCATCTACATGGGTGGCGCTTGGAAGCTATAAGAAAGCGTACGACTATTTTTCAAAAGTAGAAGAACCCGCGATATTAGATTTGCATAAGCTTGCAATCTGTTGTGAAGCGTATGGAAGAAAAGCGGAGGGGATAGAAGCTGTAAAACGCGCAGAGAGGATGGGAGAATTCGGGGATGATCCAGATGATGAGAAGCAGTTGGAAGTGGAAATGTGTCGACTGGTCCGCTATCGTTTGGAACATGAGAATTATCTGAAGGAAGAGGAATATGAAAAACTTTTGTTTCCTTGTTTTGAGAAAATGAAAGCAAGACTGCCTGTTGGTTTTGCGGTATTTCATGTGCCGTATGTACTGGAGTGGTATACAGACAGACGCCAATATAAGCAGGCATATGAGATGGTGAGGAAATATGGGGGATTTATTCCTGTTTTATAGTTTTCCAATCAGCGCGTTTTAGGTAGCAAAATAGGGGAAATAATATGTTTCCCCCAATAAACGATCTCATCCTCCAATCAGGATTACAACCTTAAATGATGTATCATCATAAGAAATATCCAGTGTCCCCTCATATTTTTCGACAATATCCCGAATAGAAGAAATTCCGATTCCATGAGCAGATTTGTCTTCTTTATCAGAAATATACTGATTTTTTTGGACTACAATTTCATTGATTTTAGAATTGATCAGTTCCAGACTATAGCAATCCAATCAATTACTGCACATAATTACACGAACGAAACCACCCTAAACAATCTGAAGCTCGAACGGTGGAAAATGCCCTTTCGATTGCCGGTGGAAGTTCCGATGCAATTCGGACTTTTTCCTTTCTTAAATATGCTTTGAGTTTTGACCCCATTTTTTCAATCGGGTTTAAGTCCGGGCTGTACGGTGGCAGATACAGATCGTTTATCTCCGATTCATCCAGCACCTGTTTCACGATTTTGGCATGATGGGAACGCATATTGTCCATAACTATGATGTCTGTTTTGGACAATGCTGGTATCAGCATTGTTTTCAGATATTCTGCAAACTGTTCCATGGTCGTTCCGCCGCAATAAACCGTATGGCATGTTTTCCATTCAGTCGCACAGAGGACAATATCGTCGTATTGCATGGGGTATTAACCGGTGTACTGTCTACAGCACGTTCATTCTTTTTGGAACGGGCATAATGTCTTGTCATGTCCGTGTTTACACCACTTTCGTCGAGAAATACCAGATGATTTGCGTCGTTCTCCGACAGATGTTCTCTCCAGCTTTTCCGCTTCTCCTTGACATCGGGGACGCTCCTGTTCTGACGCATGCAGAGATTTCTTTTTATAGACATACCCAAGCTTCAGGATGGCTTTGCGTACTGTTTCATCACTGACATGGAGTTGTAATTTTTCCATGATTTCATGAATTGTAATATCCGGTTGCTGTTGGATTAGCTGGTCTATGTTTTGGAAGTCATTCTGACTCAGGACTGGTTTACAGCCACGTTGGGAGGTTCTGGTTTCCACAGAGCCGGTTTCCCGCATTCTTTTTTCCAGGCGGTAAACAGTGCTGGTATTGACCGAAAAGCATTCTGCGATTTCCTTTGCATTGTGTGTCTTGTTTCAGGCTTTGATGAGTAATTTACGTGCTTCATTGTGTAACATAATAATCACCTCTTAACTTTATCATAAACCCCTTGTCAAGCGTGTGCAGTATTATTTTGGCTTGCTATAGATGTCAACATGCCAGCAGTATGGAATGGTATTTATGTATTGGCACTGATTGGAATTTATATGATCCTGTTGTCGGCAGTGGCGCAGATTCATTTGAAGTGCGATAAGAAAAAATACTATAAGAATCTGGTATCTGTCAGTCTGATGCGTTTTACAGCAAAAGCAACGACCAGAAATATGTGTGTGGTCGTACTTCTTTTGTTCGTGTGCTGTGGATCTGCATTTTATGGAATGCAGTATACATTGAATGATTTTGTCATGGACAGTAAAACAGACCGGACATTTTCCATGCGCTATCCAGTTTTGGAGAAACAGATTGGAGCCCGGGAAATTCAAGATACTGCGGAAAATATAAAATGGAAGTACAGAATTATGTAGAAGCAGACGCAGCAAATCTGGTTATTTCTTATGAATGCAGAGATTTCAATGAACAAGGAACCAAATATCTGAATATATACAAAGAAGAGGCAAAAGCATCCTTGTTTCTTCCGGAAACAGCGTTTGAGCAGATTTATCAAACAGAACTGTCTATGAATGATCTGTTTGCTTATATAATGAATGACGCAGATTATCAGGACCTGTCACAGGGATTGCAGAATCAATACAGAGAGCATCTGATATTGAAAGTTCCTATGAATTTGCCAAAGATTTATTGGGACAGTATATGGAAAGAACAACAGAATTGTCAAATCGGCAGTTGGGATTGTGGAATATCTGGGAGAAAAAGCAGGCGGAGAATGCAGGGGAGACATATGGGTATGATCAGGAGCTTGATATGTCACCCGAAAATACGACAGTTATACAGGATTGGAAGTATGCTTTGCATGTATATTTGTATTATCGCACTGGCAGCAATTGGTGTGATGACCTATGTTCGAAGCATTTCTGTGGCAACAGATAATAAAGGGATTTTTGAAAGCCTTACTAAATTAGGGGCAGACCATGCATATCAGAGAATGATCCTGAAAAAACAGTTGGCAAAAATCTTTCTTTATCCGGGAATTGTCGGTTGTGGAGCAGGTTTTTTATTTTCTTTCATGATGGATTATACAAATGATGGGGGGATAACAGCAATCGAAATCAAAGCGCTTGGAATTCTTCTGTTACTGATTGCAGTTTTCTGTTTTGTATTGTTCTCTGTATATCGTGTTTCTCTGAAAAAAGCAGGGAAGATTGTAAACTTAAATTAAAAATGAGTTTACAATCAAGTATCCATGCACTATACTGAAAAAAAGAAATCAGCATGGAGGCAGAACAATGAGTTTGATACAGGAAATAAAGGAACAGGTATTGCAGGGAAATCAGATTGCAAAGGCAGAGGCTTTGCAGTTATATGGGGAACCATTGGAGGAATTATGCCTTGCGGCAGACGAGATCCGTTACCAGTTTTGTGGAAATCGATTTGATCTTTGTACGATCATTAATGGAAAGAGCGGCAGATGTTCAGAAAACTGTAAATATTGTGCACAGTCAGCCTGTTACCATACAGAAATTGAAGAATATCCGCTGCTTGCAGTGGAGAAGATCAAAGAGCAGGCGAAATACAATGAAGAAAGAGGAGTCCTGCGTTATTCGATCGTAACTTCCGGAAAAGCATTGAATGACACGGAAGTGGAACATGTCTGCGAAAGCGTTCGGGAAATCCACAAAGAATCAAAGATCAAGGTCTGTGTGTCCGGCGGCCTTTTGAATGAAACTCAGTTTCGAAAATTAAAACAGGCAGGCATCACAAGAGTGCATAATAATCTGGAGACATCCCGACAGAATTTTCCGAATGTCTGTACCACTCATACTTATGAAGACAAGATCGCAGCGATCCGCGCAGCTTGGAAAGCCGGAATAGAAGTATGCAGCGGAGGGATTATGGGACTGGGAGAGACCGTGGAGGACCGGATCGATCTTGCATTGGAAGTCCGAAAATTAGGAGTCAAATCCATGCCTGTAAATTTACTGAATCCAATTCCGGGGACACCTTATGAGCATAATCCGGTTCTTACGACAGAAGAAATGCGTCGGATCGTTGCAGTTTTCCGGTTTTTGCTTCCGGATGCATGGATTCGCCTTGCAGGAGGAAGAGGGCTTCTCCCGGATAAAGGAAGATCCTGCTTTACATCCGGGGCAAATGCTGCAATTTCAGGAGACATGCTGACAACTGCGGGAATCACCATTGAGCGGGATATGCAGATGTTAGGAGAACTCGGCTACATTGTGGAATAAAGAAACTTTGGAAATAGAGGAAAAGTGGAAGTGAATTTCATTTTTTTCTCTACTTTTCTTTACAAACAAATATTTTTTGTTACAATAAGTTAGTTAAAACTAATAAAAGTTAAATTAAAGCAATTTCAAGGAGACGAAAAATGTTTGTATTGGGTAAAGTATTAAGTACAGCAGCAGTTTTACTGTGCATATTGTGTCTGGCAGCTCCGCTGAAAAAAACAAAGGCAGGGCAGAAAATAAAAGGACTTCGGATACTGCTGAAGCCGCATGTGTTATATGGCTGGCTGCTGCTTGTTATAGGACTTATGCATGGGATTATGGCAGGTAAGAACCCGGGGATGATCAGTGGCAAGCTGGTATGGATGGTATTGCTTGTTCTGCTTCTTGTGGCCTGCCTGAAAAGCCGGATGAAAAAATCTGTCTGGATGTTTCTGCACAGATCCTTATCTGTTGTTTTTGCAGCAGGAATCGTATTTCATATTGCGTATGCAGTGATATTCTAAAACTGCAGTTTTTGTTTCCTCCTTGTAAATCTTTCTGACTGACGTTATACTCAGAACAGAAAGTATTTTCACTAGAGGAAGGACTAAAGAGAGAATGACGATCAAACAGAAAAAAACAATTGCAATAGCAGCAACCGGCGGGACCATAGCCGGAACTGGAGAAGCGGGAAAGACGGCAGTCTATCATGCGGGAGAGATGAATGTGGAGTCGATTCTGGAGACAATCCCGATGATTCAGAATGTTGCAGATATTGAGACGGTACAGTTGTTTAATGTGGACAGCAATGAGATGGATGAAGAGAAGTGGATCACGCTGGCGAATCAGCTCAATGAGCTGGCAGCCCGTCCGGATATCGATGGAATTGTGGTCACACATGGAACAGATACCCTGGATGAGACCGCATATTTTTTAAATCTGACAGTATATACACAGAAGCCCGTAGTACTTACAGGAGCAATGCGTCCGGCCACAGCCACCAGTGCAGACGGACCGTTTAATCTGTATCAGGCAGTCTGTCTGGCGGCCAGCGATGATGCCAGAGGACAGGGTGTGATGGCTGTGTTTTCCAACACAATCTATTCCGGAAGAGATATTCAGAAAGTAAATAATTACAAGACAGATGCATTTGATCAGAACGCATTCGGCTGCCTGGGATATATGCAGGATGAGACTGCGTATTTCTTTTCCAGAAGCTTTAAGACACATACCATGCAGTCTATTTTTGCTCTGCGCAGGCTGGAAAGTCTGGCGAAAGTAGCCGTGGTTTATTTTTATGCAGGCGCAGATGAGAAAATCCTGGATTATCTGGCAGAGACCCATGAAGGGATTGTGATCGTAGGATCCGGCAGCGGTAATTATAACCGGAAATGGATGAAAACGATGGAGAAACTGGCAGAAAAAGGAACAGTGTTTGTCAGGGCATCCAGAGTGTCACAGGGAATTGTATTTGATGACAGAGTGTTTGATCCGATGGATGTCTGCATTGGAGCGAATACGTTGTCCGGGCAGAAAGCGAGGGTTCTTTTGATGCTTGCACTGACGATCACAAAAGATGTAAAACAGATTCGAAATATCTTCAATCAATATTAGAATGGATGCGGCGTATAGATTGACAAAAGTATCGTTTGTATTATAATAGATAATACAAACGATACTTTTTTAATGAAACGGAGGAACGTAAAAATGTGGATCGTGATCTTTTTAGGAGGCGCATTGCTCACCGGCTATGCGCTGTACCGCCAGGCAGTCAGAGAATCGGGCAGTAGATTTCAGTGTCGTCACTGCGGACATACGTTTCGGACAGAGTGGAAAAATCTGTTTCTTGCCACACACAGCTGGGGAGAATATAAATTAAAGTGTCCGAACTGTGGTGCTGCGGATTATTGTGCGAATCTGGATAAAAAGAAGAAAAAATAAAAAGAAAGAAGGGGGACTACAGGGATGTTGATTCGATTGGATATGGCAAGTGCTACTCCGATTTATGTGCAGCTGCGCAATCAGATTGTGATGGGAATCGGCACGGGTGCATTGAAGGTCGGGGAAAAGCTTCCGACTGTCCGGCAGATGGCGGCAGATGCGGGAGTCAACACCATGACGGTAAATAAAACCTATCAGCTGTTGAAGGCGGAAGGGTTTATTGAGATTGACAGAAGAAGAGGTGCAGTTGTGAATCCGGTGGAGGATACGGCGGGAGTTTTCCGGGAAAAACTGGAAGGAGAGCTTGCACTTCTGGGTGCAGAGGCAAAAATAAAGGGAATGAACGAGCAGGAGTTTCTGCAGCTGTGTGAGACAATTTTTGAGAGTTTATCCGGGCAGACCGGAAGCCTCCGGTTTGGATAAGGGGAAGGACGGTGCATGATGTATGGGATACGAGATTATGATGTGTGTGATGGCTCTGTTTGTGAATCTCTTGGTCGTGGGATGTTTTGCGCTGGTTTACGGAACAAAGATGAAGTATGAAAATGGTATGCTTTTTGGGATCCATATGCCAAAAGAAGCACAGAAGGATCCGGAAGTCCAGTCATTGATGGAGCAGTATGCAGTTCGAATGAAAAAATTTTACTGGTGGAATGTGGCAGGTGCCGTACTGTCAGGTCTGCTGGCATTTAGCTATACTTCCATCTTTATGTTTGGATGGATGTTCTGGATTTTTGAATTTACAATCGGAAGTATGGGGGTTCTCTGTATGAATCATCGGAAGCTTTATGACATCAAAGTAAAGCATCAGTGGTTTGCAGCAGAAGGTGCGGACATCGTTGTGATCGATACCGGAGCAAGTGCAAAGGCAGAGGAGAAGCGGATTCCGGCAGTCTGGCATCTGCCTGCAGTTGTGATCCTGGCATGGCTTTGCTTTTTGCCGGGGATGCGAAGATGGGTACAGGAAGAGGCAGCAAATATACTGGTTCCGGGAATGGCACTGCTGACGGCAGGTTTATTCTGGGTATTGCACATCTGGACCAATCGCAGACGGTGTGAGCCATACAGTGAAAATACGAAGATCAATACAGCGATCCATGTCAGGGAGAGAAGAATGTGGGCATGGATCTGGCTTGTGGGAACATATACAAGTCTGATCGGTATGGGAGAAGTTCTCTGGCAGATTTCCCGTAAAGGATATCTGGATGTTGTGGATACGATCATTTGTGTCATATTCAGTATGGCAGGCGGTCTGTTTATACTTGCGGCAATCCTGTGGATGATGAAAAAGCGGCAGGAGCTTTTGAAAACAGAAGAGCCGCTTTCCTATGTGGATGATGATATTTACTGGAAAAACGGCTGGTATAACAATCCGCGGGACAGACGCTGGGTGGTTCCTAGCAGAATGTGCAGTTCGAACTATTCTTTTAATATGGGAAAACCGGGTGTCCGTTATCTGACAGGAGCACTGGGGAGTGTGATCGTCATCGGCGTTTTGTGGCTGGTTGTTGTGTTTTTCGGGATGGATTTTGTCCGTCCGCAGCTATCTATAGATGGAAACCAGGTGACAGTCAGAAGTGCTGAATATGGGATTTCTTTTGACAGAAAAGAGATAGAAGATGCAGAGCTTCTGGAAAACTTGCCGGAAGAAGATTTTGTGAGGATTAACGGACTTTCTGACAGCCGTCAGCTTCTTGGAAAATTCAAAGGCGAAGAGTCCGGAAAGGCGATGTTTTATATCCGGCGTGGAGAGACACCGGTTTTAAAGATTAAACTTCCGGAATATACAGTTTTTATCAACAGTGAAGAATCCGGGAAAGTGAAGGAATGGTACGAGGAACTTTCCTCTTGATTTCATATTTTTTTCGTGATATACTTCTCCTAAAAATTTGAAGTGATTTTTAGGAGGAGTATTTTTTATGGACGCAGACCCTGCAGGGAACAAGATTATTTTTGACTTATGTATCTTATTATTTTTCACATTGATGAATGCTTTTTTCGCCGGAGCAGAGATGGCAGTTGTTTCCGTGAATCACAACCGGATCCGCAGTCTTGCCGCAGAGGGCAATAAAAAAGCAGTCGTTATCCAAGGTCTTTTCGAAGATTCCACGAAGTTTCTTTCAACGATTCAGGTAGCAATTACATTTGCCGGATTCTATTCCAGTGCTTCAGCGGCGTCGAGCATTTCACCGGTATTGAGTGCATGGATGGAACAAAGAGGAATTCCATATAGTACAGCGATTGCGTCAAATGGAGTGACGCTTGTTTTGATGTTTTTTAATCTGGTATTCGGAGAACTTGTGCCAAAGAGGATCGCGCTGCAGAAGGCAGAACAGTTCTGTATGATCACAGTGATGCCGATCCATTATATTTCTAAGATTTTGTCTCCGTTTATCAAACTGCTTTCTATCTCGACAAAGGGAGTGTTAAAATTGCTCCGCATGAAGACGGAAGATCAGGAAGAGATCGTTACAGAGGAAGAAATCAAAGCAATGCTGAAGATGGGAGCAGAATCCGGTACGGTCGAAGACAGCGAACGGGAAATGATCAACTCAGTATTTTCTTTCGGCGATAAGAGCGCAAGAGAGCTGATGGTGCCGAGAAGAGAAGTGTTTGCTGTGGATATTGAGGATCCGGATGAGGAGATTCTGGATGCAGTTCTGGAATCCAGACATTCGAGAATTCCGGTTTATGAAGAAACTGTGGACAATATTATCGGAATTCTTCATGCCAAAGATGTGATGATCGAAATGCGGAAAAAAACGACCGGAGAAATTGAGATCCGCGGGCTATTGAGAGATGTGTTTTTTGTGCCGGATACAAAAGATGCCGATGATCTGTTTCGAGAACTTCAGGCATCCAGAAGGCATATGGCGGTGTTGGTGGATGAGTATGGTGGATTCTCCGGAATCATTACAGTAGAGGATCTGGTGGAGGCCATCATGGGAGATATTCACGAAGAAGATGAAGTCGAAGAACCGGAAATCCAGCAGCTTTCGGATGAAGAGTACCTGGTGGACGGAGGTATCTTGCTGGAAGATTTGAACGAGGAGTTGCCGTTGTCTCTGTTCTCGGAAAACTATGACACACTGTCGGGCTACATGATTGAAAATCTGGGATATATTCCAAAAGAAAATGAGCAGGCCTCTGTTTTGGCAGACGAGTGGCAGCTGCGTGTAGAACAGGTGAAAGATAACCGCATTGCGAGGGTACATGTTGCCAGGCGCCTGGGGCATGTATCAGAAAAGTAATAAGTAATTATTAGGAAAAGTAAGTAACAGACGCTCTGGAAAAGGTGGATTTATATTGAATTCTAATAAATTCAAAGTTATAATAAGGCTGTATTTATAAATAGAATTCGTAATCAAAGGAGACCATCTATATGAAAATGTTATCAATCGAGCAGGAATTGAAAAGTAATTCTTATCCGGGAAGAGGAATCATCCTTGGAAAAAGCGAAGATGGAACAAAAGCGGTTGCCGCTTATTTTATCATGGGAAGAAGCGAAAACAGCCGCAATCGTGTTTTTGTAGAAGAAGGACAGGGAATCCGCACACAGGCATTTGATCCTTCCAAGCTGACAGATCCGAGCCTGATCATTTATGCACCGGTTCGTGTACTGGGCAATAAGACGATCGTGACAAACGGAGATCAGACAGATACAATCTACGAGGGCATGGACAAGCAGATGACATTTGAACAGTCTCTCAGAAGCAGAGAGTTTGAGCCGGATGGTCCGAACTATACACCTCGTATTTCCGGAATTATGCATCTTGAGAATGGAACATACAACTATGCAATGTCCATCTTAAAGAGCAATAACGGAAATCCGGATGCCTGCAACCGTTACACATTTGCATACGAGAACCCGGTTGCCGGAGAAGGACACTTTATTCATACATATATGCATGACGGCAATCCGCTTCCGAGTTTTGAAGGAGAGCCAAAACTGATTTCTGTACCGAACAGAATCGAAGAATTTACAGATCTTCTGTGGAACAGTCTGAATGAAGAGAACAAGGTTTCTCTGTTCGTTCGCTATATCGATATTGCAACTGGGGATATCGAGACAAAGATTGTGAATAAAAATCAATAATCAGAGGCAGAGTGTGGATAAAGGAGAAGAAAATGAAAGAATTAGAATTAAAATATGGATGTAACCCGAACCAGAAACCGGCAAAGATCGCAGTCAATGATGGAAGAGACCTTCCAATCGAGGTTCTCTGCGGAAGACCGGGATATATCAACTTCATGGACGCATTTAACGGATGGCAGCTGGTATCCGAGCTGAAAAAAGCAACCGGACTTCCGGCGGCGACTTCTTTCAAGCACGTATCCCCGGCAGGGGCAGCAGTGGGACTCCCTCTGAGCGATACACTTGCAAAGATCTACTGGGTGGATGATCTCGGAGAGCTTTCTCCGCTTGCATGTGCTTATGCAAGAGCAAGAGGTGCAGACAGAATGTCTTCCTTTGGAGACTTTATTGCACTTTCTGATGTGTGTGATGTATCGACTGCAAAGCTGATTAAAAGAGAAGTATCTGACGGTGTGATCGCACCGGGATATGAGCCGGAGGCACTGGAAATCCTCAAAGAGAAGAAAAAGGGAAATTATAATGTGATCCAGATCGATCCAAACTATGTTCCGGCACCGATCGAACACAAAGATGTATTTGGTATCCAGTTTGAGCAGGGAAGAAATGAGCTGGTGATCGACGATGCATTATTTGCAAATGTTGTGACAGAGAATAAAGAGATTCCGGAAGCAGCAAAAAGAGATCTGGCGATTTCTATGATCACACTGAAGTATACACAGTCTAACTCTGTATGCTATGTAAAAGACGGACAGGCAATCGGAATCGGAGCAGGACAGCAGTCCAGAATCCACTGTACACGACTGGCAGGAACAAAAGCGGATAACTGGTTCCTGCGTCAGAGCCCGCAGGTATTAGGGCTGCAGTTTGTAGACGGAATCAAACGTGCGGACAGAGACAACGCAATCGATCTGTATATCGGAGAAGATTACATGGATGTTCTGGCAGATGGAGCATGGGAGAATATCTTCAAAGTAAAACCGGAAGTATTCACAAGAGAAGAAAAGAGAGCATGGCTGGATCAGATGACAGACGTGGCACTTGGTTCAGATGCATTCTTCCCATTTGGAGATAATATAGAGCGTGCACACAGAAGCGGTGTAAAGTATATCGCACAGCCGGGCGGTTCTGTAAGAGATGACAATGTGATCGAAACATGTAATAAATACAAAATGGCAATGGCATTTACAGGAATTCGTTTATTCCATCACTAAAATGTGGTAAAATCCGTATGACGGGGAAATTTCAAGTACCCGGCATACGGATTTTTTGTATAAGAAATGATAGAAGATAAATGATGTCTGATGGAGGGAAGAAGCGATGATAATAGAAACAAGAAGCGCACAGGAGACATTTCAGCTTGGAAAAGAACTGGGCGAGAAGGCATATCCTGGACAGGTGTTTACGCTGACCGGAGATCTTGGTGTTGGGAAAACCGTGTTTACGCAGGGCTTTGCAGCCGGTCTTGGAATTACAGAGCCGGTTAATAGTCCGACATTTACGATCGTACAGGTGTATGAGGAAGGCAGACTGCCATTTTATCATTTTGACGTATATCGCATTGGAGATGTGGAAGAAATGGATGAAGTGGGATTCGAAGATTATGTGATGGGGGAAGGAGTTTCCCTGATCGAATGGGCAAACTTAATTGAGGAGATACTTCCCCAAAAACGGACGGAGATCACCATCGAGAAGAATCTGGAAGAAGGATTTGATTACCGGAAAATTACTGTGGAGGAAACGATTTAGGCAAATCTGTTTGCACAATTTCGGAAAACACGGTAACATAGAAGCGATAAGAAAAAAAAGAGAGGAAATAGAGTATGCGGGTATTGGCAATAGACAGTTCCGGGCTGACTGCGACTGTTGCGGTTGTAGAAGACACTCAGACTGTTGCAGAATATACGATCAATTATAAAAAGACACATTCACAGACCTTACTTCCCATGATCGATGAAGTGGTGAAGATGACAGAGTTGGATTTGAATACCATTGATGCCATTGCGGTGGCAGGGGGACCGGGATCCTTTACTGGGCTTCGCATTGGATCTGCGACGGCAAAAGGTCTGGGGTTTGCGTTGAACAAACCTCTGATTCATGTGCCGACAGTGGACGGACTGGCTTATAATGTATATGGATGTGAGGATATCATCTGTCCGATCATGGATGCAAGACGCAATCAGGTGTATACAGGGATTTATACATTTTCAAAAAAGGCGGGAACAAAAGAGGGGAGCAATCTGGTAGAACCGGTCTTTCAGGTGATCAAGATGCAGATGGCGGTTTCGATCGAAGAACTGGCAGAGCGTTTGAACCGTTACCGCCGTCCTGTTGTATTTTTAGGAGACGGCGTACCGGTTTATGAGAATATTCTGGCAGAAAAGCTGACGGTTCCGTATTCTTTTGCACCTGCGTATATGAACCGGCAGAGAGCAGCCGTTGTGGGAACGCTTGGAATCCAGTATTACAAAGCGGGAAAATTTGAAACAGCAGAGGAGCATCGTCCGGATTATCTGCGTGTTTCTCAGGCAGAGCGGGAACGCGCTCAGCGTGAGAAAGAAGCAGAGATTATAGTACGAGAGTTGAAAGTGGAAGATTCTGCGGCAGTTGCGGAGATGGAGCAGCAGATTTTTTCGGATCCGTGGAGTGAAAAAAGTGTGATGGAGACTGTGCAGCAGAAACAGTCTGTTTGCTTTGCGGCGGAAAAAGCGGGACATATTCTGGGATATCTGCTTGTGTACCATGCGGCAGATGAGGCGGAGATCGCAAGGATCGCAGTGCAGAAAGAAGCACGCAGACAAGGGGCTGCCGGTAAACTGATGCAGGCGCTTGAACACTATTGTGAAGAACACAAGATGGAAAAACTTCTTCTGGATGTGAGGGAGAGTAACGAGGCGGCGCGCAGCTTCTATACGAAAAACGGATTCGTGGAGGATGGCATTCGACAGGGATTTTATACAAACCCGTCTGAAGATGCGGTTTTGATGAGCAGACAGCTCGGTGCAGATGTCTGATGGATTTCAAAAGAATGCTTATAGAATCACTGGAAGTGCCGGAAGCAGTTCCCAGTAGGAATTGCGGCGATATCCGGCTATAATGTAGGCGTAGCAAAAAGAAAATCCGAACATCACAGGAGGAAATTTTATGCGCCAGTATGAATTAAAAGAACAAAAAGAAATCAGCAAAATGATTTGTAATCAATGTGGAAAAGAAATTCCGGTATCCGGCGGACATGCGATGGAAGGGGTGTTCCGTGTGGATTATGAATGGGGGTATTTCTCTGAAAAAGACGGGGAAAGGCACTCCTTTGATCTGTGTGAAGCGTGTTATGATAAGCTGCTTCGATCTTTTCAGATACCGGTGGAAATAGAGGGATAATATGTTAGATGTATGTTTGCTTGGAAGCGGCGGGATGATGCCGCTTCCTTATCGCTGGCTGACGGCGCTGATGACACGGTTCAACGGCAGCAGCCTGCTGATCGACTGCGGGGAAGGAACGCAGATTGCGATCAAAGAAAAAGGATGGAGTTTTAAGCCGATTGATGTGATCTGTTTTACACATTATCATGGAGATCATATCAGCGGTCTTCCGGGGCTTCTTCTCACCATGGGAAATGCAGACCGGAAAGAACCACTGACTTTGATCGGACCCAAAGGGCTGGAACGTGTGGTATCTGCGCTCCGCGTGATCGCACCGGAACTGCCGTTTCCGATCATTTATAAAGAAATCGAGGGGGTAGAGCAGACTTTTGAATTAAACGGATATCGCCTGAAAGCATTTCGGGTGAACCATAACGTTCTCTGCTATGGTTATACAATGGAGATCGACCGTGCCGGGAAATTTGATGTAGAGAGAGCAAGAGCCCGGGAAATCCCGCAGCAGTACTGGAAACATCTGCAAAAAGGTGAAACGATCGAGACCGAAGCAGGAATCCTGACTCCGGATATGGTGCTTGGACCGCCGAGAAAAGGCTTAAAGCTTACCTATACAACCGATACCAGACCGACGAACTCTATCCGGGAAAATGCGAAGGATTCTGACTTGTTTATCTGCGAAGGGATGTATGGAGAAAAAGAAAAAGCAGCCAAAGCAGTAGAATATAAGCATATGACATTTTACGAAGCGGCACACTTGGCAAAGGACGCACAGGTGAAAGAGATGTGGCTGACACATTACAGTCCGTCCCTGACAAGACCGGAAGAGTATATGGATGAAGTGCGCCGGATCTTTCCGGAAGCCAAGGCGGGAAAAGACAGAATGTCCAGAGAACTGGCATTTGAGTAGAAAGAGGTTTGCAGTATGAAAGAAATCAGAGATATCAATATATTAGCGATCGAGAGTTCCTGTGATGAAACAGCGGCAGCAGTGATCCACAACGGAAGAGAAGTGCGCTCCAATGTTATTTCTTCCCAGATTGAACTGCACAAACTGTACGGAGGCGTTGTGCCTGAGATTGCATCCAGAAAGCATATTGAAAAGATCAACCAGGTGATAGAGGAAGCTTTAAACGAGGCAAACGTGACATTGGACGATATCGATGCCATCGGGGTTACTTACGGTCCTGGACTTGTTGGGGCTCTTCTGGTCGGTGTGGCAGAGGCAAAAGCAATTGCCTATGCCAAAAATCTTCCGTTGGTAGGGGTGCATCATATCGAGGGACACATTTCTGCCAATTACATTGAAAATCCGGATCTGGAGCCGCCATTTTTATGTCTTGTGGTATCCGGTGGACATACCCATCTGGTCTGTGTGAAAGAATATGGAAAATACGAGATTCTGGGGCGCACCCGCGATGATGCTGCGGGAGAAGCCTACGATAAAGTGGCGAGAGCCATCGGGCTTGGATATCCGGGCGGACCCAAAATCGACCGGATCGCAAAAGAGGGGAATCCGGACGCCATTCAGTTTCCGAAGGCGCACATGGATTCCGAATACGATTTCAGTTTCAGTGGCCTGAAATCTTCCGTGTTAAACTACATAAACGGATGCAAGATGAAAGGAGAATCGTATAATCCGGCGGATATTGCGGCATCCTTCCAGAAAGCGGTTGTGGAAGTACTGGTAGAAAATTCCATACATGCAGTAGAAAAATACGGAATGAATAAATTCGCGATTGCGGGCGGTGTGGCATCCAACAGCGCGCTCCGTCAGGCGATGCAGGATGCCTGTGAAAAACACGGCGTGAAATTTTATCATCCGTCACCGATTTTCTGTACAGATAATGCGGCGATGATCGGAGTGGCAGCATATTATGAATATCTGGCAGGAACAAGGCACGGACTGGATCTAAACGCAGTTCCGAATCTGAAACTCGGAGAAAGATAAAGGATATGAAAGAAAAAGAATTTGTAACAGCAATCGTTCTGGCAGCAGGCAGAGGAACGCGGATGGGGACCAAAATCCAAAAACAGTATCTGGATTTGTGTGGAAAACCGGTTCTCTATTATTCCCTGCATGCATTTCAGGAATCACCGGTCATTGACGAGATTTTGTTGGTGACAGGAGAACAGGAGATCGAATACTGCAGGACGGAAATCGTAGAAAAATATCAGTTTACGAAAGTAAGAAAAATATTACCCGGAGGGGCGGAACGCTATCTCTCTGTCTGGAATGGAATCCAGGAAGCAGAAAATAAAGGATATCTCTTTATCCACGATGGAGCAAGACCATTTGTAGACGAAGAGATGATAGAACGCGTATATGAACAGGTGCAGAAAGAAAAAGCCTGTGTAGTTGGCATGCCGGTCAAAGATACCATCAAAATCGCGGATGAAAAAGAGTACGTTCAGACAACACCGGACAGAAGCACAGTGTGGATGATACAGACCCCGCAGGTATTTTCTTACGATATCGTAAAAGGAGCTTACGAGATGCTGATGCGGGAACAACAGATTTCCGTGACAGACGATGCCATGGTCGTGGAACAGATGCTGAATCATCCCATCCGTCTGGTGTATGGTTCGTATGAAAATATCAAGATCACAACACCGGAAGATCTGGAGATGGCAGAAGTGTTTTTGAAAAGACGAAAAAAGTAAATGATGTATGCAAGAGGCTGGGAGTTTCCGGCCTTTTTCTTTTGGCAAAATGAAACTTTTGACCGAAAAGAACTGTATGTATAGATAGAAAGGGGGGATGCAAGATGGTAAAAAAGAGATTGATACTTCAACTGCAACAAAAAGAAATTGCCGCATTAGAAGAAATTATCCAAACGTATCATAATTATGTAGCAAAAATTGTATATTCGATTCTTTCTTTTTATTCGACAGAAATAGATATACAGGCAGTGATCAATCAGGTGTTTTTTTGCTTTGGGAAAAGGCAGAACAGATAGATACAAATAAATGTGAAGACATTAAGTGCTATCTGGCTGCGATTGCCAAACATGAGGCAATCAATGAAAGAAACAAAATTCGTCCGCATGTTGAATGGGATGAAAATGTGATTGGAAACAGTGCAAAAGTATTTGCAGATATTGAGTTACGAGAGGTAATATATTCTGCACTTCAACAGTTGAAAACAGAATCTCAGATTATATTGTTGAAATATTATTATCAGGAAAAGTTGATTCGGGAAATTGCATCAGAAGAGGGAATCCCAGAGTCTACAGTAAAAACAAAATTAAAAAGAGGCAGGGAAAAGCTGAAGGAAATCTTGATAAAGGAGTGCGTCATTGATGAAAATGAATTATAGTGATATGTTTGACTGTATTTCTGATAAAAGTGCTGAAATTTTGAATGAATATGAAGAATACGAGCTAGATACTGTTTTTTCTGCAGTTAATACTGAAAAAGTGGTAATTTCTAAGATTATGAATAGAGTACCTTCGGTAAAAAAGAAAAGTCTGGAAATGGCGAATATTACTTGCAGCGGCAATGATATTATCAGCTTCATCAATTGTATTTGCAGTGAAATATTGGCAGTTTCCAAATGATGGAGGAACACAGCTGGTAACGGAGGAAAATCGTGAATTGATAGGAGAAAGCATACAAGGAACAGCATTGGTTTATGATTCGGAAGGAAATCTTATAAACAAAGAAGATGCGGAAAGTGTATCAGGGCTCTATGATTGGGAAAATTGTCCAATGATTCAACAAATAGAGGATAAAACTGCAATTCCGAGTACATTTACAGTAATCCCAGTGAAAAAAAGAGGGACACAATATCAAATCCCAGAAGTGATGTTTACCAGTGAAGCGCTTGTGATTTTTACAAAGGAAGACGGAAGTGGATGGGAATTAAGCGAAGGTGATGAGATTCAAATTCATCTGGAAGAATACGAAACAAAGGATTTTCGGGTAGAAGGATAAATGATCGGATACAAATTGATCCATAACGGAGAATTAAAAAAAGCAGAAGATGTACGAGAAGGACTCAGACAAAATTGCATACTGTCTGCAACTGAAAAAGGGGAGTATTATTCATGTTTGATCGGCAGAAGCTCTGATATTACAACGCTGAAAAATGGAACTATTACAGTTATCGAAAAATAGAAGTGAATATATAGCGGCAGCCATAATAAAGAAAGATGCAATCAGCTGCCGCGACATTGATTATTCCTGTTCCAATTGTGTTTGTGTAAGCGCTATATTTGCGCAGTGTCATTTCTTAATTGTAGGCAGAAATTATTTGTGCAGAGATAGTTACGAAAGAAGAGTTAATGGCCATCGCACAAAAAAATAAAAAAAGTAGCGGATTCCGAAAACAACTTGAACTAAAAAAGTTCAAGTTGTTTTTTTTGTGCATAATGCACAAAGAGGAAGGAGAGAAAAATGACAAACCGAGAGTTGTTTAGAGTAAGTAAAAAGAGATTATGTGAATTAACCAGTCAGTATTACGAGCCGGTAACATTGAAAGAGGTCGCATATGAAAAAGTTTCTAAGCACTTTGGATATTTTCTATTTTTTATGAATCAAAATCAGCATGAGGTAAAAGTGTATTTTGACAGGTATCGAGATACAAATATCCTTCGGATTGAGTGTAGGCAAGAAGCTTTTGAAAAAATGTATCATCCATCTGATCAAGAACTTTTAACACTCGGATTGATCAGAAAAGAAAAGTATGAGCAACTCTGCCGATGTGCATAAGGGGGAAAGAAAATGTACGACTGGGGAAAAGAACAAGAAAAAGAAATTGCAACAATAAAGGAGAGAACCATATACCTGAATCTTTCAGATGCAGATTGCAAGAGAATCTCAACGTATGCAGCCAAAGCAAATATCACAGTATCACAATTACTGGAAAGTTTTATTGGAGATCTTGTAAATGGAACTTATACAAATGGAAGTGATGAAGGAGATTGTGCTCAAGAATGGTTTGAACGCTGTGGTTATGGCATGAATTCTGAGAAAACATTTTTAAGATATATATTGGAAGAAGGGGATGATGTGGAGTTTTTGCTGAATGGTTTAGAAAATATAAAGAAAAGTAAAGAACTGATACAAACGCTAAAAGAGGATTTGCAAAAAGAAATTGACCGTCAGCGAGAAAATCCTGAATATCAATACGAATGGGAAGAAGAGGATAAAGAATGTATTCAAACGGAGCAGGAAGAATTGGATGCAACAAGATCGGAAGAGCGTC